>ERZ1292630.2876-Hain-H41-02um-R3-2876-length-15565-cov-27_pt1 | contig 15565 bp, 15 predicted proteins | sample MGYA00564408_ERZ1292630 | MGnify/ENA primary metagenome ERZ1292630 (study PRJEB36523, sample SAMEA6512641) | groundwater metagenome | collected 2019-01-08 | study: AquaDiva: Metagenomics assemblies of 32 groundwater samples | reverse complement strand
TGCATTCTATCACTTTTGCTTTGAAAAGGGGGAGGGGTTTGTGCAACAGACTCAGAGACGCTCATCAATATAGAAATAAAGAAGGAAAATGAAAAGGCTGGCGTGCAGATGGAATGGAAGAAGGAGGAAGTACTGGGCAACTTTGTAATGAAAGAACATTTTAAGGAAATTGAAACGGCAGGCCTCAGCCCGGTGCTCTTCCCCCACTGGCTCCACCGGATATGGTTTCAATGTAAAGTATGCCATGATGATACCTTTGCCATGGAACGCTCTGCCAGCAACATCTCGCAGGTAAAGATCGTTCAAGGGAAACAGTGCGGCATCTGTCACAATGGGGAAATGGCCTTTAGTGCTAACGAACAGTGCGAAAAGTGCCATATTGCAGGAAAACCAGAGGGAAGGACGCTGTATGATGCCGGAAGCATAGACTATGAAAAGATCAAGTCGGTTGCCTCCCGTATTGGTAGCGTATGGAACAGCGAAAGGCTTCCTGGAAAGATAATCCCTCTGGATAAGTTCAAGTTTATTGACTGGCTCGAACTGAAGAAGAGAAATGTCTTCAGTCCCGCAACTCCTTTGGCTAAAAACGCTGATGATGTTGTAAGAGATAATCAAATCCTTTTTGAACCTGATGCAGACGTCAACAATGTCCTGTTTGACCATAAATCCCATTCGTCATTGATAAAGTGCGGCACATGTCATCCTGCTGTCTTTAAGGAGGAGTTGGGCAGCAACAGGGTGAAAATGGTGAGTATGTCTAGGAAGGAGAGTTGTGGCCTTTGCCATGGTCATGGCGGGGTGTCCTTCGGCTTTTCTACCTGTAATCGATGTCACATCCAGCCCAAGGGGGAGGCCGTCAAGGGAGCATTGATACGCAAGAAAAAGAATTAACCTTTTGAAGTTGGAAATAGTCTTGGAGCGTGCCCTAACCTTCCGCCCGTTGGGCCGCATTAAAAAGCTGGAAAAGGATGAGATATGAACATGCGTCCCCTTTCCCTGAAGCCTCCGGCTTTGCCGGAGGGGACTCACTCTAATGGCTTGGGGAAACTCCACTTAGGAAAGCGCTAACACCGTTATCACAATTCCAATTGATGCACTGGCAAGATGCACTGAGAGTACCAACAAGACGTCTTGTAGAGAAGTACTTCCCACCTCTATTGCCGTCTCGATCTTCTCCTCTCTTTCAATTTCTGCGTACCCATGTGATAAAACCTGCATAACTGAATCCATGAAACCCACCCCCTTTCTTTTTCAAATCATTTCACCTTCAATGATAGTAACTATACGTCATGTTGAAAAAGGTGTAAATTCCCCACAAGTATGATTTTTCATAGTATTTTGAGGTGAGAGCCCCCCCAAAGGGAGTAGAGGATTCTGCAAGGCTTTAAAAAGGCTGATTCCTAAATCTAAAAATGGAGGTACCTTAACTTGGGAGAGATAGAGATAACTTGAGTCGGGAGGTATAAATAAAGGCAAAACAGGCTAATGTTTTTCTTTTAAAAAGAGGGTGACAGCTTCCAATCTGCTTTTTACGCCTAGCTTCTTATAGATATTCTGCAGGTGGGACTTGACCGTGTCAGTCGATACATAGGTGAGGGCTGATATCTCTTTATTGCTTTTTCCCTGGAGGAGCAAACGCAGCATTTCCTTCTCGCGTTCCGTCAGTGAGGTCCTTCCCGCGATCTCCTTTTCCATGTCCTCATCGGTCTCCGGTGCGCCCTGTGTTCTTGGTACCGAGGGCACAATATTGGCAAGAAATGGCGAAGTTATCTTCTCACCGGCATGTGTGCTGCGTATAATCCTGATAAATTCACTGTGGTCGGCATCCTTTAGAATATAGCCTGCAGCTCCGGCCCGGAGGGCGGAAATGACTCGTTCATCTTCATTATGCACAGAGAGCATTAGTATTCTGATATTCTGGTTCCGCTCAAGGATCATCTGCGTGGCGCTTATGCCGTCGAGTTTCGGCATCTCGACATCCATGAGTATTATGTCGGGGGTCAGCTTCTGGGCCAGGGTAAAAGCGTCCTGGCCATCGGCAGCTTCTCCGATTACCAGGAGGTCATCTTCCTGCTCCAGGAGGCTTTTCAGCCCCTGGCGAAAGAGCCGTTGATCATCTGCTATAAGAATCTTAATCGGCATACGCTTCTTCCCCTGACGGCAGTGTGACATAAAAAGCAGCGCCTTTTTCCACCCTGTTTTCAGCCCATATCTTTCCACCGTGGGCATCTACGATAACCTTGCAGAAGTAAAGACCCAGGCCAGTTCCGCGCTTTACCTCATTCTTGCCGATCTTATAGAGCGGTTCGAAAATAGTGGAAAGCTTCGACGGGGAGATACCTATGCCTTCATCCTCTATTTTAAACAACAGATAACCTGCTTTTTCTCCAGCAGGCCCGAATGTGATGTCTATTCTGCCGCCCGTATCTGAATACTGTATGGCGTTATCAAGAAGGTTGATAAAGACCCTTTTTAAGCGACGCTTGTCGGCGTGTATCGCTATAGACTCGTCTTTAAAATGCAGACGTACCTGTACCTTTCTTTCCTCCGCTTCTATCTGCAGGAGCTTGACTGCCTCTTCAACGGCCTCTGCAAGAGGGAAGGTGGAAAATATCAACGGGAGGTCTGCATAGCTGTTCTGATAAACATCCAGTACGTCGTTGATCAAGCCCAGAAGGAGTTCGCAGCTGGAGACGATATCTGATAATACACGGTCTGTGGTTTCGGGGCTTGATGAACCAAGGGTACCCTGGAGGCTCTTCAGGCGCTGCCTGATGCCGATGATTGGATTCCGGAGGTCGTGGGCAAGCATGGACGAGAAGTGGCTCAGGGCGTTGAACCTCTCGGCTCTCAGTAATTGCCCCTCAAGCTCCTTCTTATTGGTGACATCTCGCAGATGAACCACCAGGAAATCCGCCTTCCCGTTCTTCCTGATACCGATAATATCCATCTCCATTATTAGAAGTTCCTCATTATGATTCAGTACTCCTACTTCTCTTGTTGGTGCGGTTTCGCCGCCAAGCGTCCGTTCAAGGAGGTCAGCAAATGTCATCCTGTCCTTTCCCGACAGGATGATCGTAAACTCACGGTCCAGAATATTGTCCTTTGAATAACCCAGAACCTCTTCCTGTTTCCTGTTGACCGCTTTCACCCGTCCTTCAGTATCCAGCATGAAGAGCGAGTCTGTCAGGCTGTCGAACAGGTTTTTGTATTTCTCCTCGGACTCCCTGATTACGCCTTCCAGTTTTTTCCTTTCTGTAATATCCCTGACAAAAGCCCTTGTTCTGACAAAGTCGCCGCTGGCCGGATCATAGAAGGCAGTAGCCGTTACCTCCACATCGATCCGCCTGCCGTCCTTGGTTAAAAACTGGGACTCGACTGTGCTGATGCCTTTCTCTATCGCCTGCGCTATATAGTTCCTCATCCTCTCTCTATATTCATCGGGCACAATGTCTTCTATCCTCTTCCGCCTCATTTCGTCGAGGGTATAACCCACGGTATCGAGCTCCGTCTTGTTCACGTTCACAAAAAATCTATCGGCATCGACGGAATGTATCATCTCCGGAGAGTTCTCAATAAGGTCCTTATATCGCTCCTCGGATATTTCAAGCTCTTTTGTCTGTTTCTGAAGGTTTGAATATGTTTCCTGGAGTGTGCCGGCCATCCTGTTAAATTCGTCCGCCAGCTTTTCGATCTCATCGTTAGTCCTGATGTTAAGACGATACCCCAAGTCTCCCCGTTCAAAGTGTTCAACGCCCTTATAGAGTTCATCGACAGGTTTTACGATCTTCCTGCCGGCGTAGACACCGGTGAGAGAAAGAAGGGCTATCAGGGCGGCACCGAATACGGATATGCGCGCAAGAAGGGAATAAATCGGTGCATAGGCTTCTTCAGGGCTCTGTCGTGTGAAGATATACCATTTTTTTCCGTCGAACCAGCCGTTCTCCGATATAAGGGTGGAGCGTACCGGCGCAAAACCTATGATGGAGCCGTGTCCGCCATGAGCATCGTCTTCGACCATACCCCACCCGGGCTGGGCCTGCGCAATCGTTGCAATGAGGTCGGGGTTCACCTGGTGGCTGCGGAGAGGAAATATAGGGCACATGATAATCGTCCCCGAAGAGTCGACGAGGGTCGCATGGCCGGTTTCTTCGAACCGCACATTGTTTATGACCGAAAGGAGTTTGTCCACGCTGTACCTGATTACGAGCAGACCGACGACTGTGCCGCCTTCCGTGATGGGCACCGCGATATTTATCAGATACACATCTGACCCCGCTTCAAGCTTTAAATCTCCTACATAAACCCTTCCTTTATCGCCATTATACGCGCCTGTGAACCAATTTTCGTTCCTGTAGTTCCCTTTATTGTTTTCATTAATTCCGGCAATAAACTTTCCTTCAGAATCAACAATTAGAAGGCTGTGAACCGCTTTGTCATCGTATTTCTTGAATTCCGTAAGATATTGTATCAGCGCTTGATCATTAATCTTATTTTTTATTGCAGCACGTATGTTGGGGGAGAGGGCAAGCCGCTGGGTATCGATGACCTCTCGACCGATGACCATGTCGATTTTGTCTGCGGTTTCCTTAGCCAGTTCCTGGAAGCTTGTGCCAATAGAGTTTCTGCGAGTGGTCTTCCCGTCGAGATATGTAAGATAAAGCCCCACCAGTAAAGGCAATATGCCTACAATAACTATGGAGATGACGACCTTCTTCTGTATGCCCAGCTTCATGATCCGTGCCATAAAATCTTGGTTGAGTAGAAAAAAGGAACCCTGATTAAGCAATTACCTATATCGTATCGATATCACAGTGAAATTCAATTGTCAATTTGTACTGCAACTGCTGTCAATGGCCTGGTGCTTGATTTTCCACAGAGACTATGGTACAGCTTATCTTAACGAAGGGATAATATGACTGCTACACCGTTCACGCTTGCATCCGCATCGCTATTCATAATATTTTCAGCCCTGGCGCTGGTCCCATTATTATTCCGCAACCAGAGGGTGCTGATTACGGCTGTATTTTCCTTGACCGCCATTTCATCCGTCCTCTCTCTCATTGCAGGTATATGGACTGTCAGGGACGGGATAACGGAATCTTATATAATACTTATAGGCCTGCCGGACCTTCCCTTTCATATGAGGCTCGACCCCCTTTCAGGTTTCTTCCTGACTGTGATAGGCGCCCTCGGATTTATTGTATCGATCTACTCGATAGGGTATGTGCGGGGCTTCATAGGGCAAAGGTCCGTGACGAGCCTTGTCTTCTTTTATTCCCTGTTCATAGCAGGGATGTTCATGGTGGTGCTCGCTGATGACGCATTCTTCTTCCTCATATCATGGGAGGTGATGGCCGCTTCCTCTTACTTTTTGGTCATGTTTGAGGACGAGAGGACTGAGAACAGGAGGGCAGCCTTTTTATATCTGGTCGTCGCACATGTGGGGGCAATAGCCATCCTCCTCGCTTTCGGTCTAATGGCAGGGTTTACTACAGGGGTTGAGGGCTTTAACGGCTACACGTTCGATGCGATGCGGAAGATGGATATCCCGACTGAGTGGGCTGCCGTGGCGTTCTTTCTGGCATTCTTCGGTTTTGCGGCAAAGGCCGGTGTAATACCCCTCCACGTCTGGCTTCCTGAGGCCCATCCCGTCGCCCCTTCAAATGTCTCTGCCCTGATGAGCGGGGTGATGCTAAAGACTGCCATATACGGGATAATACGGGTCGCCTTTGACCTTATCAGGGTATTCCCATGGTGGTGGGGTGCGGTCGTCCTGGTTTTCGGCCTCATTACGGCCATTATGGGGATCCTGTTCGCAATCCTTCAGCAGGACTTAAAGCGCCTCCTTGCTTACTCATCTGTGGAAAACATAGGGATTATACTCATTGGCACAGGGATGGCTATGGTTTTCGCGTCTTTCAATATGACCGCCCTCTCAGCCCTCGCACTGATAGCGGCGCTTTATCATACACTTAACCATGCGATGTTCAAGGGACTCCTTTTCATGGGGGCGGGGGCTGTGCTTCATGCTACCCATGAGAGGAGTATGGAAGGGATGGGCGGCCTCATCCACAGGATGCCATGGACAGCGGCCCTCTTCCTGATCGGGTGCATATCCATTTCAGCCCTTCCTCCTTTTAACGGCTTCGTCTCTGAATGGCTGATGCTTCAGGCCTTCCTCCTGTCCCCGGCCCTGCCAAACCCCCTTCTGAAACTCCTGATACCGCTTGGGGCGGCGATACTTGCGCTGACTGCCGCCCTGGCGGCCACATGCTTTGTAAAGGCCTTCGGCATTACTTTCCTCGGGCACTGGAGGGGCAACCACGACACCCATATCCATGAAGTAGACGGTTTCATGAAGGCAGGGATGGTCCTGGCCGCTGCAATGTGCTTATTTCTTGGGGTTCTCCCAACTTTCGTGATCGACTGGATGGACATCCTGCCGGAGAGACTTATTGGCGGGAGGATAGCAGCTTCCGCCGGTGAGTTCGGCTGGATGTGGCTCACGCCTATTTCATACACGCGCGCGTCATATTCAGGGCCTGTGGTATTGCTTGGAATAACAGCTATAGTCGCCCTTGTTTACATCATCCTCCATGCCCGTGGTACAACTATACATAGAGGCCCGCTCTGGGACTGCGGCTTTGAGAAAATCACGCCGAGGATGCAGTATACCGGAACCGCCTTTTCAATGCCGATAAGAAGGATATTCGGGTTCCTTTTCAGCATAAGGGAGCGGATAGAGGTGGATGCTGAGCATGGGCAGAAGGCGTTCCCGAAGAGGATATATTACTCCCTTAAGATAAGGGACAGGATCTGGAACTGGCTTTACCAGCCTGTGGCTGATGCCTCCTTCTGGGTCGCGCGGCAGGTCGGAAGGCTCCAGCAGGGGCGGATACAGATGTACCTTATATATCCTTTTATAACGATAATCGTGCTGCTGGTGCTCTTGAGATGAGTGAAATATTTCCTTACATATTGGAGGGTTTACAGATAGTCATCCTTCTTTTCGCAGCCCCGGTCTTTGCCGGTTGGGTGAAGACTCTGAAGTGCTGGTTTCAGGGGAGAACGACTGCAGGGGTGTTACAGCCATACCGGGATATGATGAAACTCTTCCATAAGGACATAGTCCTTGCCGAAAACGCATCGTGGATATTCAGGTTTACTCCATACGTCGTCTTCGGCTCAGCCGTCCTGGCGGGGGGGATAATCCCCATACTATCCGTTGACCTGCCTCTTTCAGCAACTGCCGACATTATTGCCCTTATATCCCTGTTCACGATAGCGAGATTTTTTACGGCCCTTGCAGGGATGGACATAGGTACGGCCTTCGGAGGGATGGGGGCAAGCCGTGAAAAGACCATTGCATCTATGGCTGAGCCCGCCATGCTGATGGCCATATTCACCGTATCCCTTGTATGCAAATCGACATCTCTTTCCCAGATGGTACAGGTAATCGCACACGGTCCACTGATACTCAGGCCCTCCCTCGCTTTCGCCCTGCTGTCATTTGTCCTTATCGCCCTGGCTGAGACCGGGAGGATACCGGTGGACAACCCTGCAACCCATCTCGAGCTTACAATGATCCATGAAGGGATGATACTTGAATACTCCGGGAGGCACCTGGCATTAATAGAATGGGCCGGGATGATGAAGCTCTTCCTGTTTGCGACATTGGGGATAGCTGCATTCTTCCCCTGGGGGATAGCTGCGGCAAACGATTCCACAGGTTTATTTATCGCAGCCTTATCCCTGCTGATAAAGCTATTGATTGCCGGCACAGGTCTTGTCCTGATAGAGACAGGTCTTGCAAAGATGAGGCTCTTCAGGGTCCCGGAGTTCCTGGGAAGCGCGTTCCTGTTTGCAACGTTGGGGATGTTGTCGTATTTTATGTTAGAGTAACTCCCCCCTCTTAAAATAAGAGGGGGTTAGGGGGCGTTATGAAGAACTATTTTGGGAGTAGCTATGTCTATTAGCCTTGCGGCCCAGATAAACAGTATACTTGCCGCCCTAATCCTTCTTACCGCCTTCGGCCTCCTTGTCCAGAGAAGGATTTACGGGCTGCTGCACCTCTTTGCATGGCAGGGGCTATTCCTGTCCATCAGCACCGCAGTGGTAGGTTTTGTTGCTGAAAAGCACCACCTCTACATATCGTCTCTCCTTACCCTGGTACTGAAGGTCATAGTGCTCCCTTACATCCTCCATGTCCTTATCATGCGCCTCAAGATACACAAGGAGATAGAGACAGTAGTGAATGTCCCCACCACCATGCTCATCGGGATAGTCATTGTGATATTCTCATACAGTCTTACTGCGCCCATCAGGGATTTATCCACCCACGTGACGAAGTCGACTATTGCGGTTGCTTTGGCCACAGTCCTTCTTGGGCTCCTCATGATGATAACGAGGAGACACGCAGTGACACAGATCATAGGCTTCCTCTCCATGGAAAACGGCCTTTTCTTTGCCGCAACCAGCGCCACCTACGGGATGCCGCTGGTTGTTGAGCTTGGGGTTGCCCTCGACATCCTGATCGCTGCATTCATATTCGGCATATTCTTTTTCCATATCAATACCGCATTTGACTCGCTTGACGTGGAGCAGATGGCGCGGCTCAAGGAGGAGGATTAAATGACGATCCTTACTCTCCTTGGAGTATCCTTTATAGGGGCCCTGATCCTGGCCTTTGTGGGCGACAGGAAGTTCGCCCCTGAGATAAACATTGTCTGCTCCTTTGCCACCTTTGTTGCAAGCATTGTCCTGGCCCTTCAGGTTTACCATTATGGACCATTTGTCGCTGGCGGGAAGTTCTTCTTTATAGACGCGCTTAACGTCTACCTTGTGGTGCTAACTTCATTTGTCTCCACGACCACCGCCATATTCAGCAGGCCTTATATGAGGCGAGAGAGGGAGCACGGCCGGGTTGGACACTGGGGGATGAGGTTTTACCACGCCATGTTTCAGCTCTTCATATTTGCCATGTTACTCTGTCTCCTGACAAACAACGTGGGAGTCCTGTGGATTGCGATGGAGCTTGCAACCCTCGCCACCGTGCTCCTTGTCTCCCTATACAGGACTCCTACTGCCATCGAGGCTGCATGGAAGTATTTCATCCTCTGCGGTGTAGGAATAGCCCTGGCCCTCTTCGGTACGGTCCTCCTCTACTTCGCTGCAGAGAAGGTCCTTGGCGAGGGAGGGGATGCCCTGCTGTGGACGAACCTGAGTCAGGTAAGCGGCCAGCTCGAGCCTACGGTGCTAAGGCTCGCCTTTGTCTTCCTTATGGTAGGGTACGGGACAAAGGTCGGACTTGTCCCCCTTCACAACTGGCTCCCTGATGCCCACGCCGAAGGACCTACTCCCATCTCGGCAGTACTATCAGGCCTTCTCTTAAATATTGCCCTCTACGCCCTGGTCAGATGCAAGGTTATAGTGGACGGCTCTTTGAAGACGCACCTGGCTGGGAACATCATGATGGGGTTTGGTCTTCTCTCCATCCTCGTTGCCTCTTTCTCTATGCTGAGACAGAAGGACATAAAGAGGATGTTCTCCTATTCGTCCATCGAGCACATGGGCATAGCCACTTTTGCATTCGGACTTGGAGGCCCCATCGCCACATTCGGGGCGCTCCTCCATATGCTCGTCCACAGCCTGACAAAGTCTTCCATATTCTTCACAGTGGGACATGCCTCCCAGATGCACGATACGCAGGAAATGAGCAAGATAAGGGGGCTCATAAGAGGGAACCCGCTTGTTGGATGGGGCCTCATGTTCGGCGTCCTGGCCATAGTGGGGATGCCGCCTTTTGGTGTTTTCACGAGCGAATTCCTTATACTCACTGCAACGATGAAGGACGCTCCGCTTATGACGCCGTTCCTTCTACTTGGCCTTGGGGTTGCTTTTGCTGCCCTGTTGAGGCGGGTGCAGCCGATGGTGTCCGGCCATATCCCTTCCTGGCAGCACCCACTTAAGGCATCTCATGTTCCAGTTATTTTACACATGGTTTTGGTACTTGTAATAGGGCTCTATATGCCAAATTTTCTTTCCCGATGGTTTCACATGGCGGTGGAGTTGTTGAAGTGAATAAACTAAAATAATCAAAATAATGAGGAAGTGCTGTGAACGGATTAAAAGAGATTATAGTCTCTGAACTTGGAGCAGAGCTTAACATAGACGAGGGGCAATATCCTTGCTCTGTACCTTCTTTCACCGTCCCCCGCGACAGGTTTATAGATGCCGCAAGGGCGTTGAAGAAGGCCGATGCCCGCCTTGTCGCCGAGTGGGCAACGGATGAGAGGCATTTTGGAAAAGGGTTTGGGATATACACGTGTTACAACAAGGATGCCGAATATCTGATAGTCAGGACCTATGCCCCTCTCGAAGACCCGACATTTCCAAGCCTTACAAAGAAGTTCGTTTCAGCCTGGCGTTTTGAGAGACAGATGAAGAGCCTCATGGGGGTTGTCCCTGTTGGTCATCCGGACCAGCGGCCCTGGATAAAGCACGAGGACTGGCCTGAGGATGCGTATCCCTTAAGGAAGGACTTTGATCCCTCAAAACCTATGCCGAGGGTAGAGGGAGAATACCAATGGATCAGGGCGGAAGGCGAAGGTGTCCATGAGATAGCTGTCGGCCCCGTCCATGCCGGGATCATAGAGCCTGGGCACTTTAGATTTCAGGCAGTTGGAGAGGATGTCCTTAACCTTGAGGGAAGGCTCGGATATGTCCATAAGGGGATTGAGAAGAGGTTTGAGGCCCTTTCATGGGAGGAAGGGGCAAGGCTTGCAGGCCGTGTCTCCGGTGACACCACTGTTGCCCATGCCCTTGCGTACTGCAGGGCAATTGAGGCCATGACAGGTTCCAATCTCCCCGAAAGAGGGCTCTGGCTCCGTGCCCTGATGCTTGAGAGGGAAAGGATAGCAAACCATCTTGGAGATATAGGGGGCATCTCCAACGACGCTTCCTTTGCGTTCATTTATTACCAGTTCATGAGGCTCAAGGAGGGGTTCCTTCGCACAAATCTAAATCTTTTCGGCCACAGGCTTATGATGGACAGGATAGTTATAGGAGGGGTGTCGTTTAATATAAACGCTGACGGGATAAACGAGATATATTCTGAGCTGGACCGCTTTGAGAAGGAGTTCGAGAGGCTCGTCATCATATACGACGAAAGCCCTTCCCTTGAAGACAGGGTTAGGGACGCCGGGGTACTTAAGTCAGAGATGGCAAAAGACCTTGGAGCTGTTGGATTCGTTGCCAGGGCAAGCGGCCAGAGGCTTGACTGCCGCATCCAGAGCCCCTTTCCGCCATATGATCGCATAGTCACGAAGATGACGGTTCTCAACTCAGGGGATGTGCATGCAAGGGCATGGGTGAGGATAGAGGAGGTAAGAGACTCGCTGAATTTAATAAGGGAGATGTTGAGGACATTGCCGTCAGGGGAAGTGAAGGCCGGTTTCAAGACTCCGCCGCCGGATGTCTCCGGTTTTTCGGTTATAGAAGGGTGGAGGGGGGAGATTGTCTACTGGGTCCAATCAGGGCCAAAGGGGGAGATAAACAGGTGCATGGTGAGGGACCCATCCAGCGTATGCTGGATAGCCGTTGAGCAGGCGATACACGGCAACATCGTCCCGGACTTCCCGCTCTGCAACAAGAGCTTCAACCAGTCTTATTCAGGGCATGATTTGTAATCCTAAATCCGGCAATAGGACGCAGATAAAAGCAGATAACCAAAAGTAGGCGCTTTTAAGCGACGCAGATAAAACAAATAGATAGATGAATTATAGCTGTCACCCAAAAGGAGAATTTCTGTTTTTGTTTAAGTTTTTGAAATATCAGTGCAAATCTGCGTAAATCTGCGTCCAAATGCTTTTTTACGGTAATTGGAGATTATTATGTTAAGGATTCTTCATCAGATATTCAGGACAGGGATCGTCACCGAGCCGCTTCCCGTAGAGGTTGAGGCAGGGATAGAGATCGTCGGGCAGAGACTGGAGGAAACAATCCGGAAGCGCTTCCATCGAAGCCTTAATATCAGGGCCGTTGATGCCGGTTCATGCAACGGATGCGAACTGGAGATACACGCCTTGAATAACCCTATCTACAACTGCGAACGCTTCGGCATTCACTTTACCGCATCACCAAGGTTTGCAGATATGCTCCTTGTAACCGGGCCTGTATCAAGAAATATGGAGATAGCCCTGAAAAGGACATACGAGGCCACTCCGCCTCCAAAGCTTGTCGTTGCTGTCGGTGATTGCGGGTTCAACGGCGGTATTTTCGGCAAAAGTTATGCATCGCTGGGCGGAATAGGAGAGGTAATACCTGTAAATGCATTCATCCCAGGTTGTCCGCCTAAACCTGTAGACCTGTTGCAAGGGATACTCAGGGTGATAGAAATTTAAACCAAGTTGCTTTCAAACACTAAATTTATCTGTTATTGAAAGCTTACTTGGTGTTATGCAGGCGATTTTATTGTTTGATAGCCATAGATAGTTTATAAGAGCTGAGTGATTTATTTAATGAGTGATTTATTTAATTGACAATTTGGGATAAGTATTGTAATCTTTCGGTCAGCCTAAATAAAGCATACTTTTAAAGTTCAGAATCTCAGAGACTTTGAAAGCTCTGAGGTTTTTTTTTGGCAAAATAACAGGAGGGTACGATGGGAAAGAAGCTTTATGTAGGCAACATGTCGTTCAAGGCAACAGAAGAGGATATTAAAGGACTCTTTGCGGGGGTTGGAGAGGTTGCATCTGTTAATATAATAACCGATGCGCGAACAGGGCAGGCTAAGGGTTTTGGTTTTGTTGAAATGGCAACGGAAGAAGCCGCAAAGAAGGCAATAGAGACCCTGAACGGCACAGCTTTTATGGATAGGGCGCTGTCAGTTGCTGAGGCAAAGCCTCAGGAACCAAGAGAAAAACGTGGCGGCTTTGGCGGAAGCAAGGGCGGCTACGGTGGTGGTGGCGGTAAGGGCGGCTATGGTGGAGGCGGCGATAGAGGCGGCTTTGGCGGCGGCAGCGGATCGGGAAGGAGATAAATCACCTTGGACATTAAAGTATACGGAAACGATGTAGAAAAAGCGATAAAGATGCTGAAGCGCAAGCTTCAGAACGACGGCCTTTTCAGAGACCTCAAAACGAGAAGCTTCTATGAAAAACCTTCTGAGAAAAAGAAGCGGAAACAGAGAGAGGCACGGAAGAAAAGGATGAAGGCCCTGAGATTTAAGAGACCTTCGGATTAAAGCGGAAAATAAGCAAGATGGGGTCTGGGAGGGCTACCTAAAAAGGCCTTCCCAGATCTTATCATACTGTCTAAGACCCTTCTATAATATCTCAGTCTTTCCCATCAGGAACTTGTCTATCCCTTTTGCAGCAGTACGTCCGTCCATTATGGCCCATACAACGAGGGACTGTCCCCTTGACATGTCTCCAGCTGAAAATACCTTATCAATGCTTGTCTGCATCTCTTTATTTACAGCCACATTCCCTCTGGCATCGTACTTTACGCCAAGGTCATCGAGAAGCCCTTCGTGAACAGGGTTTACAAATCCCATTGCCAGGAGCACCATATCTGCATCCTGCTCAAACTCGCTCCCAGGGATCTCCTTCATCTGCATGCCGCCCTTTTCATCCTTCGCCCACTCAACCCGGACTGCGTGGAGCTTCGTGACCTTTCCGTCTTTCCCGCTGAACGACTTTGTCTGGATGCAGTAATCCCTGGTCCCGCCTTCTTCGTGAGAAGAAGAGCTCCTCAGTATCCTCGGCCACTGGGGCCACGGATTATCAGCCTCTCTGTTTTCCGCAGGCTTAGGCAGAAGCTCGTACTGGTGGATAGAAGCAGCGCCCTGTCTCACTGCTGTACCGACGCAGTCGGCTCCTGTATCACCGCCCCCAAGGATAATAACCTTCTTCCCCTTCGCGGTTATGTCCTGGTCTTCTGAGAAGTTGACTCCCGCATTCTTCCTGTTCTGCTGAATGAGGAACTCCATTGCAAAGTGGATACCCTTAAGCTCCCTTCCTGGAACGGGAAGGTCCCTTGGCTTCATGGAGCCGCCAGAAAGGCAGATGGCGTCAAAATCTCTTAGGAGATCGGATGCCGTGTAATCCACGCCAACATTCACGTTGGTCTTCATTATCACACCCTCGGCAGCCATGAGGTCAACACGACGCTGGACAATATGTTTTTCTATCTTGAAGTCAGGGATCCCGTACATCAAAATTCCACCCATCCTGTCGGACTTTTCAAAAAGCGTAACTGTGTGTCCTGCCTTGTTCAAAAGCTGAGCTGCAGCCAGTCCTGCCGGCCCTGAACCGACAACGGCAACCTTCTTCCCTGTCCTGCTTTTAGGAGGCTCAGGCTTTATCCATCCCTCCTTGAAACCCCGCTCTATTATCTCAATCTCTATCTGCCGTATAGTGACAGGGTTGCTGTCAATATTTAAGACACATGACGCCTCGCATAAGGCAGGGCACACCCTTCCTGTAAACTCAGGGAAACTGGCAGTGGAGAGGAGGAGATCAAGGGCCTCCTTCCAACGTCCCTTGAAGATCATGTCGTTCCAATAAGGGACCAGGTTTCCCAGTGGACATCCGCTGTGGCAGAACGGAGTGCCGCAGTCCATGCACCTTGCGGCCTGGGTCTTAAGCTTGTCTTCAGGGAACTCCTTGTAAAGCTCCTTCCAGTCGCCGACCCTCTCATCAACCGGCCTGCGCTCCGGCGTCTCCCTCTCATATTCCATAAAACCTGTTATCTTGCCCATTTTTCAACCTACCTTAATGATTTTTCTATTGCTAAAAAGGCAACATACGAACGCGTATTCGTGACTCTTCAATAACAACTATACTTCCCTGCTCCAAGAACTCTCGTATTGCATTCAAGTTTGCCAGCAAAAGCTCTAACTGTTTTTCGGGACGTCTCGCCAAGCCCCTCCTGAAAAGGATTACAGACGGTGTTGTTTCGTTCCATGACGACAGAAGTGTTCCAAAATCGGTGTCTGCCGAAATGATTATTCGATCCTCTGCGATGGCCCGATCAAAAATCTCTTTATCCATTGCCGCCTGCATGCCGTAATCCCGGACATGCACAGCATCGTATCCTGCGTTTCGCAAGCTCTCTGCCATGTAGGGCGACAATGCATTATCCACCAAGAACTTCATATTATGCCACTAACGGCAGTTCTCGCTCCCGAACTGCCTCGGCAGCATATCGGAGAGCTTCATGAATGTCCTCGTGTTCGAGGTCAGGGAATGATTTAAGGATTTCATCCTCGGCCATATCATCAGCCACCATTCCAACTACCGTTGCAACAGGTATTCTCAAACCGCGAATGCACGGCACGCCACCCATCTGAGCAGGATTAAATGTGATTCTGTTAAACTTCATTTTGACCTCCACTTCGCTCTCTCAGGCTTGTCTTATTTGCAAAGAAACAGGTATACAGGTTGACTCCAAATGACCATAAATCTTAGCTTGAAAAGCTGATAGAGTCAATTATTTTTTGGGGAATGGGTCTACGACAAATAAATAGGTAACATTGACATTCTCTTTTTTTTGGCCTATT
>ERZ1292630.2871-Hain-H41-02um-R3-2871-length-15581-cov-9_pt1 | contig 15581 bp, 16 predicted proteins | sample MGYA00564408_ERZ1292630 | MGnify/ENA primary metagenome ERZ1292630 (study PRJEB36523, sample SAMEA6512641) | groundwater metagenome | collected 2019-01-08 | study: AquaDiva: Metagenomics assemblies of 32 groundwater samples | reverse complement strand
GGCCGATCCCTATCAGCCAGGAGTGGCTGCGGTCGCTGAAACATAATCGGTAGAACTCAAAGAGGGCGAGCGCGCCAGCCAGCACCACGACGCCTGAAAATGCGAGGGGCGGGAGGTAGCGAATGACGGCATACAGGAGTGGAGCGAGGACTAGAACGGTATAGATCCGACGGGGGTCAAACCGAGATGCCGTTGCCGAGGCTGATTCAGTTGGCTGTTGGCCGGCGGCTTTGGATTTCTGCATGTGGAGGTTTACATCGACCACTATGAAGAAATGGTGCTGAGAACGCGACCGAATCGCCGCTCGCGTCGCTGATATTCCAGCAAGGCCAGCAAGAGTTCGCGGCGACGGAAGTCGGGCCACAGAGTTGGCGTGAAATAGAGCTCAGTGTAGGCGAGTTGCCAGAGGAGAAAATTACTGATTCGTGTTTCGCCGCTGGTGCGAATCAACAGGTCGGGATCGGGTAGCTCATGGGTGTAGAGGTATTGTTGGATTCGTGATTCATCCACATCGTCCGGTTGCAGCTTGCCGTCTTGTGCTTCACGAAGGATCTCCCGCACCGCGTCCACAATCTCAGTGCGGCCACCATAGCTGAGGGCGACTGTGAGATGCAGTTTGTTGAGATGGGCGGTTTCCTGTTCGGCGGCCCGGACCCATTGGAGGGCGGAGGCCGGGAGGGAGTCGAGCCGGCCGATCGTACGAAACCGGACACCCTGCTCAATGAGTTTCGTTCGTTCCGTCGAAAGATAGTATTCGAGCAAGCCCATGAGCGAGGAGATTTCCTGAGCGGGGCGGTTCCAGTTTTCCTGCGAAAATGCGTAAATTGTCAGGGCATGGATGCCCAATTCTAGACAGACCGTGATCATCTCCCGAACGGACTGAATCCCTTCCCGATGACCGGCGATGCGAGGGAGGCTGCGGAGTTCTGCCCAGCGACCGTTGCCGTCCATGATGATGGCGACGTGCTTGGGTAAGAGGTCGGATTCGAGCTTCGCTGCAAGTTCTTCGACGGATGGCTGGTCCACGGCCGATGATTCGTTCGTGCTCATACGGTGTAGCTGGTCACGACCCTTATCTTGGATAAAATCTTGCGGTAGGCAAACAAAGTCTACTGGTGAGGGGGCGGAAAGTCAAACGAATTTTGGTAAAAGTCCTGTAAAAGCGAAGAGTTGGATGAACTCGCATTGCGCCTCTCGAAATGAATCGGCTATACTCCGCTGTCCATCTGCATGCCAACCGTCGTGAGGATTCTCGAACCATGGGTGAACTTGTTCAGTTAGCGTCCTTTGGTCTGACCGAAGGCGAAGTGCTCTCGGCTCTCGGACGGGTCAAAGTCCGCGATGTCGATTATGCCGATCTCTACTTTGAGTCCTGTGTGTCCGAGTCCGTCTCGATGGAGGAATCCCTCGTCAAGCGCGCAACGAAGAGTGTGTCGCAAGGTGTGGGGGTACGAGCAACGGCAGGGGAAAAAACCGGCTTTGCCTATTCCGATGAACTGACGAAAAAAGACCTCGAACTGGCGGCCGATACGGCCCGCTACATTGCCAATTCGCCGAGCGGAGCTCACGCGGTTCCGGTGCCTGTCCGCCAACGTCCAACACGAGATCTCTATCCAATCGAACGGGCACGGGTCGAAGTTGCCACAGCGGATCGCGTGTCCCTATTGAATGCAATCGATGCCGAGGCGCGCCGGTATGATCCGCGCATCAAGAATGTCATGGCCTCGTTTAATACGGAGTATAAGGTGGTGGTCGTCGCCACCTCGGACGGCACGCTCATCGGGGATGTGCAGCCACTTTCGAGGCTGCAAGTCACCTGTATTGCCGAAGAGAACGGCCAACGGCAAGCTGGCTCGTTCGGTGGAGGAGGCCGTGTCGGGTTTGAGTTCTATCATGAGGGCGACCGGTATCTGCGGTATGCACGTGAAGCGGCGCGTGAAGCGATTCTCAACCTCTCTGCCGTGGAAGCGCCAGCCGGTGTCATGCCGGTCGTGCTGGGCGGAGGGTGGCCGGGGATTTTGTTGCACGAAGCCATTGGCCATGGCCTGGAAGCGGACTTCAATCGCAAGAAAACCTCAGCCTTTTCGAACCTCCTCGGCAAACGGGTGGCGTCCGACGTCTGTACGATCGTCGATGATGGAACGTTGCCGGGCCGGCGGGGCTCGCTCAATATGGATGATGAAGGGACCCCGACTGGCCGTACGGTGCTCATCGAGCGCGGAATTCTGCGTGGCTACATTACCGATAAACTCAATGCGCGCCTGATGGGTATTCCTGTAACCGGCAACGGGCGGCGAGAAAGTTACCAAAGTGTGGTGCTGCCGCGAATGACGAATACGTTTATGTTGGCTGGGACATCGGACCCTGAGGAGATCATCCGTTCGGTCGATCGCGGACTGTATGCGGTGTCGTTTGGTGGCGGGCAGGTGGATATCACCAACGGCAAGTTCGTATTTTCCGCCAGCGAAGCCTACTTGATCGAGGGGGGGAAAGTGACGAGGCCGGTCAAGGGTGCCACATTGATCGGCAGCGGACCGGAGATTCTCACCAAGGTCTCGATGGTCGGGCACGACCTCAAACTCGACGAGGGGATTGGGACTTGCGGCAAGGACGGGCAGTCCGTTCCAGTAGGTGTCGGCCTGCCGACCATTCGAATCGATGAAATCACCGTGGGCGGGACGCAGCGATGAATCAACAAATACAACAGCGCGATGGGTACAGCCAGCTCGCCATGGACCTCTTGGCCAAGGCGAAGCGCAGTGGGGCGACGGAAGCGGACATCATTGTCGCCGACGGCGAAACCTTTTCGGTGCAAGTCCGGTTGTGTGCCGTCGATCGTCTCACGAAAGCGCGGGAGAAGCATCTCGGTTTGCGTGTATTTGTCGGGAAACGCTCTGCCAGCACCTCCACCTCCGATTTCTCAGCGGACTCCTTGAATCAACTCGTCGCCGAGACCTGTACTCTGGCGAAGGCCGTTGTGGAAGATCAAGTGTCCGGCTTGCCGGCGGCGGATCAGATGGCGGGAGAGAGGCCGGATTTGGATCTCTACGATCCAACCAGACTGAATACGGAGCAGCAGATTGAATTAGCCAAACGAGTCGAGGCTGCCGCCATGTCGACGGACGAGCGCGTGACGAATTCTGAAGGGGGCGACTTCGACTCCTCTTCGGGGCGCGTGGTGTTGGGCAACAGTCACGGATTCCTGGGAGAGTACCAGAGTTCCAGCTTCTCAATGTCGGTGTCGCCCGTCGCCACCGATCCGGAGACTGGGGCCATGCAGCGCGATTCCTGGTACGCCGTGCAACGGAAATTCGCCAAGCTGGATTCCCCTGAGGCGGTGGGACTGGAAGCGGCGCGGCGGACGGTCCGAAAGCTTGGGGCGAGGAAAGTGGCAACCCAACGAGTTCCCGTCGTCTTCGATCCCGAAATGGCGGGAAGTCTTATGGGGAATCTCTGCAGCGCGGTGTCGGGTTACTCGCTCTATAAAGGGGCTTCGTTCCTGGCCGGCCAATTGGACAAACCGCTGGCCCCGGAGTATGTCACGGTCTATGACGATGGACGAGTGGTCGGAGGGTTGGGCTCTCGGCCGTTCGATGGGGAAGGTCTGCCGACCAGGAAGACGACGGTGGTGGAGCGAGGGGTATTGAAGAGCTACCTGCTCGATACCTATTCCGGGAGAAAGCTCGGACTGGCCTCGACCGGTAATGCGTCGCGCAGCGTCGGTGAAAATCCGTCGGTCGGTCCCACGAATTTCTATCTCGCGCCCGGGACGAAGACGGCGCAAGACATTATCCAGACGGTGAAGCAGGGTCTGTATGTCACGGACCTCATCGGTTTTGGCATCAACATGGTGACCGGTGATTATTCGCGGGGAGCTGCCGGGTTTTGGATTGAAGGGGGCGAGTTGGCGTACCCCGTGGAAGAGATCACGATTGCGGGCAACCTGAAAGACATGTTTGCGGGGATCGAGATGATCGGCAGCGATCTCGTGTTCCGTGGGCGCATTGCCAGTCCGACCGTGAAAATTACAGAAATGATGGTGGCGGGAAGCTAGGAGTGAATGGCCTATAGCGTATAGCTGATGGCTCGGGTGCAGAGAGCGAGACTTCTACCGTACGCCATTAGCTATACGCTCTTATCAGTGAGGTGACATATGGCCGAGTCAATCAGAGAAACGCTGGTCCAGTATCCCAGCGGCAAGGTGACGATGCGGGCCTATGTGGCAGCCCCGCAGACCAAGGAGCGACGCCCCGCGATTTTCGTGATTCAAGAATGGTGGGGGTTGACCGAACATATCAAGGACGTGGCGCGACGCTATGCCGCTGAGGGGTATGTAGCGATCGCCCCCGATCTGTACTCCAGGCTGGGGTATGCCATTACCACTGACCCTGGCGAGGCAGGCAAGCTGATGAACACGCTGCAGCAGGAGGATGGACTGAAAGATCTTAACGCCACCGTCGCCTATCTCAAGTCCGTTCCTGAAGTCGACGCCACCAGAATCGGCGTCACCGGGTTTTGCATGGGTGGCTCCTATGCGCTCATGTTGCCTTGCGTGAACAAGGATATCAAAGCTGCCGTGCCCTTCTATGGGCAGGTGCCGAATCCTGATGCGCCGCTTCAACAGCTGTCGGCTCCTGTGCTGTACCTTTATGGGGAGGATGACGGCTGGATTACCAAGGCGGATGTCCAGCGGCTTGCGGGAGGCTTCAAAAAATACAATAAGTCCGGCGAGATTAAAACCTATCCAGGCGCGCCGCATGCCTTTTTCCGGGATACAGATAAGACTGTGTATCGGCCGGAGGCGGCCAAAGACGCCTGGGAACGGGCCGGCGCATTTTTTAAACAGCATCTGAGATCGTAAGAGGAGTCACGAGTACCATGCCGCTTGATGCCGAACTTGGAAAGACCATGCTCCAGTTGATTACGTCGCGGTACGACGACCGGCATTGGCGCAAGAAGATTGAGAAGACCCTGGGGTTGCCGCAATCCGGCGTCGGGGATCCCGCGCAACAGCAGATTTTCATGTATCTCAAGATCGGGCTCAAGGCCTACAAATCACGCCGTGCCGATCCGGACTCCTGGATTGTCGGAGGGTATGCCACGAAAGAGATCGTTGAACGAGCGAAGTTCCAGCCCCAGCTGGTCGGTCCCGACATCACGAAGGACGAGGTCGCATTTCTCGGCAGCGACCCGGGGAAAGAGATCGATGAAGCCTGGTGGGACGAGATGCTTGTGTCCTGGTTCGATGTGCCGGAGGAAGAAAAGCCGGCAGAATCGGAAGAGGAGTCAGCGACGGACTCCGAGTCAGCTTCTTCTGCGAAGGCCGAAAAGGTGTAACCTCGTTCCGCGAGGCCCGGTTCAGGGCGTGGGGCTCCGGCCTTTCGAAAAATCTATTAGAAAAGCTCCAGCTGCGCTGGTTGAGGCGGGTCGATTTCCAGATTGGGAGCTGCTGTCGGAGTGGCTTCCGTGGGTTCGACCGGCTGTGCATGGCGGTCGAGAAACTCTCTCAGCTTCTTAAAGTCCTCACGAAGCGGTTCGAGCATGCTGCCTTGGTGCAGGGCTGCGGCTGGATGCAGCAGGGGGAAGAGCGCAAAGTCTTTCATGTAGAACGCCTGGCCGCGAACTTTTGTAATTCCCACCTTCCGTTCCAGCAATGTTTGCGTCGCCCAATTTCCCAATGTGCAGACCAGCTTCGGGCGGATCATCGCGATTTGTTGCAGCAGAAACGGTTTGCACGTCTCGACTTCATCCGGTTCCGGGTCGCGGTTGTTCGGCGGGCGGCATTTGATCACGTTCGCGATGTAAATGTCGCTGCGGGACAATCCTGCCGATTGCAGGAGATCGTTCAAGAGTTTTCCTGCAGCTCCGACAAACGGCTCCCCCTGCTGGTCTTCGTTGAAACCAGGCGCTTCCCCCACGAACATCACGCTTGCGTGCGGATTCCCCACACCAAACACCACCTGGGTTCGGCCCATCTTTGCGAGCTTGCAGCGTTGGCAGTTGTGCAGCGATTTGGCGAGGTCTTGGAGTATCATGGCTGGCATCACGACAAATGCGGGATTATCTTATGAGGGCTCCGGCAGGCGTGTCAATCACCGCCGATGCAAGGAGTGGAGAAGTTCTCGGACTACAGTTATTCGACTCGGTAGCCTTTGGCCGCCAGACAGGTATTCCGCATCGCGTTGATGCTCGATATTCCATGCAGTGCGCATGCGTGGTCGCTCGGGCTTTGGGGGCCTGGGCCGAAGGGCAAGGGCGTGTTCTGGTTGTAGAAGTGGTTTTCGTTCGTCAGTCTTGCTTTGTACTCACATTCCATATAATCCCGCTCCACATCTCGTTGACTCAGTCCTTGCGGAGTGCCTCCACGTTCATAGTGGCTGGGCGCGCATCCGGCGAGCATCAGCACGACTGCTGCTAAAAGAACGCGTCTCGCTAATGGCTTTCTCATAGCGAGAGACCTACCATCAGATATGGTCATCGTCAAGCTGATCTAATGGAGAGCGATGGCATCGGCGCAGTGGTTGCCACTGACAATGGCGCTTTCGAGGTTGGGTGGCCATCCTGTATCGGTCCAGGCTCCTGCCACGAGCAAGTTGGCAATTGGGCTGCGTTGGATGGGCCGATGCAGTTTGGTTCCGGGCCTGAGTGAGAGGATGGCGTTGGGAATCGTTCGGCGGTGGATCGACGAGATCATACATCCGGGACGGAGAAGTCCCAACGATCTGAGCAGGTCAGGGATGAGTCTATCAAGGTTGGGGTCCGGTCGAGCCTGCGCGAACTGACTGTCGGTCGTGACAAGAGAGAAGTCTGTGCGATCAGATCCCGCCTCTGTGGCGAGTACCGAGTGAAATGCTGTGTCGCCCAACAGGATGAGGCGAGGAGGGGCACAGGGTTGCTCGGCATGCACGTGAAGGATTGTGCTGTCGGACGAAACCAATTCCGCGAGTTGCTGAAAATAGGCATAGCGGGTCAGCCATCGTTCTGGAAGTAAGGGCGTGAGTTGCTGCGGGGTCAGGGCTGCGATATACCAATCGGCCTGCAACAGTGAACCATCCCGCAACTGGACGCTCGAGATGTGATCTCGCTCATAGCGGAGTTCTGAGGCTTCAGCATTGCGTAAGATGGCGGCGCCCGCCCCTGTTAATGCATCGGTGATCGGTTGCACGAGACAGGTGTGAAGCGAGTTTTGCACAATCGAGATGCGGCTATCCAAACGAGTTCTCAGGAACAAGGGTCTCGTCGCTGCGACGAAGGCATCGGCGGAGAGCGTGGAGAGATCATTGCCGGTCAGCCATTGTGCGAGAGGATTCCAGACGACGCGGCGCGTCTGCGCGCTTTGTCCGATTGACGCGAGCCACTCGCTGGCGGTGCGCTGCTCCAGATCGGCAGGCAGCCGCTCATCGCCCTCCCACAGTCGCTCCAACCACGATGCCAATCGCCATCGTTCTTTCCAAGGGAGGCCGGCAAATCTCAGAAGGCTCACCCAGGGATGAAAGGGGGCGGGGAGCCAGGCACGTGGATAACGGATGAGCGAGCTATCGTGGAGACGAAATTCCAATGGGATGTCGAGCAGTGCCAGCTGCTGGGGATCGGCATGGAGGGAGCGCAGTAAGGCGTGTGTCGCGTGATGGCAGCCGAGGATAGTGAACGGCTCAGGGTCGTTGTGAGGAGGCTCGCCGGTGAGGGCGCTTCCCAGCAGGGGGTGACGATCGACGATCGTCACTCGATAGCCATGGCGGGTGAGCCGGTAGGCGGCGGTGAGACCGGCCGGGCCTCCACCAAGAATCACGACGGACTGAGCGTTAGTAGACGTCACGAGAATCGCGAGCGGAGCCAGACTCCGGCGGCAAGGGCCAGTCGATGATTCGTTGAGAGCCGGACCCGAGGGCCGAATATCCGATGTTCCGGTTTCTCGATCTTTTTCAGAATCCTGAAATACACCGCGCGCATGATTTCTGAGACCGTCAGCGCTCGCCGCTCTTGTGCCGGTAGGGCCTCGAGCGCCGCCTGTGCTTTTGCGTAGTACTCATGGGCCCTTGCGGTTTCGAAGTGGAGCAACTTGCGGAGTTCTTCGCTCTCCCGCTGCTGAAGGATCATCTGCTCGGTGCACCCGAATTGCTGTAGGTCTTCCTGCGGCAGGTAGATGCGGCCCTGGGCTGCGTCTGTTCCGATGTCCCGTAGAATATTCGTCAGCTGGAATGCCATGCCGAGGGCGACGGCATAATCTTGTGACCTGGCCGATGTCGGCCCGAAGATATGGAGGCAGATCAGTCCCACGACCGACGCGACGCGATAGCAGTAGAGCGAGAGGTCTTGAAACGAAGCGTACCGCGACGCCGAGAGATCCATTCCTACGCCCTTAATCAACTCCTCGAAATAGACTTGTGGGATGGAGAGCTGTCTCACATGGGTCGCCAGGCTGATGGTGACCGGGAAGGTCGGCGTGCCCTGATAGGCCGCCTCAAGCTCATTCCACCACCGTTGCAGCTCATCCTGGGGATTGCTTCCTGCCGGGGGTTCATCGACCGCGTTGTCGACTTCTTTGCAGAAGGCGTAGACCGTATACATCGCGGCGCGCCGTTTTTTCGGGAGGAAGAGGAAGGAATAATAGAAATTGCTTCCGCTCTTTTTGGTGAGAGCCGTGCAGTAGGCTTGCGCGTCAGTGACGGAGAGTGAAGTCATGGGCGTTGGTGAATCGATAGTGGCTCCAGGCGGCAGGCCATGGATTCGTGAATGTGGTCGTGGTCTGACGGGTGCAGGAGAGCAGCCAAGAGCTCGACGCCGTCAATCAGGCGGGGGCCTGGCCGGCTGAAATAGGAGGAGGCGTCGACCAGGAATGTGTGCTGCACCAGGTCAGAGGATAGGCGCCATTGGTCCGGTTGCTGCATGAGGTGGGACAGTTCTGCTTGTGTCCGTTCAACAGAAAAACCACAGGGCATCACGATGAGGACGTCGGGAGCCGCGGCCAGAATCTCATCCCATGTCACAACCCGTGAAGGGTTGCCGGGCTGTGCGAGGACATCCTGGCCGCCTGCGAGCTGGACCATCTCAGGAACCCAATGACCTGCGACGTAAAGTGGAGAGAGCCATTCGATGCAGACCACGCGAGGGCGATGCGAGAGGCCCTGGACGCGAGTCCGGATGGCTCCTAATCGATTGCGCAATTGCGTCGCGAGGCGGCGGCCCTCCGCCGGTCGGCCGGCGGCGTCGCCGATCCGTACGACGTCATCGATCACATCATGGACCGTTCCGGGGTTCAATGTAAGGACGGTCGGTCGGTGAGGCATGGAATGAAGGGCGTCCTGCAGTTGGTCCGGCGTGATGGCACAGACATGACAGAGGTCTTGGGACACGATCAGGTCGGGTTGCGCCTGCCGCAACAGATGGTCTTTCAGCCGATAGAGCCGTTGCCCTGACGCCACAAGCTGGCGGACCTGTCGGTCGATGTCGGCGCTAGCCAGTCCATGAGGGGCGATCATCGGTTCAACCATGATGGGCATGGTCCTGATTGATGGCGGGTAGTCGCACTCGTGACTGATCCCCACTAACTCATCGCTCAGACCGAGGGCTGCAATCACTTCAGTCGCACTGGGAAGCAGAGAGCAGATTCTCATATCGCTCAGTTCTTATGGGGCCGGCCACAAGCGTTCACGGAGTTCGCTGAGGCGAACCTGTGCAAGACTCGGGGCGATCGCATGGGCTTCATGCAGGTCTTGGATCGTGTGTGTATTCGCCACGGCGAGGACCTTCATTCCTGCGGTTTTTGCGCCGCGAAGGCCGGGGATCGAGTCCTCGATGACCAAACAGGAGCCGGGGGCGATGGTTTGATTCGGGCGTCGTCGATTCAGGGCATCGAGGGCATGGAGAAACGGTTGCGGATCTGGTTTCCCTTTGGTGACGTCCTCTGCGCCGGTGATGTGGAGAAACTCTTTTCGGAGCCCAGCCTTTTCAAGGATGAACTCGATTTCATGGCGGAGGGCACCGGACGCAATGGCCAAGGGGTATGTGGCGGCAGCCTCGTACACAAATTCGCGCACACCTGGGAAAATGACCAGATGATCCTTGACCGACTCCAGATAGGCCTGCGCTTTCCGCTGCATCAGCTGCGTGAGTGCCGAGGGGTCGGTGGGACGATGGTGTGCGGTCAGTGCCGCGATAAAGCAGCTTCGATCGTCATATCCAAGGTAGTTGGCGTAGTAATCGGATTCAGTCAGACTGATACCGATTTCAGCCAGCGTCTGGCGAAAACCAGCGAAATGGAGGGGCTCGGTGTCCGCGATGACCCCATCAAAGTCAAAGATGATCGCTGAGAGTGTATCTATTGGCATCGTATCGATAATATGGGCATGACCACGAGATGTAAAGCGCGCGAATTATAGCACAGGAAGACTGCCTGAATAGGCGAGAATGCGTCTCGCTCGGCAGGCCTCTCGCGTGAGAGGAAATGGGCGGGTTAGAACTTCAAGCGAAGACGTTTCTCCGATACCCAGCCTTTGGCGCCCTCGTCGGACCGCACCAAATACATCCATCCGCCGAGCTGGAGATCACCGTCCAGGACGGTCAGAGTGACTCCTGCACGAACGAGTGGCCCTGGCTTATTGGCGGTTGAATCAGCGTATAACGGAATGGTTCCGCCGGGAGCAATTGGGTCTGCCGTGACAGTCACTTTCTGTCCTTCGCCGAACATCGGGGCAGGAGGGGGCGTGACTGGTGCAGCGGGTTTTGTTGCTACTTGGGGTGGCGTCGCTGCTGGGGACGCAGGGGCAACAGCGGCTACTGGAGGTGCGGGCGCTGGAGCCGTATCACTTGGGCTTAGAGCAGCTTGTGGCTCGGGCGCAGGCGGAGCCACGGACGACGGGGCTAGCGGTTTTGGTTTCATGGCCACTGGTGGTGGCGTGCTCTCGCCCAGGTAGGGGCTCAGCCATTCTGCCAGCATCTCCGGTTCCATGGTGGCGACATAGGCTATGCCGCCGACGAGGACCAAGAGGAGCATCCAGAGGATTGGACGGCCCCCTCCGGATTTCTTACGGGGGTTCAGCGGGCCGGTCGCTCTCGTGGAGGTCGTTTGATCGAGTTCCTCTTCCGTGAATTCCAAATCCGGTTCCGGTTGGCGGGCGAAGAGGAGCGACCAATTAACATCAAAAGAATTCCCGACTGATGTCAGGTTTCCAACGAGCGCAGCCATCGAGCACCTCCCTGCTGAGCGATTCAATCACACGTAGGTCAATCTGTGAAAATACTTATCACCATCACCCAGTGGTGTCAATTTTGTTGGGGAATTAAGTAGGTGAGCAGGCGAGGGTCAACAGGGATGCGCGGGGCTGCAGGAAAAGACTTGTTGTTCTCGACTGCCCGTTCGAAAGACCGTGAGGCCTTTGCATCCGAGTTGGTAGGCGAGCAGAAAGGCCGCGGCCACCTCGGCTTTGGTTGCCGTGGCCGGCAAATTGATGGTTTTCGAGACGCCACTGTCGCTATATCGCTGAAATACCGCTTGCATACGCACATGATGTTCGGGTGAGACATCGTGCGCCGTGACGAACAGTCGACGGAGCTCTTCTGGGATAGGGGTCAGATGTTGAATGGACGGATGAGCCGCCAGGTCTGGCTGGAGTGAGTCGAGATCGAGCCCGAGTGCATCCGCGCGACGGATGAAGGCTGGATGAAGGGAGGTGAGCACGAGGCCGTCCATGACGCGGCGGACTTCCTGCACGCCGTATAACGGTTCAATGCCGGGCGAGCAGTCGGCGATGAGGCTGATGCTGCCTGTCGGTGCGACCGTGGTGACGGTCGCGTTCCGCCGCCGCTGGTGAAGCGGCTGGAGCTGGCTGCCGCGATAGGCAGGAAAGACTCCACGCTCGACGGCCAGTTCTGCCGACGCGAGATGGGCACGGGATTGGAAGAACTCCATCAGGGTTGCCGCTGTCTGGATCGCGGCTTCGGAGTTGTAGGGGATATTGAGGGCGATCAGTAAGTCGGCGAAACCCATGATGCCCAGGCCGATCTTTCTCGTGTGTTTCGTCATGCGGTCGATCTGAGGAAGCGGGAAGCGGTTGCGATCGATGACATTGTCGAGAAAGCGCACGGCGATGGAAATGGTGTCGGCCAGTCTGGCGAAGTCGATGGTGGGTTGTGTTTTCTGACGTGTAACGAAGTTGGCCATGTTGATGGAGCCGAGGGTACAGGACTCATAGGCCAGCAGCGGTTGTTCGCCACAGGGGTTGGTCGATTCGATGGTGCCGAGGCGAGGGGTCGGATTGGCCCGATTGATGGTGTCTAAGAAGACCAGCCCTGGCTCGCCGCTGGCCCAGGCCGCTTCGACGAGCCGATCGAACACGAGCTGTGCCGGGAGTCGCCTGGTCGGTTTGTTGGTATGGGGATTGATCAGGGCATAGGTGCGCCGGCGCGCGAGAGCCTGCATAAACGAATCGGTGATCCCGACGGAGAGATTGAAATTCGTCATCTCGGTCGGCGTCTGTTTAAGTGCGATGAAGTCGAGAATATCCGGGTGGTCGACACGGAGGATGCCCATATTTGCACCGCGTCTGGTCCCCCCTTGTTTGATGACGTCCGTCGAGAGGTTGAAGAGGCGCATGAAGGAAATGGGGCCGGAGGCCACGCCGCTCGACGACGCGACCCGGTCGTTGTGGGGGCGCACGCGGCTGAAGGAGAATCCCGTGCCGCCGCCCGATTGGTGGATGAGGGCCTGCTGTTTCAGGCTGTCATAAATGGATACGAGGGAGTCTTCGACCGGGAGGACGAAACAAGCGGAGAGTTGCTGGAGGCGTCGCCCGGCGTTCATCAGGGTGGGAGAATTGGGAAGAAAGTCGAGTCGGGCCATACAGCCGTACCAGCGTTGAGCCGCGTGGGGCAGCCGGCTGGCGCTGGGGTAGAGTCGTTCAGCTTGTGCGATGTCGGTCGCGACGCGCCAGAATAGCTGGGCCGGTGTCTCGATGATCGTTCCCGCAGAGTTTTTGGCCAGATAGCGTCCGCTGAGGACGATCCTGGCATGGTCTGAGAGTCGAAGTCGTGGAGATTGCGGCGGGCGTGAGGCCGTGGTCGTTTTCTTGACGGACATAACGCCATTATACCGTCATCGGCCTGAATGATCGATGGTGTGCGAGGTTTTCTCCTGCTTGCATCTTGAGCGTCCAGTTCGGCAGAATGAGTGCCCACTGACCGACGATCATGAAATCCTATCGCGAAGAGCTCTGGTTCGAGACGAAGACACGGCGCGCCTATCTCAACATCACGCGGCAGGTTGAGGCGGCGGTCAAGAAGAGCGGGGTCCAAGAGGGGCTCGTGTTGGTCAATGCCATGCATATCACGGCCAGCGTCTATATTAATGACGACGAACCGGGCTTACTCAAGGACTATGACCGATTCTTAGACACGCTCGTTCCTCAGAGCGCGACTTATCGGCACAACGAGACGGGAGAAGATAACGGCGACGCCCATATCAAGCGCCAGCTGATGGGGAGGGAAGTCGTCGTCGCCATTACCGAAGGCCGATTGGATTTCGGCCCGTGGGAACAAATTTTCTACGGCGAGTTCGACGGGCTGAGACGGAAACGCGTGTTGGTGAAGGTGATTGGAGCGTGAGCCTCACGTCGTCCGATCGAGGGCTCGGATCCTGTGGGAATAAACCGGTGCAGCGCTTGCTACCACAGCGAAAGTTTGGCAACATGGAATGCAGTGATGCACGGCTGTGCAGGAGGAGTTTGTTGATATGTTGAGTTGGTCTCGTCCCGACCCTCTCACACGAGATCTCGTTCACTTGATCAATGCCCGGCGCCATGACCATGGCGATACCGATGCGGCGATCGATACGCTGCAAGCCTTCTTGGAGCAGGGACGGGAGTACGATCTCTTAACGGTGCTGGCGGCGCTGGATGAGGACATGGCGGAATGGCTCTTCGATCTTCTCGCGGAGGCATCCTGTTCCGTGCTGCTCGATGGGCCAGCCGATGAAAAACTGTCCTATGCCATCATGGCGGCCTTGGAACTTCCTCTCCAGGCGAATCTGACCCATCCGCTCAAGCTCAAGATCGATCCGGTCGCGACGGCGGATCTGCTGCATCGACATCTCCGCCTCTCTGCCGGGACCGTGGTGCGTGTGGAGTCGCGCCTGCTGACCGATTCGACGCTGGAGCCGCTGAGCCTCCAAGGCTTGAATGATCATTTGAGTACGGTGGCCGATTCCCAGCGGACCACGTCGATTGCTGCTCGGCTGTATCCGCCCGTCGAGAGTACCGCTTTTCTCTTCTTCGAGTTGATCGGTGTGCCGGATTCGGGACTGCCGGATTCTCTGGAGGACCGGCATCGCCGGGCACTCCTTGAAGGCCTCGTGGAGCAATGTCCAGAGTTGGCGCTGGCTCCCGATATGATTGAAGCGCCGGTGTACGCCGCCTACGCCATGTTCGACGCGCAAAATGCCGTGCGGCTCCACCGGCTGGCGGATGAGACCGCGGCAGTCTGGCGCGATCTCGACCCCCTCGTCCGTGCCCGCACGATCGTCCATCTGCATACGCAATGTGGAAACGGCGTCTACATGCCGGTCTGGACCGATCTGTTCGATCCGGAACTTCCTGAAGACCACGGTCCCGTATGGACCTCTCCCGATGTGTGGGTCTTCACGGCCGATTTGCCCATCGAATGGCCTGGAGAAATGTTGACCAATCGGCTACTCGCCGAGGGCTGCACCAGGTTCGAGAATCACATCGTCGAAACTCCAGAAAACTAACCATCGCCCTACTCCTTTCGGCTTCCTCTCTCGAGATTCCGCGCGCCCGTCTCGCCAGACGGTTCCACAATGCCTGCATTATTCATGGCGGTTCGCCCGGGCTCGTAGAAACCGGACAATTCGTCGATTTTTTTGACGGCGTATCCTATGCTGGGGCTGGTCAGATAGGGAGCAATCATGGCTCAGCAGCAGTCTTCAAGCGGTATCGTTGCCGGCGCAATTACCATCCTTGGCCTCGGGCTTGTATGGGTGACGGTGGCGACCAACTTTCCGTCACAAGAAGAGCTGTCTTCGGCTGCAGTGCCTGCTGAGACTCATCCGGCGGTACGTCCTTCGTCTCCCGTGACTGCGCCGCCCGCGTTGGATTTAACCATTCCCACCTCTCCTCCGTTGCCTTCAGAGGTAGCCAGGTCGAGGCCGAACGATGATCGGTCGCGCGACTCACGTGATGAAGCTCCGGCTGTGACCCAGTTGAATCCTCGTGCGGTGCAAGTGGCAAAGTTGCGGTGCGAAGCCGAGATCGAACAATTGTGCCCCGACTCCCCGGACGGCTCTGCCCGCACGCGCTGTCTTGAGCCGCGGGTCAAGCAACTATCTCCGCTCTGCCAAAGCCAGGTGCGTGAGCGGTTTGTGAAGTGGAAGGAAGATCGCAGTCGGATGATGGCAGCGTGCGACGAGGATGCCAAACGGTTTTGCAACGCCGTCAAACCTGGGGGCGGGCAGATTCTCCAGTGTCTCCAATCGCATGCCCCGGACGTCTCTGACCGATGCTACGAGACCCTTCCGAAGGGCACGCTCTACTTCCAATAGCCGTAAGAGTGTTAGCAGGAGCGTTTTGGGT
>ERZ1292630.2869-Hain-H41-02um-R3-2869-length-15585-cov-6_pt1 | contig 15585 bp, 18 predicted proteins | sample MGYA00564408_ERZ1292630 | MGnify/ENA primary metagenome ERZ1292630 (study PRJEB36523, sample SAMEA6512641) | groundwater metagenome | collected 2019-01-08 | study: AquaDiva: Metagenomics assemblies of 32 groundwater samples | reverse complement strand
AGGCCGGTACCGACACCGACGTCGAGTACCTTCATACCCTTTTTCAAACCGGCACGAACCAGTGCATCGCGCCGATAGCGGGAGCCAGAACCCCAGGCCAGCATCGCCTCGATGCGGTCGTAATCCACTGCGGTGTTGTCAAAAATCTGGCGCAAATAGGCTTGCCGATCCTGCTCGGTCTGGTAGTAGTCGGTTAAGGGGCGATGCGGTGCATGCACCGGAGTAGATTTAGGATTCATATTGTCACTCAAGGTTAAATCATGCCGCCGTTGATGGAGATAATCTGCCCAGTAATATAGGCCGCTTGGGATGAGGCGAGAAAGCCAATCAGGTCGGCGACTTCGGCCGGGCTACCCGCGCGCTTCATCGGCACCATGCGCGCGATATCTTGGGCATCGAACGCAGATTCGCTCATCGGGGTGTCGATAATGCCGGGTGCTACCGCGTTGACGGTGATGCCGCGGCTGGCGACTTCGCGTGCCAGTGATTTGGTCGCCGCATTCAGCGCGCCTTTGGCGGCGGAATAATTCACCTGGCCGGCATTGCCGGTGAGCGCGGCAATCGACGACACATTGATAATGCGCCCCCAGCGGCTGCGGATCATCGGCATCATCAAGGGCTGGGTGACATTGAAAAAGCCGTTCACGGATACGTCGATCACCCGGTGCCATTGTTCGGCACGCATGCCGGGGAAAACCACATCGTCATGGATGCCGGCATTGTTAACCACTATTTGGATCGGCTGGAGTTCGACCAGGGGAGTCAGCGCATCGGTGACCGCTGCGCTGTCAGTCACATCAAATGCCAAGGCCTGCGCACTGCCGCCGCCTGCCCTAATTTCATCCGCTAGCGCCTGCGCGGTTTCCAATCCGCGATGGGCATGAATGTAAACATGGCAACCATCGGCAGCGAGACGGCGGCAAATGGCCGCGCCAATGCCGCCGCTGCCGCCGGTAACCAAAGCATGTTTCATGCGACGTCTCCTGAGGATGTGAGTGCTTCAGCATTAAGCACCACGGCGGCGCGGCCCTCCAGCAGCAGGACACCCGCTGCGCTGACGCTGAACTGATACAGAATATTGTTTTCGTTACGCGTGATGCAACTAGCTTTCACCAGCAGATCAGCGGCGATGTCATCCAACCGGGATACATGCAACTGTGTGCCGCGCACGCTGACCAGATAGCCGACTTTTGCGCCGGTACTGTTGGGTGGCGCGAGCAAGGCGCCATGCACGGCCATGGCCTGGGCTGCGTATTCGATGCCGCAAGCCGCGCCGAGTCGTCCGTTGGCGCGCAGAGGATTGTCTTTAGCGCGGTGGCTAATGGCGCGACATTGAATGCGCAACTCATCCCATTCTTCCACGCAATCCAGCAGGCACATGCTGCCCTGATGCGGGATGTGGCAGGCGATCCAGTCGTGATCTAGCTTGTTTGGAGTTAGCACAGCGTAATGGTCACGGCGAGACGCGTGCTGTCGAGGTAATCCAGCACCACGGGTTGGTTCTGCTTTAGCGAGATAGCGCGCAATAGTGGCAAGCCCCGCGCAGCGGGAATACTGATGCGCAGGTTTTCGAGTGCCGCGTCGTCGAGCCGGTCTACGTTGGCGTCAGTCAGGCTAAGTGTGATTTGAGCCAAGGACTTTGTGCTGTGTTGTGGTGCTAGCACCAGTGCAATGCCGAACGCATCCGGGATCGGGCGGGCGCTGTATAGCGGCTCCGGGTAAGCTGTGTCGCACGCCAGCAAAACGCAGCGCGTGTTATCGACTACGACTTGGGTGAGCGCTTCTAGCAGACCTGCGCCGAAGCAGGCATCAAACGCGCACAACACCGATGAGGTGGTCATGGCGCCGGTGGCGATACTCCAATAGCCAGCGGCAGCGTTATGCACGGAATTATGAAAACGCGTGGGGGAGATTTGCCGGTCATCCGAGGCAAGCATTTCACAAATGGCGTGACAGTTTTCCCCATCACCCCCAGAGTGTGAAAACACACTGGGCAAGCTGGCCGCGTCGAGTCCGGCCGCTGCGATGGCTTCCAGCCCGGTGGCCAGAGTGAGCTTGACGATCGCGCCGCTGCGCCGGCGCTCTGCGGCGGGTAACAAGGCCGGTGACGGCAGCATGGTCTTGTGCGGTTGATAGGGCGTATGCCCGCTAAGTATTGTCTGACTGCTCGGCCAGTCGCTCAAACCGGGGCCGAGCAAACCAATGCCTTCAATGTATGCAGTGAGCGTCACGGTCATGAATTTCCCGCTCGGCCAAAAATCAGGCTGCAATTGGTGCCGCCGAATCCAAACGAGTTGCTGAGCACGTGCGCCACCGGCTGCTGACGATTTTCCAGTACATAATCGAGACCTATCGTCGGGTCGAGATGCTGGGTGTTGAGTCCGGCGGGCAGCAAGCCGTGTTGCAGCACCAGTGCGCAAATCACCGCTTCCACGCCACCGGCGGCACCCAGCGTGTGGCCGGTCGCGCCTTTCGTAGAACTGCACGGTATACCTGAGCCGAATACGGCAGCAACGGCTTTTCCTTCCGCGGCATCGTTGCTTTGGGTCGCGGTGCCGTGCAGGTTGATGTAGTCAATTTCAGATGGTTTCAAGCCCGCCATTTTCAGCGCATCCTGCATCGCCATGCGCGCACCCAATCCCTCCGGATGCGGTGATGACATGTGATAGGCGTCGCTGGATTCGCCTATTCCGAGCAGCAGCACCGCATCAGCATCAAGGTGCTCCGGGACGCGTTCCAGCAGCGCGAAGGCAGCCGCTTCACCAATCGAGATGCCGTTGCGTTGGGCATCAAAGGGACGACAGGCCTGTTCAGAAATCAGGCCGAGCGAGTTGAAGCCATACAGCGTCGTCAGGCACAGCGAATCCACGCCGCCCACCACGGCCGCGTCTATCAAGCCCGCCGCCATCATGCGTCGTGCCGAACTGAATACCTTGGCGCTGGACGAACACGCCGATGACACCACGACCGCCGGACCGGTCAGGCCAAAATAATGGCGCGTGAAATCCGCGACGGAAAAAGTATTGTGCGTGGTGCGGTAAATAAAATCGGCAGGGAGTGCGCCAGTCACCGGGTCACGTCGCCGGTAGGCCAGCTCGGTTTGCAAAATGCCGGAAGTACTGGTGCCGAGAAACACCCCAATGCGCTGTGCACCATATTTTGCGCTGGCCGCGCGCACCGCCTCGGCAAAGCCATCCTGCATCAATCCCAGCAAGGCGAGTCGATTGTTGCGGCAATCAAACTCGGCCAGGTGCGCGGGAAGCTGCACCGCATCCACCCCAGCCACCTCACCAATGAACGTCGGCAGATCCACCGTATCAAACGTGCACGGCGCAAGCCCTGCGCGACGCTGGCGCAGCGCGTCCAGGGTCTGCTCGAGGCCACGACCGATGCTGCTGGTGGCGGTGAAATGGGAGAGCCAAAGCGGGTTCAAAGAAAACTAAGCCTATCGTAAGCAAGGAAGGATTTTAGCAAATGCTTGTGCCGAGTTTGTCTCAAATTGTCGGTTGATGGATCGTACTCATTACGTCCTCGTGCGCGCGATATCGCAATGACAGATAGGCCGCGAGGCCCCCCAACACCAGACCGGCCAACACATCCACCGCCACATGCTGACGCGTGGCCAGGGTGGAATAAACGATACCGACACACCACATCCCATTGAGACTCAGTATCCATAACGGTGCGCCAAAGCGGCGCAGCAGGTGATGTAACCAGATGCCCGAAAAAACGGCTGTGGCGACATGCAGCGAGGGGAAGGCATTGCCTGCGGCGTCGATGCTTTTAAGAAAATCCACGTTGGGATACTGTGCCCAGTCGATATTGGCTGCGGGCACTGCCGTGGGCCAGAAGTAGAAGACGATCAGCCCTGCCAGGCACGTCCCGGCCATGGCTGTCCCATAGCCATATAGCTCGCGCCGCGTCGCCAGTAATGCTGGAGGCAGGGAAACATAGACCCACAGTGATAGGTAAAGGGGCATCGCCAGCGGTTGGAAGTCGATCAGGCGATCCAGCAAGGTGATGGGCATCACAGTCGTCAGGTAGGTTGGCGCTTTAAGTAAATAGAAGTAAGCGCCGAAAAATAGACTGATGAAAAGCGTCGTTCCAATGGCTTTAAGATATTGATGCCTGGCAAATGCCGTCGTCGCTTGGCGGTGCCATGGTGTCTGCTGACTATTTTCATTCATGGCTGGTTCTCCCAATGTTGGCACGCATCATGCGAGCGTATGTCGCAAGGTAACAAATCGCAGATTAGCCGCGCTCGCTGCGGCCAGCACAGTGGGAAGCACGTCGAGAATAACCGGGATGCCATCGGGTGTGCGTGCAGCGTTGCCGTCGTGCAGCAGCAAAATGGCGCCTGCGCGCAAACTGCGTAACAGTCTATTGTTAACGCGTGCAACGTCGCCGATCCGGGTGTCGAACCCGCGTGCGGACCAGCTGGTAAGCCGCAGCCCCAAACGCGCGAGCACGGGGTCGAGTAAAGGGTTGCGTATACCCGCAGGTGCGCGAAAAAACTGCGGATGCTGGCCGGTAATCTGCGTGAGCGTGTTCTGCGCGGACTGCAATTCACGCATGAAACCGGCCGGCCCCATCAGTGCAAAATAATGGCGGTGATGTTGGCTGTGGTTTTCCACGGCATGGCCGCGGCGCACGATTTCCCGGCATAGATCCGGGTAACGCGCGGCTTTTTCACCGACGCAGAAAAAAGTAGCCTGCGCGGCATGGCGATCCAGTATATCCAGCACCTGCGGCGTGACGACGGGATCGGGCCCATCGTCGATGGTCAGGGCGATTTCATTTCTGGCCGTGGCGGCGGCGGGCAGTCGTGTCCAGTTCGGTCCCAGCCAGTGGCTGCGCGGCCATAGCCCGAGCATGGTGAGCAGGGCATGATTGGCCAGCACGGCGCCGAGCGCCCAACGCCATTGATCGGGTGCGGCGATAACGGCGATCACAGCCAGCACATGCAGCAGCATGGATGCGCGGATCAAGAGCGTGGGTTGCCAATTACGCATTTGTTTTCCGAGCGAAAATCGCTGAATAAATCAGCGCAAGGATCACGCCCGGCGCCACGGTGACGCCCATGGCCTGCAAGATGGATACCTTGGAAAAAGCCAGCAGGCCGAACCCTGCGACGGTGGTGAGATTGGCGAACAACATCGAGGCCAGGGTGCGCGGCGAGATGCTGTGCTCAGGAGCTTGATCGGGCCGGTCAAAAAACAGGGCGTAGTTGGAACCCACCGCGACCACCAGTAGCAAGCCCACCAAATGCAGAATAATCAATTGCTGGCCAAACAAGGCCAATCCCGCCGTGACGGTAATGACCGCAGCCGCCAGCGGCGCGATGATGCGCAGCACGCGTAGGGGCGAGCGAAAAACCCATAGCAGCAATCCGACAATGGCGACCAGCCCGCCGAGCGACAACAAGATAGCTTCATGCAGATAGCCGGAATACAGACGATCGGACTCGGCCTTCATATCCACGAACAGCACATCGGGTAAACCGGTGGCGCTCAAGGCAGCGCGAATGCGATTTGCGTTGATGTCCACACCAGGTGCGGCGGTCAGCGGCAATAAGGCACGCCAATGCCGGTCTTGCCGGATCAGGAGCGCATCCACCGCCATGGCCATCGAGGTCTGTGCCAGATCGGACACTTGCAACAAGGGTTGCTTGCCGGCGACTACAACATCATCAACAAACGGCTTAAACAATTGCGCCCGCACTGGTAAGCCCCGCACGGCTTGCGCCAGTCGCGTTTCTAGTTCGGCGGCGGCGGGCAAGCTGCCCTGACGCGCGCGCTGCGTCGTAATGCTGGGCAAATAACGGCTGGGGCTTTCAAAGCCGGCGAGCTCACCTTGATCGACTTGCGCTTGCAGTACCGTGGAAACTTGTTCGGCGGAGCGCAATACGGATTCCTGGCTCGCGCCGGATACCACCACCAGATAGCGCACATCGGGCGCACCCATGTCGGCGCGTAGGCTCGCATCCAACACCAGATCGGCCTGCGATACCGGGCTTAAGGAGGAAATTTTGTTATTCCACAAATGGTCGCGGTTAACAAAAAGGATGACGCAGGCCACCAGCAACACTGCCGCGGCTGTCCAGCGCAACGCAGCGGCACGCTGTACCAGACGCGATAACACGAGTCCGATAGGCGATACGTCATGAATGCGAAAATTCGCCGGCAGCAGATGCGGCAAGACGAAGCGGGTTACCGCTGCGGCGACGATCAGACCGGCAATCGCATACAGACCGAGTTGCGCCAGGCCCGGAAAACCGGATAGCAGTAGCGACGCAAAACCGAAGATCGAGGTCAACACACCGAGTCGGACCGTGGGCCAGAAGCGCTTGATCCAGTTTTGCTGGTCTGCACCATCTTGTTCGGATTGCACAAACAAATAGATTGAATAATCCACCGCCTCGCCGATCAATGCGGTGCCAAATCCCAGCGTGATGCCATGTACCACTCCAAAGCCCAAACTGACCGCGGCGATGCCGGCCAGCGCGCCGCTGATGACGGGCAAAAACCCCAAAGCCAATGCGCTAAAGGAACGGTAAACCAGTAATAACAGCGCCGCGATAAGCACTACGCTGATGATGGACAGGCGGCTGACCTGACTTTTGATGGTGTCGCGTGACGTGACCGAAAACACGCCGGGGCCGGTCATCACCAGGCGGGCGGCAGGCGCTGCGCTGGGTGCCGTACCCCGGAGGGCAGGCTTCGCGCTATCGAACGCTTGCTGGATAGCGGCCATGGCGATTTGCTGAGCATCGATATCGCCACCTGAAGCGCGCGTTTGTATCAGCAGCAAGGCGCGCGCGCCGTCGCGTGATGCCCAGGCGCCCTCCACCAATTGCGGGCGGCTGCCGCTGTTGAACTGTTCAAGCAAATTCACCATTTCACCGCTTGGGTCGCGCGGTAGCAGCGATTTGACCAGCAGCCCGGCAGGCGAGGCGAGTAGATCGATGCTCTCGCTCAAGGCGGCATGCAGGCCCTCTACACTGAAGCGCGCCGGCGTCACTGCTGGGCTGAGCAGATAGCGATTATTGAAAAGATATGCGCGGTCGCGCTCGGCGCTGACGGGCTCACCGTTATTTACGCTGACAAAAGCAGGATGCGTGCGTAGGCGTTGGGCGATTTGTTTGGAAAGCCGGGCGCGGGTGGGTGCATCGACGCCTTCGATACCCACCAGGATCAGACGCGAGGCGAGACCATCGCGTATCTGTTCCAGGAGCATTTGTTGCTCAGGGGTTGGGCTGCGCGGCAAAAATGCCGATAAGTCGGTGGTGAACTGGCTGCGGCTGATAACGATGCCGCAGACGAGCAAAAACGCCAGCCACAGCGCAATGGCGGTTCGGCCGAATGGCTTCACGGTGAGGGCATCTTTCCGATGAGCATGAGCGAGCTGTCGCCATCGGCCTGGGTAATTTCGATGCTGCGCACGCTGTCGCGCACACCGGCAATGCGGATACGTTTTACCACGACCTGCATTTTTTCATCCAGCGGCAGGAGTTGCAGATTCCATTGTTCGGCTGAGCCTTCCAGGCTCAGCCGGTAGTTGCGTTCCAGTGCCTTGCGGTCACCCGCCAGGGTGCCGCGTATGCTGTCGATGAAAGCCGCCAGCTCGGGGTAATCCTGTAATTGCAGGCGATGTTTTTGGCGGCCACGCTCGATCAGCAGGGTGCCTTGCTCCAGGATCATGGATTCGGGTTTGGGTTTAATCGTGCGTTTTTCCAGCCGGTCAGGTGCGTTGTAAAACAACTCGCCGGAGGACTCCACCGGCTTGTCGAGCATGGCAATGAATTTCTTTTCGACAAAGCGGGCGTGGCCGACACGGGTTTGCGCCAAGCTTTGCATGAGCTGATCGATATCCCAGTCGGCGGCGTGACTGAGGGCAGGCAACAGGATCAGCGCGAGTGCAACGAGTCGAAACGAAAAAGTAGGGGAGGGCAGCGTCATCATGTTTTGGGAGGTATTGTCGTTGGCGCAGCTTGCCAGAAATCGAAAAAATTAAACCAGTTATACGGCGCCTGACGGCAGTATTGATCCAACAAGGCGGCATAACGGGTGATGGCTGCTTGCAGGGCGGCATCGCGTTGATCACGCGTAATGGCAGAAAAATCCGCCAGGGTATCAAAATGGATAGCGTAGCGGTTGCCGCCCAGATACAAGCCGGTCATGAACAGCACCGGCCGCCGCAACAATGCGGCCATGCGGAACGGCCCGCTGGGCAAGTGAACTTCAGCGCCGAGGATTTGCACCGGGTACAGGGTGTCGTTGCCGGGGGTGCGATCGGCCAGCATGCCAACCGCGCAACCCTCATCCAGGCGCTCGCGTACCTTGAGCATGGAATCGATATGCCCCAGGCCAATGATGTCCTGCACTGCCTGCGGATTAATGGCTGCCAGCATGGCGTTGATTTTTTGTGCGTTATCCTCATGCATCACCATGGCGACGCACAAATCCTTATCTTTACGCGCGAGCGCGCGGATCACTTCAAAGCTGCCCAGGTGCGCGCCCATTAGAAACAGGCCATTGCCGTCGGCAAGCAGGCGGCGCAACGTGTCCTCGCCATGCACTTCAAAATCGAATAGATCGAAGCGGCGGTTGAGCAGATAGACACGGTCATGAATGGTCGCGGCAAAAGTGAAAAAATGCTGGTACAGATCGCGCCAAAGGACGGGGCGACCTAAGGCACGCTGGAGATAATTGCGTGAAGCAAGCCGGCTGGCCGGTGCAAACAACAAAAAATAAGCGGCGATCAGGTGCAGTACGCCTCGTGCTGCGCGCCGCCCCAGACGCAGTGAAATCCACGTCATGACGCGCAACATCAGCCTATTGCTGCGCTCAGGGGTATGCACCCAAGCGGCGTGACTGGTAGTCGAGTGGGATGTCATATAGGTGATTTCGCCACGATGCTTCCGCTGGCAATTTTGCGCGTTCCCGCCACGATCTCGAAACGTATCGTGCCGCTGGCCGATATCTCGTGTTGGATCAGCAACGCATCACCCGGATTGGCCGGGCTCAGAAATTTGACCGAGCTAATCTCGCATAGGTCCAGCGCGATTCCGCTGGCTTGAGCAATGGCTTGCAGCGCAGTGTCTAGCAGCACCACGCCGGGCAGAATAGGCGTGCCGGGAAAATGCCCGGCAAAAGCGGGATGATCCAATGGAACGGTCCAGTGCGCGGTCTTATTCATGCGGTTTGTCGTGTGCTTTGTGTCTGAAACAGCGCTTGCAGCGCGGCGCGCGGCAGTTTTCCGGTGCTATTGCGTGGCAGTGCATCTACAAACAGCAAAGGGCGCGGCAGGAAAACCGGATCAATCTGCTCACGTAGCGCCGCCAGCAACCGGGGGGCGTCCATACCTGGTGCTACCACGCACGCGGCCAGCCGAGTGATATGGTCTGGGCTGGTTTCATCGGGCATGAAAAAAACGCCGTCTACTACGCCAGCAATGGAATTGAGCAGATGGTTGAGGCTGGCCAGCGAATGCCGTTTGCCCGCGATATTGATCAGATCGGCCATGCGCCCATGCAGTAAAAAATACTCATCTGAAATTATCTCAATCCTGTCGTTCATAGGGATCTGTGTCTCGATATGGCCGCCGCATGCGCGCACGCGGTCACCTTCCACGCGCAATCTTATCCCGGGAAGCAGATGCCATTGTGCGGTTTGCGTGGGGCGACGCGTAGCAATCAGGCCGGTCTCGGTACTGCCATAGATCTCCATGAGGGGTGCATGGCAACGTGCCTCGATGTCGCAGGCTAGATTCGCCGACAACGGCGCAGTGGCGGATAACACCAGTGACAACTCCGGTAGGGCCAACTCCGCATCGAGCAGGGCGCGTAAATGCACCGGCGAGGAGATCAACGCTCGTGGCATGGGCACAGCCGCCAGCGCCTGGCAAATGTCGGCCGGATAAAACGGCTGCGCATGGCTAAGCGCGTTGCCGCTGTGCCAAGCCATCAGCACCGTGGATTCAAACCCGTACATGTGTTGCGGCGGAACGGTGCCAACCAGGGTGCAGTGCGTGTCCTGCAGCAGCCCCAATCGCGCTGCTTCGGCCTGCACACTGCTGACCAATGCGCCCCAGGTTTTCGGATGCGGTTGTGGGGTACCGGTCGAGCCGGAAGTGAATACGACCGCGATGCGCTGCTGGCGATCAATTTGTGGAATAGCAAAGGTGTCCGCTTGGTTCACATCCATGTCCGGGTAGCGCAGATGCGGCAGATCCACCATGTAGCGGTCGCTATCCGTTAAACAGAACACATCCGGTGCAAAAACCTTGATCTGGCGCAGCATTTCCGGGGTCTGGGCGGGGGGGAGGAGGCTGACTTTGCCGGCCACAATGGCGGCCGCCAGCCCTACGCTAAATCGGTAACGGTCGCTGCATAGATTGAGCAGCTTGCCTCCTGCAGGAAACAGGGCGGCAAGTTGTCTGACCTCACTCAGGAATTGGCGCAGCGTGACGGCGCCATCGGCGCGCCAGGCGATGATGCTATCCGGGGTGGCGTGGGATACCAGCGGCAGGGGAGACATGATTAAGGCTACGGCAATTAGCGTGGGCGCGCCGAGGTGTTGCGGAATGCCCGTACCGCATCAAAAATGCGCGTGTGCTTCGTACCGGGCACTGTCAATCTACGTACCCAATATTCGGCAATGAACATCAATGCGACCAAAGGCAGTGTCATGAAGTTGGCAAAAAACGACCAAGTAGTCAGCGGTGCCAGGAAAAACAGCAAGGTGGAAGTTAACACCATGGCGGCAAAAAACAGGGTCCAAGCAACCGTAACCTGACGTGCGTAAATTACGTGTTGCGGCGTCAATGGAGCGTGCACTGCCTCGGCAAAAATGGTGCATAACGGTTTGCGCCCAGCGAACAGGGTCCGCGCAAAAGTCATGAAGAGTATTAACTGCATACCCACATGTTGCAGCCAATAAACCAACCCAAAATGCTGCTCCAGCGTCGTCCAGCCAGCCCACAGTGCGACACACAGCAGCACCAGCACGTTCAGCATGATGAAGCGTCGAGGCGAGCGCCAGGCCAGTACCAGGGCAATCAAAACCACGGGTGCAACGGCAACCAATGCGCCCATGTTGCCGTTGTGTGTGGATTTGTTAGTGTAATGCGCCAGAAAGGGATAACCGATCACCAGCACAGCAATGCCCAGCCAGCGCAGGATGCGGAGCGCCATTAGCGGGTTCGATGTGCTGCGATATGGTCGGCGAGGCTGCGCAACGAGCTGAAAATGTGCTGATTGTCAGCGCTGTCGGCACGCAGTTGCAGACCATAGCGCTTGGAGACCACTAACGCGACTTCTAGTATATCGATCGAGTCCAGGCCCAAACCGTCGCCATACAAGGGCGCGTCAGGGGTGATTTGATCTGCTGTGATCTCGAGGTTCAGACATTCGACCATTAAATCAGCAACTTCACGTTGCATATCAGCTGTACTAGAGACATTAGGTTTAGGGTTATCTTGCATGGTGTTTATTGAAGTGTAATGAGCCAGAAGCGGGGGGACGACAGCATTTTACCTGCTGGAACTGGAATGCTTAAGTAAATTAAGAATTTAACATAATATACATTATGCGAAGTTGCTGTAGTTTCGGTCAAATAGCAATTTCAGCAGCAAGCGCCTATTTGTTAACCGCTATAGCTTGTAATAAATGAGCAATAATCGTGTTGTTTCCAGCAAGCGCATGGTCTGCCGCTGTGCGATTGTTGGCATCGCGAAGTTCTTTGTCTGCTTTATTCAATAACAAAGTACGCACCACTTCAATATGCCCATTCATGCTGGCGAGCATCAAGGCCGTCAAGCCGTTGTCGGTTGCGCTATTAATGTTTGCGCCAAAAGCGATGAACTTAGTAATCAGGTGGGAATGGCCGGCATAAGCCGCGTAATGCAAGGGCGTCCAGCCATGTGGATTCGCACCTAAGCTTGCATGCTTAGCGAGCAGCATGTCCACAATCGCCTCGTGACCTGCGAAAGTGGCTAGCAATAAGGCATTATCGCCATAGGCATTGTTCAAAAAGGTCTTGGCGCCATAATTTAGTAGGATGGCGCTAACCTGGGTGCTGCCTTCCCGCGCGGCGATCATTAGCAAGCTATTGCCCTCATCATCAACGAAATTAACTTCCATTCCAAGTTGTAGCCCCTCCATTACGCCAGCCGCATCGTCCAATTTAACGGCTTGCAGGGTGTCGTCTACAATATTTCCGGCGTGGACTAGATTGGCTGTAAGCAGGAATAATATTAATGCTTTAATTAATATATTATTCAGTAGCATGCTTAAATAACTTAAAGTAATTTATTGATGTGGTTTGACCGACTTCTTCTGCCGAAATTCCACGTAGGCGGGCAATTTCCTCTGCCACGTGTTTCACCCATGACGGCTCGTTAGTCTTACCCCGGAATGGCATAGGAGCCAGATAGGGTGAATCGGTTTCGATCAGCATTCGTTCCATGGGTACGCGCTTGGCAACCTCTTTCAGCGCCAGTGCCTTTTTGAAGGTGACGATGCCCGAAAATGAAATGTAGAAACCCATCTCCATCGCCTGCGCCGCTACCTCCCAGCTTTCGGTGAAGCAGTGCATCACCCCGCCCGCTTCGGCCGCGCCCTCTTCCCGCATAATTCGGAGCGTGTCCGCTGCCGCCTCGCGCGTATGGATAATCAGTGGCTTGCCGGTTTCGCGCGCGGCGCGGATATGGGTGCGAAAGCGCTCGCGCTGCCATTCCAGATCGCCCTTGAGACGAAAATAGTCGAGACCGGTTTCGCCGATCGCCACGACGCGCGGGTGATTCGCTAAGGCCACTAGTTCTGCCACGGTAGGCTCAGGGGTATCTTGATAGTCGGGGTGTACCCCGACTGAGGCGAATAGATTGGAGTGTGCCTCGGCCAAGGCCCGCACTTTGGGAAAATCGGGTAAATCGACCGATACGCACAAGGCATGCGATACCTGGTTCGCCGCCATATTGGCGAGGAGCTGGGGGAGATTTTCCGCCAGCTCAGGAAAATCCAGGTGGCAATGAGAATCGATGAACATGGGAAATGGCGCTTAATAAAAACGCCATTATATCGGGCGAACGCCTAATTACATCGCCAACTACATCGTATGCGTAGGCCGTGTCGATTTCAAGGAGCCGCCCAGTAGGCCTTCGATCTTGTTGCGTGCGGCATGACCGCTTTCGTTGGCGGCGAATTCCACGCCGATGCCTTGGGTCTTGCCGCCTTGCGCGCCGGCAGGGGTGATCCACACTACGCGTCCGGCCACCGGTAGTTTGCTCGGGTCGGTCATGAGTGTGAGCAACATGAATACTTCGTCGCCGAGGCGGTAGACCTTATTGGTCGGAATGAAAATACCGCCGTGCTTTAGATAGGGCATATAGGCGGCATACAGCGCGGACTTTTCCTTAATGCTGAGCGACAGCACGCCGGGGCGCGCCCCGCCTATAGGACTTGGTTTGGAGGCTTCTTCCGCCATGTCTAATTCACCGCTGTTAGATAGCTAAGCAGCACGCTCTCCAAGAGCAGCTGCGGGTTAAGGGGATGTTGCAAGCGGCGCTTAATCTGCGCCAACTCGCGCGCGAATTGTTGCACGCGGGATAAGTTAACCCGCGTAGCTAAATCCTGCAAGCCGGAAGCGAAGTCTAAGTTATAGCGTACTTGCTGTGCGAGGCGGCTGCTGACCAGATCGTATAGCCATTTTTGCAGCCAATCGAATCGTGCGGCCAAATCGGCCTTTGCCCCCTGCTCTGCCAAGGCCAGCCAATTGAGCTGTTTCGGCGCTTGCAGCGCGCTCAAGAAAAGCCGGCGTTCCTTGAGGTAGTCGGCATCGGCAAAATCGCGCGCGAGCAACGGCGCACCGCCCGCCAGGGCCAAGCACAACTCGGCCTCGTGGATACCCTGCTCTTTAAGCCAGGCCGCGGCTTGGATCGGGCTGGGTTGCGGCATGCTGATGCGATGACTGCGGCTTTTGATGGTGGGCAACAAAAAGTGCGGCTGGTGCGATACCAGCAGGAAATGCGTATTGGGGCTCGGCTCTTCTAACGTTTTTAACAGCGCATTGGAGGCGGCCGGATTGAGCGCTTCTGCCGGGTGAATCACCACCACCCTGCCCCCCGCCCGATGACTGGATAGATTTACGAAGTCGGCAAGGGCGCGTATTTGGGCAATGTTGATTTCGCGCCGCTTACGCGTGGGCGGCCCATCTTCTGCCGCTACGCCCTCCTCCTCCCCGGTGAGTGGTTCCAACAAACGGGAATCCGGATGGCTGTCCTGAGCCAGCCAATGGCAGGCGACGCACTGGCCACAGGCATGGCCGTCCTGGGTCGGGGATTCGCACAGCAGGGACTGGCCAAAGGCCAGTGCGAAATCACGTTTACCAATACCGCGTGGGCCTTCGAGCAGCAAGGCGTGGGGCAAGCGCTCGGGTTGCGCACGGAGGCGTTGCCATAAAGGGGTTAGCCAGGGATAACTCACGCCAGTGCTTCCAATAACGGCGTCAGCTCGGCTTGGATTTCGGCGATGGAACGGCTGCTGTTGATCACCCGGATGCGCTGGCGATGTGCCGCCGCGCGATCGAGATAGGCCGCGCGTACGCGCGCGAAAAAATCCTGCTTTTCCTGCTCGAAGCGGTCGAGCGACATATTGTGCGATAAACGCTCACGGCTGATTTCTAGCGGTACATCGAAGAGCAGCGTGAGATCCGGTTGCAGCCCGCTTTGTACCCAGTTTTCTAAGGCCTGCAAGCGATCCAGCGCGATGCCGCGCCCCCCACCCTGATACGCAAAGGTGGCATCGGTGAATCGATCCGAAAGCACCCAGATGCCTTTTTCCAGCGCGGGCACAATGACTTTGTCGATATGCTCGCGGCGCGAGGCGAACATGATCAGCGTTTCGGTCTCGACGTGCATTTTTTGCGATAACACCATGTCGCGCAGCATTTCGCCCAGTGGCGTGCCGCCTGGCTCGCGCGTCACCACTACTTGTCGACCCATGGCCCGCAGGCGCTCGGCAATAAAAGACAAATGCGTGCTCTTGCCTGCGCCGTCGATCCCTTCTAGGGTGATGAATTTTCCGTGTGACATTTATTTTTGGCTTCGTTGGTAGCGATTGACCGCTTGGTTGTGCTGCGCCAGCGTACTGGAAAATTGATGCAAACCATTACCGCGCGCAACGAAGTATAAAGCCTGGGTCTGTGCCGGGTGCAGCGCCGCTTGCAGCGCCCCTAAGCCCGGCATCGCAATCGGGGTCGGCGGTAAGCCAGCGCGGGTATAGGTATTGTAGGGCGTATCAGTGAGCAAGTCGCGGCGGCGCAGATTGCCATCGAAGGACTCCCCCAAACCGTAGATCACTGTTGGGTCGGTTTGCAGCAGCATGCCGATGCGCAGGCGATTGATGAACACCCCGGCGATCATCGGTCGTTCGGTGGCCTGGCCCGTTTCTTTTTCTATGATTGACGCCATGATCAAGGCCTCATCCGGCGTGGCATAGGGCAAATTGGGGGCACGGTCGCGCCAGGCGCTATCCAATTGCACTTGCATTAGTTTGTGGGCGCGGGCCAGGAGCGCCAGATCGCTCAT
>ERZ1292630.2868-Hain-H41-02um-R3-2868-length-15587-cov-5_pt1 | contig 15587 bp, 14 predicted proteins | sample MGYA00564408_ERZ1292630 | MGnify/ENA primary metagenome ERZ1292630 (study PRJEB36523, sample SAMEA6512641) | groundwater metagenome | collected 2019-01-08 | study: AquaDiva: Metagenomics assemblies of 32 groundwater samples | reverse complement strand
GTTTGAGCGATTAAATCTTCAACATTAAAAGTTGCTTTAGCTTTTGTTCTTGACATTTTTCTCCCTGCACCATGAGAACAAGAATTAAAAGAATCTGGGTTTCCTTTTCCTTTTACAATATAACTGTTAGTTCCCATAGAACCAGGAACAATTCCCAAATCTCCAATTTCAGCTCTTATTGCACCTTTTCTTGTTACATAAACTTGTTCACCAAAATGTTCTTCTATCGAAACATAATTATGATGACATGAGGTTATTTCTCCAATTATTTTTGTATCTGGTTTTATTTTTTGAATAGCCTCTAAAATATTATTAAACATTGTTTTTCTATTTTTCAAAGCATATTCTTGGCACCAAAAAACATCATTTACATAGTTTTTAAACTCTTGAGTTTGTTCTGTCAAAAAGGCTAAATCAGGATCTTCTAAATTTTTAAAAGCTTTTTTCATTTCACCTTTGGCAATTTTTATATGCATACTGGCAACTTCATTTCCTATATTTCTTGAACCAGAATGTAGCATTATCCAAACATTATTTTCAGAATCTAAGCATATTTCTATAAAATGATTTCCTCCACCTAATGTTCCAACTTGGGTTGATGCTCGTGTTATTATTTTAGGATCTAAATCATTATAAACACTTATATTCTTAAAATCTAACATATTTCCATAAAAATCATCTTTTTGGCAACCAAAACCAACAGGGACAACTTTTTCTATTTCTGAACGTAATTGAAATAAAGAATCAGGTAGATCTTTTGCATTAAGATTGGTTTTTGCCGCAAGCATTCCGCAACCAATATCAACACCTACAGCGGCAGGCATTATAGCTCCTTTTGTAGCTATTACAGATCCAACTGTAGCTCCTTTTCCTAAATGAACATCAGGCATTACAGCCACATGATCATATATAAAAGGCATTCTTGATATTCTTTCTAATTGCTGAATTGCTTGAGCTTCTATTTGTGAAATATCAGTCCAAACTTTTATTGGTTTTCCACCTGATTGCATTACTTCCATAATTATTTAAACTGCTTCTACTAACTTTCTTTCTGTCATTTTCATGATTTTTTCTTGCCATTCAAAAATCTTAGAATATTGATCATCTTCAGAAATATAAGGAACTTTTTGAGCTACAGTAAGATGAGATGCAACAGTAATATCCGCTAAAGTAAGTTGATTTCCTACTAAAAATTCTTTACCTTCAAGTTTATGTAATAAAATATCTAAATTAGCACGAGCTTCTTTTTTTATATCAGGTTTTTTATCTATAGAAGCACCATATTTTTTTGCCATCATTTTTAACATAAAAGGAAATACTTTATCTTTATTTTTATCAATTAAGTCAACACCAGTATCAAATTCTTTTGATTCTATAATTATTTCAGGATGTTCTGCACCATAAAGCATTGCTAATTTTGAAAAAGGTTTAACAAAAACTTCATCTGCCCAATCTTCAATCATCATAATTTCATTATTAAGACTTTCATTATCTTTTATAAAAAGACTTGGTTCAACTTTTACTTTTTCAAGAAAAAGAGCAATTCTTGTAGAATCAGATATTACCTCTTCTTTATATTTTATTACAGGAACTAAGTTTTGTCCTGAAACTTCTTCTAAAAACTTTTTATTAAGCATAGGAAGAATATCTATATTTTTATATGGAATTCCTTTGTAATCCATTATTTTTTTTACTTTTACGCAATAAGGTGAATAATCTCTTTGAAAAAAGATAACTACATTATCATCAAGATTAGTAGGTATTTTAGGATCTGGAGCTATTTTTTTCTTTAGAATAGATAATGCTCCAAATGAAAGCAATCCTGCTGCAACACCAAAAAGAAGTTTTGAACTTTTTCCCATAATTTTTTCCTAATTTATTCCATAATCATTTTTTTAAATTTTTTGAATCTTTTAATTTATAATTAATTAATCCATATAATTGCACTATGTCTTCCTGTAATTTGGTTATCTCTTCTATAAGAATAAAAGTAATAGCTATCACAAAAAGTACATAAATCTATATTATAATCTATATTCTCTTCAAGTAAACCTAAATTAATAAGTTGGCTTTTATTTATTTCTGTTAAATTTGCAAAAAGTTTTCCATCTCTGGTTTCAAAGCAGTTTTCTGAGTAAGAAACTCTTTCTAATTTATCTTTTGTATCTTTTTGAATTTCAAAACAACATGTTCCTATTCCTATACCAATAGCAACATAAATATCTTCTAATTTAGAATTATAATTATTAATCATCTTATTTATAGTTTCTTTTGCAATTTCTTGTTCTGTTCCTTTCCAACCAGCATGAATTACTGCTATGGTTTTAGTTTTTTTATCTGCCATAAGTAAAGGTAAACAATCTGCAAAAAGAAGCATTATTGGAATATCAGGAATATTAGTTATTAAAGCATCAGTTTCTGGAATTGCAGTATTATGATCAAAAAAACCTTTTGATTTATCACTTTCTAAAACTTGATGAACATTTTTACCATGAACTTGTTGAGCTAAAACAGCATTTTCAATATTTATATCTAATACTTTACCTAGTTTTTTTCTATTTTCCAAAGCATTATCTTTTTCTTCAGTTCTTATACTATAAATATTTAAAGAATCAAATGGTTTTGGACTAATACCACCAACTCTTGTTGTAAAAGCATGTCCAATTCCTTCTATTTGATTTAATTTTTCTGATTTAAAAAATTTAAGTTCATTTTTTTCTTCTAAGGTGTATGTTCTAAAGTTATTACTCATAATTTTTTTCTTATATAATTTACTTCTAGCTATTATATCTTAATAAATTTCAATTCTTAATGAAATTAATTTTTTAAGTTCTTGAAAATCATTTGGTAAATCAGAGTCTGGTAGTTCTAATAAAGATTTGCTTATTTCATATATTTTTTCATTTCCTTGAACTATATTTTCATTTCTATCAATTACTTTAAATAAAGATGAATTAACCAAAAATTTGAATAAATTTTTACCACACATTAAATCAATCCATTTACCAATTCCAATCTTACATTCAGTCTCATTACCTATTAATAATTTTACTTGTTTTTCAAAAAGTAATTCTAATGTATCTTTTTTAAAAAAATAAGCATCATTCTTTTTTTTGATATCGAATTCAGGTTTTAAATTTATTAATTCTTCTAATGCTTTTTCATAAGTATCAAATTTACTTGAATTCGGAAATACTTCAATCCATTGCTTTCTAAGATTATCTCGTATATCTATTATTACTCTATTTGCAGCATCATAATAGATTTGTTTTGAAGCTGCATTTTCAAGGCTTTTAATAAAATCATTTTTAGTTTTCTTTGTATTAAACCATTTTGATTTAGTTACAAAATCAGGAGCTAAAAAATAATTTTCAAGTTCTTTTTTTCTCCAAATTATTCTATTATGAGTTCTTGGATTTGGAAAATTACGCCATGAATCTTCAACTTCTTCTTCAGATTGTGAATCTCTATCTATTAAAAAATAGTATTCAGGATGGTATTCATATAAAGCTTTTGCAGTACTATTTATATGAAAAGAAGCACCCAATGCTTCAATTTTTATATTAATATCATTAAAAAGTACCGATAACACTTTTGGATCAAACGAATTAGAACTATTTCCTTCTACAAATAAAGTATGTTTTAAAGATTGTTTTATTTCTACAGATTCAACGCCAGTTTTTACTTTTACCACTTCTTTTTATTCCTTGTCGGGTACTAAAAGTATTCTATGTTCTTTTTTAACAGATGAAAAAATTTCTTCAGAATGAGTAGAAATAATATATTGGTTATTAGGAGCAATTTTATATAAATTTTGAATAAAATTTTTATGCCATTCAACATTCAAATGTAATTCAGGTTCATCAATTAATATTATTCCAGATTTGTTATGTGTATAAAACCAAATAAGAAATAATGTTGAAATAATTTCTTTTTGACCAGAACTTAAGCCATCAAACGAAAAGGATTTTTTATTTTTGTCTAAGGGTTTAATTCTAAAATCAATTGTATTATCATCAGAAGGTTTTAATTTATCTATATATCCATAAGCATATTTTTTAATTAATGAATTTAATTTCTCAAGAATATTTTCTGCTTCTTTTTCATTGCTATTTTCAAAAAGTTTATTTTTATTCATCATAGATCTTAAAACTTCTATTTTAAAAGAACTTACAGGATTACGATCATAATTTTTATGGTTATATTCTTCTGAAAACATCATTCTAAATTCAGTTGAACCTTCTTGAGTTTTTCTATAACTATGAAAATATGATAATGGAAAACAAGTAAATGGCTCTCTGCTTATTCCTGCTAAAACTAGGCAAAAATCCAAAACTATATTCTCTTCAAATATCTTTTTTCGAGAGTTTTTTAGAATTAATTTTTTTATTACGGACGTATCACCTTTTGATATTATTAATCCATCTCTATTTAATAAAACACTTGCTTTAATTATTTCTTTATTATAAAAAAAAGTTCCTTCTATTATGGTTTCATTGCACCCAGCACGTATTATTGTATCGGGTATATTTATTGCTTTTTTATAAAATGGTAAGTTATTTAGTCTTTCTTTATCTGATATTATACCAACAAATAATAAAGCAATTGACTCAAGAACTGATGTTTTTCCAATACCGTTTTTACTTCCCATTAAACAAACATCTGGTTCATCAATCATTTTAGGTTCATTAAAATCAATTACAAGTTCTTCTAAAGATTTAAAATTCTTTATTTTTATACTTTGTAGTCTAATGCCCAAATTTTCTATCACTATTAAATATTTTATCGCTAATTAAAAAATACTAAAAAATATTTCTAAAAACATAATATAACCATTTTTTTCAATTAATTATTAATAATATCATAAAAATATTTATGAGTCTTTAAAGATTTTAAATAAAGTAAAACACAACAATAAAAAAACGCTCTGATTTTTTCAGAGCGTTTAAAAAATTTTAGAAGTTAAACTTATTGTCTAACAAGTTTTGAAGAAGCATCTGAAATGCTATATGAACCAAATATTTGAATGCCACTATTAAAATAATCATAATAGGTAAAATGTAATTTTGATTTATATTTATTATCTATATTCATATAAGAACTTAGAATTGTAAAATGACCATTAGATGTTTGGTAAGGCACACCATTTATAGTTCCACTTCCAATATTTACTTGCTCTAATATTCTTTTTGTTATTGAAGATGAATCTAAACTACGAACTCTTGCGGTTGTTTTTCCTGTAAAATAACCAATATTAGACGCAAAGCCATAAACTTTTCCGCCATCATTAGAAGGATCTTTTACTAAAACATTTGCTAAATTACTTGCAATTTTTTCTTTATTTTTTTCAGAAAGTTTACTTCCGTAAATAGATAAATCTCCACCTTGAGAAATAGAATTAGCTATTTCATCTACAGACATTGCTTGTGTTGGAGCGTAATTTTGAGAACTTGAATTATAGTTATATTTATAATCTAAAGTATTTTTTGGACCACCACCAACATGAAAAGGAACTTCTGTTGCATCTACTTTTCCATCTTTATTAATATCTAACGCTGAAGCTATTTGTTTTGCAAAAGAAAGACTTGTAAAATTACCACTAACATCATTTTTTACTGGTTTTTGTACATTAGCAGAAATTGTTGAATTATTTTCGTTTAAATCAGCTTGAGTCATATCGTTAGGTGAAGAACAAGCAAAAAATAAAGAAGATAAACCCATTAACAAAAAGGTTTTAGAAGAAAATTTTCCCATTTACAATACCTATATTTAAGATTTTATATACTAATATTGTACTTTTTATTTTAAACCTTGTCAAAAATACATTAAATGTAAAATAACATTATTATGTATAAATTTATAGAACCCAATTAAAAATAGGAACAGCAAGTAAAAAAACAATATAAATTGCAACTAAAAAATAAATTCTTAGCTTTATTCCTCTGCTTTGGTTTTCTGCAAAAATAACTGCAACTCCACAAAAAATAGAAATAATCATTTTTATTGCAAGCATATTATATAACCCTAAATTATATTAAATATTTAAGTTAAATCATAAACTGAAAAAATAGATAAGGCAATTTTTGATTAATCATTAAATTACAATAAAAAATAATTCAATTTTTTTTGATTATATTTAATAAAAATCTTTTTTTTAATTGATTTTTCTTGTACTATATAATAAATTTTTACATAATAATCATAGAATAAAAAAATATGAAAAAAAGAGCATTAATTACATTAACCTTATCAGTACTATTAGTCTCTTCTTGTGCAAGTAAGATAAAAAATATGGAAGAAAAAAAAGAGTCCCCTACGTTTAACAACAATAAAAGATACATAACTAAAGCAAGTGCAAGATGGATAGATAGGAATACTATCACATGGAACACAGGACACGATTTTATACATAAAAAGTTTTTTTTACATTATTCAGATGAAGGTGATATTACTTTTCAAAATGGAAAAATAAAAAGTGTTGATAAAATAGAATTAACTTGCAAGGGTGTTATAAAATCAGGTGATTCTTTAGCAGAAAAATATCACTATGTTCAAGGGCATTTAAAAATAGATACATCTAGTATTGAACAAGATAGAATGATAAGAAGATTACAAACAAAAAATCTTATTATCTCTGTTGAAAATGATGATGGCACAGTAATTGATGCAACTAGATTACAAACTTATGGTATTTTGGATGATCTTTACACATATAAAAACAATGATTTAGGTGTTACTTTTAATCGTTATAGACAACCAACATTAAGACTTTGGGCACCAACTGCCAGAGTTGTTAGAGTTTTAATATATAAAAATCCTAATGATACTCAATATGAAAAAATAAGAGAAATGGAATATGATGTATATAGTGGTGTTTGGCATCTTTTAGGTGCTGGTGATTGGGAAAATAAGTATTATAAATATGAAGTAGAAGTTTTTTCACCTCTTTCTGGAAATTTAGAAACAAATTATGTAACTGATCCTTATTCTATTTCACTTTCTGCAAATGGAGAAAAAAGTCAAATATTAGATCTTAATAGCTCAAAAAATATGCCTGAAGGATGGGAAACATATCAAAAACCACTTTTAGAATCATTTAATGATATTTCTTTATATGAATTACACATGAGAGATTTTAGTGCAAAAGATAAAAGCGTTCCAGAAAAATTAAGAGGTAAATATTTAGCTTTTACTCAAAAAAATTCAAATGGTATGGCTCATTTAAAAACCTTAGCAAAATCTGGTCTTACTCATGTTCACTTTTTACCTTTAGCTGATTTTGCAAGTGTTGAAGAAAATGAATCTTTAAGAAAAGAACCTAAAATTTCTCTTACATCTCCAGATTCTTATGACCCTCAAAAATTAGTTGGACTTACAAAAGATACTGACGCTTATAATTGGGGCTATGATCCTCAACATTATTTTTCTCCTGAAGGTAGTTATGCAACAGATCCTAATGGAAATGCAAGAGTTTTTGAATTCAGACAAATGATTAAATCTTTAAATGAAGAAGGTTTAAGAGTTGTTATGGATGTCGTTTATAACCATACTTTTAGTGCAGGAAATACTGATAAATCTATTCTTGATAAAATTGTACCTGGTTATTATTACAGGTTAGATGATAATGGAAAACATCAAAGTACATCTTGTTGCCCAGATACTGCAACTGAGCATAATATGATGGAAAAACTAATGATAGATTCATTAATAACATTGGTAAAATACTATAAAATAGATGGTTTTAGATTTGATCTAATGGGACACCATACCACTGATAACATGAAAAAAATAAGAACCGCTTTAGATTCACTTACTTATGTAAATGATGGAATTGATGGAAAAAAAGTTTATTTATATGGAGAAGGTTGGAAATTTGGTTCTTTAGATTCTTTAATGACCCAAAAAAGTATGAATCAGTATAATTTATCTGGAATTGGAGTAGGTGCTTTTAATGATAGAATAAGAGATTCTGCAAGGGGTGGCAATTTTATGACTGCTACAAAATCAGATCAAGGTTTTATAAATGGTTTGTATTATGATTACAATAACTCTGCTGAAAATGTAGAAACTCCAAGATCATTAGAAGGTCAAAAAAATCTTTTATTTAACTACATGGATAATATAAAAATTGCTCTTGCCGGTGGATTAAGAAATTATAATCTGAATGGAAAAAAAGGTGAAAATATTTCTTATAAAGGTAATTCATCTGGTTTTACAGGAATGCCTCAAGAAAGTATAAATTATGTTTCAGCTCATGATAATTATTCTTTATGGGATCAAAATTCAGCAAAACATCCTTTTTATACTCTAAAAGATAAAAATGTTAAATCTTCTATGGACGAAAAAATAAAAATGCAAATAATGGGGCTTTCTTTGGTTGCTCTAGGTCAAGGAATACCATTTTTTCATGCTGGTGATGAAATTTTAAGATCAAAATCTGGTGATAATGATAGTTACAATTCAGGTGATTGGTTTAATGCAATTGATTTTACCTATAATTCTAATAATTGGGGTATTGGATTACCTCCAGAATGGAAAAATAGAGCAGAATGGGATTTTTGGCAATTAAGACTTTCAGATCCTGAAATGAAACCTGCTAAAAAAGATATCCTTTCTTCTTTTGGTGATTTTAATAGATTACTTCAACTTAGAAAAGATTCTAAGCTTTTTAGATTAGAAACATCTAAAGATGTTATTGAAAGAGTTAAATTTTTAACTAATGAAATTAAAAAAATAAAAGATGGTAAAGAATATTCAGAAGGTGATTCTGCTGGTGTTATCACTATGTATATTTCAGATAATGGTTTTGCAAAAAAATTAGATTCAACGAGAAAATCTATAGTTGTTGTTTTTAATGCTACTAATGAATCAGTTAATATTAAAAATGATGAATTAAAAGGTAAAGTATTTAAACTTGAACCTATATTACAATCAATGGTTAATTTTGTTTCTAATGGAGAAAAAATAAGTATTTATCCAAATATTGATTCTAAAACAACTTTCTTTGATTCTAGCAATTCTTCTCTTAATGTTCCTCCTAGAACCACTGCTGTTTTTTATGAACCTAGATAGATAAAATTAGTAAGAAGTAAAAAGTGATAAGTGATAAGATAAAAAATTAATAATTCTTACCTCTTACTGATTACTCATCACTTCTCACTAATTTATGGATCAATGTTTCTTTGAATATGAGTTGAATAAATGAAAAAAAGAGTAGTAATAACTGGTTTAGGAATAATATCTCCTTTAGGAAACAATATATCCGATTTTTTTGACAATCTAATTTTAGGTAACACTTTTGTTGATTATGTTTCTCTTTTTGATGCATCTGAATTTCCTACAAAAATAGCATCTGAAGTTAAAAATTTTAATCCTGAAGATTACATAGAAAAAAGAGATGTAAGAAGAATGGATAGATTTTGTCATTTTGCTTTAGCAAGTTCAAGACAAGCTATTAATGATTCAGGGATAAAATTTGACGAAGATAGTTATCGCTCAGGAGTAATAATAGGTTGCGGAATTGGTGGTTTTTTAATAACCGAAAATCAACATAAAATTCTAATGGAAAAAGGAAATTCAAAAGTAAGCCCTTTTACTATACCAATGATTATTCCAAATATTGCAGGTGCTTATGTTGCTATAGAACATAAAATTAAAGGAATAAATTATTGTCCCGTTACAGCATGTGCGTCTGGAACAGATGCTATAGGACAAGCTTTTAGATTAGTTCAATCGGGTTTACTTGATAATGCAATATGTGGTGGTACAGAATCTGCTATAACTCCCTTAAGTTTTGCTGGTTTTTGTTCTGCAAGAGCAATGTCAAGAAATAATGAAAATCCTAAATCAGCTAGTCGCCCATTTGATGCAAAAAGAGATGGATTTGTTATGGGAGAAGGTTCAGGAATAATTGTTATTGAAAGCTTAGAATCGGCTAAAAAAAGAAATGCAAATATTATCGCAGAAATAACAGGGTATTATTCAAATTGTGATGCTTTTCATATAACTTCTCCAGATCCTTCATCTTTGAGTATTCAAAAATGTATGAGCGAAGCGATAAAAAATGCCAATTTAAATCCAGAAGATATTGATTATATTAATGCACATGGAACTTCTACAATTGCAAATGATAAAACAGAATCTTTGGCAATAAAAAATGTTTTTTCTAATAATAAAATTTTTTGTGTAAGTTCCACTAAATCAATGATTGGGCATACATTGGGAGCATCTGGTGCAATAGAAGCAATAGCATCTATTTTATCAATAAAAAACGAAATGGTTCATCCCACAATTAATTATGAAAATTTAGATCCAGAATGTGATTTAGACTATGTTCCAAACAAAGCAAGAAAAAAAGTATTAAAAAACGTTATTTCAAATAGTTTTGGCTTTGGTGGTCATAATTCTACTTTAGTTTTATCAAAGTTTTTATAATTCAAATTTTTTGTTTAAATAACCTATTACATCATCTGTAGATGTACCAGGTCCAAAAACTTCAGCCACACCAATTTTAAGCAACTCATTTCTATCATCATCAGGTATTATTCCACCTCCAAAAAGTAGAATATCTTCAGCTGATTCTTTTTTTAATAGATCTAATATCTTAGGGAATATTGTCATGTGAGCACCAGAAAGAATACTTAGACCAATCACATCTACATCTTCTTGAATAGCAATATTGACTATTTCTTCAGGTGTTCTATGAAGTCCACTATAAACAACTTCCATTCCAGCATCTCTTAATGCTCTTGCTATTATTTTAGCTCCACGGTCATGACCATCTAAACCAGGTTTCCCAATTAATACTTTTAATTTTTTTGCTATCTTTTTTTCTTGAAGTTCTTCCATAAATTTTTATCCAAAAATTACAAAATTATAGAGAGTATATTACCACATATAAGGATTTTTATGTTATTTATTAAGAAATTATAGCTTATTGAAAAATATATAATCATAAAGACTTTATTAATAGCAAAAAAAAACTTTAATTGAACTATAATTAAAACAGTATTTTGTAATTTTAAGTCCATTTATATATATATAATAGATAAGAGAGAATAAAATGAAAAAAAACTTTGTATATATTTTAATATTAGTGCTTTTAAATATTTTTATACCTAAAAATGCATATTCTTTACCTGATAATATTGAATTAACTTATGATGTAAAGTTTTACCCTCAAATAAAAGAAATTATAAATGATAAAAATTTAAACCAAGTAATAGATGGTAACGGATTTTATGGGCAAAAAGAAATTTATACAAATACAAAAAAATTTTTAAAAATTTCAATTTTAGGAAATGATAAATTTAATTTATACACAATTATGGATAAAGAAAAAAAAGATTGTTATTTTTTTAAAGCTTTTATAGATAATTTTCAAGAAGAGGGAATAAAATATAAAAATGTTGATAAAGATACTAAATTAATAGATTTTGCTATAGAAAATAGATATGATTATGAAATGTTTGAAAATAATGATAAATTATATTCTTTTTTTAAAAGTAAAAAATGGAAAAAAATCCAAAATGGAAGTTTTCTTGACTATCCATGTGAGGTCTTTGAAATGGAAAGAATTACAACTTATCCCAAAACAGATATTTTATCGGGCGTAAAATATGTAAATAAAATAAAAATATGGTTTTCTAAAAAATTGAATTTTCCTCTGAAAGTTGAAGATATTTCATATAATTATGAAAATGAGGTTTTTATAGATTCTAATGTAAGAATCAGAGAATTAATAAAAATAGAAATAAATAAAAAATTTGACAAAGGTTATTTTGATATTAAAGCACCAAAAATTGAAGAAATTGCACCAAAAGAATATGAAAAAGATCTAAATACAAAAATAATTGATTATAATTATGAATATAAAACTAATTAAATAAATATTTAGACTGTAAAAATAAGTTTATTTATTAACCTATATCTATTTTAAAACTGATAAGAACTTGTCTTGAGAGCCTATATCTATTTTTTCGTTTAAACTTAACCAAAAAAATCTAAATAAAATTTCTTTTTCAGTTCCTTCAGATGGAAATTTTTCTGTATGATCCCAAGTCTCATTTGTTTCTTCTTCTAATTCAACTTGAAAAAAATGTCGTTCATGAATTTGATTTTTTCCAAAATTTCTTAAATCAATAAAATCTTCTCCTAAATAGCTTTTTATTTTAATTTTTGTTAAGCCAGTTTCTTCAAAAATTTCTCTTTTTAAAGCATCTTCTATATTTTCATTTTCTTCAACAGTTCCACCAGGAATTTGCATTCCTATATCAGGAAAATCAGGCTCTGAAAAGACTAGTAATTGGTTGTTTTTTACAATATAAGCATAAACTTTTTTTATTACTTTTATTTCTTTCATAAGTTTTCTTTCTTTAAGATTTAACAATTTTAAAAGTGTTTTTTAACACAATAAAAAACTATATTTTAAATATATGATTGTATATCAAATTACAAATGAGATATAATTTTAACATGAGGAATTTTAGCACTAACTTTTATGATAATAACTTTATTTATAATAAAGCTTGTTTAAACAAGTTTGTTTTTTTTGCTATGATTCGTTCTAGTTTTATTTTTGATAAAACAGAGGTTTAAGAAATGCAAGTTAATAGTGTAAGGGCTGAAGTACCTGTACAACAAACTCAGCAAACTCAACAGAAACAAGAAACTCAGCAAACTCAACAGACGAGAGCTTCAAGAGAAGCTTTTACTAATGTTAAGGCTCAAATGAAATTGCCAACAACAAATGTAAATGCAATGACTCAACTTCCATCAAAAGATCAAATGATGTTGATGAAAATGAGTCAAGAAAAAACAATTGGTAAACTATCAGAAAACATGAAGCAAGCTAAACTTGCATTGAAAACAGATGTTTTACCTAAGTCAATAATAGGTGCTGGTCAAGCTGTTCCTCCTGCTGCAATGAGAGCTATGGTTGCAACTAGAGGTAGCTTATTTAATGGAAGAGCATTTGATATTTTTATTGGAAAAGAAACATCAACTTTGTCATTTAGAATTGGTGGAAAATCTTTTAATGTAAATATCGCATCGAAAATTAAAAAGTCAGCTACTAAAAAACAAGAACACGAAGAAGAAGAGGATGAATTAGAAGAAGATTTATAAGAGGTAATGAATAATGCAAAATAATGCTCCTGTTCCTGTGGGTCAACCTCAGCAACCAGAAGATCCTAAAGTAGCAAAGCAAAGGAAAAGAGAAGAAGCTGAAAGACAAAAAAAGTTACAGCAAGAAAAGAAAAGACAACAAGAGCTTAATCTTCTCGTTTCTAACTTTGGTAAATCTATAACAAATTCTGTTATGGATGTTCCTACTATGTACAAATATGCTTGTACTTCATTAAAAACAATGCTTCAAGTAGATCATGTTGCCGTTGCTATGTTTACAGAAGAGCCTGAAATTAGACCTGGTGAGGTTTGTGTTTTTAAAGCTGAAAGTGCTTTACCTAAAATAGTTAATAAAACTAATGAAGAAAAAGCTAAAGAAGCAAAAAAGAAAATAGAAGAGCCTGAATTTATAATAAAAAGAACAATTATTGGTGATGAAGTTATTGAAACCAAAGTTAAAGTTGAAAAAAAACCTCAAGAAAAAGTTATTGAAGCAGAGCCAGAACCACCTAGAATAAAACCTATGTTTCCTGTTCCACCAAGACAAGCGATTAAACCAGGTACATTACCAAGATTAGAGAATCTTATAATTGATGCTCCATTGGTTTTTAAAATGAGAGAAATTAAGCAACCTGCAATGATTCATGACATAGCTAAATTCCCAGATGCAGAACTTGCTAAATTTGCAGCAATGTTTTTAATGAAATCTATGCTAATAATTCCTTTTATGAGTTATAAACAAGATGGTCATGAAGATGTTGCAGGGGTATTTGTTGTTATTACAGTTAATGAAAATAAAGCACTTTCTCAATTAGAAATAAGTACCGCACAAAAATTAGTTAATTCATTATCTAAATATGTAACAACAGCTCCGCCAGATCTTCCCGTAAATGTTAATAAAGCAATAAAAGCAATTTCTAAAGATGAAAATTCTGATAAATTATTAGATTTTTATAGTAGTACCTTTGATGATATATTTGACCTAATAATATATGAATTGGGTTGGGATAACTGTTCTGAAAATTTTAAAAGACTTTATGATGAAAAAGAAAAACTTGAAGACGAATCTAAATTAAAAAAAATATGGTTTCAAGTTGATGAGTTAATAAAATCACCAGGGGACTTTGGTAGTATTGCAAGAAGAGCTATTCAAGAACTTTATGTTCAGGCAGATGATTTTGTTGTAGCTAAAAATGGCGTTATACCTTCTGGTTTTAGAAGTATTTTTGCTTATACTAAAAAGAATTTAAAATATTCTGAATTAGAAGCACTAAAATTACCTGATGAAACTTATGAATCTCTTGAAACACAAATAGATAATGCTTTAAGAGGAAAAGCTCTTTTTACAGAAAAAACTAAAGCTACTTTAATTAATGATGTAGAGCAATCAAATATGTTACTTAATTATATTGCAGCACCAGCCTCTGTTGACTTTAGAAATCATATAAAAGCTGCTGTTGAAGAATATGATGATTTTCCTGATGAACTTGATAAAGAAGCAAACTTAACAGATATGACATACTATGGTATGGCTGAAATATCTAGATCTATTTGTGCAGATCTTGTAGAAAAAGTTTTATTAGAAATACCAAAATATTTAGAGCAAACGCCTGAAGAACAAGCTGAACAGAATGAAGCTTTGACAACACACTATCATAGAAAAGTTATGGCTAATCTTATAACTTCTTTAAAAGGTAAAAAAAATGTTTGGGTAAATTACATAATAGATAGTATGAAAGAACAAGCAAAAGAAGCTGCAAAAAAAAGAGCTGTAGTTATAGGAAGAATGCAGTCAGATTATTCAGAAGAGGAAGATTAGTAAAAAATTATGCTTTATCATCAAATAATAGACATAGGAGCTTATATATTATTTTTAGACGAAAAACCAATAGACCATAAAGCGGCCAGAATGGTTTTAACTGGAACAGAAGATAAACTCGTTTCAGTTGGTTTTAATGTTGATTTTAGATTAAGAGATTTAAAATCACATGTTTCTAATATTTTAAAAAGATCTTTGTCAATTTCGGAAGAAATGGTGGATTGGTTTTTTGAAAGCTTACCAATTACAAGAACAGTAGCAGCATCATTTAATTTAAATAAAGATATATTTAAAACACTTGAAGATAAATATTATGATTGTGAAACAGTAGATCAGTTTTTAAGAGTAAAAGTTGATAATTCAACTACTAGTCCATTATTAAATCTTGATTTTTATGAACTAGTTGGGCTTGAAATAATATCTGATGAAGAAGATGAAAATAGGCTTTCTGATTCTTATATGAAAGCAGGAGACGATGAAAATAAGGATACAATGTTTGCTTATTTTGGTGTTATATCAAAATTAATTTTTGTTCAAATGTTTGCTGCAATGCGTGGTGCATTAGCAGAACTGTTTAGTACAAAAAGATAGTTTTAAGTTACTATTAGATTTTTGTTAAATGACTTGATATAAGTTATTAAAA
>ERZ1292630.2867-Hain-H41-02um-R3-2867-length-15589-cov-17_pt1 | contig 15589 bp, 9 predicted proteins | sample MGYA00564408_ERZ1292630 | MGnify/ENA primary metagenome ERZ1292630 (study PRJEB36523, sample SAMEA6512641) | groundwater metagenome | collected 2019-01-08 | study: AquaDiva: Metagenomics assemblies of 32 groundwater samples | reverse complement strand
CAGTGGCTCGTCAACCCCAGCCGCGACCAGGAATGGCTGATCCTGCTGCATAAGTTCTATTACGCGGTTGGGCTCGGCATGGCCTATTACGAAACAACCAGGCCTGAATATGCCGAGAAATGGGTGGCTCTCACCAGCTCCTGGATTCAGAGCGTCCCTCTCGACTTCCTGCCGAGCGACGTCGCCGGACGGCGCATCCAGAATTGGATTTTTGCACACTACTATTTCGTGAGTGCCATACAGCTGAGCTGCATCACACCCGACTTCTATCTCTCCTTCTTGCAGTCGCTGCATCACCAGGTATCGTACCTCCGAGATCATGTCACGCCTGCCCGCAATCATCGGACCTTGGAGCTCTGTGCGATCTTTTTGGCCGCCGTTGTCTTTCCGGAATTTTCCGAATCACGGGAGTGGCTGACCTGGTCGCGAGATGAGCTCATGAAGAACATCCAATGCGATCTGCAGCCCGACGGTGTCCACTGCGAGCAGTCTACCGACTACCACCACCTCGTGCTCAAGAACTATCTCTGGGTCAAGAAATTGGCGCGCCTCAACCAGATCGAGATGCCGGAAGACTTTGATTCGCTGGTGCAGAAGGCTCTGGATTTTTCCCTCTACTCCCACAGACCTGATGGCCTGATTCCCGCGCTGAGCGACGGCGATAGCCGCTGCTTCTTGGACTTGCTACAGCAGGGCTACGAACTGTACGGAGGAGAAGATCTGCTTTATGTCGCTTCACGTGGCACGACGGGACAGCCTCCAGCGATGCGCTCAAAAGGGTTTCCGGACAGCGGGTACTATGTCCTGCGAAGCGGTTGGGGCGAGCAAGGCGGCGCCTATGAAGACGAACGCTATTTGATCTTCGATTGCGGGCCGTTGGGCGCAGGCAATCATGGCCACTTGGACCTCCTCAGTTTCGAAGCGTACGCCTATGGCACACCGCTCATCGTAGATCCCGGCCGCTATACCTATGACGAGTCGGGTCCTGTCAACTGGCGTGCCCGCTTTCGCGGCACGGCCTCCCATAATACGGTGCTGGTGGATGGACGGAATCAAACACGGTACGAGTGGAGAAAAAATCGCTTCAAGATTTCGGGCCCTGAGCCGGATCGGAAGCTGGTCGCGTTTATCAGCGAGCCGGGGCTGGATTATCTGCACGGCATCGCGACCAGCCACGAGTATCCGGTGGTGCACGAACGAACGGTGTTATTCATCGGCGGCGAATATTGGGTCGTCCTTGATCTTCTGAAAGCGCAGGAGTCCCATACGTACGATTTACTCTTCCACCTCTCACCTGCCGCCCAAGGGCACGTGACAGTCTCGCTGTCTCGCGACATGCTGACAATCGACTCTCCCCAGCTCCTTCTCGCGCAACCGATCATTCCAACCGTCTTCCCATCGATTCAGGAAGGATTCATTTCCAAATCGTACGGCACGAAACATCCCGCGCCGGTCGTCCAACTGACTCAACGAGACTCATCCACATGTTTTCTGACGGTCGTGTATCCGCATAGGGGGGATGCACCGAAGATCTCCATCAAGACACCACGCACCGACGGAGGCCTACTGAGGCTGTTAGACGGCAACCATGTGGTGGTGAACATCGCGATCGCACACCATGGACGAGAGCATTGTGATGAACTCCTCTTCGCTGAACGGAGTGCGGGTGAAATCGTACAGCCTGGAGTTTCCTGCACAGATCATGTTCGTGTTTCGAGAACAGATCGAGACGGTCGACTCCTCTTTCGGTACCAAGCGTAAATCATGATAAATCATTCTGCGACCGATAGATCATTACCCTCTCTGGATTCTGGGAGACCCTCACGCCAGCAGAGCTCGATGGATGTTCCTCTGGCATTCATGAGAGAGCCCTATGCCTCCATGCCACCCACTGAGCTCCTTGCTTACTTCCGATCCAGGGTCAGTGTTCGGTATTTTCCACTTTCACGTGGAACCCCGGCGCACGTGGAGCGAGCCGATAAGATTCTGGAGAATGAGTTTGATTTCAATAACGAAGTTCATCGGTTACCCGACCCTTTTGACTGGAAAACGAACCCGAGCCGTGACATCGAGTGGCTGATTCTTCTGCACAAATTTTATTACGCCAGAGATCTGGCCATCGCGTACAACTATACCGGAGAGGAACGATACGCGAGCAGATGGGTGCAGCTAGTCTCGTCGTGGATCAGCGAGGTGCCCAACGGCTTTATCGATAGCCAAGTCACCGGCAGGCGATTGCAGCAGTGGTTGCTGGCCTATCACTACTTCATTCCTGGGCGGCAGTGCAATTGCATAACGCCTGAATTCTTAACGCACTTTCTCCGATCGGTTTACTCGCAGACAATCTACTTATGCGAGCACCTCACCCCCGAAGGTAATCACCGCACCATCGAGCTGTACGCTATTTTCTTGGTCGCTGTGGTGTTCCCGGAACTGAAGGAAGCCTTGTCGCTTCAGACCTTCGCGATCCAAGAGTTGCTCAAGAACATGGAGTGCGATCTGCTAGAGGATGGCGTTCAGTGCGAGCTTTCCACTGACTATCATCATACCGTGCTCAAAAACTATCTGCAGGTGAAGGAACTCGCCGTGCACAACAAGATTGCGCTGCCTCCGAGATTCGACGAGCTGGTCAACAAGGCACTGGAGTTTTCTATTCATGTCCATAAGCCGGATGGGCTGATTCCGGCGCTCAATGATGGAGACAGCACCAGCTACTTATCGCTCTTGAGGAAAGCGTATTCGCATTACCCCAGCAAATATCTGCTCTACGTCGTTTCACGAGGTAAGAAAGGGATGCCCCCTATCGAGCGGTGTAAGGTGTTCCCTAGGAGCGGTTACTATGTACTCCGTGGAAGTTGGACCCATGAACCATATGAGGAGGGGCTATATTTCGTATTCGACTGTGGGCCTCTTGGATTCGGCACCCATGGGCACTATGACCTGCTCAATTTCGAAGCGGCAGCCTACGGCCATTCGCTTATCGTCGACCCGGGAAGATATACCTATAACGAAGTCGGGATGGATGGGGTAAACTGGCGCCAGATTTTCAAAAGCACGGCCTACCACAATACCGTCGTCGTGGACGGCAAAGATCAGAGTCCCTATCGCCCAGGGGCGCCGATTCGTCCCGAACCGCAGCCAACGGTGAAGACCTTCGCCACGACGGATGGGTTCGATTTCATTCATGCCCAAGTTGTCACCCATGAATATGCCGTCGTTCATGAGCGTATGGTCATGTTCGTTGTTCCAGAATATTGGATTATTACGGACATCCTGCGTGGTGAGGCTAGCCATCGTTATGACCTCTATTTTCACTTGGCTCCAAGGGCGATGGGCCGAACTGCCTTCTGCAATGGGACGATAAGCACATCGATCTCTTCGCCCAATCTCATTATCGCTCAGCCGAATTCCCCCGATATTCAGGCCACTCTGGTCGAGGGTTTTGTTTCATCGCAGTATGGCGCAAAACAGCCGGCGCCGATACTTCGGTTCACTCAAAGCACCGATAAGCCGACCCTCTTCCATACCGTGGTGTATCCCTACCGCACCGAGCAGCCGGAGCTCACAGTTGAACGGTTGGTGATCAGGGACCAGCATGGCCCGTGCTCCTCGGTACGAGCCACGGCCATGAGCATTACGATTCGTACAGAATCCAACACCTACTCTGACACTCTGTTCATCGCGCATGAATGGCCTTTGCGTGAGTATGCGTTCAATGACATTGTGTGCCGCAGCCAGTTGCTGTTCCTCAGGAAAGACGGAGACGGGCATATCGTGAATCTGCAAGCCGAAGGTTTGGAGCAGCTTCAGATCGGAACAAAGATCCTGGCGGACGGTATCGAAAACTCTCGGCGGGTCAGTCATCGCGAGCAACCGCTCCAGCGGAGCCAGGCCGCAACAACTCTACGAGGCGCAATCGAGAACTGTACCGCGCTGTCTCAATCGGGTCTATTGGAGTAGGAGAAGAGGAATCACATGCACGCACTAGCCACCGATCCGCAGTTTCCTCATTTGTCGGCGGCCTTAGAGCCCGCATTGATGAAGGAATTGCTGCAACACACGTTGTTGCCCCGTCGCGGGGATCACAAACAAGAGTTTGTCGTAGAGTCCTGCTTCATCGGCGAGAAGCGGTATAAGCCTGGCAAGAGCTGCGTTCTCTCGTATCAGCTTCACTTACACGATGCATCGACCGGCGCTTCCCATGAACAGGTACTGTCCGCACGGTTGTGCAAGTCAGGGAAAGGCATGCAGGAATTTCATCAGGCACGCCTGCAGAACCTCTCACTCGCCCCCAAACTTCAACCGCTGGCCTATCTTCCCGAGATGGAAATGGTCGTATGGACGTTTCCCAACGATCGCAAACTGACGCACCTCTCTCAGTTGTTGGACACTCAGTACCTTGAGTCCCATCTGCCGCCCAAACTCGCGGCAATGGGGCTGGGTGAATTCTGCGAGATCGCGATGATCAAGACGGAGGTTTTGCACTATTTGCCGGAGCGGTCTTGCATCATTCGCTATACCGTCACGGCAAGACGCCGACCGACGGTGGAATTTTGTACGGTGATACTCTATGGAAAGACCCATCGAGACAATAGCGGCGCTGAGACTTATTCGGTCATGCGCCAATTAACGGAGCAGATGCCTGGATGCGCCATTCCGCTCGGATATGACCAGGAGCTAAGGACTGTGTGGCAGTCACATATCCCGGGAGAACCGCTCCGATGGGAAACGCTGCACGCGCCTCATGCGTTGGAAGCGATCAAGGGAGTTGCACGGTGTGTTGCAGAATTCCATCAGTGCACCGTTCAAACACTTCATAGGTTTGACCTCCGCGCCATTGATGAGTGTCTGATAGAGACCATCGAGGTGGCTGAGCACGCCTGTCCCGCTCTTGCAGGCCGCATTAAGTCGCTGGTGAGCGCGTTGCTCTCGCGACGCAAGTCCATGCAGTGGGCGACAACCTGGACGACTCCCATTCACCGTGATCTCAAGATAAGCAATTTCCTGATCGACGGGGAACGAGTAAGCCTGATCGACATGGATTGTGTCTGTATCGGTGATCCGCTCATCGACATCGCGAGCCTGATAGCCAGCACCCATCTCAACGGCATTCTCGGAAGATGCGACAGAGATGGCATTGGCAAGGTCGTAGAAGTCTTGTGTTCGACCTACGCGGAGGCTACCGCACGGGCAATATCCTGGCCCCATCTCAACTGGTATACAGCGGCAGCCCTTCTCCATGAAATTACGCGTAGAAGCATTCGTCAATTGGATACCGAACGTCTGAAACGCATTGCTGACTATCTCGATCTAACCGAAATGTATGCTTCAGCTTGATAGGAATCTTGTGCGATGAGTAGGCAGCGGTCCATGCTTCCTGAACCAATTTGGACTCGGAGCCATCCGCAGACAGTCTTCCTTGCTAGACACGGGCAGAGTGAGGCGAATGTCGAAGAGCGCATTGCCGGGCAGACGAATCCCGGTTTAACCGAGAAGGGCATCCGGCAAGCCCAGCGATTGGGAGCGGTTCTGCAGGGTACACGGCTGACCAAAATACTGGCGAGTTGTCTGAAACGGTCGATGGATACGGCGAGAGTGACGGCAGAATCACAGGGACTTGTTGTCTGTCCGCTGGAGGCGATCAATGAGATGAGTTTCGGCCTATTGGAAGGCCGACTGCGCAGGCATCTTGATGATGATTCCCAAAGCCTCTTAGCTCAGTGGACCAAAAACAAATCGCATTTTCGGATCCCGGGAGGTGAATCCCTGTTGGATGTACGAAGTAGACTGCTCCCGGATTTGACGCAGGTGTTTGCGGATAATCCCGGCGGGACACTTCTTATCGTGGGACATCGCCAAACAAATCTCGTGATCCTCAGCGCCTTGCTCGGTTGGGATCTTCGCTCCATCGCAGACCTGCCGATTCAGAGCAAGTACGTCTACGAGATTCAATGCGGAGCGACTCCCCACGTCCGGACCATCTGCCTGACCGGTAACGCGCGAGGGAAGCGGGTTGAGGGATTTTTGACTGGGGATGGCACAATGAAGTACTGCGCGACGAGCAGTTCGTTTTCAGAGTCCAACAGGAACGGACAATGACGAGCGCCCTAACGACAGACAAGAACTTCTTCGAGAGCAGAAAAGCTTTCAGAGTATATGTCTTGACGATCGATGTCGAGATTGATGCAGGGCCAAAGTGGAGCACATCAAACCCTGCAACGTATGAGGGGGTCTACCAAGGCATCCCGATCTTACAGCGTCTGTGTGAATCCTATGGGGTGAAGCCTGTCTATCTGATCAGTCCGGCGGTCCTGGTAGATGCGCGATCGGTGGATCTGCTCAAGTCGCTTGATCGCAAGACGTGCGAATTGGGCACGCACTTACACGGTGAATATATTTCGCCGATGGCAACATATCCCGGACCTGACTTCAGCGGCTGTGATCCACAAGAAATGCAGTGTGAATACGCCAAAGACATCGAGTTTGAAAAACTTAAGAATCTCACCCGGAAGTTCACCGATCTATTCGGCTACGCTCCGACATCATTTCGCGCTGGGCGATTTGGCGTCAGGGGATGGACCTTGGAATGCCTCGAACAGCTCGGCTATACGCATGACACGAGCGTCACGCCTTTTCGCAATTGGAACAATATCGCCGACTTTTCCACCGCGACCACCTTATCGCCCTACCATCCCTCCAAGGAAGACATCTGCGCACGAGGCGATTCACGGGTTCTCGAGGTTCCGGTGTCCATCACGCCCGAACTCGAATGGCTCCGACCCACGGTGAGAAAATTCTCGGATTTTGCCCAATGCCGAAAGGTGATTGACTGGTACGAAGCCCATGTGACGCCGACGGTCCTGTGCAGCATGTTTCACAATGTTGAATTGATCCCCAATAAGAGCCCCTATTGCAAAACTGCGGAGGACTGTCAGACATTGCTCGATCGAGTCGAGCAGACCTTCGCGCTCTTGAAAGAACGCGGGTATGTCTTCAAAACGCTCAGCCAGGTGACGGTCGATGGATAATAGCAACCATGTGTGTGATCAATGAAAATGCAACACGAACACTGTTTCATTCCCCCTGTGAATGAGTAGACCAATGTACCAGGTACTGATCATCGTCGATAAATCAGGCTGGTCTTACGACGCCATCGCCAGGGGACTGGTCAGCTCGACACGTCGTGACGAGCTCTCCTTCGCCATCGTTCCTCTCGAAGGGGGACTCGAGTACATCGAGCGAGAGCACGACAAGTATGATCTCGTCGTGGCCATGGGATGGACCCTCGTGATGTCCAAAAAGCCCAAGCATCGATACCGACATGAGTTGACCTTTTTGGATCGGAACAAACTCGTCGCAGGCATCCATTCTCACCGGTCGTGGGACGGATATGCGTCACTTCCTGATGCCTGCCCTGCACCCCCGGCAGAACTCATTGAGCAACTGTCTCGTCTGCGAAGCGTCAACGCCATCAGTCGGCGATTGTTCGATCTCTTTCGCAAGGCGGGGCTGACAAACGTAGTCTTAACGGAAAACGGCGTGGATGCCGATCTCTTCACACCCACGCGTCCGATTTCCGTTGATCGACAGCGCCCGATTGTCGTCGGTTTTTGTGGAAGCACTAACATCGACAAGCATGATCATTTGAAGGGGTATTCAGAATTCATCGCGCCCCTCCGCGACCTCCCCAATGTCGAAGTGAAAGTGCTGGGTGGCAAAGGCGACCAACGCATAACGCGAGCGGAGATGCCGTACCTCTACAATCAAATCGATCTGTACATCTGTGCATCAACGTCCGAAGGATTTTCCCAGAGCGTCCTGGAGGCCTCTTCATGTGGTCGCGGTGTGATTTCCACCAGGGTCGGCGGCTGCGAAGATCTCATCACGGAGGGGCATAACGGATTTTTTATCGAGCGACATCTTCCGGCCATCAAGCGCCTCGTCACCCGGTTAGAAGCGGATCGTGCGCTCGTGCGACAACTAGGAGAACACAATCGACAGCGAATATTGGAGCGCCATGCCTGGACCATCCAGGGGCCGGTCTGGTTGGAATTTATCGAGGCCAATCTTCGCGAACAGGTCGGCACATAATCGGCATACGAATCTGATGGACTAAGAGCGAGAGCCGGATCATGCAAACCCATTTAGGCGCGCAGGGAAGATGGACAGATTGACCATTATCTGCACAGTACAGGTAGCCAAGACGACCGCTGGTCATATTGACCATGCGATGGCCTACCCGGCCGGATTACAACGACTGGGCCATGAGGTCTATGTGATGGAGCGGGTCGGTTCGAATCGATGCGTTGATTCATCGGGGGCAAGGGTTCCTTTCGATCAATGGGACGGCCGACGACATTTCGAAACGGTAATGAAAACGTATGGCATCTGGCCACGCTGTTCCCTGATCTATAAGCAAGGTCAGGCAACTCACGGCATGTCGTATGCCGATGCAGTGGCCGTCGCCAAGCGCAGTGAGTTGCTCCTGACGCGCAGCGGACAGATCAGCAAGGTCCCCGAAATTTTTGAATCCCCCCGCCGGCGTGCCTACTTCGACGGGAACCCAGGCAATACGCAGGTCTGCCTTGAACAACAGGGACCGGACTACGAAGCCCTGCGCGACTATGACCATCTGTTCACGTTAGGTCTCAACATCGGTACAGCTCGGTGTCCCCTCTCCACGGGAGGCCGGCATTGGCATCCGATGGTCCGCCCCGTCATGTTGCCGATGTGGCCTGTCAGTTCTGCGCACGAAGCCAAACGGTTCACGACAATCTCAAGCTGGAAGGGGCGAGCGACGTTCCACTGGAACGGACAGCATTCAGGCGAAAAATCAGACAATTGGCTCAAGTTCATCGAGCTCCCGAAACACACCCATCAAGAGCTTGAAATCGCCTTGAGGATCAATCAGGCCGAGCATACAGCAGACTCGATGGTGTTTCGACCACACGGCTGGTGTCTCTCGGATCCAGCGCAACTGCATGGGTTTGCGGATTACGCGGCGTATATCGGGCAGTCCCGCGCCGAGTTCAGTGTCGCCCATAACCGCTACGTTGAGTTTTCCACCGGCTGGGTCAGCGACCGCAGTCCTCTCTATTTAGCGTCCGGACGGCCAGTCCTCGTTCAGTCAACTGGCATTGAGCCGCACCTTCCGATCGGCAAGGGTCTGCTGACCTTTTCTACGATGGAAGAAGCGCTCGCCGGCATTGAAGACATCAACGGGGATTATGCGGGGCACTGTCGCGCGGCGCGTGAGATCGCCGAGACCTATTTTGATTCCGATCGGGTCCTGACAAACGTGCTTGCGCGTATTGGATGTTGATCATGGCCACTACACCCACACGGCCAAACATTGGCCAAATCTCCGAATCCATGGCCACCACCGGTTGGTCGGCCATGAAGCGGAGCTTTCAACGATTCACAACCCCAACCATCGCATCACAGATCCTCCAGTCGTGCTTGCCTGAACTGTCCACCAGTTCTTTTGAGGTCAGCGATTGCACAATCTTAGATGCCAAACTAAAAACCTATCTCAAACCTGCCAGTAAAATGAACTCTACGTTGTCCGCCTGTTATCACCTCACGCTGAGGGAACGGTCAGCGGGTCAGTCGTCCCAACGTATCGTCTACGTCAAGGTGTTTCTAGGTGGCCGCAGTAGGGAGGTCTTTCGCTTTCTCACTCGTAACGGAATGTCCGACTCGGAATTTGAATATGCGGTGACCCATGTGCCGGAGCACGATCTGATCCTATGGAGGTTCCCCCACGACCCTGCCCTTCCTCATCTGCGCCAACTCGTCGATCTCCTGGCCGTCGAGCAACACCTCCCATCAGAAGGTCTGAGTCAGATCGGCATACAAGGAACACCACAGGTCTTGGCCAGGCACCTGGTGAACTATAGACCGGAGATTCGATGCACGAATCGGTATGACCTGTACGACTCGAATCATGACCAGACCTGCCAACTGTTCGGCAAGACATTTCGTGACAGAGAAGGACAGTCCCTTCACAAACGACTGCAATACTTCTGGGACCGGTCCCTCGCGGATCCTGATGCCATGGCTGTTGCGCAACCTCTTGGTTACACCGCAGCGGTCAACACCGTGTGGCAGTTTGGGGTCTCCGGCACGCCGCTTCTCCAGGTACTGAATCCATTAAATTACAAGCACTATATCTCAGCCGTTGCGAGAGGCTTGGCGTCACTACACACCAGCGGCCTGGCCGGCTTGGCGACCCATTCGCCGGACGACCATCTTCTCGAGATCCGCAAGAAGCTGACTAAACTCGCAGATGCCATCCCACAGCTCTCAGAAACGTTTGGGACCATGGCAGATCACTTTGAACAGGCAGCGCCCCATTCATCCGCTATTCCATTTCGCCCCATCCATTGGGACTTTCATGTGGATCAGCTACTCGTCGATAAGGGACGACTCATCTTCTGCGATCTCGACGAGTTGATTAACGGAGATCCCATACAGGATCTCGCTAACTTCCTGGTCGATCTGCGTTTCCGAAACATAGACGCGGGATTAGTGCGACTCATGGCAGCGGAACTATATGACTCATACCGGCAACAGGTTGGATGGGGCGTGCCGGTCAAACGCTTGGTTTGGCATGCTCGTCTCCAATTTATCAATAAAGCCTACCGGCATTACCTGAGGTTCGCTCCAGGTTTCGAGCGGATCGTGGGGGACATTATCCGATTGGCCGAAGGAGAACTCACCCTATGGTAACTACGCCAGTTCACAGAACGGATGCCGCGGAGAAACCGCGTGTCCTCATTTATTGTCAGCATGTCCTTGGAATGGGGCACCTCATCAGAAGCATGGCCATCGCACGCGCACTCAAGCAGTGTGCCGTCACATTTATCAACGGAGGCGAATCCATCTCCGGTGTGGAAGTTCCATCGTGGGTCACCATCGTGAACCTGCCGTCGATCAGTTCCGATAGCGAATTCCAGGAGCTCACAACCCACCGCCAAGACATGACGCTCGAACAGGTCCAGCGGGCCAGGAGGAATCAGCTGATCGCTCTTTTCGACAGGCTTCGTCCTAACGTTCTGCTCATCGAATTATTCCCGTTCGGAAGAAAACGGTTTGCCTTTGAATTACTGCCGCTGCTGGCACATATCCGTCTTGCAGGCGGTGCGACACACGTGGTGTGCAGTCTGCGAGATATTCTGGTCAAAAAACCGGATCCGGCCCGTCATGAAGACTGGGTGGTGAGTCTGATGAATCAGTACTTTGATCTACTCTTGATCCATTCCGATCCGACCTTTCAGACATTGGACGAGACGTTTTCACGCCGTACCGATCTTCAATGTGACGTCCAATACACCGGCTTCGTGACCCAGGAGTCGGATGCCCCCACAGATCTTCCGATGGGAGAAGACACATCTTCTTCCGATGGGATGCCGCTGATTCTCGTCAGTGTCGGTGGAGGGCGTGTGGGCTATGAGCTGCTCGAAAGCACAGTACGAGCCTCTTTCCTGCTGACGACGATTCCTCATCGGCTGCTCCTGTTCACTGGTCCCTACATGCCTGATCAGCAATACGAGGAGTTACGCCGTCTCGCAGGCCAGGTCCCTCATATTGAAATTCAACGGTTCACTCCAGTATTCCAGTCACTCATGCGGCAGGCCACGCTCTCCATCTCGATGGCAGGCTATAACACCTGCATGAATCTCTTAAACACGGGAACGCGTGCGCTTGTGTTGCCCTTTACAGGTCACAAGAATGATGAGCAAACCATTCGCGCCAGAAAACTGGAACAACGTGGATTGCTCACCGTCCTGGAGCCGGAAGATCTTGCTCCGGATCTGCTGGCTAGGAAGATGGCGGCGTTCTTGACCACACCCCGTCCTGGCAGTCATTCCATCAATACGGATGGCGGCAAGCACACCGCGGCTGTCATTGAACGGCTGGCTGCATATCCACACCTCAGGGGGACAGGCCCCGCGAGCATCCCGACCTCAGTTCCGCTCTCTCGGCCAGAGGCCTGGCTTTCTGACTTCAGACAATTTCTTGAATCGAAGGAGGAGAAGGGCCAAACCCTGCAGCTGTTCCTCCGGGACGACGATGTCGATGAGGACGAGGATTCGTTGAAGCATCTGCTCGACCTTGCACTGGCGCGAGGCGTGCCGATGAATCTAGAGATTATTCCCGGTCGGCTCACGCCGGCCTGCACGGCCATCCTGAAGAACGCCCTTCGAGCTGACCATACCCTCTTGAGCCTGAATCAACATGGGTGGATGCACAGCAATCATGAGGTAGAGGGACGCAAGTGTGAATTCGGCGCGTCTCGCTCGTTTACTCAGCAGCTGAACGACATCGCACGGGGGAAAGCTATTCTTGCATCCACGTTCGAGGATTTGTTTTACCCCGCGTTCACTCCCCCGTGGAATCGCTGCACTAAGGACACCTATCAGGCCCTCGATGAGCTCGGCTTTCAGGTGTTGTCCAAGGATCGCGGGAAAGAGTGTGTCACTGAGCACCGATTTACGGAGGTTTCGACGACGCTGGATCTCTACACCTGGAAAGCAGGAGCCCGCATGAAAACTCCGGATGAGATCGTTCATGCGCTGATTGGGCAATTGAATGAACTCCCCGTCGTGGGGCTGTTGCTCCATCATAAGGTCATGACCGGGGAGGCCTTCAGATTTCTCGATCAGATTCTCTGCGAACTCATGCGCCACTCCATGGTACGGTTTCATACATTCCAAACTCTATCTCCATTCACAGTCGAAGCACAGAAGGTGTCTCGATGATATCGCCTGGTGCGGCTCTTCGTGGGCGCGCACGATTCAGAGAAATCGTGGCCTCCCACTTGTGGTCAGCCAAAAAGCCCATCGGTCTGGCGATCGGCTGTCTGTTGGGCATGACATGCATGGAGCTCTTGGCTCCATGGCCGCTCAAAATTATTTTTGACAATATCCTCCTACAGCAGCCCATGCCTCCTTCGCTGTCTTTCCTTGCTGGTCTGTTCCAGGCCTGGCCTCTGCTGCTGTTGATCGGCCTTGCCGCATCGATTGCTGTGATCGCGGTGATCAGTGGAGCCTTGTCGTATGGGCAATCCTTTGTGATAAGCCAGATCGGCCATCGCTTGGTCCATACGATCCGCCAAGCCTTATTTTCTCATGTTCAACGCCTGTCGCTGTCTTTTCACTCGCAGGCCCGTTCAGGGGAGCTCCTGGCCAAGTTAGCCGGCGACACCAAGACATTGCGAAACGCATACACGGATATCCCGCTCTCCGTTGCAGGCCACGCGATTACTTTTTTGGGCATGTTTGTCGTCATGTTTATCATCAATTGGGAACTGAGCCTCATTATCATGGCCACCATGCCGGTCATCGTCAGCGCGTTATTTATCTTAAGTCGAAGGATTCTCAAGTCCACTCACGATCAGCGGACGCAGGAGGGACATATCACCTCGCGTCTGAACGAAGTGTTGTCCTCTATCTCCCTTGTCCAAGCGTTCGGTCGAGAGCGATTCGAACAGCACCGGTTCGAACAAGAAAACGCGGGCAATTTACAGACCGGCATTCAGACAGCCAGAACGACCGCGGCAGTCACACGGGTGGTGTCCGCCATCGAAGCAGTCGGAACTGCTTCCACCGTGTGCTTTGGGGCCTGGCAGGTACTCAAGTCACGCATGACGCCAGGCGACCTCCTGATCTTTGTCAGCTACGTCAGAAACTTGTACGGACCGGTGAAGAATCTTTCAAAGCTTTCCGCTCGGTTTTCACAGGCTACGGTCAGCGCCGAACGCATTGCCGATTTGCTCGGCATCGAGCCGGACATTCAAGACCGTCCTGATGCGGTGAAGGCGAAACATCTGCGAGGCGAGATCGGCTTTGAGCAGGTATCGTTCGGATATCTTGCAGGCTGCCCCGTGCTTCAGGATCTCTCTCTCCAGATTACGCCAGGCCAGCGCATCGCTTTGGTCGGCCCTTCCGGATCCGGAAAGTCGACCTTGGTGAGCTTGCTGCTCAGACTGTATGAACCTTCGGAAGGAAGAATCATCCTAGACGGACTCAATCTTGCCGACTATGAGCGTGAATCACTTCGCCGTGAAATCGGCGTGGTGCTCCAAGAGACGCTCCTGTTCCGAGCTAGCATCGCTGAAAACATTGCCTATGGCACCGAACAGGCCACCCGCGAGCAGATCATGGAAGCGGCTCGGGAGGCGAACGCTCATGGTTTTATCATGGGACTCTCCAAGGGATATGACACCGTCGTGGGAGAACGTGGCAGCACCTTGTCTGGAGGACAACGGCAACGGATCTGTCTCGCACGGGCACTCGTCAAACAACCTTCCCTTCTCATTCTGGACGAGCCCACTGCGTCACTGGACCATCGATCGGCCAGCTATATTCGAGAAGCCATTGCCCGTATCCACACCAACCGGACCACTATCGTCATTACCCATCACTTTGTCGGAATGGAGCTGTTCGACCACATTCTTGTCTTAGACCAAGGCCGCTTGGTCGAACAGGGAACGCATCGACAGTTGCTAGAACGCCAAGGTCTCTATGCCGGCCTCTACACGCAACAGTCAGATGATCTGCTCCGGCTTCAATCGAACAGTCTTACGTAACACCGATATATTTCTCGATGATGCCTACGAACAGGGTAACGCCAGCTCACGTGTTGCGTCTAAAAAGCATGAACCGTGAGCCGACAATCCGACTCCTCCTCATGACGGCAGCCTGTGCGTTATCGCTGACCACCGTTTCTTATGCTGCAGAGGAATCCGCTGATAGAGCTGTACAATCTTCAACACCCCCATCAAACGAGTCTTCGGCGATCAATGGCCCCGTTCTTCCGACGTACAGCCAGGCGAACGGTCTACCCTCTAGTCAGGTCATCGAGCCATTTGATCCGAACGCGCCACCAAGAGCCACGATTCCCATCGGTCCTAATCTATTCATCGGCGGCTATGTCTCGCTCGAGGGAGAAACCAATCGCAACTATCGCCTCTCCTCCACCCTCGGCAAGGCCGATAGCATCCTGACCCCCATCCTTGCCCCTGCGTTCGCCTATGAGCCCAACCAATACCTGCAGCTGTATGTGAACCCTGTGCTCGAAACACCTGTCGCGGTCGAGGAAATCGAAGAACGGTCTCAGACGACCGAATTGAATATGAACTTGGCCTATCTCACGGTGAAAAACGTCGTACCTGGAGCCAGAATGCAAGTGGGCAGACAGCGATTCATCGACTCCCGACGTTGGCTGTTCAACGAAAATATGGATGCACTACGGTTCGGGTACCAATACGAACAATTTTCACTGGAGCTATCCGTCAGCCAACTGAACCTGGTTCAGCGGAATTTGCTGAGACGAGAGGCAGAAGAGGACGAGGAAGGGTTCGTCAATTACTACCTGCATGCCGACTACAAGTTCGGCAAGAAAAACCATATTGGCCTGTTCGCGCTCTATCAGGATCAGCACCGGCTCGGTACGGCTCAACCTATCACGGTCGGTCTCCAATCGAGCGGGCGATTGGTCAAGGGTCTCAAGTATTGGCTGCAAACCGCCGCGGTGCGCGGATCAGACGGAGGCCAACGTATTCGAGGCGAAGCCGTCGATGTAG
>ERZ1292630.2866-Hain-H41-02um-R3-2866-length-15593-cov-5_pt1 | contig 15593 bp, 6 predicted proteins | sample MGYA00564408_ERZ1292630 | MGnify/ENA primary metagenome ERZ1292630 (study PRJEB36523, sample SAMEA6512641) | groundwater metagenome | collected 2019-01-08 | study: AquaDiva: Metagenomics assemblies of 32 groundwater samples | reverse complement strand
TACAACTTGTAAAAAGTATTATAAATGATAATATTATTCCAAATAATTTATTTATTTTCATATTTTTTCCTTCTTAATAATATCTCACTTTAATTAAAACTCACAGCTGATAAAACTTGAGTTACATTCCATTTACCCATATAGTCATAATAGTAACCATATACATCTGTTATATTATTTGGAGTATCTGCTGAATAATAAATACCTTTCATAAAAGTATCAACTCCATTATCAAGGCCTAACATCCAACCTTTTGCAGTAATATTTGTATAATACCCACTATCTGTATAAGGACTTTTTATTTGCTCATAAAAAATAGGGTTTCCCGTTTGGTCTAATTTAACCATACGGATTTCATTTAATGTTACTCCTTTATTTATTGTATAAAGAATTCTATTACTATCTTCAGACCAAAAAGCATTAATTGTTTTATAGGTATTTAATTTTATTTTATTTGTTCCATCTTCATTCATAATCCAAAGATTTGGATTTGATGTACTACCTGTATCTTTATCCGATAAAAATAAAATTCTTTTACCATCTCTTGAATATTTTGGTTCAAAATCATTTGAAGTATTATCACTAAGCTGTTTTAGGTTATGACCTGCAAAATCCATAGTAAAAATTTGTCTTTTACCTGTTCTATTAGAACGAAAGGCTATTTTATCATAAGGCGAAATGCTAGGCTCTTTATCTGCTGTTAATGGGTTATTTGTAATTAAAGATTGAGATGTTCCATCAATATTCATAATTGCAATTTCACTTGTTCCATTTATCTCTTTTGTATAAATTATTTTATTACCATCATAAGAAAAAACAGGTGAATATTCATTATCTGTAGAGTTTGTAAGCTGTTTTGGATTAGTGCCAGATGTGTCCATAATATAAATATCTTCATTTGAACCAATTTCTACATATATTACATTTCTACCATTAGGAGATAAAGAAGAATTATAAGAGTATTTAGTTGGTGTGTTAGTTAGTTTTTTTCTATAAATATTAAAATTAGACGCATTTAATTTATATTTTGGATAACCTGTGCTATCTTCAGGTGATTCATCAGGCATGAGTGAATATATTTCTTTATTACCATCTAAATCACTTGTATCATATAAAACAGGTGGTTTTGGTATTTCTATACCATCAAAACCAGTCATGTTATACATAGAAGCTCCATTGAAATTTGAACCATAAATATTTGCACCTGAAAGATTTGATTTTGTAAAAATAGCTCCAACATAAATACGTCTTGAGAGATCTGCATTTCTAAAATCTTGATTACGAAAAACAGCACCTGAAAAACTAGATATAGTTTGGTAATTATTTGCGAAAGGGTGTCTATAAAGATAATCCAGCATTAAAATGTCTGATTGTTCTAAATTTGCAGAATGAAAATCTGCTGTAGGTTGATAATTATTTTTAAAAATTGATTTTGATAAATTTGTATAATAAAAATTTGCTTTTTCTATGTAAGCAGAATCAAAATTACAATTAATTACATTAGAATTTGAAAAATTAGTTAATGCGAAACCAGCTTTTGTAAAATTAGAATTTATTACATTTGTATTAGATATATTTGAAGATGAAAAATTACTTTCAGTAAAATCACCACTTAATAATAAAGCTTTAGAAAAATCTGCATTTTGAAAAGAGGAATTTTTTGCAATTACATCTTTAAATGTATATCCATCAAACTTTGAATTGTCAAATGAAAGGGAGCTTAAATTAGTTTTGTCAAGAATACATCCTTTCAAATTTATAGGCATTTGGGCATATTTAGTTGCACTTAAACTTGCATTTGTAAAATTAGCTCCTGTTAATGTTACATTATCAAAAAAAGACGCTTGTAAATTTGAACCTGTAAAATCTATATATGAAAGATCTAAATTTTTTAAGTCTGCATATTGAATATTTGCATTTTTAAAAATAGTTTCAGAAATTATTGCATTATCTATTTTACAATGATCTAAATTTGCCCCAGTTAAATCTGTATTTGTTAAATTAGTTAAATTTAAAGTGGTATTAGAAAGATTTGCTTTATATAAAATAGTGTTTGATAAATCTTATTACTAAGATCCAAACCACTTAAATCTGCATCTGACAAATCTTTTCCTGCAAAAGAAAAAGAGGCTACATCAGTAGGTGTAAACTTACAAAATTTACATTTATCTTTTTGAACGAACCCATTATATTCAACTTTTACATCTGTTTTATATTCTCCATCAGGTTGTTTTTTTATTATAGATAAAGGATCAGAACCTTGTTCTAAAACTGATTTTACAAGTTTGAATATTTTATTTATTTCAGGTGGTATGTTTGTTAAGAAAGTATCATTTTCAGAGGAAATAGATAATACAACCGAAGAAAAAATAGCACTATTTATATCAGGAGTTAGAATTGCATAAGCAGTTGTTTTTGAATTAATATTTATTGTAGGCGTTGAAAGACTAAGCCATTTATTACCTTCAAATTGAACATAGGTTCTCATTGTTACTACATTATTTTTTGTAGTATAAATTCTTTTTCTTGCTTCAAGTATAAAAATATCTCCATCATGGGGATTAAAATCAAAAGAGGGATTTATTGCAAATCTACCGTTATTATCTGTTAACCCTGTAACAATTGTTTTATTTGGATTAGTTGGATGATTAGGTAAATTTATCAAAGAAATAGAGGAATTAAGAGCCGTATCAGATTCAGTATCTTTTATTCTAAATTTATTATTTGTACTTTTTATAGATAATCCTTTTATTGCAGGAAAAGAAACAGATCCTTTTATTTGATATTTAGATGTTTTAGATAAATCTTCTTTTATTGTACTATTTATAGAATTACTATTAAAACAAGCATAATTAATAGACAATAACATAAAAGAACTTAAAGTTAACTTTATTAAACCTATTTTTTTCATTTTTTCTCTATTCCTTTTTGAAAATGGACTTTTTTATTTATCCTTAATTATTCTTTTATCCATCAATTACAGTGATTTAACAAATATAATCAACGAAAATTTTTTTTTGAAAATTAAATAATTTTCTGAAATCATAAAAAGGGTTTGATGAATCAAACCCCTGCAAAATTCTTTCTCATCATTTACCAAAAATCAATTTAAAATACATTTTTTTCTCCTTTCCTACTTATCTCTCTTGGTTCTCCCTCTCTTTGCAAGAGAGGGGGTTAGGGGGTGAGTTATTTACACTTCCCAATAGAACCTGTTCCACAAATTTTTCCTGTTGTCCATTTTGCACCTGTTAAATTAGAACCTTCAAATTCTGTTTTATCAATAATTGCATTCATAAAATTAGCTCCTATTAAATTACATTTTTCAAACTTTACTTTACTTAAATTAGCTCCTATAAAATTAGCATTATTTAAATCTGATTCTTTTATTTCACTTTTTTCTAAAATAGCTAAACTAAAATTAGAACCACTCATATTTGCCTTTTCTATTTCTACTTTACTCATATTAGCTTTAGAAAAAATCGCATTTTTCATTGATGTTTTTTCAAAATGTGTCTGTGATAAATTTGCTGAGGTAAAATCTGCATTATCAAAGATGTTATTTTCAAATTCTTGCTTGGTTAAATTAGTTGAAATAAGAATAGAAGATGTAAAAATAGTACCTTTAAAATCAAACTTTGTAAGATCTTGATTACTCAAATTAGTTTTTGTCAAATTTTTATTCTTAAAATCAAATTTAGAAATATTAACACCTCTTAAATCTGTACCTTGCACAGAAATATTTGAAACATTTGCTCCTGTTAAAATTGTATTTGTAAGATTAGCATTATTAAGAATGGCATTTGATAGATTAGCCCCTGTAAGGTTTGCAGTTGTTAAATTTGCTCCTGTTAGATTTACATTAGATAAATCATCTCCTGCAAAATTTACATTAGTAAGATTACTTCCAATAAAAATACAACCTTTTATACTGTATCCAACTAAATTTTGATTTGTTAAGTTAGCATTAGTAAAATTAGCGCCAGCTATTTTTGTATTTAAAAGATTTGCTCCTACTAAATCAGCTCCTGTTAAATTTACACCTAATAAATTTACATTTTTTAGATTTGTATTCTTAAAAATTACATTGGTAAAATTAGTTCCTTTTGATGTTGTCGCTTTTATTCCAAAAGATTGTATAGTAAAAATAGTGCCATTTAGAATTGCGTCTGTTAAATCAGCTCCTGTCATATCAGAATCTGAAAAATCTACATCTGTTAAATTAGAGCCTGTAAAAAGTGCATTTGTAAAAATACCAAATTGTAAATTACTTGATTGAGTAAGACTTGGAGAAAAATCCCTCAATGTAAAATTAGCTCCTGTTGCCAATAAATCAGTTGCAATTATTCCTTTTAAGCTTATTACTTGAGAAAAATCAGAACTACTTAAATCAGCTCCTGATAAATTTGCTGTTTCAAAATTAGTTCCAATAAATGTTTTATTAGAAAGATTATTTGCTGATAAATTAGCACTTGTTAAATTTGTATTTGTTAAATTTGTTCCAGTAAAAATGCTATTTGTTAAAGTTGCAGAACTTAGGTTTGTATTCGTAAAATTTGTATTTGTTAAATTAGAACTATCAAAGTTAATTGTATTAGCATTTACATCTGTAAAATTAGCATTTGTTAAATCAGAACCAACAAAAATTGTATTTATCAAATTAGAAAAAGTAAAATCCGTATTTGATAGATTAGTACTTGTAAAGTTTGTATTTGTTAAATTTACTCCTTTAAACTTTAAATTTGATAGATTGGCATAACTAAAATTTACTTTACTAAAATTAGTTCCAACAATTGGATTTGTTCCAAATAAAATTGCATCAGTTAAATCAGTTCCGCTCATATCAGAATCTGAAAGATCTATATCAGTTAAATTAGCACTTTTAAAAATAGAATTATTAAAAAATCCATTTTTAAGATCACTAGCTTGATCAACACTTTTAGAAAAATCTCTTCCTGTAAAATTGCTATTTATTGCATATAATTTAGGTGCAATTATCCCTTTTAAGCTACTTGTTTCAGAAAAATTAGAATTTGATAAATTAGCTCTGGTTAAATTAGCTTTTTCAAAATTAGTTAATTTAAAACTTGTATTATCAAGATTAGTACTTGTTAAATTTGAACTAGTTAAATCTTTATTAGTAAAATCTACATTTATTAAATTAGTATAAGTAAAATCACAAGATTGACATACATTTTTATCTAATAAAATCCAAACATTAGGATTTTTATCAAAAAAGTAATTTGTACCAATATTTTTTATGTTTCCAAAAGGATCTTTTGAGTTTGATAATGATGTATTTACCATATCATCTAAATCATTCATTTTTTGAAGTGGAATTGTTCCTATAGTAGAAAAAGAATCAATTTTTGTATTAAGTTTATCTATTGTGTCTATTGGTTTTATACTTTTGTCATAAAAATCTAAAATAGTAATTGCGGTAGTTTTAGAATTTATTAACATTTGAGGAGCAGAAATACTTCTCCATTCTGTGCCTGTCCATTTTATGTATGTTTTTAAAGATAATATATTAGTTCCAGAATCACCTAATCTTTTAGTAGCTTCTAAGATATAAATATCATCAATATTTGGTTTAAAAGATGTATCTGGATTAAGTGAAAATTTACCAAATTCATTTGTTAATCCACTTGCAACAACACCTTTATCATTTGACATAGAAATAGTTGATTCGTTTGTTATCTCAGAAGCTGAAGCTTTTGTATTAAATTTTTTATTACCAAAGTCAACAACGCCTTCTATTTTTAAAACAGGTGTTTTTAATTTTATTTCTGATATGTTACTACAAGAAGATAAAATAATTAATATTGTTGCTAAAATAGTTTTTTTCATTTTTTTCACCTTTTTAATCAACTTTTATTTCTTTTAAAGATTTATTTGTATAAGATTGATAATTAGCTAAATATATTCCTGTTTGATCTGTTTGATTATTAACTGAATTTTCCCATACCATAGCATGATTGCCGATATTTCCACAACCTAATTTCATATTAGAAACTACACCTTCTAGAATAGTATTTATTTTATCAAAACTAATACTAGATAAAGTAAGATAAGGTAATTCAGAAATAGTTTGCCTTTCGTAATCAATTGAAAAATCTTGTTTAATATTATATAAATTAATTCCTTTTTCATCAGTAGATGTCTTAGTTAAATTAGGAATACCTTCTAAAGTAGGTGGTCTATCTACAAAAATAAAAGGAATTAGATTACTATTAGTTACATTATTAGGTGATTTATCTCTGTAATGTACTGTTTTTTGATTACTAGAAGTATCAGCTGTTATAAAATTTAAATTATTAGATACATTTTTACCTTGCCATATAATATTGCCATTACAAAGACTCGGATTTATTTTATTTCCAACATTATTGATATAAAAAGACTCAGTTTCATGGTAATAAGTTCCAGTTCCACCTGATGTAACAAAAATTTTAGGCTCAAATTGAATTGTATAATCATATTTATAACCTTCAAAAGAAGATGGGTATGTTTGCTCAAATTTTTTATAATAAATAGTAGAACTTTTATTACTAAAAGAAGATTCTTGCCAAGCCAAAAAACCGTTTGAAGTTGTTGGTTTTGTTGCAATTGTACCTGCCTTTGTTGTATTTTGTTGTACTTCATTTACATTTGAAGAAGAATTAACATCAAAATTCCTTCCAAAAATACCATGCTCATCTAATAATCCCTTTCCTTCCCATACAATCTTAAAATGATTATCATAAGTAAAAGAAACAACAGGATTTATCTGATCTTTTTCTAAGGTAGTATTTGCAATTTGATCTTCAGTTAAAATCCTATTTAATAAATTATCAAGTTTTGAAAAAAATACATCATATCCTGAAATTCCACCTCGATTACTTTGCCAAGTTATAACAAAATTATCTTCAGTTTCGTTTATAGCTATTCTTGGCTTAGAGTTTATTCCTTGTCTAGTATAATTTACAGAATTATCATAATTACCTAACGGAGTTCCATTAACATCAAATTTTCTTGCATAAATATTGCTAAAAGATCTATCAGTATAACCTTGCCAAGTTACATAAAAATTACCATTTTTATCCATAACTACATCAGGTCTTGTTTGATCTCCAAAAATATTCAGATTTATTTTAAATTTATTTCCTTGAGGTGTTATAGTTTCTAAAATATCAGGAGCAATACCACTTTCTACTTTATTAAAAATTCTTCCCATAATATCATAAGTTTTATCATCTTGAAGTTCTTGCCAAACTACAATTATTTTATTTCCATTTGTTGAAACACTTGGATTCATAGATTTTGGACAAAAAGATATATCACCAACACAAGCATCCAAAGCTTGAGCTGGATATTCTGTTCCCAAAGATCTATTTTTTGATACTATAGTAATTTTTCCACTTTTTGGACAATCTGCAACACATCCTGCCAAAGAAGAGTTTATATTTACATTTTTTTGGAAAAATAGTTGTTCATTTTTTAATAAAATATTAGCTAATGGATCTGAATCTTCAGAAAGAGCTGATTCTACAAGAAGATTAGCATTATTCATAACACCAAAAGTTAAATTTGTAGTTGGAATAGAGGTATTATCTGTAATAGACAAAGGTAATTCACTTATTCCATCGGTAAAAGATATTTTTCCTATTGTAGATTCAGGAAGAACAATAGAATAACCAGCTAAAATAGATAATGCAGTTGTCTTTGAGTTTATAACTATTTTAGGACTAGAAATACTTTTCCAATCATACCCATCATATTTTATTAATGTTCTTAATGAAACATTTTTACTACCCGTTCCATTAAGTCTTTTTGTTGCATCTAAAACATAAACTTGATCTATTACAGGATTAAAAGAAGTTGGCATAGCAATAGAAAAATTACCATTTTCATTTGTAACAGAGGTTGTTATAATTTTATTTCTTAATGTAGAGTCAAGATAATCAGAAGGGTAACTAAAAGTTATTCCAGAGCTTGATGTTATATCATTTTCAACAGCTTTTATTTTAAATTCTTTATTTTTATAATTATTAGTTGAAAAATCAACTGTTCCAGAAAAAGAAACCTTTGCATTTTTTTCATTATAATTAGTTAAAATAGTATCATTTTTTGTATTATAATTTGAACAAGATACAAATAAAACAACAGAACAAAGCAACATAGACATATAGACTTTTTTATTCATACCTTTTTACCTTTAAAAAATTTAGATTTGTTTTTATTAACATTATGTATTACCCGTCTATTGGTGGCGGTCCAATATCTGGAACAGGATTATTATTTATATCAATAATTGAAGGCGTTAATTTTAATATTTTTCCAAAAGATGTTGAAACAAATATATTATCATTTGTATCTATTGCAATACCATTAGAATACCAAACATAATTCCATATATCATTAGGATTAAATGAACTTGGTTCTTGCCAAATAGTATTATCAATTGTCAAAGGATCTGGAAGAAGACTTGGATCTACTCTTACATACGGATTTGAAATATTTCCCGAAGTATCTATTTTTTGTAAAAACTTATTCTTACTAACTATAAAAATATTATTATTTTTATCGAAAGACATTTGTCCATAAATATCATAATTAAGCGTAGCAAAATCTGTTATATTTTTAGATGAATCTATTTTTTTCATTTTAATTTCAGTTGCCCCTGAATTAAATGAATCTATAAAATACAAATTTCCAGATAAATTTCCAATACTTGTATTGTAAGAAAGCAAATTTGAACTTAAAATAATCTCTGTATTTTGACCATAGATTTCATTTGGGTTTACTTTTAGTATTTTATCTTTATTATGAACATAAAATTTTTCATTCGGATAAATAGAAGTTGTATCAAAATCTATAGCAGATGTATTATAATTAGGTTCAGAATCAAATCTAATAAAAGATTTATTTCCATTTTTATCTATTTTTTCTATTACACTCTCATAATAAGATAGATTATTTGCTTGAATAATATTATTATATTTAATTTCAGTTATATAAATATCTCCATTTTTTGTAACAGTCATATCAACAGGATAAAAACTTGTTTGTGCGATTAGTGTTATAGAAGAATTAGGCGATATTTTGATAATATTACGATTTAGGCAAAGAACAATTAAATTTCCTGAACTATCAAGTTTCATTGTTGTTGGTGAACCTAAAATACTTGCAAATTGTGTAATTGAATAAACTTTTTCATATCTAGGTGTTAATGTTGGTAAAGCGGTTGGAGTTGGTACTGGAAATTGAGTAGGAATAGGCGTTGGCAAAATTCTTAAGGCGTTTCCATCAGGACAAAAACTACTATCACCAGCACAAATAGCAAAAACACCTTGTTGATCTTGAGAAGCTAAATAAATTATTTTAGACACAGTTGTTAGTTTTTCAGAAGATATTGAATTATCAAAACAATTTTTATTATTAACGCATCCAACTAATGTTGTTTTGTCATTTCTGTCTTGATCAAAAAATATTTCTCCATTTTTAAATAAAATAGAAGATATTGGATCTTTTTCTTTTGCTAAACAAGCTTGAACATAAGAATAAACTCTATTAATTGTTGATTCACTTACATTTGTAGGAGGTGTTGTTGTCTCATCTATAATACTTGATGGTAAAGATGACACACCATTTAGTATATTTATTTTTCCAATTGTATCATGAGGAATAATAATTGAATATCCTGCTAAAATAGCTAATGCTGTTGTTTTTGCATTTATATCTATTTTTGTTCCAGAAATAATTAATTCAGTTGTAGTATCGTCATAATTTGAAATAGTATCAAAAGTATTTCCATTCCATCTTACTATAGTTCTTAATGAAATATTTTCATTTCCTTGCCCACCATTTCTTTTTGTCGCATCAATTATATAAATTTGATTTTGTATAGGATTAAAAGAATTTGGTATTTTTATTAAAAAACTAGCATTATCATTTGATAAAGTAGAGGCAATAACATCATTTCTTAAATTTTCTTCAAAATAATCAGAAGGGTAACTTATTGTTATACTTGATTTGGCTATAATTTCATCTTCAATATATTTTGTTTTAAAAGATGAAAAATTAACTCTACCTGATAAAGTAAGATTTAAATTTTTTTTTGAATAATTTGTTGATCCAACAATAGATTTTTCATTAACTGTACATGATATGCTTAATAAAACAATTGCCAAAAAACAAAGTAAAACAGATCTTTTATTCATAAATATTACCTCTTATATGTTTTGAGAAGTATTGCGAAGTGTTACGAAGTCTACAGCAAATAATTTTTTTTGACAATAAAAAAATCACTAATTTACAAATTTTAATGAAATATGTATAAAAAACCAAGGCTCATGAATTAAGGCTCAGAAATTAAATAACTTCTTGAACTAAAGAATAAAAATAATATTTTAAATATTTGACATTTTTAATAATTTTAGAGCATCACAAAAACTTGTATGGATAGGCGTAAAGTACGATCCTTTACAAGTTTTTGTTTAGTTCCATTTTGATTTTTTAAGATAACGAATATAATAGTAGTGGCAGTTGCTTTACGCCTGCCATTACTATTGTATGAGTCGATTCTATTGTTTTTAAAATGTTCCGTCCGCAATATTATAATCAATTTAATAAATTTTATTCTTAAATCAAATACCAAATTCTTATAGTTTTATCTTCACCAGCAGAAATAATATAACTTCCATTATGACCATAAATAACTGAATTAATGATTGCATTATGCCCCTGTATATTTCTAACACACTTTAATGTACTTGTATCCCAAATTTTAATAGTTTTATCATTACTACCAGAAACCAAATACCTTCCATCTGGACTAAAATCTATTGAATTAACAGCATCAAAATGCCCTAATAAATTTTTAATTTTTTCTTGACCTTCTAGATCCCAAATTTTAATTGTATTATCATTACTTGCAGAAGCTAAATATCTTCCATCTGGGCTATAAACAATGGCATTAACAGAATCAAAATGACCTACAAGGGTTTTTATATGTCTAGAATCCATTATATCCCAAATTCTTATCATATTATCTGCATCACAAGAACAAACAAACTCCATATTAGGACTAAAAGTAGCTAAATTTACCCAACTCATATCAGCTTTTAATGCTCTTACACAAATACCATTAAATCTTTCCCAAACTTTTATCATTCCTTCACCACTAGAAGAAATAATATAATCACCATCCGGGCTATATTTAATATAATTAAACCCCATTGGATTTCCTGTAATTTCTTTTTTACAAATACCAGTTTCAACATCCCAAATTCTAATAGTTGTATCTATACTACCAGAAGCTAAATATCTTCCATCAGGACTAAAATCTACACTATTAACATAGTTTTTATGACCTTCTAATTCTTTTATCATTTGTTTTTTATTTAAATCCCAAATTCTTACATTTTTATCTTTACAACCAAAAGAAAGGTAAGTTCCATTTCTATGCAAAGAAAGAGATTTTAAACCAATTAAATTTACAAAAATAACTCTTGAATCAACAATATCAATCGTATCAGATAATTCTTTTTCTTTTGGTTTAACATAATTTAAATAACGATAATCATCTTTATTTTGAGTTTTTTTACAAAAAGGGCAAATAAGTAATTCTATTTTAAAATTTTGTTTGCAATGAATACAATTTCTACTTTTTAATAACTCATCTGGTAAAAGCTTTTTCATTATTTCATTATCTTCTATTTCTGTATAAACGTATCCAGGAATATATGCTTCTGGTTTTTCTATTGGTAAATAAGTATCATAATCATTATGAGTTATAGGAGTGGGTGGATACATCAGTAAAGGTTTATAATATTGAGGGATTTTTTTCTTTTTCTTTTTTTTAGGAATTTCTTTTAAATTAACATAATCAGGAACATATCTTTCAGGTTTTTCGATTAATTTTAATTTTTTTCTATCTTTTTCTTTTTTCTTTTGTATATTCTGAATTTTTAACCTTAAATATTCTGGTATTTTAGGAACATAACCCACTTTTGGTTCTTCAGGCTTAGTTAAATCTTCTGTAACATAATCTGGTATCTCAAAATCTGGAACAGGTACAGGTTCATAATAATCTTCATTTTTTTTCTTAGGATATTTTATTACTGGTAAAGGAAAAGCTTTTCTAAAATTTTTATTTTTATTTTTATCAATTGATAAAAAATCAGGTTTTATTAAAGGGTCATTTATATAAGAAGGTAATTCTGTTGGCTTTGGAACAGAAACAAACTCATCTTCTTTTTCATTTTTATTTATTATAATAACAGGGTTCTTTTTTATTGTTTTTTTTATTACTCTAAGTTTTAATTGCTTTACCTCAGGTTTTATAATTTTTTGAGGAGGTTCAATAACAATTGGAACAGGTGCTATATTTTTAGCAATAGAAGATGGTTTAAGATAATTTTCATCAATTTTATTACCTTTACAACCAAAGTTAGCACATTTATTTAGATTATATTGCCAACATTCTTTATGATGTGGTTTTTTACATTCAAAACAAAAAATAACATCTTGAATTTCATTCAGAGGGCTAACACAAAAAGGACAAACTTTACCTATATACGGTTTTATCATATTTAATTCATTAATATCCTTTTGATTTTGATTCTAAAGAACGTAATCTTAAAATTTGATCTCTTATTTCTCCTGCTTTTTCAAATTCAAGATTTTTTGAAAAAGCTTTCATTTCAACATCTAATTTTTTTATTATTTTATGAATATCTTCAATATTAAAATCATCATCGTCTAATATATAATCTGCTGAATTATCAGCCACTCTTAATTTTTCTAAAATAGGGTTATAGTTAGATTTTATAATAGTTGTAGGAGTTATATTATTTTTTTCATTATATGCAGTTTGTATTTTTCTTCTTCGTTCAGTCTCTTTTATAGCTCTATCCATAGAATTTGTCATTTTATCGGCATACATAAAAACCTTACCATTTAAATTTCTTGCGGCTCTTCCTATGGTTTGAACTAAAGAAGTTTCTGATCTTAAAAAACCTTCTTTATCTGCATCCATAATTGCTACTAAAGAAACTTCTGGTAAATCTAATCCTTCTCTTAATAAATTAACTCCAACTAAAACATCAAATTGACCTTCTCTTAAAGCTGAAAGAATTTCTATTCTTTCTATTGGTTTTACATCAGAGTGTAAATATTTTACTTTTATACTTAAATCTCTAAGATAAATAGATAATTCTCCTGCCATTTTTTTTGTAAGAGTTGTTACTAAAATTCTTTCATTTTTTGCTACTCTCATTTTTATTTCTGAAAGTAAATCATCTATTTGATTATTAGTTTCTTTTACAAAAATCTCAGGATCAATTAATCCTGTTGGTCTTATTACTTGTTGCACAATTTGTTTACTATTTTCTAATTCAAAAGGTGCTGGAGTAGCAGAAACAAAAATAACTTTATCTGTTTTTAATAAAAATTCTTCCCATTTTAAAGGTCTATTATCTAGAGCTGAAGGTAATCTAAAACCAAAATCGACTAAATTCATTTTTCTAGATCTATCACCTGCATACATTGCTCTTATTTGAGGTAAAGTTACATGCGATTCATCAATAATTACCAAAAAATCATCTGGAAAATAATCCATTAAGGTTTCTGGAGAATCCCCTTCATTTCTTCCTGTCAATTGGCGTGAATAATTTTCTATTCCTTGGCAATAACCAACTTCTTTCATCATTTCCAAATCATATTTGGTTCTTTGACTTAATCTTTGCTCTTCTAAAAGCTTATTTTGACTTCTGAATTCTTCGGTTCTTTCTTCTAATTCTTTTTCTATTCTTAACATTGCAGATTCCAAACCATCAGGAGACATAATAAAATGTTTTGCTGGATAAATAACAATTTGATCTATTTTTTGAATCAGAGACATGTTAACAGGATTATAAGAACTTATTTTTTCTATTTCATCTCCAAAAAGTTCAATTCTTGTAAAAAAATCATCATAAGCTGGATAAATTTCTATTACATCACCTTTTACTCTAAATTTACCTCTTTCTAAAACAGCATCATTTCGTTCATATTGAATATTTACTAATGCTAAAATAATATCTTTTCTACTTATTTCATCGCCAGTATTTAATCTTATAGAAGCTTTTAGATATTCATCTGGAAGACCTAAACCATAAATACATGAAACACTTGAAACAACAATAGTATCATTTCTTTCAAAAAGAGATCTGGTTGCAGAGTGTCTTAATCTATCTATTTCTTCGTTTATTACCGAAGATTTTTCTACATAAGTATCTGTTTTGGTAATATATGCTTCTGGACGATAATAATCATAATAACTTATAAAATATTCTACAGCGTTATTAGGAAAAAAATCTTTTAGTTCATTACAAAGTTGAGCAGCCAAGGTTTTATTATGAGCAATTACTAAAGTAGGTTTATTATATTTTTGTATTACATTTGCAATTGTAAAAGTTTTACCTGTACCTGTTGCACCTAATAAAGTTTGATGTTTTAGATCTTTTTCAAGACCACTAATAAGCTCACTAATTGCTTGAGGTTGATCTCCTGATGGAGTATAATTTGATTTTAATTCAAAGTTTTTTTTGCTCATTTTTTATGTAAAACCGCCCTTAATTTTCTAAAAGATTTTGCCATATTATAAATTATACATTCTTTTTTTATTTTATCTAAAAAAATTTAACTAACACAAAACAAAATAAATCCCTAAAAGTGAACTCTATTATTTTTAACTCCGAAGTAGAACTTCTGCAACAAGTAAATCTTGTTGTAATAGGCTGAAGCTCTGCTTAGGGTGTTCTTAAAACTAATAAAAAACCCCTTAAATATTTTCTATTTAAGAGGTTTAGTAAAACATTTTTTTTACTTTTTAATCAATACTAACCCTAAAAGTAACAGAACCAGTTCCATTTTGAGGTAAAACAAAAGCCCCTAAATCCCAAACCAGTGTCCTAGCTGCACCAGTTGGTCCAGTGAATGTACCTGTTGCAGGAGCATTAAAACCAGCACTTATAAAAGTTGTGTTTGGAGGAACTATATAATTTATTTTTATATTTTTTAGAGTTGAACCACTTATATTTGTATAAGTAAGAGTATATTCTAAAATATGTCCAGGGTTAGCCGTTTTTCCTGTAGGATCAAAAAGAGTAAAGCCATCTGGCTTAAAAGATTTATTTGTAACTGTTTTATCTAATCTTAATGTACCTCCTTTTAATTCTCCAATCTTAGTAATATCAACCAATGTTTTTACTACTGGATCAAAGGCAGAACCAGATGGAGTAAAAGTACTACTTAAAGTAGTTGATTCAACTATTGTGGATGCTACACTTGCAGGGGCTTGAAATCTTATTAAAATATTTACTTCACTAATAGGTTTAGTGTTACTCGGAGTAGGTGCAGGAGGAGCTGGAATAGAAATATTTGCTAAATCTGTAATTGCAGTATCCCCAGCATCCAGTAACCCATTATTATTTACATCTTTAAAAACAGTAACAATATAACCTTCAGAACTATTTATATTTAAAGATACACTTCCAGCTAATGTTGCAGTTAATTTATGAGGATATATAACAGTTGCACCAGGAAAAACACTTGTTGTATTGGGTGCA
>ERZ1292630.2865-Hain-H41-02um-R3-2865-length-15601-cov-4_pt1 | contig 15601 bp, 11 predicted proteins | sample MGYA00564408_ERZ1292630 | MGnify/ENA primary metagenome ERZ1292630 (study PRJEB36523, sample SAMEA6512641) | groundwater metagenome | collected 2019-01-08 | study: AquaDiva: Metagenomics assemblies of 32 groundwater samples | reverse complement strand
AGGTGATATCTTGATATGTGATAATGATAATGTCGGAATAAACAGGCAATCTGTATGTCAGTTTGAGGGCACAATTGAATATATGGCACCAGAGATTATTAACGGCGCAAATAAACCCTCAACTGAATCCGATCTTCATTCATTAGCAGTATTATTGTTTAACTTATGGATGTGGCACCATCCCCTGCATGGATTACTTGAGCACAAATTAAAAGCATGGGATATACCAGCAAAAGTTTTAGTGTATGGCAAGAATCCTGTTTTTATTTTTGACCCAACTAATAGGTCAAATGCGGTTCCAAATGACAACAGTTATGATACCGTTAAAAGGCGCTGGCACCATTGCCCGAAACTACTAAAAGACCTCTTTACTAAAGCTTTCACAATAGGATTAAAAAATGCAAGTCGCAGAATAGTGGAAAATGAGTGGAGACATGCTTTCTTGCAGTTAAAAGACGGGATAATTTCCTGCCCTTATTGCAGAGCCGAGAATATCTGGGAACCAGGAATGAATAAAATGACATGCTGGTATGATAAATGCAAAAAAAATATTAACTTACCGCCTAAGCTACTAATTAAGAATAGTGTTGGCACCCATTTTATTTTATTAGATATAAATTCAACTATCCAGAAAAGACATATTGACCCGCTATCGCAAGAAGAAGAAACACCTACATTGCTTGGACAGGTCATACAAAACCCCAAGGATTCTACCCAATGGGGAATAAAAAACTTAACACAACAATCTTGGGCGGTTACTTTTCCCAATGCTTCAACGACTGTAATATCGCCCAATATGGCCGCCCCGCTTAATCTAGGTGCAAAAATAGACCTGAATGGTGTTGTAGCTGAAATTGTTATTTAGCACTATATCTCATTCGAATTATAGTTTCGTTATTGAATATCTGACTTCTATCAGAAGAACTTAAGGTGATTCTACTTAGACAGTAAAGTTATCACAATTGTAGCCGCCAAAGATACCAAGGTAACAGCTAGAAAAACCCGTGGGCGTGGATTTCTTGCTAATGCAATAGCATTTGTAATAATAGCAAATATAAGGAAAATATGCCAAGACTTAATCCCATTACCTAACAGAGTAATATCTTTATTAAAAAAACTGAATATCGATCCCGTCTGTGTTGGAAAACTATTTGAAGTGTAATTCTGATCAGATTGGCCAACATCTGTTTTTGTAGAAAACAGAATTACATTACATAACAAGAAAAACACCAGAGAAAAAACTAAAAGTAAAATACCCTTTTGTATATTATTCGGAACGTTAGCACGCAATAAGTAATAAAACCCAAGGAGAAGTAAGCCAAAAGAGCCCATGAACTGAAAAATATATTTAAAAGCAAAGAAATGCCAGCCTAGCGCGAGTAAAAAAAACAGCACAATAATGCCTAGTATAACACCAAATATTGTTAATATTGTCTTTTTCTGCATCTATTCTCCCGCCGAGCTTGATACACCTACCCAATAATTATCATTTCCCCAATTTATATTTTGCAATATAAATATTAAAGGTGTTTTTTTCTTTTTCCTAAAAAGTAACCAAATAAAATCAGTCCAATGCCCGCAATAGCCGTAATGATCATCTTCCAAGGTGAGTGTAACCAACTGACCGGCTGTTTGCAATTTGGGCAACATGAAAGATCAAAACCACATTTTGGACATTTTCCAGAAAACATAATCACCTCGATATTAAATTTAAACTATAAGTTGTTATTTCGTCAACAAATAAAACTAAAAACATTTAGATGTTCACCCAGTCTGTGTTTCGAGCTTTTCCAGATTCTTTTTAAGATGCTTTAAAGCATCAATTTTAGCTATTCGCGACCCATCTGCAATCGTGTGTTTTATTTTTGTCACCCGCTCGTTAAGCCATTCTTTGCTTCCAATTAAAGAATTTGCTGCTATGAAGTTATGAAAATCTGAGTCTTTTGTACATAATTCCTGATCAAACCTATCCACTAACCCTTTTAAGCCTTCGATTTCATAAAAAGTTAAGCCACCACGTCTTTCACGAATTGTTGCAGCTGTATATGTATTCCAAACTTTCTTTCCGTTTAATTCCCAGCAAATATAGCATACTGGTATTAGAATTTTATCACATTTCCCCGGAAAGTCGCTGTTCGGAAGTTGATACCCGTTTACTTCATCCCAAGTCTGTTTTGCTATTTTCATTAAATCAGTGCAATCTGTTCCAATTTTTGACGACAAAATATTTATCGCGTCTTTTCTGAAATTAACGATTTGAGGTGAGGGGGAATTTATTTTTACGGTATAGCAGGACTTTCTGTCTAATAAAACTGTTTTGAAAATATCGTCTAGGAGCGATATACACATTTTATTTTTTTGCTCAACCTCTAATATATGGCTTGTTAGTAATTCTTTTTGTTGTTTAGCCCAATTTGTTGTCTTTCTGAAATTTTCATCTCTTACCACGCATGCCTTTTCTTCCTGAGCTTTGGCTTCACGCTGTGCAGTTACAACCTTTGTTTTTAAGCTATTAATTTCGCTATCGAACCTATTAATTTGTCCTTGCAAATCGTCAGTTTTACTTTCCAAGTCATAAATAATATCATTTATACGCTCAATTCTACGGGCAAGATTATATTCTTTTTCTTTTTGGTACGCATAATTTTCAAGATATGCGTTATTATAATCAGAAGTATCTGACTCTTCATCATAGTATTCACTATATTCGCTTGCTCTCCCCCCTTGATCTTTCAAGACTCTTACTAATCTCAGTTCTTCTTGAGCACTTCGTCTATCATTTTTTTGAGAATCAAGCTTTCTTCTAAGCTCATAGCTCTTTATTAGGCAATCACTTTTCGAGCTTTCTAAAACACTTATTTTTGCATTTAAAACACTTATTATTGATTCAGCTTGTAATTCTATACTCATGATATTTTTCTTATGATTTTGCTCAATCATCAAAGATTGCTTTTTAACATCGGAATCAACAGCTTGTATATCCGGTGCAATTTCATTGCTAAGACTTTCTATCGACAGAGTAAACCCACTGTTTATTCTTTCAGCCAAAGAGCTGACATTAGGAGCGCCAATTTCTTCTAGCTTAGTTGGAATATAGGTAACAGCTGCGTTCTCATCAAAGATGTATTTATTCTGTAACGATCCTTCGAAATCTTTGGCCAGTTTATTTATGCTCGTCTTCCATGAATTTAAACTGTTAAGATAATCATGGTAATTAGAACAGAAATATTTTAATTTATGCAGAATCTCTTCTGGTGATTTTTCATATCTGCTTGCTGCAATTTGATAAGGAAAAACCTTGTGATTATTAGGCTCTACTTCACAAAGTTTGGGAAATAATCCAACAAGTGCTTTAGTAAAAGTTCCTTCTTTATGCAGAAATGGCGACCAAACGGTTTCCTTCGGAATACCATTTAAACTATTGCTAACTTTACTCACGCGATCAAAAAATGAAGCCTCATCATTAAGGGAATTTGCCGACGGACTAATTTCTTTGATAAAATTTGTTATTTTGGCCAAATCGCATTCGAATATTTCCAGTTTATTAGCTGCTTCATCAGATTTCCTAGAATCGTATATGATATTATTTTGGTCATTATATTTTATTGGTATAAATTCCCAGTGGGCCTTAATAAATGCATTCAATTTTAGACTTTTGGTAAAAAATATTGGTAGAAAAGAAAGAACCCCGCCCAGCAGTAAATACGCAATAAGATCATCATTACTTATTTGGGGTATTAATCTAACGGGATTTAAAATTAGAATAACCATTGCGCATGTAAAGAACGCTATAAATACGGCTAAAAATATATTCCTCAGCAGAAAATACCCCCCCGAAACCCTTTCTAATGAATTAAGTAATAAAAGAAGGTCCTCGTCTCTCTTATCTTCATTAAGTAATATTTTAGGCAAGCAATAGGAGGGCATATCTTATTTTTAAATTATCTTTTTTTCTAAAACTTCGGGAGCAACCTTATTAATAATTTTTAATAATTGGTAATCTAAGGCGCTAGTAACTAATTCACCTTTGCCATCGCCCCCCTTCCCATCATTTAATTTTATTTTTTTCCCTTTTGACAAGAAAAATTTATTGTCTTCATTCACAAGTAAACCGTGTAGCTGAAGCGCTGACCCATTAATTGATATTCTCCCAAGACTAGAAATTATAGACCAATCATTTACCCTAATATTATTACCGATAGAAATATTACCATTGGCAAAAATTTGATTAACAATACAATCGTCGCCAATTGACATATTGCCTTCTGCATTAATCCATTTGAGTACCCGAGACCCATCTTCAAGAACTATTTCTTTTCCTACTACATAGTCAGCGGATGATTTTGCCGATATACTAATATTCCCCTCGCTTATAATTACTTTAACATAACTGTCTCGTGGCAGAACAAAGTCTTGTTCTTTCGGAGCAATGAGAATTTTACCATTTGTTTTTTCCTCAAGCGTAACCTCATCGCCAATCCATCCTTCTGAAAAATTTAGTTCCGATTTCGCGCGTAAAGAACCAGTTATAAGAAATTTACCAATATTACAGGATTCATCTGTGCATAAATTGTTTGAAAAAACCCCAAGAATTGAGACTCTAGAAGAAAGAGCCACGTCTCCTTTGCATACGACTATTCCTTTTACTACAGTATTAGCAGGAATTTTATATCCATCATTCAGCTTGCAACAAAACAAACTTCCTGCAAGTTCAGATGTTGATTCGATATTGACTATAGCACCTAGAATACTGTTAAAATTGCCTGAGCCTATTGTCACCTTATCCAAACATGCGATATCTCCTTCAACTGTAACGCTTTTCCCGATGTGAATTTCATCATAAGCACAAATACTACCTGTAATACGACAATTATCTTCAACTATTACTGTAGGCGCAAAAACAGAGCCTCCTACGTATGTTCCTGCTTTAATTAGTAAAATCTTTTGAGCGAGATCTTCTTTTGTTCGAAGAAAAATATCGCTAGTAACTTTTCCAGAAAAGACGTTCTTGCGTGCATTACCACTGATTTTTTCCCCTTTTGCGAAATCTTCTTTACTGGGCAACACTTGTTCTATGGGCTCATTAATTTTGCATTGTGCCAAGGAAATCATGCCCAAGGCGAGAGTCCAAGATTCAACAGCCCATCGAGCATTTTCTTCTAATATTCCATAACTCTTGCTTAAACGACTCGTTAAGCGATTTATAATAAGATCTAAATGCGTTTTTTCGTTTAGTTTTAGCAAATCAGAAGGTATGTTTTGTTTCAATGCAATTAATAAAAGATTTACATCCAGTTTTTGCTGACCACATAAATCTAGTATCAATGATTCACAGCGTGAAAACTCATTAACTATCGAACACCCATATTGAGAAATAAGCTTAATTAATTGTTCCCTTGACGAATTTTGCATATCTTAAAAATAAATCTATAAATTCTTATAAACAAATAGGTTTCATATACTTTCGCCCTGCTTGCTATTATAAGGCCAGTTATTAACTAGTATAATTGCCCTGCTAAATGTATATATTATATCATAATACCTCTTATCCTCGAATAAAGTTACCGAAGCGGCTGAACAAGTATCCGCAGCAGTTTTTCGATATTTTTGCTTAACGCCTGAGAAAAATTTTTTATATCATCATCCATTCGGCCCGGGTAGTTTAAGGGCTGCCGTATAATCATCCAAAAAACAAAAGACGCAAGACATATTATCGGAAGAATAGAAGATAATACGATTAGGGCCGTTAAATAAATGCATAGTAACACAAAAAAAACAACAGCACCACTTATCTTCTTTTGCATACACATGGCTCCTTTCATCCCAGAATAGATCTCAACTTTATCTAATATTATATTAGAAATTTAAAGACTCGGTACTTTTATGTTTTATTGACTTCGTAATTTTATTTTCAAACATTGAGCCGCATGCTATTTTTACTATTCCGGTACCTATAGTAGCAAAAACTCCCGCTGCTGTTTTAGCTACTGGGTCTGCGTCTCTTAATACGGCTTCTTGAGCTGGCTTTTTAAGCCCACACTTCGGGCAAGAAGCAGCACCATCAGAAACTTCATTACCACATTCTGGGCATTTTATTAATGACATATAGCACCCCTCTGTAAATTATTGGATACAATTTAGGCTAAAAAGTCAATCAAAACTATCGATTCTGCGCAGAATGCGTGTAGAAGCCGTGTGACCTTATAATGAGGATTACAAAGCATACCAATTCAAACTCAATTGTTGCATTGCGTCCATGTTGTAAGCATATTATGTTTCTCCAGCTGCTGGTGATGAACGTTCTTGGAAGACGCTAAAAACGTTCGTCTTTCGCGAGATCTATGAACCTTTTTGTTTGTCCCTAATAAAGACGGGATTCTGATTCCTAACGTGGTTTGATTTGCCGGCACAAATTTAATTTCCCATCCGGCCCTTTCAGGAAATTCAACTGGCGCAGTTGCTCCTGATTATACTTTTTGAAATCAGCGTCAAAAATCTCCAGATAAGCGGCCAGACTGTTATTGGTCGGACCAAACCCTTTGGCATAGAGATACCGCTGTTCCAGCACGTCGCCGACATCGTACATATTTAAATAACGTTTATTTTTATCCTTGGCTAACATTTTCATAACAATCAAAGATAATCCCTCGGGAATATCGCTTCTAACCCGATGCGGCGGAATAATTTCTTTTTGCATCTGCTCAATGACGAACCGTCTTTGTTCTTCAAAAGGTTTAGCCAGAGACTGGTTGTAAAGAACCACGCCGGTCAGTAATTCATAAGCCACCAGTCCGAGCGAAAAAATATCGGTCCGGCTATCTATTTCCTGCCCCGGCAATATCGGGGCCTGCTGGTTAATCTGCTCGGGTGACATATAACCGAGCTTGCCGGCCAATAATTCCATTTCCTCTCTGGTCTGGGCCGCCACGCCGAAATCTGATAATTTACAAACCCCGTGATTATTAACCAGAATATTTTCAGGTGAAATATCGCGGTGAATGATAAACTGATGGGCATAAGCCATCGCCCGGCAAATCCGGCTGACAATAAACCCGGCCAGTTCGCACGGAAATAACATTTTTTTTTGAAGATGACGACAATGCAAAGTATGCAGGTCCGCGCCCGGCACGTAATCCATCGCGATAAAAAAAAGTTTTGGGCCGTCAATTTTATGTTTTAATTTAGAAGCGGAAAGCAGGCGTTGTTGATAATATTTGGGTCCCATCACGCGCCCCAGCGGAGAAACTTGCCCACCGAAGAGGCGAAAATGACCCATCGGTCCGGCTAACCGCCGGGAAATAGGCGCGTCTATTTCTTTACGAAACGATTCCGGAACTAAAGATAAGGGAATTGATTCTAATCCGTAGTTTTTGACGATATTCTCATGACGCAAGCCGGTCGCGATATTGGCTTCGTGTTTTAACCGTTCTTCGTGTTCTTTGGAAAGTGTTTTGATGGTTTTTAAAACGACTTTATCCTTAACGCCTTCGTTATTTTTCTCAGCCAGGAAAATGATGCCCATCCCGCCCCGCCCGATTTCTTCCAGCAGCACGTAGGTAGAGGTAGAATGAAAAGAAAGCCCGGCTAATTCCGTGTTTTTTACTTCAGTCATTTGGACCTCTGTTAATTATAATAAACATTGCTTGGCTCATTACGGTGGTTGAACAACTTCCCCCAACTTTTTTATTTACCAGTTATGAGGTAGGGTTTTTATTAGCATCGTTTTCCTGTCGTATTTGCGTAAGACCTTCTTCTGCCCGTTTTAATAAATGTTTATGTAATAAAAAATCTGCAAGGATTTTATATTTCCCCGCTTCTTCAAAAGTAACTGGCTTGTCTTTACCTAAAGAATGCATTATGGTTGAACCCCTTAAGCGATAAAGATCTTTTATTTCTTTTAGCATTTCTTCTGAAGATTCCAATTCTTTATATATTTCAATGATTTTATTAAGGTCAACATTGCTTGCTTTTTTAGTTTTGAATATTTCTGTAGCGATGAAACGCTCTATTATCTTATAAAAATTAGCGGATATCTCCTCGTAAAAATCATGTTCTCTAGTTGGGGAACTTAATAAGGTTGTTGCGATAGAATAGTATTCAAAAAACTTCTCGTCTAACTTGGCAATAACAGGAAACAACATGGCGGTTTTTTTTAAATCTTCATACGACAATGCATCACCTCTCCAATCACGTTTTTCTTTGGCTATAAACTTCGTGGTAACTTTCTCCCCTGAAGACACATCGTAAATCTTAAATTTATATGGCCATAATGCAGGATACCACCAGGTATGTCCAAGGGTAACAATATTAAAGGAGACAAGCCATATTCTTGCCACCTTAAAAGACTTTTCATATACATCAGCATTTAATTCTTCCGGCAGATGGAAAGTAAACTTAATAGTCTGTTCGTTTATTTTCTCAAAAAGAGTCGGCATATCTAAGCCGTTGCCATGTTTTTTGTTCCACTCTTCAAATACTTTAGAGTCCAATTCGTGAGAATACGAAACTATAAGTGTTTCTATTTTCCATTTAGGGTCTTGTTTTATCATGGTTTATTACAAATATTCTCTTGTTTTACCAAAACTATCTTGGAGTGATTCATTACCTTGGTTTATTACCACAATTCAGTTATTACCACATTTATTACCACATTAATGTTTTTATTACCGCATTTTCTTCCAGCGGGCATCTCTGCCTCGGGCCAGACAGGCGATCTTCTTTTCCTTTCGCAGTTGATTTAATATCAACCGGATCATATCCCGGCTGACCGTGGGGCAAGCACGGTCTATGTCTGAAATACTGAATTCACGTGGTAATCGCTCAATGGTTTCTTTAACCAGCCCTGTTTTCGCTCCGCGTGCCTTGTTAATTTTACCGACCCGTCTTTCAAACTCCTGATATGCCCCGATTAAAATACCTAACGAGTATTCCCACCATGGTTTTAGGTGATGTTTGCCTTCCGGCCAGCCCTGGGAAGATTTACGTAACACCTCATAATAAGTTTCTTTAGATTCCTCAATCAATCGCTCAATGCTGATATATCTGCCGACCGTATAACCTAATTGGTGCAATAATAAAACATTCAAAAGCCGGGAGACCCGGCCGTTGCCATCAGTGAAAGGATGAATACACAGAAAATCCAGAACAAAAGCCGGTATCAGGATAAGCGGGCTGATTTGCCTTTTATCCCAGAGCCGGTTAAACCGCGTGCATAATTCCTTCATATAAAAAGGTGTTTCACGGGCCGAGACAGGCACAAATCTGGTTATCCAACGACCATCCGGTAATCGTTCCTCAATCGTGTTATCCCGCTTTTTCCACTGCCCGCCGGGGACATCGGTCTTGGCATAAATCTGCTTATGGAATTCCAAAATCGTCTTTTCATCAATGCTAAAAGATTCCGGTTTAGTGTGGATACGAGAAAGGATTTCACGATAGCCCAGGATTTCCGCCTCGGAACGGTCTTTTGGTTTAGTTGGACGCGACATTAGTTCCCTGAATCGTTTAGCCGGAACCGTAATACCTTCAATCCGGTTGGACGATTCGGTGCTTTCAATAATCGCGGTCTGTTTCAGGGTTTCCAGAACCTGTGGTGTCTGGTGCTGGAACAAATCCTGCCTACCTTTACACTCGCCAAGTTTCTGAAGCAGTCCGCCCATTTCAATAGGGATGGCTCGCCGGCTGAGAAAATCAATATCTAATGACTTCATAATTTTAATCAGTAGTGTCCGGTTGTTTGTTTTTAAATTTCTTATAACCTTTGCTGTAACAATAGGTTAACAACAAAAATGACTTTAATCGATTTGAAATCAATTTTATACTATGGCCATTCCAACAACCTTCCAAAAGGAGTGACCAATGAATACCGGCAAAACGATATTGGCTCAAATAATAGATTCCAGCCGGCTTCACGGAGTTGGCGGTCAATGATAATGCGGGCATCGGTTTCTCTTACCCCTTTCCCTGGTTTTGGCGTATCTAAAATTTCTTCTTTTGGTATCTGGTAAAAATGGTTTTCTGTCATAACAATTCGGCTTTTAAAAATATTTCTTATTGATGGACTCGTCTAACAAAAAAGTTTATTGAATATCTGTAAAGTTTCTGCGTTTAGCGAGATTATAAGATAAGGTAATCTTGGAGTCAAGAGAAAAGAGGCGGGGATGATCGGACCGGCAAAGAAAACCTTGGCTTAACCACCATTAAAATATATAGATTCTTTTTATAAAGTAAATACGGTAACAAAAAAACTAAATATTGGAAAATTGTCGTGGTCATGCTATATTATTAAAGATAAATTTTCAGGATAAAAATTTATGATTAAATCCGCCTGCGAGCGTTATCACGACCGGGTGGCCTCTATCTACGACGAGATGTACCGCTCACCATACTGGGATTTTTATCAGGAACTCACCTGGCATAATCTCAAGAAATATTTACCCCGTTTATCAGGGAAACGGGTGCTGGACCTGGGCGGCGGAACGGGTTACTGGGCGCTCCGGCTCGCTAAATCAGGTTATGAAGTTGCCCTGGTGGATATTTCACAACAGATGATCGAAGCGGCCCGCCGGAAAGCCGAACAAGCCGGGCTGTCGAACCGGATTACCTTCCTGAAATCTGACATCAGTGATTCCGCCCACGACGGGATAGGTCTGCCATCTTTCCCCCCGGCCCATTTTGACCTAGCAATCGCTCAGGGCGATTCTTTATCCTGCTGCGCCAACCCGCCCCGGGCCGTTAAAGAAGTGGCCCGCGTTTTAAAAAAAGACGGTCTTTTTATCGCGTCCGTTGATAATAAATTCGGGGGACTGCGAGTATTTATTGAACAAAATAAAATAGAGGAACTGGAAAAACTGGTCCGGACCGGCCAAACCCACTGGTTCACCAAAGAGAAAACCGAACAGTTCCCGTTAACTTATTTTACGCCTGATGAATTGAGGAAACTATTTATCGCTCATGGCTTTGAAGTAATCTCGCTCATCGGCAAACCGGTTTTACCATTGCGGCCGGACAGCCGCTTATTAGAAAACAAAGAAACATTTAAGCAACTGTTTCAATTAGAATTACAACTTCAATCCGAAGAATGCCTGCTTGGTTCAGCCCCCCACCTGGAAATCGCCGTCCGGAAAAAACAATAGGTCTGGATTGTTTGAAGAAATCATTGACCGTTCAGTCTATCTTGATATACTGATTTGCAACGGCTAATCTGGATATTTGGATTGCTCTTAGCCAAGAAAATGCAAAGAAGACAATAGAAGTAATAAATAATTTCGGGAAGGAGTCTTATGCTAAACAGATTGATATTAACCGCAGTCACTTTAATTGCTTTAAACCTGTCCTGCCAGAGTAACAAACCAATCAGCAACATTGACTGGACCAAGATTGACCAGCAGGCCATGATTAAGGCAATGAGCAGCACCTTTAACCAGGTGGCCGAAAAATTAAAACCCAGTATTCTTTACGTCAAACTATCCGATTCTGATTATGGCCCTTCTATAAATGCCTTTGTCTTTAAACCGGAAGGATATTTAATCATCCCATCTTATTATGACTCAAAAAATATTGAGCGTATTAAAGTATGGATTGATGAAACGGAATATCCGGCCGTTTTTGTTGATGCGGACAAAGAAAATGAAATTACCGTTATCAAGGTTCAAACCGATACCCCGTTAAAACCGGTGGTTCTGGGCGACTCGCGCCAGGTAACCACCGGCCAATACATCATCAACATCTTTGCCTTAGGCGAAGAACAACATTTTGAAAAATTAATTGTACCGACGGTAGTCAGCGGCCGAATTGAAGCAAAACACGACGTAATTTTAACCGGTTCAGGCAATCTTGAAAACTACCGCTATGGATTTAGTTCTTACCGGGAAAGCGGTGGATTGGCGGTCAATCTTAATGGCGAAGTTATCGGCATCGCGAGAGGTTCACAGATACTGGCCTTTGACCGTCAGGTAAAAACGGCTGAGAAATTAATCGCCCATTCGTCCGACCAGGATAAACCGCTGGATTTAGAAGAAAAGCAACCCTGGACCGGTTTTTCTTACGACGAATTAACCGAGGAATATGCCGGGGCCTGGGGATTGCCCCCGACCGGGGTTTTGGTCAATCTGGTTTATGAAAATTCACCGGCCGGCCTGGCCGGTCTGAAAAGAGAAGACGTGATTATTGCGGTTGACGACCAACCGATTACCAAAAAAAACAAGCGCGGGTTCGCCCAGTTTGACAAATTATTTACGCCGGAAATAAACCACCCGGTTAAATTCACCATCGCCCGCCTTAGTTCATCTAACCAGCCCAGCGCGCCGGAAACCAGGGAAATTCTTTTCAAGTTTGACAAAGAACCAAAACCCAAAGAATTCACCGCCGACGACATCGGTATCCAGGTCCGGGAAATAACGGAACAAGAATATCTTGATTATGACCTTTTGACCCGCCAGGGCGTAGTGGTTACAAGCGTGATTAGAGGCAGCAGTGCGGCGACCAGCAGTTCGTTCGGTGAACGCCTGATCGGTTATGGTGATGTCATTCAGGAATTTTACGGCCAACCTGTAAATAACCTGGCCGATTTCATCAAAGTCGTTGATCGGGTCAGGACGGAAAAACCTTCGCTCATCCTGGTAAAACTACAGACGAATAACCGGTTATCCCATATCGCGCTCAACCTGAAAATCGGACAAAGAACCAAAGACAAATCGGAGAAAGTTGAGAAAAAAGACAATGATTAAAAAAATTATTTTTATCGGGGTTTGCTGGCTGGGTGTTACGGCTGGTTTTGTCCCGCCATTAGGGCGAGGTTCGCCTGCGGGCGACCCGCTCTTTCTGGTGAAAGGGACGGGATTTGCCCAGGAAACGCCCCGCCTGGAGCGGGACTCCCCGCCTCGACTCGCTCGCCTCGTCTCCGACGAGTCGGAGCGGGCCGTCTTCGCCGCCGAAGGCGAGCCTCGCCTATGGCGGGGCGAGGCGGGCGCTGTTGCTTCGCCTGTCTCACCGGAAGCGGGTCTGGATGAAGCCGGCGCAGTTTTATTCAAAAAGGTTGACCCAACGGTGGTGGCCATTCAACACGAAGAAGCCGGCGGCAGCGGGTTTATTATTGACCCCAACGGTTATATTATCACTAACGGACATGTCGTTTCATCGGCCTCAAGAAGCTGGTGGAACGACCAGCCCGAAGACCCGACCGAAACGGCTAAACGAATTACCGTTGTTTTATCAGATGAAAGAAAGTTCCAGGCTAAAGTAATCGGACATTCTTTAGACCCGGACGTGGCTTTAATTAAAATAGAAACCAACGAACCACTGCCCATAGTGGTGCTGGGTGATTCTGAAAATGTTAAAGCCGGCCAGCGGAGTTATGCCTTTGGGATGCCCTATGGATTAAAACGCACCTTAACCGCCGGCATCGTTAGTAATGTTGATAGAACCGATTTAGACACCTTTACTAAGGTAATTCAAACGGACGCCCCGATTAACCCGGGCAACAGCGGCGGACCTCTTTTTAATGAAAAAGGAGAAGTCATCGGTATCAATACGTATGGAATGTGGGGCGAAGGACTCGGATTTACCATTCCTATTAATGTGGCTAAAGTTATGAAGGAACATTTTATTAAATACGGGAAATTTAAAAGAGCGGCTTTTCCTTTCTTCATTCTCAAGGAAATTGACAATGACCTGGCCGGGGTGCTAGGCATTAACGAGGGTATTCTGGTTGATTACGTTGACCCGGGCTCGCCGGCTGATAAAAGCGGTCTGAAAAACGGCGATATTATCGTCGCCCTGAATAACCAGCCCATCTCCGCTTCTAACCTGGCCGGGCTTAAAGACGCCATCTGGAAATTCACCACTCAACCGATCGGCTCAAGGATTGAGTTAAAAATCAAGCGTAAATCAGGCCCGGCGGCCGGTTCGGCCCCAAATGAATATCAGGAACTGATTATCCGGATAACGCCGGTAGAAGACGAACCGGCCATTTACTACGGACACCAAATCGGCGAAGTAAAAGAAATCCGTTATGATGCCCTGGGACTAAGGGTTGAGCAGATTACCACGTTATCGCGTTATGTTCATAACCTCCCACCCGTAGCCGGGGTGCGGGTAACCAGTGTCGACCCACCGGCTTCTAAAGGCGGTATCGGTAATAATGATATCATCATTGAACTGAACGGCGCCCGGGTCAGCAATACCGATGAATTCCAGAAAGAACTTGATCAATTACTAACGAAAAAAAATAAATATATCCGAGCCCTGCTTCAAAGCAGCCATCAGCATACCTCCAGGGCCGTTATAAAACCTGATTATGACTTAAAAGACCGGAAGGTGCTCCTGGTCGTGCCGGAGAAAAAAATTGATTATTTCCAACGGATTAAACGTTACTTTATTATGAACGGGGCAACCACGGTGGTCGCCGGTAAAACCAGGCGGGTAAAATCAGATGAGCAGGATATCACGGTGGATGTGCTTTTAGACGAATTAAATACTGATGATTTCCAAGCGGTGATTTTCCTGGCAGGTGAAGGGGTAGAATCGTATTGGGATGACCCCAAAATCCATCAATTGGTAAAATCAGCCCTGGCCGGGAAAAAGATTATCGGCGCGATCGGCGCTGCAGCCCCAATCCTCGTTCACGCCGATGAGCAGTTATTAGCAAAAAAAATAACCTCGGATGAAAATAACGCTAAAATAATGCTGGATAAAAAATCAAATTATACCGGTAAGGATATTGAAAACGATGAAAATATTTTCAGCACGACCGGATTTAACAAAGAAATTATAGACGGCTTCCTGGCTAAAATTAAAAATCCGATTAAAGAATATCAACCACCCAAGCCGGGAACGAAGAAATAACTGAAGAACTAACATGAAAAAAAGCGGTCTGTTTTTAGGCCTGTTCACCTTGATTTTAACAATCATAATCATCTGGCTGGCCCAAAACATCAAAGTGGAAAATACCGTTCCATCATCCCCTAAAGGGGACACGCCCGCTCTTTCGCAACCAAACACCCCTGAAGAAATTAATAAACCGCCGGTTAGGCTAAGGGATGTTTCCATTATTATGGATGGACCGACTGAAGTAAGATTGGAAGAAACAATCACTTATACTTTAACCGCTAAAAATAACACTAATAATCAGATGAAAGATGTCGTTATCCGGGCAAGAATACCGGCCGGGTTGAAATACAGAGACAGAATTGACGAGACCAATTTAAAATGGGTTTTTGAAATTTTAGAACCAAATGCAACAAGAATTATTCTTTATACAGTGGGAACCACTCGGAGCGGTGTTTTTACCGGCACCGCCGAAGTTTATATCAAAGATAAAATCATAAGTAACGGAGTAGTTATAACTAAAGTTATCGCACCAGACTTACAGTTAGCCGTGACAGGCCCTCGCATCTGTTATCTCCATAAACCACTGGCTTATACCATCACTATTACCAATACCGGAAATGCTTCGGCTAAAAACGTCAACATCACCAATATCATTCCCGCCAACTTAGATTATATCAGTTCCACGCCCCCCCGAAAGGTCGGGATTTCGCTTCATAATGACTCACTATTTAAGGATGGGATCGCTCAACACGCTGCTTTTAAACCGGCTGTA
>ERZ1292630.2864-Hain-H41-02um-R3-2864-length-15605-cov-6_pt1 | contig 15605 bp, 13 predicted proteins | sample MGYA00564408_ERZ1292630 | MGnify/ENA primary metagenome ERZ1292630 (study PRJEB36523, sample SAMEA6512641) | groundwater metagenome | collected 2019-01-08 | study: AquaDiva: Metagenomics assemblies of 32 groundwater samples | reverse complement strand
TACGGTTTTTTGCCCTTCAATCCTCAAAGAGTTCATCGAATTAGCAAGATAAATATTGTTCTCGCTGCAAACTCTCCGTACTATCTCCATACATCCGTCAAAATCAGTATCGAGTGAAAGTGTCAACGCTCCGTTGGCTATCGGCTGGATTAATTGTGCGGTTGAAACTTTATCCTTTGGCAAAAACACTATTGCAGGAATCCCTGCAGCGGCACAATACGCAGATAGAGCGGCGGATGTATCACCCGTAGAAGCACATGCAACACCCATGATATCCTTCCCCTCTGAGATCATCTGTTTAACCATGGATACCAACACGGTCATACCCAGGTCCTTAAACGAACCTGTATGTGAGTTACCACATTGTTTAATCCATAAGTCTTCTATGCCTATAATTTTGCCAAGGCGTTCAGCCCAAAACAGATTGCTCCCGCCCTCATAAAGTGATACCACGTTATGGTTCTCCACATTTGGGCAAACCATTTCCTTCTTTCCCCAAACAGAGCTTCCGAAAGGCCATTTAGTCCTTCTATTGCGTTCATCAAAAAGCCTCATCCACGATTCAGGGCTACGATGTTTCAACTTTTCAATATCATGACGCACCTCCAGTAGATCGCCACACTTTTTACAATTGTATATTATCTCATTTAATTCATAACGTTCGTCACAACCTGAAGAACATTGAAACCAGGCCTTATAACTCATAAATTAGCTCCTTTTAACTGTCTCTTCGTCGCAAATTTATTATAGAAATGCCATATATTTATTACAAGGAAAATATAACTTCATTCACCTTGACAATCAAAACTCCATAAAGTATCCTGTGACTAATGAAAAGCATATGTGTTTTCGAAGATATGGCATATCAAAATTTCCTCCCCCTGTCCTATGATAGGCCTGTTTATGAACTGCGTTGTGGTATTTACACCTTTCTTGAAAGAATTATCCTCCAGTATCCCGATACAGAGATTAATTTATTTTGCAGAGAATATCTTAAAAATTTAATCAGCGAAAACTATTCTTATAACGTAAATAAGATAAAAAGTAATAACAATGGCTGTTTATTCATAAACGGCAGGCTCTTAATCTCTTCACCAATTTCTGTTTCAGGAGAAGAAGAGATCGGAGTTAAGGATAATTCAATCGTATACGCAAGGTTACTCAGGAAAAATTGTCTTTCAATTACTCCCAAGAAATTTCTGGATCCGGGCTTCATAAATGAAATAAAAAAGAAAATTAAGGTTAAAAGAGTTAATGCAAGGCTGGTACAATATCCATGGGATTTGATTCACATCAATAAAGAGCAGATTACATCTGACTTCACGTCATACATTAAAGTCGAATCCATACGAGAAAACAAATATAAGGGGGTGCACCTGATTAATGATTCTCAAATATTTACTGGAAAGAATACAGTAATAAAACCAGGATGTGTCCTCGACTCAGAAAATGGCCCAATATACATAGGCCATAATGTTAAAATATCTTCGAATTCTGTAATAGAAGGCCCTGCATTCATTGGAGACAATGTCGTCATTCAGCCCCTTTCAAGAATCCGGGCAGGGTCAAACATAGGAAGAGTTTGCAAAATAGGCGGGGAAATTATGAATACGATTATTCAAGACTATTCCAATAAACAACATGATGGCTTCCTTGGCGATTCTTATATAGGTTCATGGGTTAACCTGGGGGCAGGTACCGTAAACAGTAATCTTACAAATACATACGGAACGGTTAAGGTACAAATGTTCGATAAAATAATTGATACCGGACAAACTTTTCTTGGAATGATAATGGGAGACCATACAAAGACAGCCATAAACACAAGGTTTATGACCGGCAGCATTATAGGTTTTGCCTGTAACATACTCATGACACGCACGCCTCCTAAATTCATACCATCCTTCTCATGGTATTCTGACAACGTTACAAGGGCCTATGACCTAAAAAGAGAATTGCAGGTAGCCAAACGAATGATGGCAAGGCGTAATAAGAAAATGACACGTAACGGAGAGAAAGTATTCAAGACTATTTTCGCTTTAACTGAGACGGAAAGAAAGCTACACGATAGTTGATTAATCAAAAGGTTATAGATATATGCCCGTATTTTTCATTTATTCCACAGTAACACTCTTCGCCAGGTTACGAGGCTTATCAACGTCGCACCCTCGCATTACGGCAATTTGATACGCTAATAACTGGAGTGGGATTACGGACAAAATTGGTATTAATGCGTCTATTGTCTCTGGAATGTAAAAAACATGATCCACAAGTCTTGATATTTCGTCATTATTCTCACTCGCTATAGCGATTACCCTGCCGCCTCGCGCACGAACTTCCTCAATATTGCTCAATATCTTGGTATATACTTTATCCGTGGTAGCGATAAAAACAACCGGCATATCTTTGTCTATAAGCGCTATAGGACCGTGTTTCATCTCTGCCGCAGGATAACCTTCAGCATGTATGTAAGATATCTCCTTTAACTTAAGCGCTCCTTCCAGGGCCACAGGATAGTTATAACCTCTCCCTAAATAAAGAAAATTATTACTATCGCTATAAAGTTGCGCAATTTTAGTTACTTGATCTTTTCTATCAAGAATTTCCTGAACTTGTTTTGGAATCTCTCTCAATTTACCCGCCAGACCAATACTTAATACTTCATCCTTTCCTCTGATCCGAGCCAAAAAGAGAGTCAGTAAAGACAGGACAGCAAGTTGAGAAGTAAATGCCTTTGTCGATGCAACACCGATTTCAGGACCGGCATGAAGGAAAATGCCGCAGTCTGCCTTCCTTGCGATACTGCTGCCAACCACATTACATATTGACAGAATAATTGCGCCTTTAGTACTGGCCTCATCAATTGCGGCAAGCGTATCTGCAGTCTCACCAGACTGGCTTATGGCTATTACCATTGTATCCTCTTCAATGACCGGGTTTCTATACCTGAACTCTGAAGCATATTCAACCTCAACAGGTATCTTCAAATATTCCTCAATCATGTACTCTCCTATAAGACCGGCATGCCAGGAGGTGCCGCAGGCCACTATTATAATACGTCTGATATTACGAATCTCATTTTCCTTATCCTTTAAGCCTCCAAGGTGCACAAGATTGCTATCCTTCTCAAATCTTCCCAGCATTGCATCACGCAGGGATTGAGGCTGCTCATGTATTTCCTTAAGCATAAAGTGCTTGTATCCACCCTTTTCTATTTTATCAAGGTTCCATAGCACCTCATCAATACTTTTTGATACCTGAACATTGTCAACATCAGTAGTTTTCATATCGTTCCTGGTCAAAACAGCAATCTCATTATCATCCAGATAAACAACTTCTTTGGTATGTTCTAAGATAGCGGCAACATCTGAAGTTACAAAATGCTCTCCTTTGCCTATACCAACTATCAATGGGCTTCCACGCCTTGCAGCAATCAACTTGCCCGGATCGTCCAGGCTGATAATGGCCAGGCCATAAGCTCCATCAACTTCATTCAACGCTCTCCTTACGGCATCTTCAAGTACTCCTTCAAAATAACTTTCAATAAGATGGGCAATTACCTCAGAATCTGTTTCACTTTTGAAATTATGACCTGCCTTTTCGAGCTTTGCCTTCAGGTAGTTATAATTTTCAATAATGCCATTGTGAACAATTGCGATCCTTCCTGAACAATCAAGATGGGGGTGGGCATTTTCAATTGTCGGCGCTCCATGTGTCGCCCATCGGGTATGCACTATGCCTAAAGTGCCCTCATTAAATTTGCCATTTATCTTTTTCTCCAATTCACATATACGCCCTACAGATTTTTCACAGATTATTTCGTTATCCCGGATAATGGATATCCCGGCAGAATCATACCCCCTGTACTCAAGCCTTCTTATTCCATTAATGAGTATCGGCCTGGCTATTTTCTCGCCAATATAACCCACAATTCCACACATATTTTAAGACCTCACATTAATTAGGACACAGATTTCCTTTACTATTCAAGTAAAAGTAAACCAAAGTACTTAACATATTCATTCTTATGTTCGAGAAATTTTATTTCAAAGCCATTATTACGAACCGTCTTAAAAACGTCTATACCACAGGCCTCCATTGACGGTCTTGCATCCTTCGGCATCACACAAGAGCCATCTACATCACATTCAGCACAAAGCGGACACGGCCCTGCATTTAAAGCAAAGGCCTTATAAAATCCTGCAAAATTTGCCTTATGTTCAATGCGGAGCAACATTTCTTCAAATTGTTTTGCGGGGGGCTGTCCTTCTATCAAAATGGCATTTTCATAGCAATTCATCAATTCCTGAGTTTCTTTATACGTTGGCGTATATGGTGGACAGGTTTTATATTTGCCAAATTTCGAACAGCCAAAGCGGCATTTCAATTGAACCCAGGGCTCTACTATAATACTCTTTGTGGAAATTAATCTGGAAAAGGTTGCGCCCAATTTAACAGTCTCGTCGCACAACTCTTTTATTCTATCTTTATCCATGTCAATACTTTCTTTACTAATATTTTAAGATACTATTTTTATCTTGATTGAATGTCAACACGAAAGTTCAGTTTGACATCGCCTATATTCGTGTGATATAAATCAACTCATTCCGTTCGCAAATTTAAAGTGGTTTGCTTCGCAAAACAATAGTAAGGAAACATTTTAGTATAATCAAGATTTGATAAATTAACTTAATTTATATGAAATTTACCATAAAGCAAATTAACGAAATTATTGGCGGTAAAGTACTGGGAGATTGTAACCTACTTATTACGGGTGTGTCCAGCATTGAAAATTCAGATGAAGGCGATATAAGCTTTATCAAGAATGAAAAATTTGTAAATAAAGTATTAGAAACAAATGCCTCCGCAATTGTATCACACAGACCGATAGAAGAAACAGAAAAGACATTAATCATCGTCGATAATCCATTCCTGGCATTTACTAAACTACTTAAGGTTATTTCAGACCAAAAACAGCAACGGCCACGCATTATTCATCCATCAGCAACAATTTCAAAAGACTCTACAATTGGTAACAACATATCTATAGGGGCAAATGTCGTAATTGAGGGAAACACACAAATAGGCAATAATGTAACCATCTACCCCAATACTTTTATAGGTGCAAACTGCAAAATAGGTGATGACTCAATAATATATCCAAATGTTACAATCAGAGAAGAAGTCACAATAGGTAAACGCGTAATAATCCAATCCGGCGCATCCATTGGCGATGACGGCTTTGGATTTCTTCAAATAAAAGGTAAACACGTAAAGATCCCTCAGGTAGGAACTATTGAAATTGGTGATGATGTAGCAATTGGCTCAAACGTAACCGTTGCACGTGCTGCGCTTGACAAAACCGTCATAAGCTCCGGCGTCAAAATAGACAACCATTCCCATATATCCCATAACGTCTTTATAGGAGAGGACACTATGTTAATCGCCTATGCGAAACTTGCCGGAGGCGTAAGAATAGGCAAAAATGTTATGATAGCCGAAGATGTAGGCGTTACTGATCATGTAAAAATTGATGATAATTGTGTGGTAGGCGCTGCATCTAATGTTTATAAGAGTTTAAAGGCAGGTTCCGTAGTCTGGGGATCTCCGGCCAAACCTATTACTCTTGAGAAAAGAATCCAGGTATTAATAAGAAAACTCCCTGACATTTACAAAAAAATAAAAGACTCGTAATTGTCCAGCCCCCTCACTGCCAGGATATGCCTGGTAACGAGATATCTGGCGAAAATGATGGGAGTATTCCCAAAATAATGCATACAAAACTCTTCTGTATAAACCTTACAGTGTAATTTCAATCTCTGCCTTATCAAACAAGTCTTTCAGGAGGGTTTCGGTTTTTATTTGTATATATACAAAGTCAACCATGTCTGCCACATCTTCATAATTAATATCTTTTCCTTCTTCTTTATCAGTAACCTTTATTATGTGATAACCGAATTGTGTTTCTACAGGTTCGCTTATTGCTCCAACTTCCATTGAAAAAGCAACTATAGCAAACTCTTCTACTATAGAACCTTTTCTTTGAAAGAAGCCAATGTCGCCTCCATTTTCTGCAGAAGGGCACGTTGAGTATTTCCTCGCCATTTCCGCAAAATCTGCACCATTATCTATTTCCTTCTTTATCTCTGCAATCTTCTCTCTTGCCTTTTCAAGTTCAGCGTCTGTTTCTAATTTTGTCGTATCAATTAAGACATGGCTTGCTTTTACCTTTTCACCATTAAAAGCGCTCTTATTCGCATCAAAATAACTTCTTTTTTCGTCATCACTAACTACTGTATCCAAATATTTGCTTAAAGCCAGAGTCCTTCTTACTTCATCTTCCAATTCTGAGATACTGGACCCCTGAGCTTTCAATATTTCCTCCAATGGTTTTTCACTATTATTCTGGTTGGATTTTAAAAAATATTTGATCTTTTCCACCTCTCCCTGCACCTCGTTATCACTTACGTCTATATTCTGCTCTTTAACAAACTGCTTAAGTAATACCTTCATCGCCAATTGGTTCACTACCATTATTTCAGTAGAACGTGTAACCTCCTGATTCATGCGCCTAATGACATTCATCCTCCTGTCGAAGTCTTTACGAAAAACCTTTTCACCATTGACCGTGGCAACGACATCCGCTTCAGCCGCGGCCTCTGTACTCTCTACTGTATTTGCTTCTGAATTTTCATTTACCAACAGTAAACAACTAGTTTGCAAAACAAACAATAGTAATATAACTGGTATTACAATCCTCTTACACATTCATTCATCTCCTTTTATTTTTACAATTTGTATCCAATGATTAAGCCTGATTCCAGGCCCGGATTATATCTTTTTATGTTTTTAAATCCGGCATCCCTGAGCCACTCCTTCATTTCAACCTCAGAATATGAGGAACCTTTATGTGTTCCCATCAACATATTCAGGCTGAAGAGTGTGCCAAAAATAGGCTGTGTTTTTGCTCTATTCAGGACAAACTCTTGAATAGCAACTATACCAGTTTCTATTAAGGAATCCCAGCACTTTTTTAATATTTTCCGATTTTCATCCGGCTCATAGCTGTGCAACAAATTTGATACAAAAACAAAATCATACAATTCTTTACCAAAACTAACCTTAAGGCAATCTCCTGCCTTTGTTGTAACTTTCCCTCTCATTCCTGATTTCTTGATATGCTCTTTGGCAATCTTAATAACATCAGGAAGATCAAAGACTACAGCCCTCATTTCCGGGTTCTTTTCTACAAATCTTACTGCATACGTACCCTGCCCTCCGGCCAGGTCCAGAAGGCTACGGTATTTCTTTAGATGTAATTTCCTGCATACTTCTTCAGCCTGTATTGTACCGATATTGTGCATGGCTTTGATGAATACTCTCAATCTTTGTTCATCTACCTCTTTTTCTGCATTATCAAATGCGGTAGGCTTGCCGGTCCTGACAGCATCACTTAATCTTGACCAGTAATCCCACATGTTGTGAAAATGGTGAATCCTGTCTCCCTGATACAAAGGACGGTTTTTTACCAGATAACGACTGGACATTGCCGTATTCTTGTAGACCTCCTTAACTTTTCTCAAGAGTCCGAGCGATACGAGTGCATTTAAAAGCATTTCTGTTGCTCTGAGATTAGTCCTAAGGCTTTTAGTAATGGCTTTACAGCTTTTTCCATCGTCCCCAATCAGCGTAAACACATCCATATCAACAGCCACAAAAAGAACCTGAGCCTTCCAATAGCCATAACTTATTTCATTAAGATATTCAATATCTCTATGTTTATTCATACGAGTACAAAGTCCGTTCGAAATGTTCAATTAGTTTCTCATTCATCTGCCTGGAATACGAATCGTTTTCACCATACACACATGAATCACGCTCTTCATTTTTAAAATCCCTATTCATGGACAAATCTTTAAGCGCTTGAAGGCAAAAGGTATTTATCTCTTCCGAAAATGCCTCAACAGCTTTATCTTTAAATTCATAGGCGCTTTCATACCCAAGCTTTGAGGCAGGTTTTGCCCCATTATTCCTCTTTTCATAGTCAAACGTACCTTTGAATATAGTCTGTTTATGATGTAACAGATGAGCCGTAATACCCGGCGAATTCAGCATTTTCGCTTCCTTAAGGAATTCAAAATTCTCCCTTACATCTACCAGTGTTGAATCCGGCTCAAACATGATAAAGCCATAATTGGGTTCTATATCATACCGTCTGAGTATATTAATAGCCTTTTTATTATCTTCAACCTTTGTAAATTTTCTGAATTTATTCAAAGATCTCTGACTTCCACTTTCAACTCCAAGAAAGACGTCTTTAAGTCCCGCCCTGACAAGTATGCCAATCGCTTTGTCTTCTATATCATTAACCCTGCACTCAATCCCAAACTTTATATTCAAGCCTTTATCCATAATGAGTCCTGCCAGTTTACATGCACGTTCTTTCCCTTTTTTACCTGGGCCGAAAAAATTCGCATCAGCAAAATAAAAATATCTCTCCCCTGGATTTTCATAAATATCATAAATCTCGTTAAATACATTTTCAGGGCTTCTTCCCCGCCAAGGGGATTCCTCCCCGTAGAAATTAGCCAGATAACAGAAAGTACATTTCCCATAGCAACCCCTGCTGGCCAGTATATAGGTAGAAATACCTTTTTTCTTCAGCAGGTCAAAGTCGCAGCGAGAAGGAAATGGAAGTTTATCGAGATTTGAAACCGGTTTTCTGGGCTTGTTCAGTGTTACATTGGGTTTAAGGATACCGGATTTATTTAGTAATAATTCCCCTGAATCCTCCTTTGCAGAATCCCCCCTCCCCCCCTTTAGTAAAGGGGGGATTAAGGGGGGATTTTTACTATTGAAGGTATTGAATACAAGGCCGTCAATTGTGTATAAAGCAGAAGTATCTTTGTTGTTTATGACTGCGTCTGCAAGCTCCAGAAACGTGGCCTCTGGTTCGCCTATAGTAACAGAGTCAACAGAAGGATAGTTTGTCAGCAGTTCTCTGAATGTAAATGTAGGAAAGTGTCCATAAAGGTTTATATGTGCATCAGGAATGCTCTTTCGAAGGCTAATGAGCATCTCAAACACATCTTCCGTGTTCTCCCACAAATATACAAGATGAACACCTAACAATTTGAATCTTTTCTTTTTAAGTTCCTGAATAGTTTCGTTGAAAGACCACCCATAAAGATTTGCGTCAACAATATCCACATCGTGGTGATTGGATTTCAGTGTTGAAGCAATGTAACCGGTCATCAGGCATGAAGATAGCGGTGTATTAACCACAGATTCATATCTCTCCGGAGTTCTTGGTCTTGGATGTTCTAATAGGATGATGGACATGTTTGAAAAAAGCATGTAATATCAATTCAAATTACCGAGGTTGTCGACGGTAATGTGCTAATCCCTTATAATGCTGACGAGTAGCTCCTTTTTCTGCTGTCTTTCAGATCCTTTTCATAATATTCCATCACACCCTTTAACGAACACACTGGACCGCACATTGTGCACGTATCTTCCTCCATTGGCGGACGGCTCTTTCTTATCTCCTCTGCCTTCTCTGAGGTAATGGCGGTTTCGTACTGAGTCTTCCAGTCAAGGTCCCTCCTCGCAATACCCATCTTCAAATCCAGATTCTTCACTTTATCCTTGAGTTTTATCATATCCCCAACGTGAACGGCAACCTTGGCCGCCATAACGCCCTCTCTCACATCATCAGGTGTGGGAAGCGCCAGATGCTCCGGAGGTGTGACGTAACAGATAAAGTCGGCGCCATACCGTGATGATAAAGCTGCGCCAATTGCAGAAGAGATATGGTCATATCCGGGCGTCACATCGGTAGTAATGGGGCCAAGCATATAAAACGGTGCGTTATTACTCATCCTTTTTTGTATAATAACATTTGCCTCTATCTCATCTATCGGTATGTGTCCGGGGCCTTCAACAATTATTTGAACACCCTTCTTTTGGGCATATTCAGCAATCTCACAGTTTATAATCAATTCCTGAATCTGAGCCATGTCGGTGCTGTCATGCACCGCCCACGCCCTTAAACCATTTCCGAGACTCAAAATCACGTCATATTTCTTCATAATATCAATAAGCCTGTCAATTTCTTCATATAATGGGTTCTCTTTTTTATTATGGTTCATCCACGCTGTTAGAAATGAACCTCCCCTGCTTACGAGGCCGCCATATCTATATCCCTGTTTTCTCAGACGTTCTAATGTAATCATGTTTATACCGCAGTGAATCGCCATAAAACCGATCCCTTCCTGCGCCTGTCTCTCGATAATTTCAAACAGAAAATCAGCCTCCATATGCACCACAGAGCCCTTCTTCTGGATTGTTTCCATAGCCGCCTGATACAATGGCACAGTTCCAACCGTTAAACTTATTGAGTCAAGAACCCTTTTTCTTATCTCACCCAGGTCACCACCCGTAGAAAGTTCCATCAGTGTATCGGCGCCGGCCTTTTCCGCTACCCTGGCCTTTTCCACCTCCATATCGATGTCTATGATATCAGGGGAAGTCCCGATACTTGCATTTATCTTTGTTCTGAGGCCCTGCCCGATACCTATCACCCTGGATTTTCTCTGAGGGTTTCCATATATTACAATGTGGCCATTAGCGATGCCGTCTCGGATAAATTCCGGACTTACATCATCATAGATTGCAGCCTCTTTCATCTCCTGAGTAATTTCGCCGTCTTTGGCTCTGTCCAGTTGAGTCTTCATTATATTTCCCCTTTCAAAATTATATAAGAGCTTTCAAGTTACTGGAAAATTCTAGGATAATAAGCAATAATTGTCAAAATGTTTTTGATTCAATCTTTAAGTTTCTTCCACCACTCATTCGGATCCGAATGTTCTATGATTGACAGCAGTTTTCTTGCTGACTCACTCCTCAACTTGTCTTTAGCTCTCTCGACCCAATCCACAGCATCTTCATACCCCTGGACCTGATACTCCCTGGCCTGCATCGCACATTCCAGGATGTCCGCATCTCTGGCAACTATGCTCTCCTTACTTTCCTGATTTGTCAACTCGCTTAATGTATCTTCTATCTCTTCCCCCACAGAACCTCTTAAAGACTCAAACTGTTCACGTGATACTTTTGCCTCTGCCTCTTCAAGGTTTATGTACTTTTGTGCTATTTTATGGAGGTCGTTTGTCCTGGCCTCATGCAGATCGTGAAAAAGACACATCATGACCACCCTGAATGCATCAACGTTTTCTGATTTTGCCAGCAAATATCCTATAATTGCACAGCGAAAGGAGTGCTCCGCAACGCTCTCAGGATTCTTATTTCCAAGCAGCCACCATCCACTTCTGCTTACCTTTTTTAAATAACCTACTTCAAAGAGAAATTGTGCTAATTCCTGCATTATGTTTATCTCCTAAATATCTTGGTTATGCAATGCTATTCCAACCAGAACTGTACAGGTATTTAATCGTTTCAGTGTTTTCTGTGGCAAGCAATTTTAAGTACTATCTATGGTTTTGATTCGTTATGAATCCACTTCCAATCTGAGTCCATGTAAGACCATGTTTTTTGTCCTCCAGACCAGTAGTACCAACCACCGGTAGCAGCAAAATCTTTCCATTCACCAACGTATATATTACCGTTAGCAAAAGTATAAGTTCCCTGTCCGCTACACATGCCGTCTGCCCATTCACCTTCGTATTTTTCACCACCTTCCAGAGTAAAAGTCCCTTGTCCACTTCTTTTCCCCTCTTTCCATCCGCCCACATATGCGCCAAGGTCAGGCATAATTAATGTTCCCTGTCCATCTCTCTTGTCATATTTCCATTCACCTTCGTATTTTACGCCGTTTGCAAAGGTATCGGTTCCTTTTCCATGTCTCATATTATTACTCCATTCACCCGTGTAACTGCCTCCGTCTGAATATGTATATGTTCCCTGTCCATCTCTTCTGTCATTTTTAAATTCACCTGTATATCTAGTTCCGTCAGGAAAGATTTTAGTCCCTTTACCATTCTTACAATCGCCTTCCGTACATTCTCCATCTTTTCTCTCTCCTTCTTTTATTATCTCTTCTGTCTCGGCCGTGAATGTATTTGTAACATTAAAGCAGATACATAACATCAAAACTGCAAATATAACAAAAAACGATTTTCCATTTGTCCTGCTTTCTGATTTCCTTGTCACGACACGCCTCCTTAAATTATGTGTTCATCCCCGTTAAAAAAATTTTGAACCCCTGCTCCATCCCAAACCTCAGGTGTTTCCATGCAGAGTGACATCTTAATATCTTTTGTTAACTCTCTTATAACCGTCCCTATCCTCTTATATACTTCAACCCTGATTGGCCTGAAGTAACGGTATTTCCCGTCAACGCATGGCACGAATTCACCTAATAAGAGCTTGGTCTGCGGTTTTCTGTCTCTAATTACCCTGACCAGAGACGGAAGATATCTAAAGCCGCCAAGGCTTACGAACTTAATTCTGGTAATATCTAATCTATCAAAAAGCAGATCCAGCATGGTTTTATAATTGTTAAACCAATCTTCACACAATATTATGGGGTCCAGGCATACTCCGACGTTATAACCTGCCCTTTGCACCTCTGCAGCCGCCATTACACGTTCCTCCAATGACGGTGTCTTATGCTCATAGGCATCAACAATCACTTGAGGACTAAATGTCCATGAAATTACGATATTCTCTGCTCCTGCTATTTTCAAGAGGTTCTCTATGGTGGTAGTTTTGGTCCTGAGTTCCAGCCTTGCATTTGGGTATTCCGAAAATAAAGAAATGAGTTTGATAGATAGACCGGAAAGATCATCGAAAGCCAGGGCATCACACAGCTCACCTGCATGGAATACTGTTTTCTTATCACCTGCGGCAATCATAATGTCTTTTATTTCATTCAGAATTTCATCGTGATTTATAAATACAGTGGGTACGGCATTATCAAAGTAACTCTGAAGAAAACAATACTCACAGTCCAGATTGCAATTATTACCATGGCTTATAAAATACTCCGTATTCCCGATTATGCCATCCCTACACCTGAATTGCTTAACCAACCCACCCTTTTTTCCGGCTATGGCCAGGCACTCTTTACTCTTTCTGAAAACATTATCAGTTGTACACCCGTCGATCCTGATGCTCCTATAATCATCTATATACTCTACCGCCACGCCTGGCAGTTTATTGAGTATATGCCGGGTAACTGATGAATTGACAACATCTTTCTCTACGAATATTTTTTTTGGTTGAAGTGTCTCTAAGTTGATAGGATTAAACATTTGATAAATTGGAACTAAAATGTAATAAATTTGCAACCAAGGCACGCTAGTTTGTAATCTTACCAGCATTTCCGGTAAAATCAACCCTTCGATTTTCCCAGACCTCAAGGACGGGGTTTGCTCAGGGTTGATACTGAGCTGCTCTTTTTTATCCCCGCCTTTTCAAGGTGGGGTTTGAGCGTCGTCGAAGTATCAAATTGGAATTTCATATTTGCTGTTTCTCTTAGACTATAGGGGGCGTACCCGCCCGAACGACGCAGTCGGGCAGGTTGTTCGCCACAGCGAATCTCCGCCTAGTCGGATCTGCCTCAGGCATGACCGCCATGGCGGATCCTGAAGTTGCCCACAGGGTCGTCCTCATGCGACTGTCCTTTGGCACGACAATACGCCCCTAAAAAGGCAGGAAGTCCAACAAAACCACTATCAGTCATGTACACCGTTGCGAGAGAGATAAAATCGTTGAATTATTTACAAGGCTATGATTTAATGTTTAGAATGTAAATTTATTACGAATAACTATTAAGGAGAAAATCCATGCTTAAGCAATACATCAGTAAAATAGCAGCCTTCATCGTTGTTTTCATTCTGTCCAACCTCATCTGCATACAACTGAATTCGGCACATGCCAATCCAAAAGTATTAATGGAAACATCAAAGGGAGATATAACGATTGATTTGTATGAGAAAGAAGCTCCAGGAACTGTCAAAAACTTTTTGTCATATGTATCAGAAGGTTTTTACAATAACCTAATTTTCCATAGAGTTATAAATGGCTTTATGATTCAGGGCGGTGGCCTTGATTCTGAAATGAGGCAAAAAGACCCTAAAGCCCCCATTAAAAACGAAGCCAGAAAAGGATTAAATAACAATAGAGGTACAATAGCCATGGCGCGAACAAACGTTATTAACAGCGCCACTGCCCAGTTCTTTATAAACTTAAAAGATAATGATTTCCTGAATCACACAGACAATACCTCAGGTGGTTTTGGTTACGCTGTCTTTGGAGAAGTTGTCAAGGGAATGGAAGTGGTTGATTCAATTGCAAGGGTAGAAACCGGCACTTATAACGGTTTCGGAGATGTACCAAAAGAACCCATAATTATAAAAAACGTGATTGTAGTAGAATAAAATTGGTTAACAAGTTTTCATATTCAATTTTTGATTCGATTTAACACTGAAAAGGCCATTTGATATCTAAAGCGTTAACACCTCCCCGGTATTCCCAGATTCCACAGAAAAACCCCAATATCCTGTAAAGAATATTGGGGTTTAAGGTTAGAGTTATACCAGAAACTTAAGTAACAATTCCATATTTCCAATCAACTGCAGCTTACCATGCCTTAAGATTCAAAATATACGGGAATATTCTTATGAAGCTTTATATTTTAGTGACCTTTTCAGCTTTGTTACCCTTATCGCCTTTTACAATTTCAAACTGAACATTGTCTCCTTCTTCAAGAGTCCTGAATCCATCACTCTGGATAGCAGTGTGATGCACGAAGATATCCTCTCCTCCCTCAATGGAAATAAAACCAAATCCCTTCTTATCATTAAACCACTTGACTGTTCCTGTTGGCATACTACTCTTCCTCCTTCTTCTACACAAAAATATAATATAAAAAAAGCTACAAGGTTGTCACCTTGTAGCCATAATATTACATCAGATTATAATACTATATTACAATACAACCTCACTGCTTAAAGGAGGATTTATATCAAATATTATATTTCAAAGCAAGGAAAATAATATTTATTGTATAGCTCGTTTCCCCTGCCAGAAAGATGGCAGGCGGGCAAATAAGCCAATAATTAAGACTATTTGATAAACAGCCCCCATCACACGCCGTTTAAATCCGGTTTTTAAACTTCCAATAGTCTGTCTCAACCACAAAGAGTTGTCTTTTGTTGTCAACACTATGCCTCTCATTCCAGTAAAAGATATGTGGTCTTGACAGACGAATCTTATAGGGTATCATTTAACCGTAGGAATAATCAGTCTGACCGGTAACGGGTGCAATGTCATTAGTAACAGGCTGAGATGAATCCTGGCCATGTATTGTAAGGGCGTACCCGACTGCCCTACTGCGTCGTTCCGGCAGGTGCGCCCCTACAACTATGTTTTTGAGATAGGTATATATGAAATACTTAATAACCGGCGTTCTTATCTTATTGGCTGCTTTCCTCAGCACATTTCACACACCATACTCTAGAATCTGTTATAGCGCAAATCCTTCATCAGAGATAGTCAACGATGTTTATTCTTCAGTTGTACTTATTATAATACTCCCCATAAACTGGACACAAAATAAGGCATTTTTAAGATGTACATGT
>ERZ1292630.2861-Hain-H41-02um-R3-2861-length-15608-cov-9_pt1 | contig 15608 bp, 5 predicted proteins | sample MGYA00564408_ERZ1292630 | MGnify/ENA primary metagenome ERZ1292630 (study PRJEB36523, sample SAMEA6512641) | groundwater metagenome | collected 2019-01-08 | study: AquaDiva: Metagenomics assemblies of 32 groundwater samples | reverse complement strand
CGGTGAATGAGTTGTTAGTCGCCGTGTTCACGGTCACAGGGATGGATGCCAACGGCACCGATGCCGACGAGGTTCGCGACCATCTGGGGGTCGCCGACAACGAGCGAGACCATGACGTGACCCCAGCCGCTGCTTTGGATCGCGATTTTTGCTCCGTGATCAGCGTCCATGCGTGAAGTGGCACAGGCACGAAAGGACAATCCGGGATGGATTGCACCGCCACGTCGCCCAACAGACAGCTTACTCTTGGAACCGTTGCCCCGTCGCTCGGCAGTTCCCGGAGTCCAGGAAAGGCGTCACACGTTTCATCGTTCTTCTGCCCGTCAGAAATGCAGCGTCTTCCATCCACGCTTATTTCGAGCCCATCGCCAACAACGCCCTTGCTTCCGTTCCAGCCAATCACGGCGCAGTCCGCCACCGAGGAAAATGCAACAATGGGACGCTGCCACTTCACGGCCGCCGCATCCGCGGATGGGTCCATGGGCGGACCTGAGAAGCATTCTGTGCGCGCATGCCCTGTCTCGACGCTCCCTGGTCCAGTGACGTTTGTGCCGATGACGGCGAGGGTGAGGTTCCCCGCTTCCAGCAGGGCCAATGTGGCGCCGGATTGTGGTCCGACGCCCACGACGCTGTCTGCTTTGATGCTTGGTGCGATCTGGATACGGGCGCCGCAGAGTGTCACGCTACAGTGAAGCACGGACGACGCGTTTGGCTGGCCGTCACCACCAACCACCACCGCCGCGTTGGAGCTGGGGAGCACCGTGGCCACCGCGCATTCCCTGCTGCACGCCAGCAGGCTCAGCGACGAGTTTGTCACCACAACATTGACATCGATTAGCTGGGAAGCGGTGCCATCCGCGCTCCATCGTAGCCCGGCGGCGGCAAACGCCGCTATCGCGCATATTTGGGACTCACATCGCGGCAATTCGACCCGGCTGTTCGTCTGGGCGCACAAAAGCAACCGCTTAGCGATGAGAATGCCCGGGCTATCGTCGGCGCTCCGCGATGCGATCCCCAGCGCGGCCACCGCCACGGATCCACCGACAGAAATGTTGCAAGTTGTCGCGATGAAAGTGACATTCTCAAACGCCGAGACGCTCGAACGGAACCAACTCGTCTGACTCACGCCGAATGAAGTGGCGCTGAACGCCTCCGAATTCGTCGAGACGACGAAAGAACTGTCCGCGGCGATGAAGGCCACACTCACAAGTGTGAGCGTGCAGTTTCCATACCCTGAGCGGGCGGACACGCCCATCACACTAAAAACGTCTCCCGATTCGATCGATACGGTGACATCTCGAATCGCCAAGAAGACGACACGCGTCACCTCGGTATTGCTTCTATCGCCCCACACGGCGATGCCCATCGCCGTGACGGCCTCGCGAGATGCCTCGGTCCGAATGCCACATCGTTCACACAAGAAGAGACCATCGGCCACACTGCAGCCGGACAGCCCGCCACTCCTGAGAGCCACACCCAGAATCGCGATGCCGGCGCCGCCTCCTCGCACCTCCATGGTGGTATCCCGCACGTTCACGCTGAGGCCGACGATGGCGACAGTGACTGGATCGCCACCGAAGAGACTCAATCCCGCGATGGCCGTCGCTGTGTTGCCCGTCACGAGCAGCTGGGACCACGTCGCGGTCACAACAAAGGATGCCACCGTGGCGGCGATCGCTTGGTCATCGAAGGCCAGGGCAGCCACAGCCACGGCGCCTCCGCGCGCGACGGTGCTCGATACCATGCACCCACGGATGGTTATCTGAACTGTGTCGACGACGGCAGACCGTGGATTCTTGATCGCAACGCCCACGCTGGCGGCTGCCTGCTCGGTCGACGTCGACGTCACGTTGCTACTCGACGCACTCAGTCGAACGTTCCGAAGTTGCGACGTCGTGTACGAAGCCGAAACCGTGACGCCGATCGCGCTCGTGGCGAACCTTCCGGCGGCTGTAACTCTGCTGTTAGATGCCGTCAAGGCCACGTTAACAAGATACGTGGCAGCGTTGGCATACCGTGGACTCGTGAGAGCCACGCCTAGCGCTGCGACGGCCGAGTAGTCCGCCAAATATGGCTCGAACGCAGACGCGGTGACCGTCGAATTTACCGCGGCAATGCTCACATTGGACAACGTGCAATTCTCGGCCACGATGGACATGGCTGCGACAGCGCTAACACCTGCCGCGAAGATGGTCGCCCCATCGCCGGATTCCAGTTCCATTTCGGAAACGTTCACCGCGCCCATGAGGCTAAAAATGGATCCTCCCACCATCACGTTTCCGCCAGTTGAAGACGCCGAAAGGGACGATTTCCTCACACGGAACGTCACATCGCGCGCGTGAAAGACGGGCGACGTGATGAGTGACGCCGACTGCGTCACGCTCACGCTCATCAAACACGCGTCATGCCACAGCACGTTCTGCTTGACAAACGTCACCGCGTCGATGGTCACGCGGGAGTTCGCCACTTCCCAACCAATACCCATCGCCTCCCAGGGCGATTCATCGACGACGTGGCGACCCACGAAGCAAAAAGCACTCACGACGGTATCTACCGTGGGATCCACGCTCCGCAATGCCATGCGTGAGTCAGCCAACAGGAATCGCACATTGGCGACCGCCACAATGCCAAGAAACGAAAGAAAAGCGGCGTTGGTGGGTGTCAACTGAGTGAGATTGACGGTTGTGTTTCTCACGCACACGATGATGTCCGAAACGACGCCCACGTCGGAAGGTGAAACGATCAACCCAACGGACCCGTTGAGTGACGCGGTAACCGAGTCGAAGTCCAGGACGAGCGTGGTGACGTTGACCGCATTGTTTCGTCTGGCTGTTGCGAGAGCAGCCAACGAGCGTCGCTCCAGAACAGAGGGCAGCATCAGCGCGGTTGGTTGCTCGATGGCGCAACGTTGGATTCTCAGTACAAGATACGGCGATCCGGAGGGGGACGCGCTGGATGAACCGGGCAGCGAGAACACGGTTTCTGGCACATCCGTTGTGACGACAGGCAGAAGCTCAGCGGTGATATTCACGAAAACCTCGTCCGTTGCATGGTTGCCATCTGCCAGCCACCTCGCACAAGGCACGTCGAAGACAATTGCCGTCAACGCCGCTACCAATGCGGAGGCACCACCGTTCCCACCGGGACGGTGCCTTCGGCATTGGTAGCGGCGACCGTCTATCGCCGTCTCGAGGCGAGCGGATCCACCCGCGTCCCTTCCACGGCAGTTGGTGGTCACTGCGATGTGCACCGTATCGCGAATCGTCCAGCGGGTGCTCAACGAATAGTCATTCCGCAGCCCGATCGCCATGGCGATGGTGCTGACAACAATTGCCGTCGCGACCGTGAAAACGCGCGTTTCCACGCGCCCCGTAGACGGCATCAAATTGTTTGCGTGATTTGTGACGTGAACGACGCCTACGACAAACAACAAAGGCCGCGCGCGTGCATTATCAAAGAGGTTCATTCCATCTCGATTCCGTGGTCGGTTACATGATCAGAATACTGACAACGGAAAAAACAACTGGTCATTTTTTTCTACTGACCAGACGTGCGAGGAGCTGCTGCCAGCAAGTCGCGTCGCAAGGTCGCCATGAGGTCGCGATCTCGAGTTGTTGCGCGACGCTGTGGGCCGAATCGAACAATGGTGTCGGGGTCGCACGGAATGACAGAAGAAGTTGACGTCGCGTTTCCTTTCCTCGTCGCGCACCAACGTGTTCTCCCAGTGTCTGTCGCTCGCCGATCTTGAAAAAAGCACGGAGACTCAAGATGAGTTCGTGATCCGACGACTTGTGGCGCGACGACGCCGTGAGCATCGGGAGCGTCGTGCCGATGCTTCTCTTCATCCTCGCAAATCTTGTGAATGATTTCGTCGAGACTGAGCTCCCCGATCGAAGCATCGCCGTGAGGCAGCAGCGATGCGTCGGAAGGTGGCGAATTCGAGGATTCAACAGGAAAAAATCCACCGCCAGAAGGTTCGTCGTGCCTGAGAGAGGTGGCACCCGACGCACCAATAAGCCTCGGCGACCGATACCACTGAGACTGAGGCCGAGTTCCTGGACGCAACGGCCGCAAGTGAAGTTGGGTTTCGGATTGCAGCAATGCTTCCGGGACCCGACCCGTGACCGATCCAAGTCCAATCGCGTGTAGTTGCTTGGTGAGGCGGGTGTAGTGCGAGAGTAACGCGACTTCTGGAGTTACTGGCGAAGCAGCTGCTTTGACGATCGATAGATCTGTCGGCGTTGGCGCATGCGACACTGGGATAACGGAGACGTTTCTTGGTGGAAACGGCGCTTTAGCGGTACGTTCAGGGACCCGCGAGTCAGCACTGCTTCGCGCGTTGGGATTCGATGCAATGAAATTGACCCCTGCGGGCAACGCGAACAGAAAACGAACGTCTCCTTGACTCCTCACCTGCCCTCGCTGCGGAGCGTCGTCCAGACTGTGCAGATTACCAGCATCCCCGCGCTCGAACTCTATCAACGTGCCATCATGCGCGCTGCGATAAAAGGTTTGTGTGATCGAAGTGTGGGATTCCACCAACGTATCGTCCTCCACATGAATAGAAAGCAACACGTTGAGGGAGCTTCGCGTGCAGGCCGAAACGGTGTGCGTGCCACCATGCGAAAATCCAACTGCACGACACGACACGGTTCGTTCATAGCGCCTGTCGACGGTCGACACGGTCCGCTCGACCACTTCTGAATGTGAAATTTCTGCTCGTTGGCGCCGAGACATGCCCAGTAGTGATGATGCCCCTAGGTTCGTTCGCCGTTGCCCTGCCGCGGAATCAGGGTTCACACTGCCTACTTTCTCCGAAACCGTCTGCGTGGTACAAGTCCAAGCCGACTTCACTGTGATGCGGGCCGGTAAGAACGCGACAGCACTTTCTTCCGTGGAGAGAAGTGCTGTTGCGTCGTCAAGGGAATCCACGCTGGACGCCGTCGCGATGGGACAACGTTTGTGACGGGCCTGCTGAGGACTTCCGCATGGGTGAGGAAAAACGATCAGTTCGCAATCCGTGACCGAAACGTTCGATTGGGTCGCACCGTCCATCGCAGATGACGACGTTTCATTCCCGTCCAGGACGCGGCCGCCAAACATGATGGCATGCTGCGCATCTCCAATGCATCCATAGGCCGCGCGGTGCGTGATCGACGTGCTGGGCGTCGCATTCTGAGGCATCGTCGAAGGAGGCAACGCGGTCGTCAAACGGTTCGAAATTTCTGCGGAGATGCCGTGGGCGGCAACCCCCTTTATGTCGTTTGTGGATGCACTCGATTGGTCCTTGTGCGACAGCGCCACACAGCGCATCGCCACGACTTGGGCAACGGGAATGTTGCTTTTCTCGGTAACAGACGATGGCGCAGGTCTCCGTGTCGCCCTGCCCATTTCGATCACGGTCTGGTGGGACGAAGCAGTGTTGCTTGGCAACCACCAGGCGGAACATCGCATGGTTTCACTCTCACTGTTTCCGCCGATTTTCCGGATTCGGTTCACTCGGCAAAAGCGCTTGGCGTCGTCACCAGTGCTCTCCCATTCCGAAGCCAACGAAAGGTCACGCAGAGCAACGACGTCGGCTGGGACAGTGAATTTCAAGTCGCGCGCCGACTCATCGTCGTCATCCCTGAAGGCACACTCTGGCGTCGTGGGGATGATGCCACACGAGGAGCGTTGAAGCACCGCCCGGCAGCGGCTGGCGAGGCCCCCTCCCTCTCGATCGGGCGCGCCACCGAGAGACGGTACTATTCGGTTGGGAGACGCGCCCCGGGGAGAGGTGGTCTGTGGCTGCGACGGGACTGGCTGCAGCTGTTGGTGGAGCCACTTGCCCGCGTCATCGACGAAGATGGAGACGACTCGCGTCCAGATGGACGTCGAGGCACTGAAACAGTAGACCGCGCCGGTATCGTTCAACATTCCTGTGGACCTCCGACCTCCGACAACGAGCAGCGACTCGCCGTCCGGTGTGAAAGTCATGGAATGCCCGTAGAGAGGTCCAGGAGCGTGCCCCACATTTGCCAGCGGCTCCCAGGTATGCTGAGTGGGCTGGAATCGCCACAAATCGCTCAGGCACCACAAATCACCATCGTCTGACGGCTTCGGCTTCCATTGCCGAGAGGATGATCCAGTCAGTTTCACAGGACCAAACGGTGCGGCGGTTGACGTTTCCTGTTCGTTGGTGTCACACCCCGACTTCCCCGCCGTCGGTTTGCGACCCAAACCACCGTAAATCCAAGCCGTGCAGTACTTGATGCTGCTAATGTACCGGAGCTCCTCCATTGCGGAGGGAGCAACAGCTGCGGCCGTGTGTTCATCGTCGCCTTCCGCCACGTCGAGATCCCTGGTGGCCGCGCCGTCGGCGGCGTGTGATGGTCGCATGGCCACGGCATGTCGATACCGAGGTGACGGCGATGCGAGAAGCGACAAGACACGGACACCTGCGACGGTGAAGTATGATGTCGAGCTGTTCAACGACGCCACGGGACTTGTGATCTGAAAAAACGGACACGCCGTTGCATCCCCAGTTGAAGATCGCGTCGCCACTTCCACCGAAGACACTAATCGCTCAATACGGTGAACAAAGTCGCGACCCAGTTGGACCTCGTAAGTGGCACTTGACAACTGGGAGGTGGAGTCGCCTGCCGTGACTTGTGAACGGGGCACTTCTGGATCCGATGACACGCTTGTCTGTGTGTCACGTCCCAATCGACCGCCGAAGATGAGAAAGCGATAGCCCAGATACGCCGACGGTTTTACCGTGTTACCGTCCTTTCGTCTCGGCGCGTCCTTGCCCTGTGCCGACGCGGCTTCGATCACGTCATTGAGCGAAGGTGGTTGCTGTTCTTCGTCAGCGGGCGGAGTGATCCACGCCCTTTCCAGCCAACTGACGTGGCCGGCCAACGGAGGCAGTTGGCATGACATGGCCTGGATATGTGGCCACCACCCAAAAAATCCAACTGCAGTTCGAAAATGCCCAATGAATCGTAGGTGCCCAATGAATCGCAGTGATTTTCCTCTAAACTTCACTGCCAATTGACTCAGTTTTGCGGAAGGGGATTGAGCTTAAATTACCATCACCAAATCGAGCGCTCTGAACAAAATTTCTCAACATCTTCGTTCGTGACACATGCCCGACGTTGCTGAAACTGCGCCAGCACGGTGTTGACACTCTCCGCGGCCGCGTCCTTGACCGCCGCGCTGGTCACCACCCCAGCCTTGTAGTCTCTTGCGATGGATTCCACCCGCTCGTCAGATGGTTCAAAGTATCGCAAATACTGATATGCGACATCCGCTTCCAGATCAGGGCCATGCAATTTTAATTCTTCGAGCGTTCCCCGACCACCGGAAAATGCTGAACGCAATTTTTTCTTCACCTCAGTGGGAGAATCCGAAAGCAAAATGGTTCCGTGTTGCTCTGCCGACGAGCTCATCTTGTGACTTGCACCCTTCAACGCAGGGAGAAAGGTCGTGTGCAGCAGCGACGGCTTCGAGCGCTTTAAGCGATCACTCAGCGATCGCGTTAGAACGAAAAATGCATCTTGGTCGATCGCACATGGTATGAGGCAGCTAACTTTTTTGATGTGCGGAGGAACCGGCAATACTTGTGGAAATGAAGAGACGAAGCAGGGCGCCGCTTGAGTTGCCGGGAACGCGACTTGACCGATGTTACACGACGACTCCGACGAGGAATGGTCTCCTCCCATGTCCAGACCAAGGGTATTCCTCACGGCGTTGACGGTCATCAACCGTTGCAACTCAAGTACCGTTGGGTACATTCGTCCGAAGTAGTCCGTGTTTCTAAAAATGAACGTGTGCTTGAGGTCGAAACCAAAGGCAATGATGTCTTTGATGTTGGCTGTGGTGATGTGGTGCAGTTTTTCGAGAGGAATTCCACGATAAAGAAACTTCTCGTCGTCCGTGAGCTGAATGACGATTGGAACACGCAACGCCGATTGCAAGTACTGGCTCAACATAAAGGGGACGGCATGTCCCAGGTGCAACGCCTCCGATGAAGGGCCCCGACCAGTGTACAGGTAAATGCGTTTACCGAGATCCAAGTCAGCCAGCGCCTCCGCAACATCTCGATGAGAAAACGCGATTCCGCGGCGGAGGAATGGATGTAGCACAGGTGCAGATGTAATGAGTGACGACGCCGAGGACTCATCGCGAGTTGCAGTCGCCGCCGCCGTGCCACCGTGTTGCTCACTTCCGCGCGCCGTGACCTTAGCAATCGTGTGGGAGAAGCGCTCCAGCAACGCTGTCGTGACGGACTGTGATTTGAATGTTTCCGTCACGCGGGCGTAGTCTATTCCCTTCGGGCTTTTTGCCTTCACCTCCCAGGGTGTTATCACATCGTCGTTCGCAACGTTTGCGGGAACGGCGGTCGAATGACGACGAACGAAGCCATGGTTCGTCGTGAGAACAGGACGATGACGGGTCAGCCCGCCGAACACACCCCGATGCATACACACTGTTATGAACTGCGCACAAAACAAAACCAGTCTTACACACAGTCCGAAAAAAATTCGGGATGAAAAATGGAATGTATGCACGGATCGCGACGACAGACTGAGTGTTACAAACTGACCGTGTGTATTGCCGTGTCCCTGCGTAACGGAAGCGAATCTGGATACTGCGTCAAGTATGACTCAATCGCTGCAATGTCGTCCTCCGATGAATCGGCCGCCGATATCGACTTTCGAGCCGAAAACGACTCGTACCGCTGGGGTGAGGGAGCGTCCACCGCCGCGCGCCGTGCTGGCGTGCTTTCCTCTCCGCCTTGTAAATTCTCAGGTGCCTCCGTTCTTCTGTGTCCGGGACACATCCGGTTGTGTTGTTCTCGCTGCTTGTGTCGTTTGCTAAGTTCAGCACGAAACAGCGATTCGTGTAGTTGCTGCATACGGTCGGTGTGGAAATCTCGGCGCTTAGCGGAGCAAATCATTTCGATCAATTTCGCCAACTGTGTGATCTGAGCTAGTCGTCGCTGATTCCAGACGAGCGATTGCACCATTTCAGTCTGAACCATGGCACGGCTGGCTTGCTGGCGGTGAATGTGATCAGCCAATTGCAAATCCAATTCACGCACGACAGAAGCAAGCGCAACTGACGCCATCTCGAAGCACCTTTGAGAACCATATTAAGGCATAAACAAGAAAATCACTGCCGCAAAGTTTTTCCACTGCTTTTCGCGAACAAAGGCTTTTCGACGTGAGATAAACTAACCGACTTTGCGTTCGAAAACTCCACTACCGAGGGAGAGTAGGTACGAAAGTCGCAACGTGGCGAGCCGCAACGCCTCTGTCGCACCTTCTGGAAGTTCGTCGTTGACGGCCTTCTCTACTTCGGGTACCTTGGAAGGAAATCTCCACATGATCAGCACCAGCACACTGAAAATCAAGAGAGGGTTCTCATCCGACAACACATCAACATTCAACACGAACTCGTTGGTCGGCGGCGCAGAAGAAGGACCGAGAGAAGCTGGAATCTCTCTTTCGTCGCAACCGCGGTTCTTGAGAATGTATTGGGAATTTGCCCATCGTTTCTTGGCCTCTTCATAGTGGTGAGTTTCCACGAATCGTCGTGCGAGGTTGATCGCGGCGTCCAATAGCGGAGCGAACCACACCACTTCGGAAAGGCTGAATACGAAACGGTCGTCATCCGTGTTTGCGGTCGTTGCCGATGTGCCTTTCCCTTCATTTTTACAGCCAGATCGACTTCCTGCAGCGGCAGCGTTCGCGCTGTCTGAATCCGGACGGAGTTCGAATCCCATTTCTAGCAAGTCGACATCCGCGACCTCGACGGGAATTCGGTGAATTGCAGCCATCACCTGTTCAGTGGCGACAACAACGAGTCGATCTGCAGTTGAAGGAGACCCTCTTGAAGACGTGCAACGGCAATCTCTTGCCTCCTCAGACGCTAAAACACTTGACATCGCGTCTGCACGTGCACTCACGACAATTGGAATGGTTGGCGATGCAGGCAAAAATAGTGCAATCAAAGGCGAGATCAACGCTTTATGAAAAGTGATTGTTGAAAATGCAGCCAGGTTGGAGGCCGCCCAGCGTGCAAGCGCCAACGCCCATGGACGCATAAGTTGACGGTGCCTGTAAGTGAGATTCGCTCGAGATGCTGCCAGAGACGATGTCACTCCTCCACCTTCTGCATCGGAAGAAAAAGTCGAAGTCGGAGGCGCTGGGACGGCACTTCCACCCAGCCACGATGAGCGGAGTCCGCGCACGTGCTTGATTCTTGCTGCTCGACGATCCGTCTCCATCGTATCCACCACGTGCATCCATTTCGTCACGTTGCAAATCAACATCACATGAAACGGATGCTGGCCGTATCCGAACATTGCCTCTTTTGGCAGTGAAAGGTGGACGAATTGCGAACAGTGGACAAGCAGCAACGCTGCTGGGAATTGACTTTCGATGATCCCGTGAATGTTACCGAGCAGCCCCGCCAACGCAGCGAACACGTCGTTGTGATCCTCGTCGACCAGCCGATGTCCACGGAGGACGTGATGCACAAGGTCGGACCACAAAACATCCTGAGCGGTTAGCGCTCTAAAGCATGAAAAATACATTTGCGGGCTGAGCAGATCCAGGTTTTTCTCGATTCGAGGTGCAGCCCGACGAAAACAGGGCTCCCACGCAAGCCATGTTGTACACGCACTGTGCCAAGATTCACTCACACACGACAATGTCATTTTAGAGTCCGGATGCATGAAGGCGAGTATCCGCTGTCGGGCGGTTGATGAGGGCAACAGCAACTGATCCAAGTTCGGCATTGGCGAGGCTTATGTTATTCAGTAAGGTGGCTATTTCGCATTCCGCGACGAAAAATGCACCATTCGATGACGGATAAAAGCTACAGTACAGTTCAATGTGTTCAAAGAGAAAGCAATGGAATTGACGGCGCTGCCATGAACTCGGTTCACTTCCACGACACATCAACACGTGGGAGAAGAAAATACGAAGCCGGAAGAATTCGTGATCAGGTCTCTAAGGCCTAGCTGCTGGAATGCTGCTGAATGTCCGCTGCCTTTTTTATCACTGCCTTTTGCGCCATGGCTCTTAACTTTCGCGCAGTCCGCGTGCCATACGCATCGATCATAGACGAGAACGTTCCTCCAGCCATGTTCATCAGTTCTGTTGGCGTCCCGACTTCTTTTGCCTCGCCTCGGTCCATCACAACAATCAAATCTGCGTCCAAAATGGTGTGCAGACGATGGGCAATGATGATAACGGTTTGGTGACCGAACGCCCGCCTCATGGCCTTCTGGATGTGCTTGTCCGATTCTTGGTCGATATTCGCTGTGGCTTCATCCATTAGGATGAACTCGCAGTTTTTCTTCAAAATCGCACGCGCCAGACAGAGCAATTGCCGTTGACCGACCGAAAAATTTTTGCCACCTTCAGTGATCGCACACTGGACTCCGCGCCCTTGCTGCGTGTCAAGCTCGGTGGCATCTTCCTCGGAAATGCGTTGCGTCATTCCGACAATTTCAATTGCTCCCAGGATTGTAGCGTCATCGTGCTCATCGAATGGGTCTAAATTTGACTTGATCGTGCCGTTGAATAGGACGGGATCTTGTGGAATCATAGCGAACAAATTGCGCAAATCTTTCAAGGAATACGTTGCGGCATCCCTACTGCCGATGAAGATGCGCCCGTCGCAGATGTTCACCAATCGCAGCAAGGCAAGCATTGTGGTACTTTTTCCACTTCCCGTTCGACCGACAATTCCGACACGACTTTTTGGCTTTATTTCGAAACTGACGTTTTTCAACACGAGCGGCAAACCCTCCCGGTAGCGAAGGGAGACACTTTGAAACGAAATTCCCAGTGAATGATTGACGTCGTGGTGGTGCGTCGTGGTGGGTGGAGCAGAGAAGTCTTCCAGCTCAATTTGCTCGGCATAGTAAAAAATTCGCTCAACACTGTTCATATCTGCTTCGACGCTGGCGACGGTGCGAACCGTCCAGTTCATCAGCTGTGTGATGCTAAGGGCCAGAGTGACACCTAACGATACCAAACCTACGTCGAGATGACCAAATGCAGTCAACTTGCATGTGACTCCTGATATAACCATCGAAGTGATCAAAATATTTCCCATAAATTCCAGACGCACTCCAAGCCAACGGTTCGCAACTGCCTGAAGGTAAGATGAGCTGAAAGCCGCATCTATTCGACGCATTGCATCCTTCACAAACGAACGCTCCTGATGGTAAACAGAAACTTGTTTCGCCCCTTCCAATGCTTCTGATAACAGAGCGAAGACAGGTGACTTGTTGATAGTGTCAACTCGTTTGACTTCGCGATTCGCGGCGTTGAAGTATTTCATCACCCGAGAGTACACGATACCGACTGGCACGACGGCAACAAGGACGAACGGTTGTGATGCAATCATGACGCTCCAACTGCTGATCATGGCGAAAACAACACCCATCATCCCCAAAAAATCCATTGGAAGATCGTTGTCGATTTGATCGATGTCTTTCGCAAAGCGATTCAAAATGCGACCCAGTGGGGTAGTGTCAAAAAAAGCGGTCGTTGCCCTCGACACGGAAGTGAGTAATGCTGCGTGCAAAGAGAGTGAACCGAGTCGGAAACTGTCGTAAATCATCCACGCGCGACTCGCGTAATTGAAGATTGTGCATCCGACGGTGGCAACGTACACAGTCAAATACGTTTTTTGCGACAAGCCGTATAACCCTTGACTCCAGATCGACAACCAAACATTGCTGGAAACAGCGATGGTTTCTGTGACGAAAAAAAGAACCACTGTTGAAACAACTCGACTCCAGCCGCCGCAGTGCATGAAGTACTTCAAGTAAGTTGATATTGAAATGTTGCCAACTGCTCTTTCTTCGGTCGTCATCAACACAGCCTGCTTCTGCACCATGGAAGGAGAATTAACTGTAGTTGGCGGCGGTTGGACGGTCAAACCTTCAGTGTCGCTTTCAGATGAACTGACGTCCTTGTGACGAGTCGCAGCCGATGATTGCAGGACTGGAGTGCCAAGATCCGATAAATTAGAAGTTGCCACACGTTCCATGCCGTTCTGATCCAGGTTCGTCGCGGTTTGCCGGTTCCATTCTTGGTACGAGCCATAATCCCCGCTAAAAACGACGCAACCTGCATCGAGGGAAACGATGAAATCAGCGTGTCGTAAAACATGAGGATAATGCGTGACAAGGACTCTTGTGGTTCCAGCTAATGCACCGAGGAAGCAATCGGCCAGTAATCGTTCGGATACATGTGCATCAACTGCAGCGAGCGGGTCATCGAGTAAATACATATCCTTTGAAGAATACACTGCCCTTGCCAAGCTTACTCGAGCTTTTTGGCCCCCGCTCAAGTTCACTCCCTTTTCACCGATTTCGGTCATGTCCCCCGCAGGCAAATCACGCAAGTCTTGTGTCAATTGACACACGCGAATCACTTGCTCGTACCGCTGGCTGTCGTAAGGCAAGAAAAACAAGATGTTGTCCTTCACCGATGCGTTCATGATCCAGGGTTGCTGGGGAGCATATGCAACACTAGTGTGACACTTGATGGAACCGGACAAGAGTTTGTAGTGCCCAAGCAGCGAATTCAACAGCGTCGACTTTCCACTTCCTGTCTTGCCAAAAACCACGGTGAGTTTGCGGCTGGGGATCCGAATGGAAACGTCTCGTAGGAGTATCTTTTCAGTGATTCGAAATTTCTTTGCTTGCATATCACTGGGGGCTAGCATGTTTGGCGCCGTGTAAGAAATCGCTTTGTTGATGAAATCTGAAGCGTTTTTGAGTCGTCGTGCCAGTGCTCCTGCTCCTGACATTGGATTTTTAGTTGCAGACGGTGATTTATCATCGCCAATCACAATGCACTGATTCGCGACGATTGTTGCGTTGTCCATGATGGCATCGGTCGATCGAACCGTGTCACAGATTTGTTCCGCTGAAGATTTGCCATCGTCGGCGTCCAGGAACTGACTAATGCGTCTCAGGGAGACCAAAAAGTTGATCATCATTGTGAAAATCGACGGTATCATCATGAACGGAAAGCGCAAAATGTTGAGCAGCGCAATCATCGGGAAAACGACTCGCGGCACGAGGCGATGCCCAGTGCCAGCGTACAAGACGAAAACCCCTGCCATAACGATGATAGGACTTGCGGCAACAACGAAACTGGCGCCGACACGCCACAACTGAATACGCTTCAGCCAACTAATTTCGACTTGGCGGAGGCCTGTGATGATCGCTTCGAATCGCGTTTCCCAGCCCATATACTTGACAATACGAATGGCACCGAACATTTCGTTTGTCGCCTTGACTCGATTGTCCGTTGCTTTCAGGAAGTCACGCCGCAATGCAGTCAACCTTCGATACATCCACGCTTGGATAGGCGAAGAAACAAGCATCAAAGCGATGCAGGCGAAAGCGACCCATCCGACCATTTGATACATCATCGCTAGCGAAACGACGACTTGCATGGGCGACGACCAAACGTAATTGACGAAACCGCAAAATTCGTTGACGCGTTCCACATCTCCACTCATCATGTTCACAATCCTTCCAGCGTGAAGTTCGGGATGAAGTGCTGCCTTGGGAGATAACGTCAGCGCCTTGTGGAATATTTGTCCCATCAACGCGGAACGGCAATGCAAACCACTTCTCAGAACAATGTGGAAATGTTTGTGCAACGCCAGTGATTGCCCAAGGTTCAACAGAAAAAAAACGGCGACAATCCAAGCTGCACCACCAGGCGTCGGATGATCATCGGAAACGAAGTCCACAAAAGCTCGAAGAACCATTGGCGACGACAGGTAACAAGCGTCGTGAATCAGCTTGCAAAGACCTCCAACGGCAAGATCTTTACCAACCAGCTTGAACAAACAATGTAAGAGACTTGGCGCTGCGGGCGTGACTTCGCTCCCTTGTTCCAGGAATCGCAAATCCGAGGGGTTTTCAACTGTAAAAAGTGGGTTACAACGCGCGTCTCTTGCAGTGTTGATACTGAAGTCGATGATCTGCCGGCGAAGCTCGATTATTGGCTCACCATCGTTTAACGTACTCGGTTCCAACCAAACCGCCGGTCCACCGTTGCGGATAGATTGCTGGTGCAGCTCATGGTAGTGGCCAGGTGAGATTGTCCATTCTACTACGGATACAATTTCGCCACTTGGAGCGGTCAACGTCCGCTGGAGACTCCCACGGCTTTGATAATCATCTTTTCTTCGAACGGCTTTCCCCATCTTCGATAACCAGGTGTATTTCTTGGCTCGTTCATTGGCGAATTGTTTGAATAGCACCGTTGACACTGAGTGACATTTGTCGCAGAAAGAAAGATTGGTCACAACGCCAGTCGATAGCTCTCCTTTGACAGCGGTCGAAATGATCCTGCCCAACCACCAGTAGACGATTTTGCTCGGTACAGAAGTTTTTTCTTCCTCGGAAAGCTGATGCACAGTCGCTTCGCTCCAATACGACATGGTTGTACGGGGGAATACTGGTTGTGGGGGAAGGAAGGAAGGAAGTGGTGCTGGCCCAAGTGGGCATAACCGGCTGTGCAGGCGTGGGTGATTTGCCTGGACTCACGCGGCGGGATTCACAGTTCCGCCACCGA
>ERZ1292630.2859-Hain-H41-02um-R3-2859-length-15613-cov-4_pt1 | contig 15613 bp, 13 predicted proteins | sample MGYA00564408_ERZ1292630 | MGnify/ENA primary metagenome ERZ1292630 (study PRJEB36523, sample SAMEA6512641) | groundwater metagenome | collected 2019-01-08 | study: AquaDiva: Metagenomics assemblies of 32 groundwater samples | reverse complement strand
GTGCGGAGATCACAGCGCACGATTCCGGAAATGACGCTGACATTGTCAGGATCAACCATGAATCCGCCAATGATGTCGATCGTGACTCCTTCGATAAACTCAAGTTTGGCGTCAGATTCAAAAAGAACGGTATCGGCTTTCTTTTCTGGAGAGAGGCCGAAATCGGCAGACATCGCTACATTGCCGAAGCAGACAACCGCTACAAGTAGCAGAAATATCTGTATTCGCCTAATTGTCTTGCGCATCTTGATTTATCCAATCTTCCAGAAGTTTCACTTCCTGCGCTGTCCATGGAGTGAGTCCATTGGGCATGTATCCCGTCTGCACTGCATCAAACATATGGCTCACCGCCGCATTTCCTGGCACCACGATGCTTGTCACCAAATGGGACGCTAATCGCACTTTCAGCCATTCTCCGGAGCCAAAATCTATTCCTCCTTGCATCGAGCCCCCGCCATGGCAGGGGGCAATGGCACAGTCCCGCACAATCAGCGGTTTAATTTGAGAGGCATATGACACCCCGTCGTCATCCCATAGGTACCCAACCGCCAATTCATTGATAATTGTTGCGCTGTCGTGCGAAGGATTAGCGAGAGTAATTGTGAATGATTCTTCACCTTCGAGGATGGCGTCTTCAACGGTGGTGATAGTCATCATGGTCGAGGCCGCACCAGAATCAATAGTAACTAGTCCGGAGTCGCCCACGAAATCCTCGCCGTCAAATGCCGTCCCGTTAGACGTCGCATAGGACACCGACACTGATGCATCGGTATTGCCGGTGCGAGTTACGAGAAAGGCCATACCGCCGCCTTCTATCGCCGTCGCGTTTGCCACAGAAATTTCCATTGGGCCGGGAGTACCATGATTTTGGTCATCCTCCGGCAACGGGCTCTCCCCCAAATCGACACAGCCAGCTACCAGCAGGCAAATCGGAATTATTACAGAACGAAGAAGTTTTGCAAGTGGTTTCATCGTAATCGTCAGCTCACATTATGCGCGGTTCAGCGAAACACTCAATGAATAGTCCAGCCGGCTCAATTGTCCTGCGCGTCCTGGTCGATCCAGTCGCGAATGGTGGCCTGCTGTTCGGCAGTCAATGGAGTGCCATTCTTCGGCATCCGAACACCGAACCGGGGTGTCCCTGTTGTTTTGAAATAGAGCGAACTCGAACCGGCATCTTGCGGCACAACAATGGCACCATTGTTACCCACGGCATTCCGCACCGTCGCCCACGCCGCAGTACCCATCGTATACCCGCCGGAGCTGGAACCACTTCCATGGCAGGTCGCAACCGCGCAGTTGCTTGCGAGAATTGGTTTCACTGCCGATGCATACGATACTCCATCATCGTCCCAGATTTTTCCGGTCGCCATAGAATCGGTAACAGAAGCGCCGGTCACCGAACTGATTTTGAATGTGAATGACTCTCCGAATTCAGGCGTCGCATCTTCGGTGGTAGCGAGCGACACATTTGTGGTTGTCGCTCCGGCCGCGACTGTATCGGAACCCGATGCGTTGGGCAAATCGGAAGGAATTGTCGCTGTCCCTGCTACTTCTGAATAGTTGAATATGATCGGGTCTGTGGTAGAGCCTGTGCGGGTAACCGTAAATGATATGACATTTCCCTCAAGAACTGTCGCGTCGGCGACCGCCACGGTGACCGTTCCTCCTCCGCCACCGCCTGTGCCGTTACTACCCCCGGAACTGTTACATCCAACAAAGCCTGTCATTGCCAGCAAACATGCCAGCGCGACGGCAATTCGTAATACCCTGCTCAAGATTCTCTCATCCATGCTACCATCTCCTGTTCAATGTCAATTTGAACCGCGCGGGTTCAGCGGGAACCCGTGCTACTAAACCTCACCACACCGGTACCCCACCGCAGAGCGGTGGGGGAAAAACGCGTCGGTAACGCACAGCTTGCTGTGCGATTCCAGGAACCAAGGGATCCCCCAGCAAGCTGGGGGCGACCGGTTTCAATTCTCGCCGCGCCCTCACGCGTGTCACTCCCGCGAAAGCGGGAGCCTATCCAACTCTTTGTAAGACAAGATGGGTTCCGGCTCTGCCTCCCGCGCGCCAAAGGCGCACGGGACTTGGTCGGAATGACAGGATAAAGCGCTTCTCGAAATAAACTCCTTAGCTCTTGCCGTACTTAAACTCACTCCCATCAATATCCCACATGAAATTGCAGAAAAACGACATCCCGCTCGTCTTTGGTTCCGGTGAAGTCCCGCAAATACCTCGTATACGATGGCCGTATCTGTACGAACGGTACGGGATAAAAATCAATTGATGTACGCACCCATTCCTCAATACCGTTCTTGAATCGTCTATCCGAGTCATAGAAGTTATACTCACCAACGGCGTACAGTCCCCAAATAATCCGTGCGTGCACGGCATAATAGGTGGCGACGGCATCGTCGTATTTCCCGATGAGATTTCCTTCACCAAGTAGAGTAAACCTGTTCCACGACACTCCGCCGAAAAGCGATTTGGCCGGAGGATAGAGGCCATAGTTTCCATTCATTCGCTCTGAAAATCGCGAAGACAGACCTGCGAGATAGCCGAATGAACCAATGGAGCCTACCCGGAAGGCGTGGATACCTGTCAGCTCTTGTCCAAACTGGTTGAATGATTCGAGTGCGACATTGACGCCATACAACTCTCCTCCGATAGAGGCGCCGTCCAGAAAGATATTCGTTCCATTGCCGGTTCGCGCCCGGTTGAATCCCTGATGGTCGGCTTGCTTGAGTCCAAAGGCCGGGGCAAAGCGGCCAGCCCGAACATAGAAACGATTATCGCAAAACAACAACTGGCCGTAGTTTTCACGCGCCCCATTTTCAGTAAGGCGGGTGTGATACTGCAATCCTTCAAAAGGCTCAAATGTTACGAAGAGGTCGCTTTGCATTCTGAAGACCGTGCCATCTTCGAGAACGAGATGTCGGGAATCAAATCCAACCAGAAGGGATGGAGCGATTCGTGGTTTGCGATATTTCTCCACCGCCCATTTCTTGGTTTTTTCGAGAGTCAGCTCATTGAGCGCGACGGCATAGTTGCCGAATTCGGTCCGCGCCCCACCACCGGCTCCGCTAATATGGCATTCGCGACAGGCGACGGAATGTTCGACTGACAAATTGGGGAATGAAATGACGCTGGAGCCCGCGAGGATGAATAATGCGATGATAGGGATCAACGCCCCCCGCTTGATATGAAAACGCCTCAGCGCGCTGTTACCGCGCGAATTGAATGCGACCATGTTCCTCTTCTTCCTTGGCTAAAAGAGTACGACAGGCTGTCGTTTCGTACCGTGAAACAACCCAAAGTCGATAAAGGTTTCAACTTTTATTGTGAAATGACTCAGTGCTTGAAGTGGCGAACACCAGTGACGACCATCGCGGCCTCAGCTTTGTCGGCGGCCTCAATAGCGGCTGAGTCATTTTGTGATCCGCCGGGCTGGATTATGGCCGTCACTCCGGCATTCGTGGCCACTTCGACGCCGTCGGGCATTGGGAAGAAGGCATCTGAGGCCATCACCGCTCCGTGCGCCCGCTCACCAGCCCGTTTGACCGCCATGAAGGCTGAATCGACGCGTGAGGTCTGGCCCATCCCGATACCAACCGTGGCGCCATTCTTCGCCAGCACGATAGCATTGGACTTGGTGTGCTTGACCACTTTCCATGTGAATAAGAGGTCGGCAATCTCGTTGGGTTGCGGTTGGCGTTTGCTGACTACGGTGAGCTGTGATTCGGTAAGCTTGTACTCATCGGCAGACTGCACCAGCATGCCGCCTCGAATTGATTGGTATGCGACTCGACCTGTTGGAACCGGCATCGCAATATCGCCAAGTGACAATAAGCGGCGATTTTTCTTTTTCTTGAGAAGTTCTAATGCTTCTGCTGTATAGCCCGGGGCAAGGACGCATTCGACAAAGGGGGTTTCATGGAGGACTTTGGCGCACTCCATATCCACTTCCCTATTCAATCCGATAATCGAGCCATACGCCGATAACGGGTCGCTGTCATAAGCTTTTTGATAAGCCTCAGCGATTGTTTTTCCGATTGCGGCTCCGCATGGATTGGTATGCTTGACAACACAAGCGAACGGCTCGTCGAATTCAAGAACCATATCGAGGCAGGCATTCAAATCGTTGTAGTTGTTATACGACAGTTCTTTCCCGGCGAGAACCTGAGCATGAATGAGAGATGCTCCGGCGAATCCTTCGAGAGAATAAAGACTGGCGCTCTGATGCGGGTTTTCTCCATACCGAAGAGCTCTGGCACGGGTGAGGCCGAGCGATATCTTTTCAGGAAATTGATCCGCTGTCAATGACCCGGGAAGGCCACGGGCGAAATACGATGTGATGGCATGGTCATAGCGGGATGTCACGGCGTAGACTTTTCCGGCGCACTGACGGCGAAAGGCGAGACTGGTCTGCCCTTTCTTCTTTTGCAACTGCTCTAAAAGCGCTGGGTAGTCGTCGGTGTCGACTACGACCGTGACGCTCTCGAAATTTTTTGCGGCGGCGCGTAGCATCGACGGTCCACCGACATCTATATGTTCAATCACCTCTTCGTCGGAGACTCCCTGCTTCTTTACTGTTTCTTCGAAAGGATAAAGATTCACGACGATCAAGTCGATAGGCCGGTAATCCGACTGCTTCAATTCATCAATATCGGATTCATTACTGCGACGATAGAGGATGCCTGCAAACACTTTAGGGTGAAGGGTCTTTACCCGACCGCCAAGAATTTCCGGAGAGCCTGTAAAAGTCGATACCGAGATGGCTTGCACCCCTGCTTCGCGCAACACCTTGAGTGTACCACCGGTGGAGATTATCTCCACCCCCAGTTTGGAAAGCTCCATGCCGAGTTGTTCGATGCCGCGCTTGTCCGATACCGAAAGGAGTGCGCGTTTAATTTTTACGGTGTCGCCCACTATCATGCTCCCGTCAATAGCCGCATCGCCTCACGGTAGCGCGCGATCGAGGCCTCGATGACCGAGTCCGGAAGGGTTGGCGCCGGTGGCTTCTTGTTCCAATCAAGCGTATCGAGATAGTCGCGGATTGGTTGTTTGTCGAACGACATCTGCGCTCCTCCCTGCTTATAGGAACTGACCGGCCAGAAGCGGGAGGAATCGGGGGATAAGACTTCGTCGATGAGTATAAATTTCCCATCTTTGAATCCAAACTCGAATTTCGTATCAGCAATGATGATTCCCTTTGAAAGGGCGTAGTCGGCGGCTTTGGTGTAAACGGCAAGGGAGGCGTCGCGGCACATCCGTGCAACGTCGACACCGACCATCGATTCCAATTTGGCGTAGCTGATATTTTCGTCGTGCCCCGTGTCGTTTTTTGATGACGGAGTAAAAAGCGGTTGCGGCAGTTTTCCCGATTCAACCAAGTCAGACGGGAATGTGAATCCATGTACGGTATCATTTCCCTCTTTTCTCGCCGCCACTAATTCCTTCCAAAGAGAGCCGGAAATATAGCCGCGCACGATGCATTCGCATTCAATCCGCTGAGCCTTAACGACAATCATCGAGCGCCCTTCAAGCTGATCGCGGTATTTTCGCAGAGGCTGAGGATATTCGTCAACATTGGCAGTTATCAGATGATTGGGAACGACGTCAGAGAGAAACTTGAACCAGAAAAGAGACATGGCGGTGAGAATCGCCCCCTTGCCGGGGATACCGTTTGGCATGACAACGTCGAAGGCCGAGATGCGGTCGCTCGTGACAAAGAGCAGGGAGTCGCCGAGGTCGTAGACATCGCGAACTTTGCCGCGAGTCATCAGCGGATATTCGCTGATATTCGATTGAAGAAGCGGGGCTGACTTAACGGTTGACATATTCTCCTCGTATTAATTTGTCGATAACTTTTGGATACTGCTCGTGCTCATGCACCAATATACGCGCCGCAAGCGTTTCAGGCGTATCATCTGCCAACACCGACACGCGCACCTGAAGCAGAATGCGCCCCTCGTCATAGGCCTCATTGACCAAATGTATCGTCACACCGGATTCCTTGTCACCGGCGGCGATGACCGCCGAATGAACGTGATGGCCATACATTCCCTTGCCGCCATGCTTCGGCAAAAGCGCCGGATGAATATTCACAATTTTGTCTCTGTATGTTCGCACGACCACCGTTGGCAACAGCTTGAGATAACCGGCGAGGGCGATATAGTCAATACGCCGCGACTGCAAATCCCGCAGGAGCCGTTCACCATAGATTTCAATAGACTCATCGGCATTTCGCGCTACAACCGTGGCTTCTATGCCGGCATTTCGCGCCCGTGTCAGTCCGTAGGCTGAGGGAGTGCTCGACACTACCCACGCCACCTCAGCCGACAGTTCTCCTCGCAATGACGCGTCGATTATCGCCTGAAGATTCGAGCCGCCTCCTGAAATGAAGACCGCCAATCGCGCTTTGTCTGCCATCAGGCGCCGCCATCGAGTTTTTCCCTGAGAAGGCGATTGACAACTTCGGGATTGGCCTGACCGCGGGTCGCTTTCATGACTTGTCCCACGAAGAAGGCAAAAACATTCGTTTTGCCGGAGCGATATTTTTCCACATTGTCGGGACTACTGGCGATCACCTGGTCGATGACTGGAATAAGCGCATCCTCAACGGATATTTGCGCTAATCCCTGCTAGGCAATGATGGCGGCAGGATTTTTCCCCGACTGCGTCATTTCGGCAAAAACTGTCTTGGCGATCTTGCCGGAAATCTCTCCTTTTTGCACCCGTAGTAACAGATCAGCGATAGCCACTGGGGGAATCTTGTAAGTAGAGATGTCTTCACCGGTCTGGTTGATAGTTCCGAGTACTTCGGTTTGAATCCAGTTAGCAGCAGAACGGCCATCGGAGAATGAGCGCATAACCTCTTCGAAATAATTTGCCAGCGCGATGCTTTCGGTAAGAACGAGCGCATCATACTCCCGGATGTCATACTGCGAGACAAATCGCGCCGCACGCGCATCGGGTAATTCCGGCAATGAATTTCGGACAGATTCCACATGCTCTGCAGAGACATCAAGGGTGGGCAAGTCCGGCTCGGGGAAATAGCGGTAGTCGTGCGACTCCTCTTTGGAGCGCATCATCTCAGCGGCCTGCTTCTTTTCATTCCACAACAAACTCTCCTGCTGAACCGTGCCGCCGGTGGTGATTACTCCGACCTGACGCTCAATTTCAAACTGAATCGCCCGCTCCACCGCCTTGAAGGAATTCATATTCTTCAGTTCGGTGCGTGTTCCGAATGTGGGGGATCCAACCGGACGAACCGAAACATTGGCGTCGCATCGCAGGTGCCCCTTCTCCATGTCGCCACTGCAGACATCGACATAGCGAAGAATCTGCTTCATCTTGACCAGATATCCATACGCTTCCTGCGGACTACGCAGATCCGGCTCAGAGACAATTTCGATGAGGGGTGCGCCGCAGCGGTTCAAATCGACACGCGTGAACGATTCTCCCCCCTCGGGATGGAGCGACTTGCCGGCATCTTCTTCAAGATGAATTCGCTTGATACGGCACGTTTTGACTTCACCGCCTTCGAGCCGATAGCGCACCTCACCGCCGAGGCCGATCGGAAGGTCATATTGCGATATCTGATACCCTTTGGGGAGATCGGGATAAAAATAATTCTTTCGGGAAAAAACCGAATGCAGTTGGATAGTCCCTCCGACTCCCAGAATCATCCGCATGGCGTAATCGACGGCTTTGCTATTGAGAACGGGGAGCGCTCCGGGAAGTCCCAGACAGACCGGACAAGTCAGGCTGTTGGGTGCTTCGCCGTACAGATTACGGCAGGTACAAAATATCTTGGATTCCGTTGAAAGCTGGGCGTGAACTTCCAGCCCGATGACCGGCTCAAAACCGTTAAACTCTGCCAATCCTGCGTCCTTGTCGTGCCATCACAGGTCGCGCCGGGTCACTTTGACCAATTCGGGCGCCTATGGGAAGGGGACAATTAACGCTCAGCGACTGGCAAAGTCAAACCATATCAAGGTCAGAAAACCGCTCTGCTTGAGAATGAGAAATGCAAAAATGAGTTGGACAATGACAACATAGCCGCGCGTCAGCGGGGTCTTTTCAAGCGCCGCCACATCCTGACCGGCCGATTCGAGAATACGGAACGGAAGGCGCGCCGCGTATGACGTCAAATAGACAAACCAAAACAAGGGATTCCACAAATTGAGTTTTTCCCGCCACAGCATCTTCTGGTAAATCGAAATGCCGCGGTCGAGTTCTGCAAGCGGGGTGTCGTCGCGGAGGTCATACTTGCGAACCAACTCCGGCCTGAAGACGGCCTTGACGACATTGATCTTCAGCGATTTCCCCCCTTGTGAAGGCAAATCGGTGGTCTGAAGATAGCCACAACTCACTTTGCCGAGGGAATCGCACACAAATCCAAGGGCCGATTCGAGACGCTCCCGCACAGTTTGAGCCGCCAGATTCCGTTCGCGGTTGGTGAAGGCAATATACTCGCCATATTGTTTGCGGAATTGCACCAGCGACTCCAGCCGTTCTTTTGCTTCAAAGTAGTTCATGCTCTATTCCGTGGTTCGCTCCAGAAATTGGAGCACGATATCGTTGAAAAGTTCGGGTTTTTCAAGGGGAACCATATGACCGCAACTGGAGATGATGTGCCTTTCAACGGACGGTATCCGTTCATTCATTATTGCCGCCATCTCGACAAAAACTCTGTCTTTGTCACCTGCGATAACACACGTCGGCATTGAGATGTGCTGGAGTCTGTCGCTGTCGGCTTCAGTGTGATATTTCCCCCGAAGTGGGTCATTCCATACCGCCAATGGCTGGTTGACAATCATCTGTCGCATCAATTCCCCTGCTTCCTGCAACTCGGCTGGAGCATAGTATGGCATGATATAGTCAAGCCAGAATTTCTTTGCCACATCGGCTCCCTGTTCCCGTGCAATTGTGTCAATCCTACTCACCCACTTGAAAAACCAGTGCCTTGCGAGCGGCGCCGCCACAAGTGTCAGCGACTGCAGACGTTCCGGATAGGTCAGAGCAAAACCAAGCGCCGTCGCACCGCCCATTGAGAAGCCTATCAAATGAAACCTCTCCAATGATAGAATATCGGCACAAAGGAGTAAATCTTCGACCCGCTCGTCGCGCCCATAGCCACTCTCGGGAGTATCCGAAAGGCCATGCCCTTTGGCGTCGACAAAGATTGACCGGTGCGCTTGCCCGAATCGTTCCACTTGAAAAGTCCACATTCGCCGGTCGAGCATGAAACCATGAAGGAAAATGACCGGAATCCCCGGAGTAGATTTGACAGGAAGGTATTCTTCGTAGTAAAGACGAACCCCTGACGCCAGCATTGCGTGCGGCATAGTTATCTTAGCTTGTAGAGGCTATTGGCAATTTGAAAAAGAGAAAGCTCTCCGCATTCGGGGGCGATAAATTGTACTCCAGCCGGCCGGCCATCGGGGATATTCCCAAAGGGGACTGTTATCGCCGGAATCCCGGCCAGATTGGCTGGCGCGGTGTAGACGTCGCTGAGATACATTGCTAACGGGTCATCGACCTTGGCTCCAATCTTGAACGCCGGAGTAGGTGAAGTTGGCGATATGAGCAGGTCAACATTTTTGAACGTATCGACGAATTCCTGTCGCATCAGATCGCGCACCTGTGTGGCTTTGTTGTAATAAGCATCGTAATAGCCCGATGACAGCACATAGGTTCCCAGCATGATGCGCCGTTTGACCTCGGCGCCGAATCCCGCTGTGCGTGTCGCGCCATACATCTCGAGCAAATCCCCATCCCCTCCCTTGCGAGGACCATACTTCACGCCGTCGAATCTCGCCAGATTCGATGACGCCTCCGCCGACGACACCACATAATAGACTGGTATCGCCATTTCGGTAAGCGGAAGGGAAATATCTATGAAAGTGTGCCCATCCCTCTTAAGAGCATCGATGGCTCGGCTCACGACGTTTCCAACCTGCGGGTCAAGCCCTTCGGAGAAGTACTCCTTTGGAATCCCGATACGATATTTTCTTCCGCTACGAATCTCTTTGGGATAGTTGGGATGGGAGTACGAAAGAGAATTCGCATCGTTGGGGTCGCTTCCCGAAGGAACCGCATAGGCAAGGGCGAGGTCTTCGACGGTTCGCGCGAAGGGGCTTATCTGGTCGAGGGATGATCCAAATGCTACTAATCCGTAGCGCGAAATGCCGCCGTACGAGGGCTTCAGTCCAAAAACTCCGCACAATGCCGCTGGCTGACGAACCGAGCCGCCCGTCTCTGAGCCATAGGCAATCGGCACAATTCCCTGTGCTACTACTGCCGCCGATCCGCCCGATGAACCTCCCGGAACGAGGGAATGGTCGATGGGGTTTTTCACCGGCCCGTAACTGGAGTTTTCGTTTGATGACCCCATCGCGAATTCGTCGAGATTGGTCTTGCCGATTATTATCGCCCCTTCGGCAACAAGACGCTCAGCGCAGGTGGCGTCGTAGGGAGAGATAAAATTATCGAGAATCTTAGAGGCGCAGGTGGTGGGGTAATCTTTGTAACAGATATTGTCTTTGATGGCAACCGGCACACCTGCCAGCCGTCCGGCAGATTTGCCGCTTTTTAATGCGGAGTCAATGGCCTTGGCCTGAGCGCGGGCTTTGTCTTCACAGAGAGTGATGAAGGCGTTGAGTTCGCGCCCTTCGGTGCGGGCGAGCGTGAGCGCAGATTCGGTGATTTCGACCGCGCTGAGCTTTCCTGACGATACTTGCCTTGCAATTTCGCTGGCGGTGAGTGCTTTGTAATCCATGCCGGGGAATATATGGCGTTGCGGAGGGGAGTTCAAATGGGAAAAGAGAGACTACATCGACTTAATGAGAATAGCGGCATTGAAGACAAAGCCGCCTGTTAGCCGTTTATTTTGTGCCACGCGAAGCGTCGCATCGAGCGCAGACGAGATGCGTTGTCTTTATTCAAGCAATGTCAGGAGTCCCGTGCTCCTGACTCCGACCAATTCCAAAGATGTCAAAACCGCAGGGGTTTTGACCTACTCAAGAATAACGAGCACTCTGACATTGAGTAGGGCAGGATTGTCCGCAATCCTGCCAATTATCTCGCATAGTAAGCGAAAAAGATGGCGGCATTGAAGACAATGCCACCCTACGTAAGATCAAAGACTGGATTCCCGCCTTCGCGGGAATGACAGAGGGGAGCGGGAATGACAGAGATGAAAACTTCACTCAAACACTATTGTCAAAAAAACCTCACCCCTCCTTTATCACCAGATTAATCTTCCGGCGGCGGAGTTCCTCGAAGAAGAGTTTGGGGTCGACCACCAGCTCCTGCGGTTTGCATCCTCGCGCCGATATTTTGCCGGCGGCGGCCATCCACACCACAATCGCGGCCGGGAATGCCGTCGTGCGCATCATCGCGGTCAATCCCGTTTCCATATCCTGACGGTCAACAATTTCATAGGTAATTGTTCCCCGGCTTCCCCCGCGTGTCCCCTCGGCGGTCAGACGCACCAGCACCATATCCGGCTCGGCAAAACTGAGATTGTTGTCGAGGACCGCCTTGAACACCTCCCGCGGCTCCACCGACTGTCCATCGACCATCAAGCGGTGACGCGAGGCCAGTCCGAGTTCGAGCATGGGGCGAAAGAGATCGCAGTGCCCCTTGTAGCGGATCGTCTTGTAGTCGAGGAAATCAATTTTACCCCGATAGGTATCGGGAAGAGTTGATGTTCCGCCTGAGGTATAGAACGCCTCCAGTTCGGGGAGGCCTTCGAATGCCAATGACTCCAATGCCGACATCGGCTCGACAGTTTTGTGCTGTCCCTTTTCAAGGATAACACACGGCTCCCAATATTCATTGATAAGTCCCTCTGCTGAGAAAACCATTTGATAATTCAGCGGCGGGCGGGGATTTTGCGGTAGCCCTCCCACTCGAATGCGAATGGAATGGGTGGTATCGAATCGCGAGATTGCATCAGCGGCAATGACCGCCACCATCCCCGGCGCAAGACCGCAATCGGGCACGATGATGACACCGGCGCGAGCGGCTTCGGCATCCATGGCCAATTGGGTGCGGACGGCGTCGTTGTTTCCGCCGAGATCAGCGAGGTGGCAACCGGCCTTGATGGCGGCTCGGGTTATCCCCGGATTGTATCGATAGGTGACACAGGAGAGGGCCGCCGAGTAGCCTTTGAGGGCTGTCTCGACCGCTGATTCATTGCCGGCATCAAGGGCATGTGCAACAGCCCGTCCATTGCCATACTGTTCGGCTACTTTGCGGGCAAGTTTTTCATCGATATCAAAGACGCCGACCGAATCGACTCCGGCCACCCGAGAAAAATCATACACCGCCGCCCGTCCCATAAGCCCTGCACCGATCACTGCTATGTTCATTGTGAAACGAATCCGCCTTCCGGTATTGGGTCAATACCACACTTGCTCATCTGTTTGTTCATCGGTTGAAGATATACGATTAGATTCGTGGAGTCGAGTCTCCAAAGTGCCGATATCTACTACTACAAACAGAGAGGGAAATAGTTAAGTATATGGCTGACGACGTCGTTTCGACCTCACCGACCGCGACATCGAATAGTAGCGCTGTTGACAAACAAGAGCTGTCGCGCGAATTGCAGATGGTTCTGGAGATTCGCCCCTATATTCTGAAATGCCTCTCCCTCAATCACGACATCAACAACCCCTTGGCGGGGATAATCGGTTACGGCGAAATCCTGTCGGAAGAGGAATCCCTCACTCCCGAACAAAAGGGATATCTGAATCAAATTATGACATGCGCCGAACGGATTCGCGCCAAAATAAACGAATTGTGTGAAGAAAAGATTGCTCTTCAGGGACAGCTTGATCTTCGTGAGGTTGTCGAACTGCTTTCAAAAGGGAAGCCCGGCTGATTTAGAGCAGTTGATGCATCTTTCGGAGCGCCCACTCCAACGACAACGCCGCAATAAAAATAGCCAGCAACCATTCCGATTGCCAAATTGGCGCCGAACGGGATTCGGTCATTTGCACCGGTTCCATTTGCAGGGCGGCAACGGCATCACCGAACTTTTCGTAGCGAACATAGCCTCCGCCGGTTGCAGAAGCCACAGCTTGCAGTGCGGCAGGATCGGCGCCCGGATGCATCTCTTCCAGTGAATACGACTCCACCACTATCTCGCCATCACTCTTCTTCAGAATCTTGCCGTCTGCGGAAAAGCTCCCCGAATATTTGTATTTCCCCGGTGAGAGGGCATTAAACTCGACGCGATAGGTTCCATCGCCTGTTTGCGTGAAATCCATCTCCTGAGCTTTTCCTGATGAATCGGTCAAGGTTACCTGCCCATTGACAGACGGAAGTGGCCTGAATCCGGGATCGAATGCTGATCCGGCAAATCCGACCGACTCACCGCGAGTGTAGACCCGCTTGTCCGGCGTAATTCGCACTGGCTCGACGTCGTCACGGACTGTCAGCCAGGATATAGAACCATCAATGATTTTCCCATAGGCGCTGTTATCCTCGCCGAATCCTCGTGTCACAAAGCTCCACGGCCAAAATGGAAGCGTTGCGAAAGCCAGCACTTTGCCGGGTCCGTGACGAACAGTCCCAATTGCTGGAGTCGATCCTCCTGCCGATGTCAACTGCGCCAGAATCGTTGCGCGCGACGATACTTTATCGCAATCGACAACCAATGCAAACGGCGGCAGTTTTGACCAAACTTCCCGTATTGCGGATTGGTCGTCCGCCAGACGCACCACCGGATGATAAAGCGATCCTTCAACCGGCTCAGCACGAAACTCGGCATATCGAAAAGCGCTGACCCTCGATGGCGCAAAAGGAAGCAGAGCGTTGAACCATTCCTGCGGAGCGCTTCGCGCAAATCGCTCTCCCATCATAACCCATAGCGCGCCGCCCCTATCGTTCAAATACGATTGAATCGCCTCGCGCGCTGGCGACAAGCTGGCTGGATTCGGATCATAGAGAATGACCAGATCATACCGGTTCAGCTCAGTCAATCGGGATGGAAATGGCGCGAACAGGTTGCCGGCGTTAGCTGAGAAGACGCGCAGTTCAACTTCATAGCGGTCGGATAAAGCAAGGTGGCGTTTGAGAAATCCCACTTCATAATCGGGAGCTTCAGTTGCAATCAAAATGGCAAGGCGACTCTTGAGCACTTTGACCGAAAACGAACGGGAATTATTGGCAACCGTTTCTTCTCCTTCAATCTGTGCAACTTCAACCCTCAATACCTGCTCACCAGCCTCCTCCGGCGTCCACGATAGCTCAGCCTCAGCAAAACCGTCATCGGCTTGCACCGTCAATTGTTGCTGGGAAATCAAACGGTCGCCGCGAAGGAGACGCACCGTTATCGGTTTGCCGGAAAGGTTGCGAGTGGAAAGAGTAACACGCACCTGATTAGACTTGCCGGTAAATGCAACCGCTGGAGATTCTACTTTTTGAATTCCGGCGTCGAGATTTCCTCCCCCTGATGAAATATCAACGGCAATAATTCGCGAGCGGAGTCCCTCCACTGACTGCGGCGACCTTCCTGAGTTGGAGTTGCCGTCGCTTAACAATAGCCACCTGTCCGATGGCGCTGTCATTTCTCCCTGCGCAATGGTGGCAAGAGCCTCACCAAGGGCGGTGGCATCGGTGGCAATCTTGTCGCGGTCGGCGTCGACATTGCCTCCGAAGTACACTGTATGTATATCGGATTCGCTGGATACTTTCGCAAAATCGGAGGATGCAATCAGTGAGTCGACCCGCTGTGCCCGTGTGAGTTCTCCCTCTTTTCTCTGCATCGATTGTGATGCATCCACGATGACCGTCAGACGGGGTTTGCGCTCAAAGGTCCGTTTCCATCCGATGACGGTCTCGAAGAGAACCAGAACGAGAACAACGACCGCAATCGAGCGAAGCCCCCCCAGAATGATGCGCCACATGAGGGAAACTGGTGGATTGGTGCGGTAATAATGCAGAATCACCAGCAGGCTAAGTACGGAAAGGATACTGCTGACGAGAATCGGGGATTCCGACAAAAAATCAATTGTGAACTGCATCGGCTCTGACATAGTGAAGATTATACAGCGTTTGGTGAGAGAAGGCGAATGACGTTATTCGCAAAAACCGACACCGAGAAGGCCCTACGCCACTCGCTGGGTGGTGAATTCGACCATGCTGGTAAGAGATTCGAGATAGGGGGATTCAGGCAATCCCGAGATAGCGTCAAGAGCCTGCGCGCTCAGGTCCTCGGCACGGGAATAGGCGTAGTCGATACCGCCATTTTCGGTCACAAAGGCATGAACTTTCCGGAATGATTCCGGGCGACCATCCTTGAGGAGTTGGATAATTTCGCGGCCGCTGTTTCGTCCGACTTTACGAAGGGAATGAATCAGCGGGAGGGTCACTTTGCCGGTCAGAACATCGTTTCCTGGCTCTTTGCCGGTGATTTCGGCGTCGCCAACATAGTCAAGAAGGTCGTCTGCAACCTGAAAAGCGATACCGATTTTCTCTCCAAAATCCGCGAATCGTTTGCGATCTTGTTCGGGACGGCTCTTGAGAATCGGCCCTGCTTCGCAAGATACAGTAAACAAAGAAGCCGTCTTGTCGGCGACGATAGAAGTGT
>ERZ1292630.2856-Hain-H41-02um-R3-2856-length-15617-cov-5_pt1 | contig 15617 bp, 2 predicted proteins | sample MGYA00564408_ERZ1292630 | MGnify/ENA primary metagenome ERZ1292630 (study PRJEB36523, sample SAMEA6512641) | groundwater metagenome | collected 2019-01-08 | study: AquaDiva: Metagenomics assemblies of 32 groundwater samples | reverse complement strand
CGCTTGGACCGCCGCAAGTACCCGACGGGCCGCAAGGTCACAGACGAGGAAATGAAACACGTGAAGCTCGAACGCCACAAGTTCCATGGTGAATGGAACTACACCATTCGACCACGGACATCATGATCGAATTGCGACCATTATCTATTTACGGCGCCTAACTGGCCAACTTGGGTTAGACGCCTGCGGGGTGTTTCAAGATTTTTTCAGGATTGTCGTCCGTGTCGGCGCGGGCGTGCGGTCGGTGTTCGCGTTTCGGAGTCGATGTAGTCACGACCTTCCCCATTGTTTTCGCATGTGCGATTTGGCATTCTTGTTGCAGAAGGATCGAACTTCGCGGCAGGAATGGGATGTTTCTCAAACGGCTCGAATCCCGGCGCGCCGGGACAAGAACGGCAAAGGTCATACCTACTGGGCGTTGGTCGAATCCTACCGCACGATCGGAGCCCCGGCATTAATGCCGGGGCTCTGACTTAAGGACATTCACCTGGATCGGCTGTGACTCAGGCCAACGGTTGACGCCTCGCGCCTAATTGTGGCACGGCAGGCTGCACGGGAACGGAACTCCCTTGAAGGCGTTGACGATGTCCGAAATATCCCGGAAGTCAATGCCTCCGTCCGGCGTACATGGGAAAACGTCGTATGCCTGAAACGGAAGGATGAAAATGCCCTTGAAGGCGTTCACTTCCAGCGAGATGTCCGCGAAGTCCACGAACCCGTCGTTGTTGATGTCGCCCCACAGATACGTTTGATCCGACCCCGCGGTCGATTCAAACGTTCCGCACTCCGCGACCACATCGTAGATGCTGCTCGGAACAACATCGGGATCCTGCACCAGGACCGTTCCCCACTGGCTCGGCGTCTTGAAGACGCGATCGGCTATTCCCACGAGATTCCCGTTTGCATCGATCCACTGCAGCAGGCAAGGCCAAGTCGGCGAAGTCACCCGCAGCGCGACCGGAGCGACGGACCCCGCCGGTTGCGGCGTTACGCGCAGATGCCGCGAACTGATCGTCTCGACCAGGGGTGCTTCCGGAATCGCCACACCGACGCAAACGCCGGCGTTGCATTGATCCGATCCGGTGCAGATGTCGCCGTCGTTACACGGCGTTCCTCTGAGAACGAATCTGTTCAGGCACATGCCGAAACCGTTGCAACTATCCGGTCTATCGCATTGACTGCTGCTCGGGTTGCCGCACGCAAAGCCCGGACCTTCAAAGTTCAGAACGCACGTGCCGCCGCCGTCGCACGTATCCGGGTTGTCGCATTCCGTGTCGGTCGGATTGCCGCACGCCAAACCGATCGGCTCGGGCGGATGCGTGCAGAGTCCGGTATTGCACAGATTCCTGGTGCACACGTTGCCGTCATCCGCACACGGCGTGCCGTCCGTCTTGTGGTTGACTTCGCAGACCCCCGCCCCGTCGCAGGCGTCCGGACTGTCGCACTCGGTATCGCCGTTGCCGCCGCATGCGGTGCCCTCAGGCCGCGGCGACCATGTCGTTGTGGAGATTTGCGGTACGCATGACTGGCAGTCGTTCTCGGGGTTCAGATCACCTGCCAGGTAGCAGACGCCGTCGATCAGGCAGTCGTCGGCGGGCGTGAGGTTCAACACAATCGGTCCCTTGTTACCCTGGTAACCGGCGACGCGTATGTAATACGTCACCCCCTGCAATGTGCCGAAGACCAGCGCGGAGTTGAGTCCCACGCCGCTGTCATCGTCGCAGGCGATCTCAATTCCGCCTGAGGAGGGGCACGCGTTGTACACGCTGAGCACCGTGTCATTGATCGGCAGCAGGTTGCTGCCCGTCGTGCTGATAAACACCGCGCCGTTGCAGTCGGCCGTATACGTAAACCATACGTCATGGTTCGAGTCCGGTTGACACGATGCCTCTCCGTCGTCGATCCCGGCGCCGCTGTTGTCGCTGAGGTTCAGGCCCACGATCGCCGGAACGGCGAAAGCGCACTGGTCGTTGCATTCCGGATCGACCGCGCCGGCGCACACGCCGCTCGTGCACGTATCGAACCCGATGCCGGGGCGCCCCGTACCCGTGCAGGCATTGCCGTCGTTGCACAATGTTGCGTCGGCCAGCACCGTCCAAATCGTCGTGTTCGTCGAGGGGTCGCATTCCTCGCACGTGTTGCCCGGACGCAAATCGTTATCCGCGAAGCACACTCCATCAATGAGGCAACGGCTGGGATCGAGTGCGTGGTCGCACTTGTCCGTCGCCTCGTTGCAAGTGTCCGTCGTGCACGTGAGCGAGTCGGCGCAGTTTTGCGGCGTTCCCCCGCCGCAGACCCCGCTCGTGCATTTCGTGTTGTCCGTGCAGAAGAGAGCATCGTTGCAGGGCGTGTTGTTCGGCAGCGTATTCACCAAACACGCCCCGGACCCGTTGCAAGTGTCCGCATTGTCGCAAGGGCCGCCCGAGGGGTTCCCGCACGGTGTCCCGGCTGGTTGAACGTTGGACTGGCACGCTCCGGTTCCGTTGCAGGTGTCCGCAAAATCGCAGTCCGTATGGGTTGTGCTGCCGCACGGCGAACCGGCGGGGAGAATGTTCGACTGGCACTGCCCGCTTGCATTGCAGGTGTCCGCCAGATCGCATTGCGAATTCGCCGGATTGCCGCACGCCGTTCCGCTCGGCGCGTTCGAATGCGTGACCGTTCCGTTGGAGGTGTTGCACGCATCCACCGTGCAGGCGTTTCCGTCCGATATGGTCGCAAGCGCCCCGTTCGCCGGGTTGCAGCACTGCGTCTGCGTGTTGTAGTTCGGCGTGTTGACGCAGGTTCCTTGCGCGTTGCACGAATCGGCTGTACAGCCATTGTTGTCGTTGCACTGGGCGGCGTTCGTACACAACACCGTGATCTTCGCCGGAGTCAGAAACAACGGGTTGATTTCGAAGTTGTTCTCGTCGGCCATGAACGAGATGGACGTCCCGGGCGTAAACCCGATGGTGAACGTCCCCACGGCGTTCGCCGGAACGTCGACCGCGAGCCCCCCTCCGTAGAAAGTCGAACCGTCATCAATCGTCGCATCCGGCGCGAACAACGCCGCCCCCCAGCGATAGTTCAGCGTGCTGAGGTCGGTCGCCGCCGCCGCGACGTCGTGACCGAGGAAAATCCAATCGGTTCGTGTCCGGTTGATCCAGGCCTGTTCGCATTGCAGGACCGTTCCAGGTCCCGGATCAACGTCCAGGCACTTCGAACCGCCCGTACCCGCATCTCCGAAGGCCGTCTGACAAGCCGTGTTGCCGGCTGCATTGGCGCTGGGGCACGATTGAAGGGCGGGCGTGATCGTACCCACCGCGCCGCTCGAGTAGCCCGCGGAGTTCAACGTTGCCTGGTACGTCTTCACCACGCTCGGCGCGAACGCCTTGAGCTTCAGCTCCAGAAAAACGCGCTGTCCGCCGGAGGTCAAGCGAATCTCCGTTCCAACGATCGTGTTCGACCCGCTGGCTCCGACCGGCTGCAATACGAATTCCGCGCCCCATGCCCAGGCGCCCGATAGCGCAACGGCAAGGCAGCCCATGAACAAGACTGACTTTCTCATCGATCCTTCCTCCGAAATGAATCCGCAACCCCCTGAACCCCGGCATTCAATGCCGGGGCTGTGACTGGGTGGGCAACCCGACCCAAACGACCGAACATCCAAACGCCCCAACAAAGGCCATGATTTGGACTTTTCGATTTTTCGACGTTTGGACTTTTTAGCGCGCTGCGTCCCGCCTGCCGTCCAGGCAGCGCCGATCCGCTTGCAGCGCGCGACAAGCCCTTCTGACCGAAACCGGTGAGTTCGGAAGTGCTCATTGTCGCACCGATTGTCAGCCCCAGCGGTCGATCCCGCGACGACGGTGCTTGTGCGGTGTATCGCAAACGATCCAATCGCCTCGCCCCCGTCCGCTGCCTGGCCGGGTTGAGATGCGTTCCCCACGTTCTGCCCGACGCATAGCAGCTCAGATCGTCATGTGATACACGATTCTAGGACCTTTGTCCAGTCTGTTAGGCCGACAAGCCGTGTAACAAGTCGAATCTCAAGCCCTTCGTCTGCCATCCATTGCCCCGCCATGGTCGCCAATGGACCAGGCGACACGATCCAATCGTCACGCCTAAGCAGACGAATCTCCCGCGGACCGCTCCGACGGCGACCACGTCGGAAATCGACGCCCACGAAACCAACTTGCAGGCCGAAAGACAAAAAAGGTGCGTAGAGTCTCCCAACCTACAAAGCCATTCTGCCCCATTTTACAGCCGCGCGACGTCGTGCGTTACCAGCAAGGGCCTGGACAAAGCGAGCTTCCCTCGTAGGAATGACCCCGAAACGCGTCAACGCCCCCGGAAATGTCGATAAAGTCGATGATTTGATTCGGCATGCAGCCGAAAAGATCGAGCCGATAAAGCGGAAGCGATGACGCCGCCCCCTTGAAGCCGTCAACAAGCGCTGAGATATCCGTGAAGTCAACCACGCCGTCCGGTTCCGTCTGTGCGTCAGGCGCGTTGCGATCAATAACGTCTCCCCATCGGTGGGTCGTAGCGGCAACCGCCGGCGTCAGGATGGGTGAATCCGGCAGTCCGCAATCGGCTTCGACGACGTAGTTGACCTCGGGAGCAATATCGAATCCCGTCACATACACCGTGCCGCCCCAATCCACCGGTGTCAGCCTTGCCGCATCCGCCGGGTTATCGACGGCCATCGCGATATTAGGGACACCGCTCGGCGCTCCGACGTATTTCGCGACGCCAAGAGCACACTGGGGAGTGATCCGCAACGCGGTCGGAATCCCGACGGACGTCGGGATCGGTTGGAGGGTGATCGCAAGGTAGCGCGAACCCGCCGCCACGACGATGGGCGCGGCGCATCCGCAACCGTCGCCGGCCTCGTCGCAGGCGTTCGGATCGCCGCACGGATTGCCCGGGCTCACGCAACCGAGTTGGACGTCGCACGCTTCCCGTCCGTTGCAGAAGACTCCATCGTCCGTGCACGCCGCATCATTGGCCGTATGTCGGCATCGACCCGCCGCGTCGCACTCGTCCACCGTACACGCCACGCCGTCGTCGCATCGCGAACCGTCAATACAATCCGTCGGAAAGTTGAGCTGGGCGTATCGTCCGATGTCGGCCGCCCCCTGGTCCGTTCCGCCGTTCGCCAGAAAGCCCTGCATCGGCGTTCCGGGATACCCCATTCGCGCCCGATGCAGGAAGACCCACGGCTCGTACACCGCGACGGTCCCGAGGTACTCCGGCACTTGAACCGTTCCGAAGTTGATGTCCGCGCCCTGCGGTCCGTGACAACTGATGCATTGGGAGGCCATCCCGCCCGACGTGTAGTTGATCTCGCCGGCCTGCGGATCGCCGAAAAACGCCCCTGTCCCGGCGTCGATAAGGTCATCGTCGTCGATCGCGCCAAGCAAGACGAACGCCACGAGGTCGTTGAGATAGGGGTCAGCCAGCACCGATCCGTAATCATGCCCGTTGAGCACGCCCGGCCCGCCGCCGTTGCTCGGCGGTTCCCTGAGCAACGTGAAGATGTCCGAGGCGCTCAGGGTTGTCCCCAGAATCCCGCCGAACCCGGTCCGATGCGGTCCGGCGCCGTAAAGGCCGCCGACTCCCTTGTAGTCCCACCCATGACATTCGGTGCAGCGCCACGTCGTCGCACCGGCGGCCGGGTTGCTGGTCTGATCCGGTCGATACGTCCACAGCGGGTGATCGCTCGACGGCGCGGGCGCGCCGGCCTGCGCCCACCACCGATCGTACAGCCGTCCGCCGCGGATCGGATCGCCGTCCGTCTCGCAAACATCCGGCACCAGGTTGCCGTTGTTGTCCTCGACCGTCCCGCAGGCGATATCCACCGCGTCGTCGACGCCGTTCCCGTTGCAGTCGCTGACCATCGGATCGGGATTGCAGGAGACGTTCATCAGCCCCGCACCCTGAGCGCTGTAATATCCGCCGACGCGGATCAGATACGATCGGCACGCAGTGACAGGGAATGTCACCGCGGATTTGTCGAAGCAGGCGTTATCGTTGCACGCCGTCGCGGACGGTGTCGTGGGGCAGGAGCAACCGTTGTAGACGGCCGCCATCGTGTCATAGGCGCTCGCGCACAGATCGACCGTCGCCGTACCCGAACACGACGCCGTGTAGCAGTACCAGATGTCCGATCCGACCGGCCCGCCGAATTCATCCGTCTGGCACGCGACGGTTTCATCCGGCCCGTCCGTGAACGCACCGGCCGTGTCGAAGGCGTACGCGCCCTCGCCCGCCGGAAAGGCGTTCGAACAGCGATCGTTCGCCGGCCCCGGTTCGTTTCGACAGAACGCATCGCATCCGTCTCCCGGTAACGTGTTGCCGTCGTCGCATTCCTCGCCGGGCTCGACGCTTCCGTTCCCGCACGTCGATCCGCCGCTTGAACCGCGGACGACCTTGTAGATGCTTCCGGCGTAGCTGACGATGTACAGTTCGCCCGCCGCGTCCTCGCCGAACGACACAACCTGGGTGAGCGGCCCGCCGCTTGGCGTGAGGTCGGCGGTCCAATCCTGCGGGTCGGTCACCGTTCCGCCCGAATAGCGGAAGCTGCGAATCGTTCCCGAACAGTAATCGGCGTAAAAGTACGTGCCGAGCAGGTTGGGCAACGCGCACCCTCGATACACATACCCACCCGTTATCCGACACTCCCCGCCGCTGCGCGTGTGCGAAAAGGTCGGCAAGGTCAGCGCCGGACTGTTGCACGTACACCCGGAGAGTCCGGTGCAACTTGTTCCCTCCATGCACCGCCAGCCGTAGTTTTCTCCGCCGGTGTTCGATGCCGGACGGATGTCAATCTCATCCTGCGTGTTTTGTCCGATATCGGTGGCGTACAGCTCGCCCGTCTTACGGTCGAAACTGAACCGCCACGGATCGCGCACGCCGATGGACCAGATTTCGTCGAGCGGCAGCCCCGGGTCGGGGAACGGATTGTTCGCCGGCACGTAGGTAGGCGGATTGTTCACATCAAGCCGAAGAATCTTCCCGCGAAGCGACCCCGTATCCTGCCCGTGATTGAGCGGATCGTTCGCCGCGCCGCCGTCGCCCGCGCCGACGTAAAGAAAACCATCGGGTCCGAACGCGATCTGCCCGCCGCTGCGGATGGACGACGCCGGACCGATCGTCTTCAGGATAACTCGACTGTTGGCGTCGGCGATGTTCGCGTTGCCTGATACGTTGTATCGTGCGACGAGAGAGTCGCCTGTCAGATCCGTATGCGCGACGTAGAAGCGCCCGGTCGCCGCGTAGTTCGGATCGAACGCCATGCTGAGCAGTCCGTTCTGATCCGTTGAGCCGACCAGCGATGAAATATCCAGAAACGGCGTCGCCATAAGGTTGCCGCCCGAAAGAATCCTGATCCTCCCCGCCTGCTCAAGGATGAACAACCGCGTCGCATCGCCGGGCGGGGCGGTGACGTAGACCGGCCGATCGAGCCCCGTCGCAACCTGCTGCGCGACCGGTGTGTAACTCTGGCACTCGTCCGGAACCGTGTTCCCGTCGCAATCAACGCTGGTTCCTTCGAAGATGTCGATGCTGTCCGGGATGCCGTTCGCGTTGCAGTCCGCCGGACTGATGATCGGCCCCACGGTGTGCGTGCTCACCGATGTCGGCGTCCCCGGTCGAAACAGGGCGAGCGTCGTGGTCGTGGTTTGCGGCTGGCGGTCGATGTCGAACCGGAAGTTGTACAACGTCCCCCAGCGCAGCGCGTTGGCGCTGGCGTTGAAACTGTAGTCCTGTGTCGCCCACGTGATCCACCCGTTCGCAACCGTCGCCGTCCAGTCCGCCCCGGAGAACGGCTCTCCGCTGTGATAGTCCACGTCATGGAAGCCGATGTTGGCCACCGTCCCCGACGGATCGAGCGGAACCGAGAACGACTTGACCGCGCGGTGCGAATTGAGGTTCTGTACGGCGTATTCATAGTGCCACCATCCGCCGCCGAGGTCGGTTGTCTTCGCCGCGAGGATGAGCAGTCCGTCGCCCTCGACCTGGATATCCGTTTCGCGCACCGCCGGATCGTTGTCCTGCCAGGCGCGGATCGCCGGCTGCATCCGCTGCGTCGTGCCCGCAACGTTAATCGTCCACGAATTGCCTCCGCCGCTCACTGTGATCGCCCGATACGACGCGCTGTTGTTCTGGTTTCCAGCCGCGGCATCGTCAGGCGTCACGTAGTGACCTTCGACGATATACTGCCCCCCGCCGCCAAACGCGGGATCAAGGTCTGAGTTGCGCACCTGCAAGCGCCGCGCGAGGATCCCCGAATACGCCGGATTCGCCGGGGGGTAGGGAAACGAACCGGTGTGCGGATCGACCTGCCACTTCGGTCCGAGGTTGTACTGCGTTCCGTTGAGCGCCGCCGAATAGGGGTCGGAACAATGCACGCCCAAATGCGTGCCGTCCGTGGGTTGACAGCCGACGTTGCAGAGGGTGTTCGAAAGCGCGTAGAACCCGTGCTTGAGCCAGCTTTGTCCGATCTGCTCGAACCGACCGTTCTTCAGGCGAAACATGTTCTGCCCGATCACCGGATGTTGATTGTTGTTGGCAAACCAATTCAACCAAACGTCCCCGACGTTGCACGAAATGGTTCCGACCGAAAAGACCGAAATGCCCCCCGAACTCCCGTAGCTGGAGACCTGGTACAGGCTCCCGACGATTACGTCCGGACCGATCGCTGACGCCGTCGATCCCTCGCCGTTCCCGGCGTCCGACGGCGAAGCGGCCGATCCCTCGCCCGGTGTCGGGCGATCGACGTCCGAGAGTTTCGCGTCGACCAGCACGCGACCGATCACCGTTCCGGCTGCCTGTGGAAAATTCAGTTGCTCGGCCAGTATCGATGAGAGGGCGAGCTCGCCGGCGGCCCGAAGCTCGCCCGCGCCGACCGGCGAGTCGATGACAAGCGATGGCACTTCAAACACGACGCGGCCGGCGGCGCCTTCGGTCAATCCGTCGGTGACCCGCCAGCTCAGAGCCTCGGCGTTCACGCCGGGCGGTTCTTTGCCGTCGCCGACCTGAAGCAAGAGGTTGCCGACGACGATCCTTGCTTCGCCGCGCTGCAGCAGAATGGCTCCGCGAGTGTCAAAGATGCCGCGGATCATCCCCGTTTCTTCGCCCTCCATCAGAACCCCGGAATTGATGCCGGGGCTCCGAATCGCCGAACCGGCGAGGATCTCCGAGCGAAACACTCTCCCTTGTTCGACATCCGCACCGTCACTTCGCGCGGCGACGGATAATCCCAGCGCGCCGAGTGCGTCGGCATCGAATTCATACGTAATCGTCCCGGTCGCGATGAGACGACTGGTTTTTGCCGAGGCTTCCGTCGATGGGTCTTGCGACACGTCGCGGGCGGCTAGAGCCGGTGACACGACCGCCGTGACCGCGACAACCGCCCACGAAGCGACTAGACCGGTGATCCCTCTTTGCATTTTGACAGGATCGTTGAACATGATTCCCCCCACACGACCCGAGTGTTTCTGTCCGCCGATCGAATCGGCGCGACGAGTGCGACCGACCCGCGCATCGTCGATCGACGCGCAAGTCAAGCCCCTGCTCCGCTTTGCAGCAGGCGAGGAATTGCTTCCTGCAAACATGAACTTTCCCCCCCGCGTGACGGGTCGCTTTGATTCAGGTTACCGTCCGACGCCGCACATTTCAATGATGAAGAGTTGCCGCCGCGCGCAGACCAGCGAAGCCCGCGCGGTGCCGCGCGGCGGTTGTCGTTGCGCTCGTGCTTTAGCGGACGCACGCGTTCGCGACGGGGTTCGCTCATGTCGTTGCTTGTTTGAACTACGCGGCGCGAACGCGGTCTCGTCGCCGCAAACGCATCGAAATGGATCTGCAAGTGAAACGGCTGGATGTCCGCTCCGTTGTTCGACTCACGAAGAATCGTTTTTCTTGAACGCCTATCACTCACGATCAAGTGAGTCGAGTCGAAAGAACCGCCGGCGTTCTTCAGTCGTCAGGCACGCGACGACGAGAGGATTTCTCCCGCACTCGAAAACGCGGCAACACACCGTGAAATCGTCGATGAAGTCGTCCCGATCTTTCGTTGATGAACGGTGTTCCTCGATCGCCGATGTGAGGATTGCCCCGAAAATCGGCCCCGGGGATTGCAGAACTCAGTAGCGAATGCTCTTCGCCGACCGGATCCTTCGGTTTTTCTTCGTCTCCGGCAAATCGCGGCTGGCATTGAACGACCGATAATATCGCGTTCGTGGCGTTTCTGTGAGACGTATTTATATTCTTGCTCGAATATTTGTTCGACAACGGATAGGCTCGGTAAGCTCCCAACTTTCCGCGATCACAATATAAAAAAACATGTTGACCCCGGATGTTGGTTTTGGTAATATCGGCCTCATGAAGGGTGCGTTCGGGCTGACTTTCGTATAGGGTCGCCGCGGTATTTTTTGCGACGACCGGGCGAAAACGCACGCCTCGCGGTTGGGAAAATGAGGCCTTGTCTTTTGGAGGGGCAACTCAAGTGGCCGCGCATACAACGGATTGTTCGGGAGTGTTTGTGTGAGCGAGTCAGCCGAGTCTTTGAGCTGTGAAGTGCGCGCGACGACGCGACCCATCTGTCGACGTCCGTAGTGCGAAATGAAATAGGGATGGCGGCAAGTGTTCGGAAAGACGAATAGATCGCGCCCCGTGAGTATTGCGGTGACAACGTATTGTCAGCTTGTTGTTCTTGGTTTTTGTCGGGCGATGGGCTTGATCGACGACCTTCCGAAAGGAGGTCGTCGTTTTGTTTTTACGCCGCCGGCGAAGGTGGATTCCGCCGTCGGCGAAATGCTCGTGAATAGCTATCGTGCCGTTGTCGCGTTCATCGGAGGTTCGAACGTGGTTTCGGCGGTTCAGGTACAACGGGCGGCTGTCAGCGGACTTCGGCAAGACCTCCGTACGCCAAATCCCGCCGTTCGCAGTCGGCTGTCCAGATGCGTTCAATCGGTCGTGTTATTGGGAACGTGATGGTTCCGAAAGGGTGGAGGTAAGGAAATGATGAAGGCAAGTAAAAACGTACATCGATGGCGCCCGCTTGTGGGCGTGATCGCAGTCGGGGCTTTGGCTTTTGGGCTAAGCCTTAGACTGGAAGGCGCTCCCGTCCCGGGCGGTGCCGGAAAGGCGACGGATCGTGCGGTCGCCGTGACGGCGAAAGAGGTCAAGGAGGCAAGGGCCGTTTCCCGGATCGATCGGATTTCGGGGGACCAGCAGCAAAAAGCCGAAACCTTTACCTTCGGAAACATCGCCAACCTGCCGGAAGGCGAAATTCCGGTCATGCCCGTTATCGTCGTCGACTATCGCGACGACGATGCCACGCGGATGCGTGACGCCGGACTGTTGACGGGTCCGCTTCCGCTTCCGGCGATTCAGCAAAACGGCGTGGCGGCGGTCGGCTGCTCGTTCGCGGTTGAATGCGACGACAACAATCCGTGTACCATTGACACGTGCGATTTCACCCCCGGTAACCCGCCGGGCAGCGGAAACTGCGTGAATACGCCGGTTCCGAATGGGCAGGACGGCTCCGTCGGAGACCAGTACTGTGAGGGGCATTTCGGTCTGCTGTGCAGGGGGTGCGACGACGGCCTGTATTGCAACGGCATCGAGACCTGCCAGAGCAGCGTTTGTACAGCTGGGACTCCGCCTTGCCCCACCAGCGTTTGCAGCGAAAGTCTCAATGTCTGCCATACGACCTGTACGACCGACGCCGAATGCGTCAACCTCAACGCGACAACGCTGTTGCACTGCAACGGCAAGGAGACTTGCAGCGGCGGCGTGTGCGTTGCCGGCACCAATCCGTGCGGTTCCGGCGGGTTGTGCGGTGAACGGAGATGCTCCAATACGCAGGGCACTCCGCCTTTCTGCACCGCGAATCAGGACTGTGTCGTGGAAGCCGGCGTCGGTACATGTACCGTACAGGGTCCGGTATGCCTGGCGGGGCGATGCTGCACGAGCAATGCTTCTGAGCCCGTCTGCGCGCAAAGGGGTAAGTGCGACGACGTGGGAGGTGGCGCCTGTGACGGGAGGAGTTGCGACACGGCGGGCGGCCTCTTCTACGGCAGCGACGCCGGCTATACCACCGCGAGGCTAAACGATTGGGGTACCGCCTGTTCGGCGCTGATTAGCTGTCCCAAGTACAGCAGTGGCGTGGCCCCGTTCGGTGCGTTCACTCAGTTGCTCGGGCCGATCTCGGATTCGCCGGTCGTGAACCCCACGTTCGGCGTTGCGCTCCAAAAGCTCGGCGACGATTACAAGCTGTCCAACGACCCGGGTCCCGGTTCGGATGCCTACTACAAGCTGGATTACCTGCGCTTCGTGGGCGGAATGCTGGTCACGGATCGCATCTCGTTTGAAATCTACGATGCGAACGGTAACTTTATTGAAGATTTGTTCTTCTCCGCTAATGCGGCATTCGGTCTCTACCCGGTCAGTTTCGAGCCGGCGCTGACCATCCCCAGCGAGGGCTTTATTGTTGCGCGCGTGGCGAGCAACTTTTCGCCCACCGCGCAGATCGTTTGGGCGGCCACGGATGTCGTCGATGTCGGCGCCAACGTAAACACCAAGCTTTGGATCAACAACGGTTCGACGACGGTGGCCTCGAACCTCGGCGTGCTCGCTTTTGAGCTTGAGGGCACCAAGACCACCGCTCCGGGCGGCGCTTGCTGCACCGGGGCCTTGGGTGCGTGCGATAACGCCGCCCTTCCCTGGGTCTGCAAAGGAGGGGTGGGCGATGTGTACCTGGGCGACGGTGTACTTTGTGCGACGTGTGACACCGGCCTCAGTGCGGGTCAATACTGCCGTCGCTGCTCCAACAACCCGGCGCTGCCGTGCAACAAAGACGCCGACTGCGGAACCGGAAACACCTGCATCCCGACGAATAGCGCCTGCGACCAGACAACGCCCGCGGTTTGCGTGGCGGAACCGGCGTGCAGCGAAGGCGCGTGCTGCAATCCGACGACCGGGGCATGTTCGGTTGTCTCCGATGCGACCTGTACAGGCGGCGGAGGTATCTTCCAGGGCAATGGAACCGATTGCGACGCGGATAACGGACACGACACCGGTCTTCAACATTGCTGCCCACAGCCGCTGAGCACTTACTCCGGCCGCGACAATTGCGAGGAGGCGATTCCTCACGTGATCACCGCGCCTCCGCAAGGCGAGGTGAAAGTGATCACGGTCACGGGTAACAACAGCACCGCGACGAGCACAATTGCCAATCCGGACAGTTGTTTCCTACCCAGTACGGATCCTAACGCCGATCCCGGTTGGTGGGAGGCGTTCACAGTGGTGGACAATTGCGCGATGATCCGTCTCGACCATTGCTGCTCCGATCCGCTGGAGCGCCCGACCTGGAGCATTATTTACGCCAGTTGTCCGTGCGGCGCTTCGACCCTGTCCGCGCCCAACCCGTACAAGGCCCCCGAGGCGGCGTTCTCCCGAGGCATGCCGTATTGTGCTGAGGACGACAACCTGTGGCAAAGCTTTCCGTTATTGAAGGCCGGAACGTATTACTATCCGGTGTACTCCGCCCTTGCCGGCGGGCACGGAGAGTATCAGTTTCACATCAGCGTTGAGGCTTGCCCGCTGGCCGCGTGCTGCCAGAGCAGCGTGAGGTGCGTTAGTGGCTCCAATCCCGGCGCGGTATGTACGAGCGATGCTCAGTGTACAGGCGGCGGAACGTGCACCGGCAGCGCGTGTACGGACGGCGTAAACCGGCTGGAGTGCGATGCGCTGGGCGGCTTCTTCCTGGCGCCGCCGAACAAGATTCCGGCCGTCGGCGCGTGCGTTGACGCAAGTGCGCCCTGTAACACGGGTTCCTGCTGCTCAGGTCCCGGCGAGTGCTTTGATATATCGTTGGGATCGCTGGTAACCCCGGCCGATTGTACAGGCACCAACGACTACGTCGGCGGTGTGCGTTGTTTTGGCGGCGTGTGCACGGCGGGCACTCCGCCGGCGTCATGCGCGATCAACGACGATTGCGCTGGCGGTGTGGACGGGCCCTGCGTGCCAGTCGGTGCGGGGTCCCTAACCCAGCCGTCACCGTGCCCGATCTGCGAGATCCAGGACGCGGGCCAGTGCCAGTTGTTCGACGACCGCCTGAGTTTCGCATTGAGCGACAGGCACATCGGCGATACCGGCCTGCTCATGGCTGACGATTTCATCCCGCTCGGTGCGTCGTTGACCGACGTTTGCGCGTGGGGCTTCTACATTAACGGCGATCCCACGCTGCCCAACGCCCAGGACGATTGTGGGCCGCAAGTTTCCGCCGATCAGTTCCGCATTCGGGTCTACACCAACGATCCGGGCAACGGGCGCATGCCCGGAACCCTGGTCGGTGAGAGCTTGGCGACGTCCCAGCGCGGAATCCTGCCCGCGTCCCAGATGAAGAACCGCATCGGTAACGATATGTACGGGTACCAGATGAAGCTCGATACGCCGATCACTGGTTTGGTTCCCGGACAGGTTTACTGGCTCGAGATCTCCAATGACCCGACGATCTCCGGGCCTCCGATGTGCTTGTGGTTCTGGAGCCAGAAGTCTCAGACTTCGTCTTCGTACTCCTTCAGCGGAACGAGCGCGGGATACGCTCCCGGGTTCGAACAGGGATTCGACCAGGCGTTCTGCACCAACTTCGGTCTGACGCCGAGCACGATCGGGGCACAGGTCGGCGCATGCTGCTTCTGTGACGGGACTTGCCAGACGAAGACGCTGGTGGGTTGCATCGTCGACTCCGGAATCTGGCACGTCGGCAATCCGACTTGTTCCGGCGTGGTCTGTCCGAACTCCCCGCCGCCCAACGACAATTGTTCGGCGGGACCGCCGACCATCCAGGCGGGAACGTTTTCTGTCGTAAATAACTGCGCGACAACCGATGGTTTGTTCGTTGACAGCGATTTTGGCGGTTCGCAAATCGATTTCGATATGTGGTACTATTTCATCGCAGGCTCGGCGTGCGACCTCGAAGTCAATATGTGCGCCACCGGGACGGTGTTTGACTCCATGTTCGCGGTCTACAGCAATTGCGCAGAGGGTGACCCCGGCGCTTGCGACCCGACGGTGTGTCCGCCATGCCCGACCAATATAACAAACAATACTCTGTATCTGGCCGGGATTGGAATGGATGAAACCTGCACCGGTGTCGCAGTCGGCGGACCTGGGTTCTGGGTCGCCAGTGACCAGATCGTTCGGAGCGCGGTCGCGGGTGAGTGCTTCCTGCTGCGTATCGGCAGCTTCCCGGGAAGCCGCGGCACCTCAAGTGTGACCGTTATCTGCGGCGGTGTCGGCGGTGCTCCGCCGGCTCCGATCGCCGATCCGACCGGCATCGCCAAGCCGCGGTTCATCTCGTTCAGCGTTCCGGCCGCGGCGACGGCTGCCGTTGGTGAGACGGCGCTGCGCGTCAAGTTTACGACGCTGCACAGCGTAGTCCCACCGTACACCGCCGGCGCTTCGATCCCGTTCACGTTGTTCGAGGGTCTGTCGCAATACGTCGGCCCGCCTGTGCAGTACGTCGAGTCGGTGTCCAGCGGCATAACGTTCATGGCGTCGAAGCTGCAGTGCACCCCGTACTACCAGGATTGGACCACGATTTCCCTGCTGCACGTAACCGGCGAGGC
>ERZ1292630.1084-Hain-H41-02um-R3-1084-length-27465-cov-7_pt2 | contig 15617 bp, 6 predicted proteins | sample MGYA00564408_ERZ1292630 | MGnify/ENA primary metagenome ERZ1292630 (study PRJEB36523, sample SAMEA6512641) | groundwater metagenome | collected 2019-01-08 | study: AquaDiva: Metagenomics assemblies of 32 groundwater samples | reverse complement strand
GGTGGCAAACGGTCACCCGCGGGATGCACGCCTCTGGGATGCAGGCGGCCAACGACGCCGAGGGCACCGGAAGGAAGTATTCCATCAAGACGGCCTCGTCGAAGCCGGGATACGGCGCATGCGGCCGGGACGCCAGCATGTCGGCAGACGCCTCGCGCACCATCAATAAAAAGCGCCAGTAATCTCGGGCTCGCAAGATGAGCACGGCCGCGCCGACGCCCACTATCACGGACGACCAAAAAGCACCGGTTTCCAACACGTTGAGCGATAGGAGCCCGTGCCTCGTGAAGGCGAGGACGTCGACGATTGGATAAAACGCGTTGAGGATCGACAGCACGATGTAGAGAAGCGACACGATCACCGCGCAGGTGCCGATGAGCAGGGCGGCGGGCCGGGGAGGGTCCTTGTGCGGCCGCAGCAGCACCCAGGACGGGACCGTGTGGTAAAAGAAGACCACCACGTCCTCCGAGAAGGTGTACGACATTCCCGGACGACGGACGATGGAGGGGGCGACTGCGTCCTCGTGAGCGGCGTGCTGTGGGGCGCGAATCACTGTCCGCCACTTTGCCACGCGCACATCGTCGTCGTAGGCCCCTCGGTACAACAATTCGTCGCGATTCGGTGCGCGATAGGCGCGCTCGATGCAGCGAACAACAAACTGGGAGCGCTTGTCGAAGTCGCCCGACGACACGAAAGTGAACAGGCGGTAACCGATTGAGGTGCCAAGCCTCACGTCGAGCTGTTGCACGCCCAAGGCAAACCAGGACAGCTTGAACGTTTCTCCGAGCATCACGAGTGGAATAATGCCAACAAAGCAGATGAGAACGCCGAGTAGTTTGACAAGTGCTGTATGATAACCCGTGATCACAACGAGGGCCATATTCACTGCGACAAGCACGCAGAAAATCGAGAGGAAGACCAACTTGACAAGCCACGCCGCTTGCAGGGCGGTCCACCGCCGGCCGAAGTAAATCGTCGTCTGGCCAGTGTAGTCGCGCTCCGACAACAACGACGCGAAACAGTAGAACGTGACGATAATGTCCCACATGAGGCACGCCGCCTTCCAGAGCGCCACGCGCACGTCGGAGGACCTCGCGAGCAGGTACGACTTCATCAAAATGCTCAATGTCGAAAAACACAGAGACACAAGTTGCACGGCGGACGGCGTCGTACCACTCTCCGACGCGGCTAATAGCTGAATCACCATCTGGGGCCCGGATTCGACAAGCGTTTCGAAGACGAAGAAGACGTGACTCCGCCAGTAGGACTCGAACCCCTCCATCATCGCGCTTGTGAGTGGATTGTGGCGCATGACGTCGGCCACCACCATAACGCTGGCAGCCGCCCGAGGCCGCCGCGGTGGGCTTACTCTCGACAACGCCGACGAGGAGGATGATGTGGTCACCGTCGACAGTCCGGTCATGGTCGGTTCGCGAGAAGACGCCGACCGCGCCATGGCGGACCCCCTATTGTGCGCCCCCGTGCCCCCATCGCTCATACAATTTTGCTCAAATTGCTTGAGAAATGGAGTCGCATGATAGAACCACACCACGACGGGCAGCAACGGTCCCAGCGCGAGCAGCACGAAAAAGCGCGGGACGCTCGGGAGCACGTCGAGGCAGCGCGGGAGCCGAACGGCGTTGGTGAGTCCCGCCGACGCATAGCATATGGTCGACAGCATGAGGGAAGCCATTACACAGTAGAAATAGATGAACCGGTGCGCCGTGTAGAACTCGACGGCAACCGTTACGTCCAAGGCGACGTCGAGAATGTGCACCGAGACGGTCAGCAAATCGGCGCCCCAGCCTATTCCAGAAAGGCAGCTCATGGCGCAATCGTTCTCGTGGGGAGACGCTCCAGCACCGCGGCCAACGTCGGCGCCGTCCTCCGCCGCGGTCCCGCGGTCGACGGACGAAGACGTGCGGCGCATCATCAGCGACATCGGTCTATCGATCTATACCTTCGAAGGACCACCGCTCTCTCGCGGCGGAAAAAGAAAGGGAAGACGTGAGCGGCACGGGAGATGAAATTGTGCACGACAAGTTTTCCTGTAGACCATGTCGTCTCCGGGCAGGGGAGGCGCAACCAACACAGTCGCCGTGGCCGACGCACAGAGTCGACTCGGAAGGACGATGAGCGGAGTGGCACCGGTCCGGGGGTTCGCATTCTCGGAACACTGAAAAATAGCCACCATCAGATTACCTGAGACGTGAGAATGAGCGATGTGATCATACTTGCCAGTAGCGGCGAGGCTTGATGATGATGATGAAGTGACATAGGCTGGCACGCCGCCGCCAAGGAATCCGGAACAGCTTGTTGACCAGAGGACCGTGAGATTTCCGGCCACGCTTCGATATCGACCTTGTAACCGGCAGCTAGCATACCACGAACTTCGTCCGCCCAACGCGGTTCCTCCGCGGCGAGGTCGGACAGCAGCCAGCGCGTGGCGATTGCTCGATCCCTGGCCGTGAGAGGTTGCTTGTGGTAGGCAGGGACGGCTGCGGCGTGACGGCCGTGCATGCCGAGCCATCGGAGACGTGGCACCGGTGGGCAGGGGGACTGCTGGCTGAATGGACCGTGGTGGTTGCCCGCACGACGCCTGCTGCCACCGCGCCAATGAGCGGCGGAGCCCCTTCGGTACTGCGACAGGATACAGACGCCAGACGGATTGTAGTCCACGAGGCAGACGACAATGAGCATTGGAAACAGCCGAGCAAGGAACGCCGTGAAGTTCCTCGTGGCGAAGTCCGGGACGCCGCATGCGGTGACGACGATGCACGGCAGCCGGTCCGTGATGCCTTCGTCTAGCAGCCGCTGCAGCACCGCGTCTTTCTCGACGATGATCAAATAACGACCCCGGCACACGATGGACGCAGGGATCGCGGACGACGGCAACGTCGCGAGGACGTGGCGCCAGGCGTCCCAGGTGACTGCGTGAAACGGAAGTGCTCCGCCAGCGAGCAGCAGTCGCTCCGACGAAGGCTCGCTCGCCGCGACCGCGTTGCCGCTGGGTAGTGCACAAGTCGCCGCGTGACGGCCATCACCGAGGCGAAACGGATCTAACGATTGGCCGCCCGAAGAAGGGGCGACTACCCCGTGCGGAGCTACACCGGTTTGATCCGACGGTTCGTCGACGAGTTGTTTGAGGAGCGACCAGGAGCCAGGAATCGGACGCAGCAACCGGTCGGCGGCGCTCCGCACGGAGGGGCCAGCAGCAGCGTGTCTCCCTCGAGACGACAGTAAATCGACGTCGCCGTCGATCATAATATGACCCGCGAAGAATCCCCTGGGGCACGCGTACACGCCAAGGCACGACCGCGGCACGTCGGTCCACTTGACGAGGTTCGCGATGGCAAGGTCAATATCCCGCTGATCGGTCGCCGCATTCACCATGTGGTAGTACACATCCCGCAGCGTGCCGACGGTCCGATGGCGGCGGCCGACGGCGATGGTAGTCGATGGTGGCGCTGACTGGTCGCCGTGAAGAATCTCCCTCAGTCCACTGGCAGAAACGCTCAGATGTTGCGGCTCAGCGTCGTGTTGCGCCTGCGGGCCCAATCGCTCGTAGATGTGCGCAGCCGTGGCCAGGACAAGCCTGTCACCGGGCTGCCAAACACGCGCGCCGACGGCGAGATCGACGCGGGCACGGGCCTGGTGGTACGCGTTGTCGTCGGGGCCCCCTATTCGTGGAGTCGTCGTGAGGGCAACAACCGAAACCATTTGACGCAGAAAATGCAGCGTCAACGCTTCGAGTCGTGCTCGGACGCAAGTCGCGTCCAAGAGCAAAAAACCGTCCGACAAGTCCGGGGACGCCTGCACGGCGGGAGACCCATCGCGCGGTTGGTGGTTCGATTTGCGTGGGCCGTCGTGTGGCTCGGCATCGGCGGTCCTTGCGCCCCTGCTCACGACGGAGGGGCTCCATTCCCGGCAGCGTCGTTGCATAAACGCGCGCGATGCGGAAGTTGGAAAAGGGAAAGAGAAGAGATGAAGTGAAGAAGAACGTGTCTGTCGTATGCGTGCGAGCAAACGACCAAGTCATTTGGGGTAAATGCAGGTGTACCGTATGACGGTGGATGACGTTGCGGGGCAAAAAACTGTTCGAAAGCGTCGAGAGCGCCGGGGAAGATCTACGTTCAGGTCGGATGGGAAGTGTAAGCCTCTCGTTCATTGATTTTTGTGTGGAGAGCGTTCGAAGGTTGACGCGCCGAGTCAGGTCCTGATTAGGGGGATGCGGGCGTGACCTCTTCCCCATCCTCAGCGGCAGCGAGAACATGCGCTGTCCCTCGGCAAGAGAGAGGTCTCAAGTCGCAGCCGCCCCCAGCCGCGTCGTGGTTGAAAATCTCGCGGCGACCTGGACTTGCATGTGGGGGCAAATCGCGAGGAGGTCGACGGGCTCGGCGGACTCCCCGTCCCGTCGCCGACCATATTGCAGCACCAGCAGTTGCGCCACGAGCTCGTGCAGCGTCGCGTTGGACACGAATTCCATGGCGCAGTGGCCGAGCCACTTCTCCATGTCGCGAGCGGCGTACTCTGCGAGGATCCACGGCTGGTGCTCCGCGATGCGCAGCATCACGCTCAGCAGCGCTTCGAGCAACGATTCGTCCATGTCGGTCCGGCGATCATCGCTGACCACGACGTCCTTCCTGCCTCCGGCGGCGCCGGTGTGTGCCGTCACATAGTGCCGCACCGCGTCGAGCATCATGGTGGCCAGGCCGCATTTCGCGAAGTAGAAGGCGGCGGCATCGTAGGCGTCATGCTTGATCAACGCGGCGAGCAGGGCGAGCACACCGTGTAAGGAGTAGGCGTCCGCCACACCCGCGGCCGGCAGCAATGCCTCGGCATCGTCGGGTCCGCCGCCACGGGGTGCCCTCAGTGTGTCTTCACGCGACGGATAGCATCCGGGCGACGGATCTGCCGGCGCCTGCGAGGGATCGGCCGTTCTTCCAGTGTCCCACCGTTGGACGCGTTCCGGCTGCGGCGCTCGAACCGAGGGCGGTTCGGCAACCGGCGCCGGTGTCGACGGATACAGCGTATCACTCGCGCCGACGGAAGGAGGCCCCTTGGCGCTAACTCGTTGCGGCAGCGATGATGGCCGCAAGCGGAGGGTCGTCACAAAAGGCTTCATCCTAGCGCTGTTCAGATAGTCTAGTCCGAACACGGCGACGCGGGCCAGATCGAACGCCACGGTGAGCAAGTTGTGATCGGCTTCGATGGACGCACGGAACGCGATGGGATTGTCGCCGATGACGTGTCCGAGCAGCATGCACGCCCACCGGCGTAAATGCACGTTGTACGCCCCGTTGTCCTTGAGCGCTTGGATGACCAGCTTCAATCCGGAATGCTCCGTGAACGTTTGCTTGTTCTCCAGCTCTCGGTTCGTTTCCTTGACGCACAAATTGGAGAGGCAGTAGCACGCCCACTGAGACACCTGCGGCGTGTTCCGGTATTCGCGCATGAGCGACAGCAGTAACATCACGCCGGTGTATTTGCCGATGGCGTCTCGGTTCTCCTCGTGGAGCGACAGCCGCGCAAGGCACGCCACCCCTGCCGTGATCAACTCCTCGTCGTATGGGTGCAACTCGACCGCCTCCATCAGCATGCCGATGCCGCCGAGGCGGCTCAGCGACGGCATGTCCGCCCGGTGCTCCGGCGCCGTGAGCTGCCCGATAATTTTTTTCAGCAGCTTCGTGTGGTATGGAAATGAATGAAGCAAGATAACGAGCGAGTGGTAGTCGGATGGGCGGTACATGGCTTCCCAGACCTCCTGATGCGTGGGCAGCACCATGGTGTGCCGGACGGGGGCTTTCCTCCGCTCCTCCTCTCGCTCGACGTCCGAGTAGACGGCCAGCATTTGCCCGTGGCACGTGGCGTAGGGCCCTTCCACCTCGAGCCGCTGAGCCGTGCCTGTCTTGCTGCCATCGTGCTCGTGATGCAACTCGCCCTCGTGGGCGTCCTCCGGATCGCTGTCGAGTAGCAGCGTGCGCACTTGGCCTAGCACGAGCGAGTCGATCATGTGGCCCACGATGTCGCGGATGAGAATACCGTAGCTGCACGAGGCGCTGGATAAGTGCTGAATCGCGACCCACTCGCCCTGCGTGTCGAACACGGGACCACCCGACGCGACGCTCGTGCACAGGTCGACGGTTGCGTAGACGCAATGCGACTCGAAAACGCAGGCGACAGGGTGCGAGAAGTAGCGGCGCGGTTTTTGGCCCTCTGGGAAGGTGACCATCAAGTGCGCGTCGCCCTCCATCACGGGCGGCACGCGTTCGTGCAGCACCGGAAGCGACAGCGGCACCACTCCGTGGAGGTCGGCAGGCTGCGCGGCGCCGGCGATGGCGGCGTCCGCCTTCGATTCGGTCAGGTCGCAGGCGACGAGTGCGTAGCCAAGGATCGCGGCGTCCGCGGCGGCTGCGGACAACCCCCCTCCCGGGGAGCCGTTCGGCGAGTACGACGGTGGACCCGCCGGGCCACCCGCGGATGCCTGCAACGAGGTAAAGAAGAACTTTTCGGGGCGAAGGGCGACTTTCACCGGACGCTTTGGAATGCCTTTGTGATTCGGGGCACCTAACGTCGTCGTCTCGAAGAATACGGCCTCTTTGCCCTGAGCGTCGCCTCGACTGCCCAGGGCGGCGGACGTGGTGAGGAGCACACCCCGACTTCCGTGCCGCGATACCAGAACCGCCGTGCCGCGGCCCGGGATGCGACACACCGCGTGCATGTAGCGCGCCACGATGGACACCACATTCCACCGGTCGTTGCTATTCGGGACGCCGAGCGGGGCGGCGAAGGGATCGCGGCTCTCGAACATGGGGACAATATCGCAGCTCTCGGTAAGTGTTTTGGCGCGCGAGGAAAATGCTTGTTCTTGGAAGTGGGCACAAACTAAAAAGAACCGCAAAGTCATAGGAGGCGAGAGGATCGCGCGGTGTTTTTATCAGTGTCCGGCACCGGGCGGGCGATGAGATCATCCAAGACTGGATCGGGGGACCGCTATGCGCGTCTCACCGCAACGCCTTCACTCGGCCTGTTCGTCGGTTTTCTAGCTCGGTCGGTCTCTGGCTTGGTGGAACTACTGTTGGCGGCAGAACGAAGAAAGGGAGAAATGGGCAATGTAGAGCGATATGCACCCCCACCAATTCCCTTGTGCGGCATTTACATCAGCTCCTGATGCAGCGTGGATGCTGGGTAGAACACGCGCCCCTTTCGCGCGCGTCCAAAGTGTTCAATCGCCGCCGCCGTTTCCTCAAGGGCAGGCCGATTGACTTCGAGGCTGACGACGCAATGCTGGCTGCCGCACTTGACCGCATGGGCCCATGGCTGAGGCGGCGCTGCTCCTCGGTCACTCACGCCGTCGGCTCCCGTTGTGTCGTCAGGCGGCGCGGAGCCTCCGCTGGCGACGACGGCCCTCGACAGATCAACGCATCGCAATCGAGGGGCACTGGTGGCGTCGGCGGACGCCGTCGACGCGGGCGGCGGGGTACGAAGAAGCCGCGCGAACGTCGTTTGGCCGATCGCCGCCGAGTCGTGTGCGGATGTCGCTGTGGTGGGAGAAGCCGAGCTGGGTGATACGCTGCCAGCTACCCACAGTCGCCCTTCGGTCGTCGTGAGCCACAGCACCTGCCTTCCGAACGCACCACTCGTGACCCCCGGCAGGACGTCGACAGGCAGCAAGAGCGACGACGCGCCACCGCAGCTCCTTTGTGGCATCATCGGCGTCCGAATAGGCGCGGGAGACAGGACGCACTCACTGCCGTCGCACATGGTGCCGTAGACGGCGCTCTCCACTGGGCACTGGCCGGCCTCGTTGTCACCCCAGACGTGCATGGCGCCGAGATGGTCGATCGCGCCGCTGTTAAACGACCCGCAGAAGGTCGACGTCGCAAAAATTGACGGTCCTACTGAGTGGCTACGCGGGCCGAAGTAAGCGACGCGTGTTGGGACGTACCGGGGCTGCACATCACCGTGACCGAGTCGCCCTTGGCTTCCCACGCCCCAGCTGAACAGGCACCCCTGGGCCGTGATCGCCACCGCGTGCCACTGACCGGCTGCCACGGCGACGACGTCGGCCAAGGTCGGGATTCGCACGGGGACGGACACGATGGGCTTCCGCTCGCTGGTCGCGCTGGTGCCAATCGACGAGGAGACGAGCCGTCCATCGATTTGAAGGGACGTGGACGTGTTCGCGAGATCGGCCAGGCTACCGAGGCCGCAGCATTCCGCGAGGCCCCAGCTGTAGACGTCCCCCGTCGGGGTCACGGCGAGCGCGAAGAACGATCCGCATGCGATTTGGACCACGGCAATGCCGCCAGGGCCTCCGGGGAGGCCGCAGTGGGTACTCAATGCCGGTACGATGGTAGGGGTATCGATGAGTGCCGGGGTCCCTCCGCTTGCAACCGATCCTCCGCCTTCGAGGCGGCCAAGGCCGCTCTGGCCATGGTTGTTGTTGCCCCAGAAGAAGACGACTAAGTCGGGCAACGCTGCCGCAGCTCCCGACAGGGGCCTTGAGGGTGCCCCCGTGGCTCCTCCGCCGGACGACTCGCGCCACGACGCCGGCATTTGCACGACGGCGAACGCGAACGCATAGCCAGCTGCGACATGCACCACGTTGAGGTCGGACATGCGGGTGCAGCTGTGGGCGACGATGGCGCCACTGCCGGAGTGGGCCGGCAGCCCCGTCGTGGCGGCATCCACGTGCGTTGCCGCGGCTCGCGAGTCCACGAAGCTGCTCGCGCGCGACCTGGGCCCGCTCGATGCCCCGCCCACCGCGGAGGTCACGATCGCCGTGCGACCGCTGCTGCTACTACTACTAGTGCTCCCGGTGGGCCATTGCGTGCCAGAGCCGATGCCAAGTTGGCCCCAGTCATTCGCGCCAACGGTAAACGCGCCCCCGCCAGGGGCGGCCAAGGCCACGAAGGCGGCTCCGCACGCAAAGTCTGCCACGCGCAGGCATGATGTTTCCGCCGTGTCCCAAGGCGGGTTGCGTGCCGTAAACGGCGACGTCCCTTTTGCCGGAGACGCGCAGCGCAGCTCTCGCGTAGCAAGAGAGTGCATGCCATCCATGTCGCTCGGCGTGTCGGATGCATCCCTCCGATGTGCATTCGTGGCGGTACCGCCGGAAGGGGCGGCGGCGGCGGCGGCGACGTTCAGCGGCATCGGGGCGATGTTGGGAAGGGACCCGATCATGCAGTGCCGCAGGTCGCGCCAGCGCCCCATGGCGATGCCGTGGCACGAGCCCATCGATAGCGTGAAGGGTAGAAACGACGTCATGGCTCGCAACGGAAAGGCGGACACAGGAGACCGGCCGAAGCCGAGCAGCATCGTATGCCCAGATCCGACGACAAAGACGTCGCCGATCGTGGTGATCACGAGGGTCGACGTTCGGCTCCCCGCGAGGGACGCAATCAGCGGGTACCGAGGAGGAGGAGGCATCGGTGGCTGCTCGGTACCGTCCGTTGCGCCTCGCCGCCGGGAGAAAGGAGGCGGTGGGGTGCTCGAGTCGCCGTAAGTTAAGTGTTGTGCGACCTCTCCGAGAGGAGGTGCATCCGTTGTCGCATCGCCGCTCGCGCGTTCGCGGCGCGACGAGGCGCCCGCTGCCTTTGTGGCGGATGAGCGAGACTTGCGCGACGGATGGCGTGGAAACCTCCGTTCTTCCTCATCGAGGCACTCGCGGATTTGCGACAGAGGCATGGTCACGCCAGGAATATGCACGATCGTCGCTTGAAGGCAAGTGCGGGAAAAAGCCCCGGCACACACGGCTGCGTTGCTCCCGGACCGCGGCCGCGTCTCACCACTCTCCGCCTGCGACGACATCGCGGACATGTGCCCGCTAAGCTTGGGATCCAACATCCACCATTGTCGCACGAGCTCGAATGAACCCGGCTTGCCACTACCGTGGCTCATCGAAGGGCTGGTATCGAAGGCCGATGAACTCGACGACGGGCCGCTATCGCCGCAATGACCTCCGCCGCATTGCGCAAAGGTGTTGTCGCCAAAGGCAAAGACGATGGGTGGAAGCGGCCCGAAGCTCAAGGCAGGTTCGAGGGGCACCACCGTGACGCCCGGTGTGGCGTCCCGTGTGGCGCCACCGCCAATGCTGCCGCTGGAGATATCGTCCACGTCCGAACCGCTGCGGCTGTTGGTCCAATCCGATCCCCTCGAGTGGCTCCTCGGCAGGGCCGGCCGGGGGGGCCTCGTGAGCATCGGAAAAGGCGTGTTACACGCCACGGCACTGTGGAAGGATCCACAGGCGATGATTTGCGCTGGGAAGCAACACGCTGCACCACCTCCTATACTTCGGGACGATGATGCGTTCGTACGGAGGCCGCCGCCGGCCCTCGTGCCCTTTCGGGTCGTTGCCGACTCTGAGGTCGGGAGACCGCGTTGCTTTTCAGTGGTTGCCCCCGTCATCGACGACGAGCTCGATGGCGACGCATCAACAGCACCAGTGAAGTCTTCGTCGGACGTCGCCCTTCGCACAGCCAGTCGAACAGCTGACGCAAAGTCTATCGGCGTGGGGGCCCAAATATGGAGCCCCGTGGAGCAGCCTGGCAAGGAGCTGCGCAGCGTCTGGGCTTTCGAAGAAAACGGCCGCGCACCGGCCGACATCGGCGACGTCGTTCCCGTAGGAAACTGTTCCAAGTATTCGGGCGTATGCCCGCAATAGTCCGCGTAACCCCAGCTAAGTACGGAGCCGTCCCCCGCCAGCAAAAGCGCATGTTGCTGTCCAGCCGCGACGGCCACGATGCGCGCTGTGTTGTCGAGGGTGGGAATTCTGCAAGGCAACGTCGTGAACCACGATGATGCGGACGTATACGCAGACGCGGCTGGCCCCCAGCCCTCCACGATGGCCGTCGTCGTCGGTGCCGCCGCCCGGATGCTCTGGTCTGAGTGGCCGTGCCCTGGGGCCGTCGCCGCCGCGGTGTCCCCGCCGCCGACGAGGAACCGCTTGTCCGCGGGGATGATGTCCATGGCGTGCTCCTCGGGGCCGATCCCAAGCCGACGCAGCGATCCCCATGTCAACACCGCTCCATCCGTCGTGAGGACGACGACAAAGTCACTGCCACAAGCCACGTGGTCCACTTGCATGCGTCGGAGCGCAACACGACGAGGAAGCGGCACGACTCGTGGACCGCCAGAAGCGGATCCTACTGAGCACGTGCCGGCGTCGTTAGCACCCCACAGGTACATCTCTTCGGTGTGCGTCACGGCGACCACGTAGTTTGGGCCGCAGCTGATCGACACGATTTGGTCCTTTTGGCGGAGACCTTTCAGCAACACGAAGCGGCTCGTTCCGGCGACGGCGCCTCCGCCGGTGCTACTGTTGTCCGCGATTGCAGCGCCCACAGCTGACGGAGGTTCACCTGCAGATGGTGTTCCCAGTTGGCCTTGGGTGCTGATGCCCGAGACATAGAGGTCCCCTTCGACGTCGAGCGCGATCGTGAATAAGTACCCGCAGTCGGCGTGAGCGAGGATCAAGGGCATGGTCACACCCGAGCGGTTCGTAATGCGGAGTGACGGCACGGGCACGGGCAGCCATGCTGGAGAATCGAGCTTCACGTGCCCCAACGCCGCCGGGGCAGCAGGGGTGGCGACGTTGCCGTCCCCAGGGCCCGCAGCAGATAGGAGTTTCGAACTGCTGCCGCTTCGAGAAAGCGTTGTACTGGTGCCAGGTTGATTCAGCATCACGCCGAAGATAACGTTCTGGGGGTCACGAAGGTACAGCCGGACAAGCGACGGGCGTGGCAGCGTTGCTCCCGTCAACCGCGGCGGGTGGAGTGATGTGGACGCCGCTGCAGCTGTCGTCGTCGGCGGCGCGGCAGCACCATCTGCCGCCGCTCCCTGGGGCGAGGAGGCCATGCTGGCAGGCGCCGACACTACGGACCGGGGAGGCGATCCGGCCGCGGCGGCGCTATTCACAGACACGCGTGGCGGTGGTGGTTGCGCGGAAGGGTCGTCGGCCTTGGCCAAGAGGTTTTTGTCCGTGAGGTGGCGGACGGCGTCGCTATGATGGACGGTCGTCGGTACGCATCCAAGGCCAAAGTGCTTCGCGAAGAACGTGACCGCGCTCGGCAACCTCACCGACCCAACGCTGGACGGTGGACCCAGAGGGACAAAGCGGGTGCCGTCCCACAGCGGGTTGGTGGCGAGGAGAGGCTGCTGAAGGCGTTGCGGCAGGCGCAGCCACGCCGGCTGCTGTGGCGGTGCGTCGCCGCCATGATGGAGCCTGAGCGGTCGATCCCCGGCGTCGGCGGCCACCAAGCGGTGCGGGTAAGCTACCGCATCGGCCTGCAGCGGCGGTGGCAGCGCACTGTAAATCTCAGTTACGCGGGTGATCGTCGCGGGGTCCGACAGAACGTGGCGGGGCTCCAAGCGAAGCGCGGTCAGCACGACGAGCAAAAATTGCAACGCGGCATCGGCCACATCGGGCTTCGCGGAGACGAGGTGCCGGTCAAGCCGCAACCGCCGCAGGAAGCCAGCACCCGCCGCGGCGAGGGTGGTCCGTAGTTGCGCGCCCGCGTGGGACCGGCGGTCCTCCGCGCAGCTCGCCAGGATTCTCAGCGCCGGCGCGGATTCCGGTTTGGCTCCGAATGAAAAGACGCCGCGGCTGTCCGCGACGAGCGAGAGAAGCGCGATGAAAAAGCTGCCGCGAACGTCGTCCGGCGTGCTGTCCAACACGGCTCGCGGACTGTGCCGTACGCGCGTCAGGCACCCGCACTCGCCAGCGCGCAGCGCGACGACGTCGTCCATCGTGACCGGGGCCATCGCGGCCGCACGGCCCGCCGCGGGTGGCGCCGCGGCGGTCATCAAATGGATGTGTTTGGAAGAATCCGAATGGCTTACGAGGAATCTCGGTTTTTGCTTTCGGGGGGCAAAAGTATGTTGCGAGGAGGCAACGAACCATCATCGATAAGCTGACGTAATTTACAAGCAGTGTCGGCTTTGCTTTTCAGTGCGAAATGTAAAGGGACCCCACGAGTGTAAAGTGCGGTGCTCCCCATTTCGTCCCCAACACACGAGTCAGTGCTCCGCGCGGCCTCGTTATCGCTCAGAGTTGTGGTCTCAGTGTTTAAAAAGAAATTAGCTTCGTTGAAAAAGGACACCGGAACGGTACCCAACCACGAAAACATATTTTGGCCGAACGGGTTTTCCCCAACTGAAATGTCGAAAAAGAGCAAAAATACGTGCTTGCAGCAACCTTTTTTCCATACTTTTCTTTTTGGCTCCGCCGTTTTGAGTTCAATTCGACCCCGTCGATCTGTCTTCACTCGCTAACTGTTGATGAAAGGTCCGTCGCATTGAGTCACCAGCATGGTACGCGGCCGATGAAAAGACACGCGAAGCGAACCGTAATTCCCGAGGCATCCGCGACCTGTTTTATTGCCGGCAGCAACAACACGTTGGATGTCCACAACCGAAGTTGCTTGTTGATTTTTTCGTTGCTCTTTGTATCGTTGTTTTCGATGAATAGCATCACAACGTTCCTGTCCACTCTCGTCGGTATGATCACAACATTATCCGCGCCGGGGTTGCACGGATTCGAAGGATTCCAGACGATAGCTTTTCGTTGCGAACTGGATTGATGAACAAGCGCGACAACGCGAGAAACGTCGTCGTATGTCCTCAGCACTCGGCCCGCTTTCAAATGCTGGGCGAGTGCAGGGTTTTTATCTTGTTCGCGCCGCACGTACTCACGGGCGGCGGCCTCGTCGATTCGAAGCCCTTTGTCCAATGCCTCAGTAACAAAATTCAGCAGGTTGCGATGCACAGGGTTGCCAGGTTCCGTGGGTTCCACAGAGAGCATTGGAAAACTGAAAGGCGTTCGACTGTCGTCCTCGACGAGCACACCGTCATACTGGAAAGTCGCCTTTAAGTCGTAGCCTTGCTCGCGTATATCAGACAAACAGTCGCGTTGAATTTCACACGTTGTGGGCCGGTCCAAAATCATGTCCACCGAACTCGGAAGCATCAAGGCTGCGGTACTGGTGAAAAGTGCGGCCTGTTCACGGTTGACGTTAACGACGAAAGCGACTTCAACGGCAACGTCGTCATCAAACGCAGCTCGATTGACACGACCGAAAAACTGAGGAAGAATGTCGCTGGCCAGGACCGTTGCGATAGCGGCGCCGGTGTCGCCCGTTTGTAGCGACGCTGACAAACGTAATGCCACCGCCCAACGTGTAAATCGTTCGAATGGCTCGCCCATGCGTTCGACGCATGCACCCGACTTGAAAGCGGAGATCTGATCGGACGCGATCGGGGCGAGACCAGTCACACGGTCGTCTTTTGAAAGAATGGGGCTTTGTCGAAGGGGGGAGTTTTCGTTGGCAAACTCGATGCGCAGTTTCTGCAGAACTTTCTGACGCCACTTCGGATCGGTGTGATTTTTCACGCAGCCCGCGGCGTGGTCGTCGCAGGCCTTGAAGATCTCCAGCATGATATTCAACAACAGTGAGCCCACAGGATCGCTTGCGGAGCGCGCTTCGGCCTGAATAACCTTCACAGTCACCACGACCGCGAAGGGAGAAAGCACTACCTGTGTTCGGATGTCATCGTAGGCGATCTCAGTCGCGAGCTCGTGGTTTCGAGCTAGACGTGCGGTTGCAGTTGAGATGCCACACGAGCGGACCGATTCCACAAGAAATTGTCGAATTATGTGCCAATTGTCGCCTGCGGTTTCCTGCAGCCTTGTCACCCACGGCACCCTGACACTGCTCCCAGCCGAAGGTGGCTTGAAGAAGGTGGCAGAGTTAACCAAGGCCGGATCGCACCTCCCTACTGCGCCTCGATCTTGTAGGACGCGCAACCGGATGATTTGTGCCCATGTGCCCAGGAGGCCGGGGGTAGACTTCGTAACTTGCCACGTCAGCCCCGGAAAGCATTGATTGTGAACCGCATACGCCCAAATTAGCTCCGCGGCGAGAACTTCTTGCTCTGCCGATGTGATCATTGATAACGACATTCGTTCGCAGCCGACATCTGACGAGTCGATGCCAGCCTTCGGAGTGTCGGTAAAACCCGTCATGACGATACGGATCCATCCTGGCTCGACCGCTCGCTGAATGGAAAACAACGTCTTCCAGAACTGCTTCTGTTGCGCGGCGTTGGCGTGCCACTTGTTATCTTTGTGATCGAGGAGCTTCGACACTTCGTCGATGCAAAGTAAAACATTGCCAGGAGGCGGCGGATCGCTGTGCGTCATGGGAATGCCGATGAGCCACCTGAAAAACTTGTCCGGTGCGTTGCAAATCTGGGGCCAAATCGGCTCAGCGGTGGCGGCGAATGGATTGTCCTTCAACAAGTCGTCAATGCCACCAAGGGCTTGCACCGCCAGAGAATCAATGACACGAATAAAAAAACCCATCAAAGCGCCTTCCACTGTGGCCAGTTCCTCAGGATGAATGCCCGTCGCCGCGTTGTAGGTCAAGGACAAAACACATACGTGGGGCTGTTCAAGCAAGCCATGGTCGCCTGCGAACAGCTGGTCTAGCAATAGCGACTTTCCGTGTCGAGGTGGGTTGTTGATGTAGAAAAAGCACTTCGATTCCTTACTGTCCGTTGGCCCTTGCACCGTGGTTTGCACGCCCTGCTCAATTAATGCTTTTTTCTTGAGCAAA
>ERZ1292630.2851-Hain-H41-02um-R3-2851-length-15628-cov-26_pt1 | contig 15628 bp, 15 predicted proteins | sample MGYA00564408_ERZ1292630 | MGnify/ENA primary metagenome ERZ1292630 (study PRJEB36523, sample SAMEA6512641) | groundwater metagenome | collected 2019-01-08 | study: AquaDiva: Metagenomics assemblies of 32 groundwater samples | reverse complement strand
AGGGCAATCATGTGGGTGATGGCCAGGGAGTCGGCGATAGTATTTATGTGATTACGCACGACCGCTGCACCGAGTGCGTCGGGCACTTCGACGAACCACAGTGCGCTGCCGTCTGTCCGGTCGATAATTGCTGCATTGCCGATCCGGCGTATCCGGAAACGACGGAGGTTCTGCTTGATAAGGCAAGGACGCTCAATCCCGATAAGGCGATCGATGCCGCAAAAATCTGGAGCGGCGTGCGTAATTAGTTATCACTCATCGTTCAACTTCGAAGGCCCTGCTTTTCGCGAGAAAAGCAGGGCCTTCTTGTTTGTGCGTAGTCTATCTGGTTCATCTGGTCGGTCTGGTTCAATCAAATAAACGAGACAAACCACATAACAGCCTTACAGCCTTTTTCCGCTGGCGGACTTTTTCAGCATCCTGCTAAAAAAAAATCACCGCCCCCTCCGCGCTATAGCGAAGAGAGCGGTGATCACTCACATCTATGACAATGATTACTTGATCATCAGAATCTTACCGCCGACATGTCCCGGATGCAGGTGGCAGCGATAGGTCAGCGTATTCCCCTGAGTGGCGTAGAACATGTCGCTGGTCGGAATCCCAATGTACTTGGTTTCACCCGGCTTCAACACCACTTGGGCCTTCATGACGGTCGGAGCCCCGGAGTTTGTCGCGTCGGTCATCTCAAATCCATGATCGGCAGTAGATTTGTTCGTCACCTTGAGCAGGACGGGACGACCAGGCCGAACTTTGAAATCGATGATGGTCACAGGCGGATACCATGTCTTCATGTCCCCAATCTCGACCGCGAATAGGGAAGCATCGACATCCAATTCCTTGAACGACTGGCCCACAACCGAGCCAGTTTCCAAATCTCCGATTTCAACTCCACCGGCCTGGAGCGCCAATGCAGTAGATGTCCCAGTCACGACTACCATGAGGCCGAAAAAGACCCCCAATACCGTCTTGCCCATGACCTACCTCCTTAAAAAAAGAAGAAGAGATGTGATTAGGTTTGGTGAATACCTCTGCCAAGCCCGCTTAGCCCTGATCTTTTGCTGAGCACGACTTCTTTACCCCGCCATCGATACCCTGACAACATATATCCTCTTCGAATCTAGCCCTATAAATAGCACCTCGATGAAATCGGATGCAAGAACGTTATTTCATGCCATTTCCTGGATACTTTCAAGGCGGCATTCGCATCAACAGGATCGCCTCAATTATTTCAGTAGTTTATCTGCCTCAGGTTGCGCCTCTTGAACCGTGGACCCGATCAAGAGATCGTACGGCGCATAGTCGTCGGTTAACACAAGACCGACCTCCCATGGTTGCGTGCGATGGGTTTCCAGCAAGGCAATGGTCTCGAATGGAAGACGCTGCTGCTCGACCAATCTGCTCACATTGGCCGCAATGGTGGAAGGCCTGTTTTCTTCAAGCGGCGCTCCGGCAAAAAAGATCAGATTCTCCGATCGCGCCTGAGAAGATTTCCAGGGCCCCTTGACCGCAAAGGACTCGACGTTGGGAAACGACCGTCTCATCGTCTGCACGACCGCATTGGCCCGCAATAGATCTCCGCTCTCCCCCGATGAGGCTAAATTCATTGCCAGGATACCGTTCGGCGCAAGATGGGCGCGCAACTCCGCGAAAAACTCCACCGTAGTCAGGTGAAACGGTATCATGTGCCGGGCGAATGCATCGACCCAAATGAGATCGTACATCTGGTCCGTGGAGTTCAGAAAGACCCTGGCGTCCCGAACATGCACATGGTGCTGGGGAGGCGGCCGATAGGAAAAATATTCCTCGGCCATACGGACGACTGCGGGATCGAACTCAACCACATCCAGATCGAGCTCCGGCCATCGGTGGGCGAGCCACTTCGCTAACGACCCGCCTCCATGACCGAGAATTAACCCCCGTTTCGGTTCCGGCACCAAAGCCAGCGACGCAATCATCAGTTGACTGTAGGGGAGAAACAGGGCGATCGGATCGGCCTTCCACATGACCGCATGGAAAGTCCGGTCCAAGACGAGGTAACGAAAAAGATCGTCGTCGCGAATTCGTACTTGTTGATACGGACTGTCTTCCTGGTAAACCGGCGCCTTCAACATCTGGATCGGAAACCAAGCACCGGCCCCCAGGCCACCAATGCATAAGACGAGTAGGCCGATCATCAGGGGCCGCACGGTCGTCCCGCTGATCAGCCACCAGAGACCGAGCCCCACTTGAATGGCGCCGAGCCACGCGACAAGCGCCTGGCTGCCGATCCAGGACAGAAAGAAAAACGCCGTCCCCCACGTTCCCGCCAAGCTCCCCATGGTCGAAAGCGCAATCATTCGGCCGGTATGCCGACCGAAATATTCAAGATCCGACACAGCCAATCGCAACAAGGCCGGCAGCACGCCGCTCAGACCGAAGGCCGGCGGGCCCAAAAGCAGCGCCGCGGCGGCACAAGGCCCCCACCGAGGATCCTCAATGACACCCGCGACCTTAAAGAGCACCAGCTGGCCAAGCCACGCTATCAGAAAGGTCCAGCCTCCTGAAAACAACAGCAGCCCCGCCAGCACCTGAGCACCGGGGTATCGGTCAGAGACCCAGCCTCCAAATGCATACCCGCTGCTCATGGCAGCGAGGATCACTCCGATCAATGCGCCCCAGACAAACAGGGAGTTTCCGAAGACAGGAGCTAACAGTCGGCTTCCCAAAATTTCGAGCGCCATCACCACCGCACCGGTCGCCAACGCCGTGAACAGAAGAAACCATTGAGGGGGATGAGCCGGCCGATTCACAACACTCATGCAGAAATATGACAGAGGGTAGGGAGGCGATCCGGCGCCGGCCTGCGAGCCAGCACGATCACAAACCGCCCCAGTTTTTGAAGTAGCGCAAGAGATCCCGGACGGAGATCATCCCGACGATCTGCCCCTCCTCGGAGATTGCCAAATGCCGAATCCCATGTTCCGCCATCTTCTCACTCGCCTCGTGGGCCGATCTCGTTATCTCGATCGACAGCAGCGGGCTGCTCATGACGGCGCGTACCAACGTCTCTTGTGCCGGACAGGACTCGGCCATCCCCTTGCGAACCAAGTCCGCCTCGCTGACGATACCACTATAGTGACCGGCCTCTTGCACCAACAATGCGCCGACCTTCGTGTCACGCATCAGCCTGGCCGCCTCCAACAACGTTGTGTCTGGACTGATCGCGCGCAACGTCCGGCGCATCATTACGGCGAGAGGTCGCTGAAGAGGTCTGCTCTGAGTCGCCATACGACAGGATCCGTCCAATGGAGGGAGCAAATAGTACCCAGGCTTCATACACCTGTCAACGAACGGCTCCTCCCAGTGAAAATTAACTCCTTTGGCTTTTCAAAACTTCATTGCTCGCCCCCGGTACCGTTGCTATACTCGGCCCAGATCGTTTTACTTACAGGAGCAGAGACACCCATGCATATCAGTGTGATTGGAACCGGCTATGTCGGGCTGGTAACCGGAGCCTGTTTTTCGGAATTCGGGGTCAACGTAACCTGCATGGATACCGACGCCAAACGAATCGCCAGGCTTGAGAAAGGCGATGTGCCCTTCTACGAGCCGGGGATCACGGAGCTTGTGGCCAAAGGCATTCGAGAGAATCGGATCAGCTTTACTACCGACATCGCCAAAGCCGTCGACAAAGCCCTCGTGATCTTCATCGCGGTGGGCACCCCCCCGCGACCGGACGGATCGGCCGATCTGTCGTATGTCGAAGAAGTCGGCCGCGGCATCGCCAAAAACATGACGGGGTATAAGGTCATCGTCACCAAGTCGACCGTCCCGGTGGGCACCGGAGAAAAGTTGCGGGAAGTGATCAGCGCCAATCAATCAGGGAAATTCCGGTTCGATATTGTCTCCAACCCGGAGTTCCTGCGTGAGGGGTCCGCCATCGAAGACTTCTTGCGACCGAACCGGGTCGTCATCGGCGCGGACAGCGAACAGGCAGTTGCGATCATGAAAGACCTCTATCGTCCGTTGTACCTCATCGAAACGCCGTTCGTCGTGACCGATATCCCGACGGCCGAGATGATCAAGTATGCCTCTAACGCTTTCCTGGCCACCAAAATTTCGTTCATCAACGAAATCGCAACCGTCTGCGAGCAGGTGGGCGCCAACGTGCAGATGGTGGCGAAAGGGATGGGGCTCGACAACCGGATCGGATCGAAGTTTCTCCATGCCGGACCGGGGTTCGGGGGCTCGTGCTTCCCGAAAGATCTGGCCGCGCTCGTCCAGACCGGAGAGCGCGTGGGGTACCCCATGCAGATCGCCGGCGCCGCCGCCCTCATTAACGAACAGCAACGGGGCCGGATGGTGGACAAGATTACCAAAGAGATGGGGGGACTCAACGGTAAGACCTTCGCGATGCTGGGCCTATCCTTCAAGCCCAATACCAACGACCTGCGGGATGCGCCGGCCCTGGCCATTGCACAAGCACTCATCAAGCAGGGCGCCACGGTGCGCGTCTACGACCCAGCCGCGCTTGAGGAAGCCTGTCAGATCCTGCCGGGCCTCGTCCCCTGCAAGGACGCCTACGATGCAGCGCAGGGAGCAGACGCGCTGATCCTCATGACCGAATGGAACCAGTTCCGCACCCTCGATTTCGACAGACTGAAAACGCTCTTGCGCCAGCCCATCTTCTTCGACTTGCGCAATGTCTATGAGCCGGACCGGGTCGCCGCCTGTGGCTTTCGTCACATTTCGGTCGGGAGGCCCAGCGCAGCTCCGTCTCCAGCCAAGTAACAGCGCGTTACGTCAGTCGCGGCACTTCAACGGCCTTGGCCGCATCATTGACTTTCGGCTTGTAGCCCATCCGGTCCAACACCTTCATCACCTTCGTCTTCAGACGGTCATCGGCCTCGGCAAGCGCTGTGGCCAGCGGCTCTACGGCGGGCTTTCCGATTTTACGGATGATCTCCGTAACGGATTGCCTGATCTCATCTTCCTCCGACACCAGCAAAGGCACCAGCACCGACACAGCCGGCCCGCCGATCTTGATTAACGAATCATAGGCGCGCTGCCGGACATCCCCGACTTCATCCGCCAACGCATCGACCAACGGCTGCACGGCGCGGGGTTCTTTGAGCTCACCCAGCACTTCAGCTGCATATTTCCGGTTGAGCCAATGGCTATCTTTAAGGTCCAGGAGCATCGCGTCAGCTCGCGCCGCATTGGGATCCTTCGCGCGAATCCGAAAGCTCTTGGCAATACGCCGCCCGCCTTCTTCCACAACACGGATGGTGGCGCCGTCTCCCACCTTGAGCTTCCTCAGATCTTCGAGCGCCTCGTCATCGACGTCCAGTACGACTGTCTTCCCATCGTAGGCCAGCAGTTCGACTTCGAGCTGTTTCGCCTCAGGGTTTACCGCGACGACTCGTTCCGTAACGAGATTGAACCCGTCTTTCTTTGCGCCGCCCTTCGGACCGATCTGAATAAGTTTTGGAGGAGCTTCATCCGCCATGATATGTGTCCTTTAACAACGAAATAAAAATTACGATTTTGCGTTCCATCCGAGACTTGCCAACACCCCTTCGACCGTTTCCTGCACCATCGTATTCTCATCTTCGAGCAACGGAAGCAGGTGGTCGATGGCCTGCTTCGCCCCGAGCCGCGCGAGCGACTCCGCCGCATTCCGCCGTACGAGCCAGTCTTCATCCTTGAGCGATTCGATCAACGGGTCAATTCCGCGCGCATCGCCGATCTTGCCCAAGGCTTCGGCCGCATGACGCCGCACCATCCAATTGCTGCCCAGCAACCCGTCGATCAGGGCGTCCACGGCCCGCGCATCGCCGATTTTCTTCAGCACGCGCGCCACATCCTCACGCACGGTGTGATCGGTCAGCGCCTCGACCAACCCAGGCACCGCGCGCGCATCACCGACACGCTCCAGCGCCCACACGGCGGCGGTCCGCACTGCGCCGTCTTTGTCCTTGAGCGCCTTCACGAGGGGATCGACGCCCCGAGGGTCCTTCAGCTTCCCCAAGCCCGACGCAGCCTGCTCGCGAATCGCCCACTCATCGTCCGCCAACGCCTCAATCAACGGATCGACGACGGATGGACCGATTCGCACAATGGCGCTGGTCGCCGCTTCACGGACGAGAACATCTTCATCTGCCATAAGCCCGATCAGCGGCCCCACCGCATCCTCGCCCACCTGACTCAAACTGGCAATCGCATGGTCACGAAGCGCGTCATTGTCGTCCCGCAGGGCTCCGATCAATTGTTCGATCCGTTCAGCCTGCACATTGTCACTCATCGTCGTCCTGCCCTCCCTGACTCCCGACAGGTGTCCCATCGAGCGCTTCCAGCTTGTCGGCGATCAATCCAGAATTGTACGCAACCAACCCGTCCCGATCCGTTCTCAATCGATCGAACAGTTCCTTATACGGTCGCAACACATCCACATCTTTCACTTTGGCTAAGGCTTCCATGGCATAGACCCGCAGGGGCCGGATGGGAATGGCCTCGATATAGAGTTGCGCCGGCCTGGCATCGCCGATCAGACCCAACGATTTCATCGCCAGCTCCTTCACACCTGTATCTTTATCGACCCGCAACCGTTCCATCAAGGGCTCGACGGCTCGCACATCGCCGATCTTTCCCAGTAAGTCAGCGGCGGCCTCACGGATCACCCAATCGTCATCCTCTAGATATTCGATCAAAATCTCCACGCTCGGACGCCCGATGGCCAGGAGATTGACCACCGTGCTCATACGAGCCTCTTCCCGTTCGCTCAACTCCTCGATCGAGCGAAGCCCGTCGAATACCTCGTCGATCCGTTCACGAATCGCGCTCAGTTTTTTGAGTGTCCTCACGGCAATGTCGCAAACGGCCGGCTGCCCCATGGCATTGATGAACGAATCCGCCGAACGGGGGTCGAGCAGATGTTCCAGCATCTTCGCAGCCATGATCTGCGCTTCCGGATCCTGATGGACCAACATCTCGCAGAGCGGCGCGATCGCATTCGGAATGACTCCTAACAACTGCGAAGCCGCCAGGCGAACCCCCTCATCCTTTGATTCATAGAGCAGCGAGGCCAACGCCGCCGCGGTCTTCTCATCCAGCACCCCTGCCATATGTTCCAAAGCTGTAGCCCCGGCCTTGCGGACAGCCTCATCCTCATCGCGGAGTAAGCCGACCAAAGGTACCCCGGCATGAGGATCGTTCACCCGCGCCAGCATCGCCGCCACCTCGGCTTTCAATGCCGGCGACCCGGTCTGCAGCGTATGAATGAGCGCCTGCACTGCACGAGGCCCGCCCGATAAGCAGGCTGCGGTCGCGCGCATCCGTCGCCAGTCCTCTTCGTGAACCAGTTCAGAAATCAGCGTTTCGATCGTTTCTTTTGGCATGGCGAGAAATGAGTTCTGAGTTTTGAGTTCTGTGTTCTGAATTGCGAATTCAACATTTACCATTCAACATTGAGCACTGGTCCATTAGACACGCCCTGCCCGCCAGCCCACCCTCGCCAACGTCTCTTTGACATGGTACCGGATGTTGTCATCCGATTCGCGTGCCAGGAGAGCCCGTAACGGCGCAATCACAGCACCCCCGAATCGAGTCAGCGCGTCGGCAGCGTCCGCTCGCGTCACCGTATAATGGAGCGCCTTCAGGAGCGACGGTATGGCTGTCTCGTCTCGAATCGCGCCCAATGCTTTGACCGCCGCGCCCAACGTCAGCATGTCTTCATCCCAACGATCGCCGCAACCGTCGAGTGGTCGTGAGACCTCCGGTCGCTCCAATCCCTCGAGCACGTTGATCAGCACCGGTACCGCACGGCGATCGCCGATCCGGCCCAATGCCTCAACCGCCAACGGCCGCATCCCCGGCTCTTTCATCGCTGTGATGAGAAACTCCGCCGCGCGCACATCGCCGATCTGGCCCAATGCGCGGACTGCATCCTCGCGAACCGCCCTATCCCGATCGTTGAAGAGCACCGACAATAATGGATCCACCGCCTCAGGCAACTTCGTTTTCCCCAAGGCCTCTACCGCATGCAGCCGTACCAGCCATTCAGCATGGGTCAGCGCGGCGAGCAGCGATGACAACGACGCCTCCCCGATAGCTGCGAGGGCTGTCGACGTCTCCTCGCGCACAGCCTTCACTTTGTCTTGCAGCAGCGGCACCAGCGGCGCCACCGTTCCAGGGTCTTGAATCCGGCCTAAGGCCTTGGCGGCGTGCATCCGCACAATCCAGTCGGGGCTCTTGAGCGCCTTGACGAGCGGCGCGAGCACTCGCGCATCGGCAATGTTGGCCAATACCGACGAGGCCAATTCCTGAACCGTGAGCTCCGGATCGGAAAGACAGGCACCCAGCGGCGTTACAGCCGGCTCTCCAATAGCCAAAAGGGCGCCGATAGCCGCATCGCGAACAGCACGATCGCCGTCACGAAGTACGGACACCAAGGGTGCCACAGCCCTCGGATCCCGGAGCGTGCCCAGCATAGCAGCGGCCTCTTCACGAATCGCCCAATCCTCGTCCTTGAGAGCCGCAATCTGTTCGGCTACGGTGTCTGCCATGCCCACCTCGATCAAACGGATGCTGAAAAAGTCCGCCAGCGCGGACAAGAAGGTTGAGGTTCAGGCTAAGGTTGAAGCTAATATTAAGGACGGCAGATCTTCGCTCAACCTTGACCTCAGCCTTGGCCTGCCTTGCCTGCTAGCCTCGTTGGGCGAAATCACCCGAAGGACCAAATCTGCCTGTATCGCCGAGAGGCATGTCCACTCTGGCATTGTCGACCACGCTTGAATTGACGATGATGTCTTCCGGCGCAGGCATCCAGCCCAATTTTTCGAGCGTTTCAAGCGCCAATTGCCGCAACGCGTCTTTCGCCGTGAGTCGAACCGACGCATAGGAGAGCACCCGCTCTCCTTCCGCGACGACTTCGGACGCTTTCGGATCATAGAGAAAGGCAATCAACGGCTCGATCGCCGTATCGCCGATGGTGGCCAGGGCGGCACTGGCCTTCTCACGCAACACGCCGTCCTTCAACAGCATGATCAAGTCTGGAATGACGCGCGGGTCACGGAACTGGCCGAGCGCCGTCGCCGCCGCTTCCTTGATAAAGGCATCTTCGCTGACGATACAGCCCGGGGTCGGGGTTCCGTCCTGTCGAATGCCCTTGCCCTTCAACGCGTCCAGCACCGGAGCCAAGGCGCGAGGATCGCCGATCATGCCGAGCGACGCAATGGCATGCCGCTTCACGGCGCCATCCTTCATCGCCTCGATCAAGGCATCGATGGCCCGTGGATCGCCAATCTGGCCTAGAGCGATCGTGGCATCTTCGCGCACAGCCCGATCCGGATCTTTCAACGCGGCAATCAAGACGTCGACGACTTTTGCGTCCCGCACCCAGGTTCGACCGATTTGATAGTCGGTCGTCATTCCACCGAGTGCTCGGGCAGCGTGGCACCGGACGACATAATCCTTATCCTTGAGACATTCGATCAGCGGATCGACGGAAGGCTGGCCGATAGAGATGAGTGCGGTTCCGGCCGTTTCTCGAACCGTTTTCGAAGGATCGCGGAAGAGTTTGCTCAGAACCGGGATCGCTCTCGGATCGCAGATCTTGCCCAGCGCCTCCGCCGCCGCACTCTTCACAGCGCCATCACGGTCTCGACAGACGAGCATGAGCGCCTCGACGGCTCTCCGGTCCTTTATTTCTCCGCAAGTTTTTGCGGCATGTTCGCGGACACGCCACCGCTCATCCTTCAATGCCGCGATCAAACGGTCAACGACTACGGCTCCCATCGAGGCCATAGCCGCCACGACATCGTTTCGCACATCCATGATGGAATCGTTCAATAGGACGATGAGCGCTTCCACCGCTTTAGCTCCCCCGATTCTAGCCACACCCCGTCCTGCATGGCCTCGGACAGCCCAATATTCGTCTCCACAGGCGCCGACAAGCGCATCCAACGTGGTGGGATCGGCGAGTTCGGCGAGAGCCTTTGACGCTTCTTCGCGGGTCGCGTCGTCGACATCCTCGAGTGCTTCTAACAGATCGCCGAGTGTCTGAGCCATTGGTACCGCTCCTCTACTGATACTGGTAATCGCGCTGGCCGCTATACGGATAGGTCCGGCTGCAGCGGACGGTTAAGGTCCGGGTCCCTCGCCCCTCCACACATTGGTCGAGCGACTGGGCAAACTCCAACTTCCCCTCCAAGTTCACCGCGAACGGAAAATCGAACGTGAAGCTTCCGAATTTATACTTCCCCGGCTTCAGTTTAAGAACAGGGGACTCAGTCGTCTTGTAGGCATCCAGGGACTCGGGGTCCGAGGCATAAATCGACGGGGTGACGCCGGGCACATGCCACCAGGACTGAGGCGTAATGGTGGTCGCGTCGACGGTGATCGCATGCTCCTGCTTGTAGGCAGCCGGTTGATCGGCTGTGGCCGGCTGGATAATCGCTGCGGAGCCCAGCAACCCTCCGACCAGACACCAGCCCATATACCGTTTCATATTTTCCATCGCTGACCTACTCCGAAGATCCCCGCGGGGCCGCAGTAAAGGCAGCCTGAAAAATTTCTTCCACAGCATGGCTCTCCCATTCGGTGTGGGTCTGTAGTCCCAACGTCCGCATCACCGTCGCGCCGGTATCTAAAATGGACACCGGCTGGTGAATCGCGTGGCCAGGCTTAATCCCCACCCCCGAGGCAATCCATGGAACCATTGGAACAGCCGCGTCAGTCTGTTCCTGGTTCGCATCCCTGCCTTCGGCGCTGAGCGACGTCACAAACAGGGTCGTTCGATTGGTCAACCCATGCTCTTGGTAGATACCCAATACAGAGTGCATGGCCCCATCCACCCTGCGAAGGGCTTCGCGATACTCCTTTGAGGCCCAGCCCCGGGATGCGCCGACACGACCAGCCTCAGGAAGATGTACAACCAGGAAGTGTGGCAGCGAAAAGATGGCATGCCCGTAGCCATGGCCGCTGGTCGCTTTCTTGAAGTACTGGCGGATATAGGACACGATCCGTTCCGTGCTGCACTCAGGCTTCAAGGGCCCACACATCTGGTAGTCCGTGTAGGGTTCAGGTCGCGCCAACTGATACAGCGACTCATCCATGAGAAAAATCGCGCTGTCGCGCCCCCCGCTGAGATCGAGGTAGTCGAACAGGCTCGGAGCGCGTGGATAGCCCCGGTTGAACTCAAAGGTGTTCCAGGTAATGCCGTGTTTCTCGACCGGCATTCCCGTAATCAATGACGCCATCGTCGGCAGCCTCAGTGCAGGCTTCACAGCGGTGGCAGACCAGGTGACCGCCCCTTCCTTGATCAACCGGTTGAGGGTCGGCATCGTGCCGCCTTTCAAGGAACCTTGGCCGAACCCTTCGAGGACAAAGAGAATGACATGCTCGGTCGGAGCCATTAAGTCAGGGGCCGGGGCCGATCCAGCAGCAACCGCCCCGTCTCTCGGAAGGATCAGACAGAGGGAAAAAAGAGATAGGGCCAGTATCCGAATCGACCACCTACGATCAAGGCTAAATAACCTGTGCACAGATCAGTTCTTTCTATTCTGTTCCAAGGGGGCTTCTACGCTATCATGGCGTTTTCCGCCAAGGCAAGCGAGTCAAGGCCTCGCCTACAAGACTCATCGGGATTCATGCGGATTGAACGGTTCCTGGCACAACGGCGGTGGCGGTGTTATGCTGATTCACAACTTCCTGACTGTCAGCAAATCGGCCCCTGGCGTACCCCAGAAGGTAAAGGCGATGCCACAGATCCTGCCTCAACATGCGATCGCCCAACCGACAGTCTTTCGAATCCCACCGCCGAGCCTACGCTTCTTCATCCTATTGGCCATCCTATCAATCTGGCCAGCACTGACTCTGGCAGAAGTCCGGGTTGTGACCGCTCAGGGTGAACATCGGATGGGAGACCGTGACACCAGAGAAGAAGCCATTCGCCTGGCCACCGAAGCGGCCAAACGGAATGCCCTCGAACAGGTCGCTGTCTACCTTGAAAGCATCACCATCGTGGATGGACTAGATGTGACGAAAGACGAAATTCGAACCTATACCGCTGGGTTGGTCCTTGTTCTTGAACAAAAAACCAACACCACGCTCGATGAGAACACCGTCGTGATCAGAACGGATCTGGTGGCCCAGATCGATACGGAAGAAGTGCGCCAAGCTATCGCAGCCTTGCGGGAGAACGAGGATGCCCGGCGTCAACTCGTCGAGCTGCAACAGGAAAACGACCAACTACAACAGGATCTCGATGCAGCAAACCAGGCCTTGGCACAAGCCTCGACCTCAGAGCAAACACAGCAAGCAGCGCAGCAACGCCAAAACATCTTGAATCGGGTGCAATCGAACGCCATGGTCTCACAGGCCTGGACGGATTGGGTGCTCGTTTCGCCGGTTGTCTACTCCTCTTCTTCCTTGGTGGGGCTGGCCCAACTTCAGGCTCTCCTGAACGCCGCACAGGGTTTATACCCCACAAGCCCGCATGTCCACATGGCGCAACAAGTGATTACCACGAGACAACCGTCGGCGCCGCCACAACCGCCCTTTCCCCCAGTGCCGGGAATGAGGCAACCGACCATGCCACGCCATCAGATCACCCCGGCGCCGGGATCGCAGACTGCTCCACGAAGGTTGAACGAATTCACGTACAACACTCCGACGGCGCCACCGCACATCGACAATCAACCAGGCGTCATACATCACGCGCCTCCTTCGACGGAATCGAGGACGTTCACCGACGTCCGCCAGATGAATCCCTTCATGCAGCCACCGAATGCTGCTCCTCCCCAATCGGAACAGACTCTGATGCCCGGCTCACGATCAGCTCGATCTCTTCAGCAGTTTTTGCAGTCGCCGCAGGCAGCGGCTGGCGCTCCACCGGCTATGCAATCACCTATGCCAAGACAATTACCTCCAGCGATGAATCAGATCCGTCCGTCTCCCTTCCAGCAGGCGCCGCACATACCCCATCAGATCGCGCCAAGAGGATTTGGGGACGGCAGACACAACGGTGGGGGTGGTCGAGGAGGCGGGGGCAGCGGGCATGGTGGGAGCGGCGGACACAGGAGGTAACGCGTGAGAGGGAAAAGTCGTCAGCTCATTGTTGCGTTGATTGCTGTTGGCTGTTCAACCTTGCTGCCGCTGCATTCGTTTGCTGCGGATTCAGGCGATGTCCGAACCCATGCGGAGCAATCCTTCGATCAACTCAAGCAGCACACCGAACCAAAAGACTCTTCGAAAGCGTCGTCCGGGATGCGCCACACAGTTGAGGATCGCAACAGCTATTCAGGCGATCATTATTTGATCGGCAACGGCCAGGGGGACATGGCGAAAGGACAGATTATCTGCCAGCGGGTGTCGGAACTCTCTGCCCGCACCGACTTGGCCAAGCAGATTCGGATTCTGGTGAAAGAACACATGGTCGACCGAGTTCGCGAGCGGACAGGCCGAGAGGCGGAACAGGACATCGAACTCACCAGGGAGGAAATCGTTCAGGAATATCTCCAGGGCGTGAAGATCGTGGATCACCGGATCGACGAAGGCAGCAAAACTTGTAGCGCCACCGCCATCATGCCCAAGAACCAGATCCAGCCCAAGCCAGCATCGGATAGTCTTGAACCCACCCCGACAGTCGTTCGATAAACAGTCTGGTTTATTCGGTTCATCTGGTTTGTCTGGTCTATCTGGTTTGTTTCTTTCAACCAAATAACAAGACAAACCAAAGAAACCAAATGAACCGGAGAAGCTGGCGGATTTTTTCAGCATCCGACTAATCCTTCGTTGCAGTCACTCCCAACAGTCAGGTATGTAACTCTCCCATGCCGATCGAAAACAGTTTTCAACACGACGAGATGTCTCGAAAGAATCCCGGCGAGCGACTCACCGTTCGTGAGGCCGCCCTGACTTCTCTCCCAGAATCGCCTCCAGGGCAGGACGCGATGGCCGCGCTCGGCAAACATCTCTCGCAAACCGGTGTCCGCGTAATCGTCTTGCTGCATGGCTCCATCATGGGGACCGATGTCTTTGGAGTGCAGCGGTTGGATGAACTTGGCGGGCTCAAACGTGGCTACTCGCGCGGCGTGGCGGGACTCGATGCTTTATTGGCCCTCATGCGGGAAAACAGTAATGGCATCTCACCGCTGCCAGGCGGGATGAAGCCACCCCTCGCAAACAATGGCGCCACCAAGAGATTGCTCGATGAACAGATGGGGGATGCCGGAAATTTCACGAATGCCTACCTGGAACTGATGGGACAGTCGCTCAACCGAGGCCTGGATCAGCCGATCCATTGCATCCGCGAACTCTGGTCCTGTGAACACCATCATCTGGGCCGGGCCATGGCGGCTGTCTCGATGCTCGGATGTCTTCGCGACTGGGTTGAGGCCCACAAGCTGGGCCAAGGAGATCGGATTCTCATACAGGCTCATGGGCAGGCTGGGTTAGTGCTCGCTCTTGCTTCAAACCTCTTATGTGCGACCGCAAATAGTAGCCGGAAGCGGCTGCTTGACCTCTTGTCGGATTTTGCCTCGCAGAGCAATCGGCCAGACAGCGCCTCGACGATCCAACGTGTCGCTCCGTTACTGGCAAACGGCGCCCTCCTCAATGCAGCAATGCTGGATGTCATCACGTTTGGCATGCCGGTACGCTATGGATGGGACGTGTCAGGATTGGGCAAACTGCTGCACATCGTCAACCATCGAAATCTTCGGACCGATGGAAAGACCTGGCTCTCGAAGATGGAGTTGCCTCAGATCACGATGGAAATGCCGATCGCCTGGGGCGGAGATTACATCCAAGAATTGGCTGTGGCCGGCAGCGATGCTGTGCCGGCGACCGATGAGGCGAAAGCAGCAAACAAAGCCGTATGGGAAATAGTCGAACCGTTTGATGGATTCGAACGATGGCTGGAATGTGCCCGCCGCGCCGTCCGTATCCCGAGTGAGGGGCAGGGGATGCTCGCCGACTACAAGGATTCCACCGGGTCGACGAATGTGCGCGACCACTACTTCGGCCATGCGGCCTATACTCGTCTCAACGCGATGCTCTTCAACACCACAACAATAGTCGAGACCCTCTACCAGGCCTCGTAACCCGTATTATTCAGGAAATTTCTGCTGCATGCGAGTGAGGCGTCGTCCGTCCGAAGAAAAGAGCATGTGGCGTATGGCTTATAGCCGATAGCATAGGTGGGAAAGACGGGACTTTCTTTGTTCGTACTATACGCTATGAGCCATATGCTCTTTTCTCCAACGAGAAACGCGCTCTCGGGCGCTCCCTCGTCACCCTTCACGCAACTGCACCGCTAGAGGCTCCCAGGAAAATATGCCATCCAGGTAGGCATGGCCGTTCGGGGTGGTGGCCACGAGTTCGATGGATTCGTACACGCTGATCGTCGTCCCGCTGCCGGCTGAGGCAGAGACTTGCATTGTGAGAGCTGCGCTCGGAGCAGGTGACGCAATGTCCTGATGCGTCCGCAATTGTTTCGGTGAGGCGAAAAGATTCACGAACTGGGCGAGCGGCGCCTGACGAAACTCGCCATCATAGGTAACCCACAGCCGCACGGTAGCCGACACATGGGCGTACCACTCGTCTCCGATCGCATTCGTTTCGACCCAATTGAACAGGGTGTTCACCC
>ERZ1292630.1001-Hain-H41-02um-R3-1001-length-28438-cov-8_pt1 | contig 15632 bp, 10 predicted proteins | sample MGYA00564408_ERZ1292630 | MGnify/ENA primary metagenome ERZ1292630 (study PRJEB36523, sample SAMEA6512641) | groundwater metagenome | collected 2019-01-08 | study: AquaDiva: Metagenomics assemblies of 32 groundwater samples | reverse complement strand
TGGGGTCCAAAGCTGGCACGACCAGCCAGCGTGTGGTCATCGCCGATTGCGGGGAATTGACCTCCGATTCCGCGTCGCCGCCGCCGCAAGCCAAGGTAGCCGCGCCGCCGAAACCGTTACCGACAACGAATCCTCGAGTGTACTTTGACATCGAAGTTGGCAGCCGTCCCGCGGGGCGCGTCGTCATGGAGCTGTACGCCGACGTCGTACCGAAGACTGCCGAAAACTTCCGCGCTCTGTGCACCGGCGAGAAGGGCAAGAGCGCATCCGGCAAGCCGCTGCACTACAAGGGGTCCGCGTTTCACCGCGTGATTCCCGGCTTCATGTGCCAAGGTGGGGACTTCACCAAAGGCAACGGCACGGGTGGTGAGTCGATCTACGGCCGCACATTCCGTGACGAGAGCTTTTCGGGCAAGGCGGGACGCCACACCGGCGCGGGCTGTCTGTCAATGGCCAACGCTGGCCCGCACACCAACGGCTCGCAGTTTTTCATCTGCACAGCGCCCACTCCGTACCTCGACGGCAAGCACGTCGTCTTCGGACGGGTCGTGGAAGGCCTGGAGGTGGTGAAGGCCGTCGAACGGGTGGGGTCCAAAGCTGGCACGACCAGCCAGCGTGTGGTCATCGCCGATTGCGGGGAGGTAGACTCGGGTGTCGTTCCCCGCGAAAGCCTCCGACGGACTGACCACCCGTCGACTCCTCGTGCCGTCGGTGATCCCGTCGATGCCTCTCGCGGCCTCCGCAAACGCCCGCGTTCGAGTGAAGGCGAGAAGGCGTTCTGGGGAGACGCTGCGGAGGGCGTTGGGGAGGGGCGCTGGGAAGGGGCGCCAGCGGATGCGGATGCATCTGACTCGGAAGGGCTGGAGGAGGACGAGTCGGACTAAGGGGGAGACCCCCCGCAACCGTCCGCTCACACCAAAATAGCGGCGGGCTGCGGTAAAGCCGGTTGCGTTTAACCCTTGTCTCATTAATCATCGCGCGCTGCGGTACGCCTTTTAATCACACAGCGGCGGGAATTGGGTGGCGGGTTGTAGCCTTCCGCGGAACGTGCCCGCTGGGTTGACTCCCACCCCACCCCCCCTTTCATCATGATTCACGTGTCATGCGGTGTGCCACCCGCGCAGACATATCGCGCGCGACTCATTGGGATGTTGGTCGCCGCCCATCGCAGCGTCGGTGTTCGGCTGTCATTGCTGAGTGGCTTCCCACGGTTCAGGGCCCTGACCCATTCTGGCCACTGGGTTTGTCCACCGACTGCAGCATGCCACGCCGGTGCCTTGGCGACGACCGTCGCAGCCTCGCGCTCGGTGACGATGGGGGACCTCAGGCTGCGGATCATGCGCGAACGCAAGCGGCGAGAGATGGAGACTGCTGAGGAGTCCGCTGACAAGGCGGCAGCAACCGACGTGCCCTCGCCTGGCCGACGACGACGTGGGACGTCGCGTGGCGTGGAGCTACACGGCAAGCACGTGGCCACTCTGTCGCCGAGGTCGCACAGCCGCCGACCCAGTCAAACGATGCCGGATGGCGACGTCGACGCCTCCATGTTCGGACCCGTGTCGCGAAAGGTTGATTACGAGCGTCTCGCCGCCGCCAAGCAGCAGGCGGAAACGGCGCTGGCCGCTCGGCGCGAGCGGAAGGGGACGATGCAGCGCGAGTGGCTGGAGTGGCAGGCGTGGCAGAGGGAAAAGGGGACGGAGCAGCGCCTCACCCGACAGCTACGCCGTAACGAGGGGCAGAAGCGGCGGCACTCTTCGCTGGCGGACGTCAGGTTTTTGCAGTTGACATACTACCCGACGACGCCTGCGGTCAACGTCGGGACGGCGGAGCCGCCACCCGCATCGGGCGAGGTGCCATTCACTGGAGATGCGGTCAAACAAGCAGAGGGCTCCCCGGTTCACAACGCCTAGCTGTCGTGCAGCACGTACACCCTCCTTGCCACGCAGTTCGACAACAGTGTCGAGTCGATGTGATGACCCTGACCACAGCGAGTGTAGTCCCCCTTTTTTTTCGCCCCCTCCGTCCCCGATGCACAGGAATAGGCGCGGCGATATGGGCCGCGGAGATGTGCTTCGCGGCGGGGAGCGAGCAGCCGTCCCCCCATGCACGTTGCTCGTCGTCACGCACGTCGATCCCGTGGAGGGCGCGCGTCAGGCCGCCAAATTACTGTTGCCGCCAGAGAGTGGCTCTGCGGGAGCTGTCACTGGGGACGGCAATGACTGCGCGCCGTTCGCAATGGTAGCCTGGCCGGACACGACCTTCGCCGACGTCGCTCGCGCCCTGTACCGCGAGCGACGGTTGCACACCGCGCTGCGCCGAACGGATGTGTTTCTCTGGGCTGTCGACCCCAGCGCGGTGACGGCCCCAGTGCCTTACATCGTCGACCACGTCCTTGGATTCGTGTCACCGTCGCTGACGTATCTCGGCCCGCATGGGCCTCCGCTGCCCTGCCTCAACAACGCGCTCGTCTTTGGCAGTGGTGTGATCGCCCCGGGGTCAATTCTTGCGTTCCGGGCTCCGGCAGCCCCGGCACCCGTGGCGGGGCAGCCGCCGGTGCTGCCAGCGGTCGCGGGTGACAGTCTCCTTGCGTGCGTGCTCGTCACGCCCAGGCATGACGGCTGCTCAGCGGATGGCATTCCCCTGGGGCCACAGGGAGTGCTACCGCTGCCAACCGGCATCGGCGGGCACGCGGACGCCATCCCGGAAGAAGCGAGCGTGTCGGAGTCGTAGCCTGTGATGGGGTGATGAGCACCGGTCGTGACAGGACCGCCGCGATGATATTTGGTTGGTTGGTTTTCTTTTCCCCACGTTATTCTTTCTCATTAGAAGGAACGTCGCGTGAGTGATGCGGCGGACGACGCGGCTCTGGCAGCAGCCATCCCTGCCGCTCCTCGGTGACGTCGTCGCCAAGCTGCAGCGTATTCCCGCGCGTTCGCCGTCATTTGCGAACCGGGCCGGTCCGGTAGCATGGCTCGGCATTGACGACCAGGGCAACCGCGGAGCGGCCGTTCTCCGCACCGCCATGACGCAGTATGGTCACCAGTCGCCGTCTGACTTCTATACGGACGTGCAATGGCACGATGAGGCGAGCCTCGGTGCCAAGCCCCTCGAGGCGCCACCGCTCAGCATCACGGTAACGCCCGTGGTGGACTGTGGCGTGCTGGAAAGGAGCTGCGCGAGTGCGACCCCCGCCGCGATGGCGCCGACCTCCGGCACGCATCCTTTCGCGGCGATGGACGCCGGCGCTGGCGCCGCGGCGATGTATCCCCACATCCGGGCGGCGTCCGCGGCGCTCACCGAGAAGGGATACATCCCCTTCTTCGTGGGTGGCTCCATCAGCACGGTGCTCCCCTGTGTCGAGGGGGTGCACAGTGTGGTCAACGAAGATGTGGTCGTCGTGCACTTTAGCGGAGACACCGGGATGAACTACGACAGCGCCCCGCTCAAGGTGCTCCTCGAGAAGCGCATCGTGAAAGGGATTTTCCAGTTCGGCACCCGGGGCGCGTCGTCCACCGCCCGCGCCGTGCGCAAGGAGCACCAAGTGCGCTACATCGACGCGTCCAGCATCTACGCCAAGGGAACGTTCACCGTGAAGGACATTCGCAATGACTTCCCTATCTTCTTATCATTCGACGCGAGCGTGTTGGACCCGGCTTTCGCGCCCGGAGTGTTCATGCCCGAGCCTGGAGGGCTGACCACTCGCGACGCGCTCCACTTACTGTCGGTTATTCGCGGACCCCGTATCGTCGGCGCGGCCTTAACAGGTTTTGAGCCTCGACTCGACGTTCGACGAGGGGATGCTGGTCCCGAGCACTCCCTGACCGCGGTAGCACTGACGAAGGTGGCGAAGGAAATCATCCTTAAGGCATACGCGATTTCGTCCAAGACGGCCGCGGAGGGAATGGCGCATGTCCAGGAGCTAAAAAAGCAGGGACAGCACCCTGAGCGGTATCCAGACTTCTAGCCCTTGATCACACGGAAGCCTCATTTCAGTGTCAGTGAACTCCTGTCGGTGTTCGAGAATGTTGGGTGAAATTTGGTGTTGGTCGGTGTTGGTTGGACACGACTCACATAGGGGGAACCCCACAGATCCGATCCGATATCGTCCGTCCGTCGCGTCGAGTGTGCAGTAATAGGAGAGGACGGAGGGGCTAATGAGTCACCATCGCATAAGCAATGGAGAACCGATCGCCACCACCCATGTGCTACGGGGGGGAGGCGTGCCACGACCACCTCCACCAGCAACGGTACCGACACAGCAACCGTCGGACGAGTTGGCCGCTCATTTCGTGAGCTGTGCGTCGCTGCTCCGGTGGGCAAAGGCGGGCACGTTTGTGCACCCCCGTACGGCGGCTCCTTTCCGCGGGCTGCAGGAGCCAGTCATCGACGTCGGTGCAGATGTTGACACTGGCGATTCGGTTAACGAGCGTTCTTGGAGCACGGCGTGGACGTCGGCAGGAGAAGGGGCACTGGCCGCGGCGAAAGTGTGTGTCGTGCTCCACGTCGACGTCACCGGGAGCAGCTGCGGCCGCGGGCGCTTGCTCCTTCCCCTCGTCCGGCGCTGGATCGCAGGTAAGCTAGCTGGCATTTGGACCCCGGCCACCGATGCCGCCACAGCGTCGGCGGGCGTTGCCGCGGACCGGCCTGGCGTGCTTCACGTGGCGCCGTCCGACATGCTGGGCGTGCCGTTCGACGTGTTCGCCACGCTGTCCCTCCCCGACTCGTGGCTATTCGCGGCGCTCCGGCGGCGCGAGGGAAGTGGCGCCACGGGTCTGGACCGCCCCCTGCGCACGTTCGCTTCCCTGGCAGCGGGTGCGGCGGCGTGCGTGATCGACGCAGACGAATGGGACGTCGCGTTGCTGGAACGCCTCGCCGGGGCCGCCGGAGACGCGGCGCGGATTGAGCACCTACCGGCCTGGTGGCTTCGCCTCGTCAGCGCCCTGTCCGCGGCGGCGTCGGTAAACCCACTTTTTTCCGGCGGTGCCTCCTCGCCGCGCGACGGCATCGGCGGACGGACGGGACGTCGATGGCTCGTCGTGCTCTCCGTCGCTGATGGCGCAACGTCGCGGCCCGAACCGGTGGTGTGGCGGGACGACGACGTGACGATGCTGCTGAGGGCAAGCCTGGGGCAGCTTCACGGCGCGGTCGTACCTCCCCGCCTCGAGGCTGACCATTGCACGCCGCTCCTCAAATTGTTGGTTGTCGGCGGCCACGTCGCCTCCGCGCCGTCTACCTTGTCCGAGGCCGCTTGTCTTGCACGCTGCTTGTGCCACCACGCGCAGGGAGCGGGCAGTGCACGGTGTCGCACCGGGACACAGCTGGCTGGCGCGGTCCCTCGGATATTTCGGGTTCTCTCGGACGACGGCCTCGATACAGCCGCATTGCGGCGTCGCTGACAAGCCGTCAGGTCGGGGAGCTTGTGCGCACCGCCGCCGCCGGTGCCCCATGCGGGCAGTCGGCATATTCTCTCACTTTGTCTCTCTCTTCTTGTTGCAATTGAAGCGAACGATCTCCACTCATATGAATAAAAAGACACTATAGGGGGGGGCATTGATCCGTCAAGACAGCATTCCTTCCTGACTTTCTTCACTGGCATGCAAACGGCGCCGGCACCCACCGGCAGCAGCGCATCTTGGAGCCGAGCCTCCTTCAGCGTGCGAGACTTGGTGTCCGCGCTGATCCGCCGGTGCGGCGACATCCGCCTCCTCGAGGGCAGCTTCTGGTCCAGGGAGGACTTCGACTACTACCAGCTGATCAAGCATCAACCAGTCGCAAAGCGTAGCAGCTCCGTCCTCGAAACTGGCCACAAAGGAGAGCGGCGGTCGCTTGGGTCCCCAAACTGCTTGCTCGTCGAAGCCCGCGCCTTTGTGGAGGGCGTCGTGCGGGTGCTGTCCGCCGAGGGTCTCATCGACCACGGGGGCCGCCAGGAGGACGGCCACCGCGAGCGCACAGGGCCGCCCGCTGGGTCCCTCACCCTGCAAGTCGCATTTGGCGGTGCGATGACGCAGCAGCAGTTTCGTGACCAGATCCTCGGGCGACTCCTGGCTCGGGGACACGTGCCCGTGGTGCGGCTGGGCTCTGCGGCCACGGTGGATGGAGGGGGCGGGGAGCTGGACTACTTTGGAGACCTCGATCTGTTGAAGTACTGTTTGCTGGTGCTCTTCGAGCACGTCGACGCCCTCCGTCGCGCACGCATTTCGTGGCGGCAGTTTGTGTTGTTCGCGGCCGAGTGCAGCCCCGCGATGGCGGACGAAGGCGACCCGTCGTCGTCGAGCAACCCCGTAGCGGCCGTGCCACCGACGGGTCGCGTCGTCTATCTGCCGCCTAGCGCGGTCGCCTGCCGCGAGCTTCGACACGTCACCGCGATCATCACGTCGTCGGTCGGCGACATTGAAAGGGGCGGAGGGACTGCCGCCGCCGCGGCGCAGCGTTACGCGTCCACGGGGACGCACGCGGTGCTGCTCAGCGTGTCGAAGAACGGTCGGTCCGCGCTGAGCATCGTCGACAGCTCGTTGCGCGGCACGACGCTGAGATGGCGCAGCAATGAGAGCACCGCGGCCGCCGCCAGCCATGACGATGACCCATCCGCGGAGGATGCGGAGCACGCGGACGACGCGGGAAGTGGGCCCGCGGCCCCTCCCTCGGGGGGCTTCTCTGCCGCGAAGATGCTGCACTTCGACGCGGACAGCTGCGGTGCCATCATGTGTGCCAGCCCGATTCTGTCGATGGGCGTGGTCGCCTGCGCTTTCTTCGACGCCATTCGCGTCGTCGATCGCGCGAACGGAACGGTCCGCGCCGTCCTCGACATCCCAGCGACGATTAGCGCGCTGCGGTGGGTCCCGTCCATCGGCAGGCTGGTCGCCGGAGACCGAGAGGGGGGCGTCAGCGAGTACTGTCTGGCGGACGTGGTGGAGCGCGTCGTCCCTGGCGGCCCGCAAGGCCCACCGATTGGCAGCGAGTGCTATCGTCGCCCCCATTCTGACTCGGTCACCGACGTGCTGGAGGAAACGCCCGGAAAGCTCACCATCACGAGTTCGATGGACGGGACGCTGGCGCTGTACCACCGCGAGACGGGCGTCACCCGAGTCCTGCGCGGCGCGGTCACCCTGCGGATGTTGCTGGTCCGCTCCCTGGGCTACATCCTGTCGTACGGCGTCGATGCGCTCCCTGTGCTGTGGCCCTACAACGTGCACGACGCGAAGCCTCTCACGCTCGGCGAAGGACGGACGAAGCCGCACCCAGAGCGCATCATCGGAGTCGGTCTCGTCGCCGAGAGCGGCCTCGGACTCAGCGTCGACCGGCTTGGGTGTCTCAAGGTGTGGGATCTGGCAGCGGGCGTGTGCATCCAGACCGCGTTCGTCTTCAGTTCGAGCGAGGCCGCCACCGGCCAAGGGTATCTGTTCGACGTGTCGTTGTGTCTCCCGGCGTCGAAGCACATCCTGCTGGCTAACAAGCGACGCCAGTGCATGTTCAGGTTCAACGAGTCCGATTTCGGTCGCTGCCATATGCCGAAGGCGTCCCACGACGGTCCGATCACGTCAATGTCGTTCCTTGCCGAGTCCATGGCGCTCGTGACGACCGTCGGAGCGCAGACCGTTCGCGTGTGGAGTGCCGTCAATGGCAGCGAGCTGCTGTCGTTCCCCGTCCTCACCCAACAGTCCGTCGAGCGGGCAGTGGTGTTCGGTGAGCGGCTCGACGGTACCCGCAGCAGCACCGAGGTCCCTCGCATCGACAGGCTCGTCGCCGCCACGCTCGATCCCCACCACCGGACGGTGTCCGTGGCCTCCAGTACGGGCGTGATCGGGACGTACAGCGCCGGCACAGGGGCCGAACGACACGTGGTCATCGGCCAAGCCGACTGCCGGCACATGTCGCTGACGGGCACCGGCGCCCTCGTGGTGTCGGGCTCCTGCGCCAACCCGGAGGTGCTCCTCCCTGTCAGCGACCGCAACGCGCCGGGCACCCTGCGCCGAGTGACGTTCTCGACGTCGGCCCAGTCGGTCCGCATCAGGCTGGCGAGCTTCCACTCCTTCAGCGGGGCGCTGATGGTGACAGAGGACGTCCTTCTCGAGAAACGGCGGCCCCCAGCGTCCGTCACGGCATGGCGGGAACTGCCCAGCGGCGCGTGGACCCGGGACGACGCCGTCACGCTGCTGAGCGACGCGCTGCCTCCGACGGTCGAAATCGTCCTACTCCACGGCAGTGCGCACAGCAGCTCGGTGGTGGCCGCGGACAGCACCGGCAATGTTTTTCTCCTGCGCTGCGTGATGATCACCCCCACCCATAGCAACGCCCGACGCCGAAGCTCCACCGTGGCAAGTGCCTCCGGTGGCGGCACAGTCGGATACCCGGGCGAGGCGCGAGCGCAGTTGACCCTCCTTGGGCGCTGGCGAAACGCCGCCGTCCCCACTGATCCCACCGCGGTCGCACTGACGCCCACGTCGCTGCTGTGTCACCCGCACGCCCAGCGGCTGCTGTACCTCGGGGACGACCAAGGCGGCGTGCGTCTCATCGACGCCGTCGAGATGCTGCTCGTGACCAATGGCGGGCACCGCGATTCGCTTCGCCAAGGGGGGCCCTCGGCGACCAGCACGCTGCACCAGGCGCTGGTATCCTTTTCACAGACGCCATTTGGGACCGCGGATGAGCCTCCGCCGGTCGTGACGACATCAACCGAGGATCAGCGGGTGGTCCCGGCAGCCGCCGCAGGTTTGACGGCGGACGACGCCCTTTCCGTCCAGTCGCATCTTTTGACGGTTGCAACTCGCCGACTGAGTCGTCGCATGAGCGCCGTCGACGCTCCTGCTGGTGACGCGTCCGCAGGCAACGGCGGCCGGCGCGCCAGTCAGCTGCCCTCGGCCGGCGACGCCACGGCGGACAACCCACCACCCGCGGCATGGCTCGTCAAGCAAGTGAACGCGGCGCACGGCCGCGACGTGGTCTCGAGCATCGTCTGGATGGAAGGGCCACGGGCGCACTTCGGCCGCCACCGGCAATCCGAAGGGGCGTCCGGCGGTCGCGCCGTGGTGGCCACATCCGGACACGATGGTCACATTGTACTCTGGAGCCCGTTCTTCACCGTCCGGTATTGCTGTCTCGTGGACAACGCGAGGCTGCCACCGCTGGGCTACGTGATGAAATACCCGCCGTGGTCGTCGCCCCCTCCTCACGACGCGCACCGCCTCGATCCAGACGGCAACCTGGCGTGTGACCTACCCGAAGAGATCGTCGCCGCGGTGCACCCAGCAGCACGGGCGGCCGACGTCACGGCGAATCATTTGGCGCGCGGCTTCCTCCGGCTAGTAGACGTCCAGCCGGGGCGCCGGGGCAGTTTCCTCCGACGGGTGTCACTCAGGGTCACGCCGGAAAAAGTGCGAACGCGCAGTGATTCGGTTACGTTTCTGACCGAGGTTTCCTCGCCGCCCGCGGTCACGAGACCGGTCGACTCGGCGGATGCCCCACGGACGGCGCTGGCGGGCGAGAGAGATCACACGACACCTCCAGGCTTGGCTGGGAAGTTGGGCGTCGACGACCCCCTCGACGCGCTGCTCGCCGAGGAGGACTTGCTGCCGTCCTCGTCCGACGATGAGACCGCCGAGGGGACGCCAGCACCAAACAATGAGGCCGTGGAACGCTGCTCGAAGCTGCTGAAGGGCGTGACACCTCAGCGCTTGATGACCGTCTACAGAGATTGGGCGTACGGCTTGCAGCGCGACCTCGCGGCAACCTCGGGAGCGCCACGGCGCCTCGCCACGGACGTTCAAGCGCTCTACCAGCTCACGACTCGGACGCCGAAAGAGGTCATTCAAGACCAGATCGTCCACTCGCCCGCTGCCGTCGCGTCGTTCCACCGGCACCTTGGTCCCCCGCCGCCGCGGCCCGTGACGCTGCCGCCGGTTGGATCGCCGGTCGCGCCGTCCTACGACGTCCTACGCATGACGGTCGCGGTGCCCCCGCAGGGCCTGTCGACGGTCATCAGCGTCGCGGAGAGGAAAACGGCCATCGTCAGGGCCATGCATGACTTCAAAGAGTCCGTGCGACGCCCGGTCGGTCAAAATGGTGCAGAACTGCCGGCGGCGGCTCCGTCAGTGAAGCAGTTTCTGGATGAGATTGAGCGGAGCACGAAGGACCGGCGCGTGCCTACCAAGTCTTCCCCGCCGCATCGCGCCGGGGAGAAGATCGGCCTGGTGGCGTCCACCAGCGCCCACCACCTATCCACGCGTCGCAGCGTCATCGCGCCGGCGCCCGCCCGTGACGGCAGTCCCTTCAGCGTGCGTCATGCTCGTGCAGCCGGAGGCGTAGCGACGCTGCGACGAGTCACGCGGTTCGAGCCGCTTGCTCGCAACCTGGGAGGGCTCTCGCCGACATCCGGAGACGACACCGCTGTGGAGCCTTTCCCATTTGCGGGGCGGACGCCATCGCCCCTACGACGGCGCTCGTCCCAACCGCCCAAGGAAGCATCGCCCACTGCGGCATGAGAGAGCGCAGGCTGCTACGCATCGTCGCCTGCGTGCTGGCGTATGTACGTTAAGTCAAGTTGTCAATATGCTGCGCCACGGTTCCCTTCATTCGCTCCCCCCATCGTGCGCAGGCGCCTTACCCCGTACACACTCCCGTTGACTCGTCGACTTGTTGGAGAGAGACACAATACAGATTTCCCCTCTCCCCCCATCCTCCTCCTGTTGATGTCCTCTGAGGCCGTCGCCGGCGGCGCTCTGACGGATCAAAGCGTCGGGGCGCAGCTCGGGGCCAACGAGGAGCGCATTCGCCAGCTGCAAACGCTCGTCAGTCAAAAGGAAATTGAGCTGCGTGTGGCCAAGAAGGCAGAGGGGCTGCTGCGCGAAAATGAGGCCATCGATCGCCTCACACTCAGGAAGCTCGACGCTGGCCCGGATCCCGCGTCGCGGCGCAATCGCATGCCGATCTCGCGCGAGAACCTCGACCGCGTTGTGGAGCTAGAAAACGCCATCAAGCTTGAGTCGCTCCGAAGCGAGGCCCTCAAGAAGGAGCTCGGCCTGCTCGAGAGGGACCTGCAGGTGACGGACGTGGCCATCGACGACAGGCGGGCCCTTCTCGAAGCGGGTCAGCAGCTTGGCCCCCTCCTAGCTCTGAAAAACGCCCACGACGAGAAGACAAAGGCACTTGAGGAGCTGCGCCAGGAGCAGCTCATGCTGAAGCAGCAGGCCGAGGCGCGCATGAAGACGATCCAGCAGCTCACGGCGCAGCTGGATGCCCGGCGGCAGGTGGAGGAGCACTTGGCGCACGCGGAGGAGCTGCTGGAGGCGAAAACGGTGGAAGTCAACGACAAGGTCGCCCAGCTCAAGCAGCTCGAGCGCATCATGGCACGCAAGGAGAAGCTGCTGAAGACCATGAAGGCCGAGGACGACTACAAGACGATGAGGAAGCTTGAGGGCGACAAGCGGACGCTGCACACGGACCTGAGCAAGCAGGCGGAGCTCCTGAGGACGAATGAGAAGGCCCTCGCCGCCAACGAGCACCGCCTGCGGCAACTGGTCGCGCAAATGGACGTCTTAGCCGCGGCCCTTACCAGCCTGTTCGACGGCAAGCCCGACCGCCAGGAGCACCAACCCGAGGGGAGCGACGGACAGATTGTGAACGAGGAGGAATTCAACGCGCTGTGCGGCGAAATCGTCGTCCTGCGCCGGGCGTTGAAGGCGCGGGACGAAAAGCTCGAGGAGGAAGACGCGGCCATCGAGGCGTTAGAGGCAAGGCTCGACACTGTCCGCGTCGCTCAAATTTCACAGACCGTGAAGGCGACCCTGAAGCTGCAGGAAATGGAAAAGAAGAAGCTGCAAGTTCAGGAGCACATGGCCAAGATCGGCGGAACGTTCCTCGAAGAAAAGGCCCGCCTGGACAGCGAGAGGGTGAAGTTGCAGCGCCAGCTGCTGACGGGCGCCCACTAGTAGATCCTGGCGAGCTGACTCCGCCAGCTAGATCGACCGCCGACCGGTGCGCGATGTGTGTGGGTGTGTCTGTGTGATCACGTCGCCATGCGTGTGTGGCTGTGTGTGTGTGGTGTGGCAATTGTCTGCCCCCAACTGATCGACTCGCACCGCGTCACGCGCCGTCGCTCTCATGCAGCGGGGAGGCGACGTGGCATGATGCACGCTTCTGTTGTGAACAGCCGCCACTCACCAAGCAATCAGTCGCGTTGCGCATGTCCTCGATCGCCGATCTCCTCGCGGCACGCGGGTGGCGCGTCAAACCACCGGTGCTGGCCGACATCCTCGCCGCGATCGACGTGCCCCCAGCGACCGGAAGAACCTTACCCCCTTGCGATAAGGTCATCGACAAGTTACTCCACGGTGACTTGTCCGATTACGGTGCCGGCGGTCTGCCGCGGGATGCTGGCAGCCAGCCTGCAGGCGAGCTCCCGCAACTCGCCGTGGTCCAAGTCATGTCGGTGCGTGACGTCACGAGGCCGCTCCGCGCGTGTGCTGACATGCTGGAAGGGGAGCACGCGTGGCTCTCAGGCGCGACGCCTCTCGTGGGCTCCTGCGACAAGCGTCTCTTGAAGCTGCTCGTCAGCGACGGAATGACGACCCTCCCAGCCGTCGAGGTCGAATCCCTCCGGCTCTTTTCCCGACACGTTCCGGTGCCTGGGGAGAAGCTGCTGCTGCCGTCAGGCTGTGCGATCAAAAACGGGATGCTTATCCTCAGCGATGCTGTCCAGCTGCTGGGGGGCGGCGTCGAACAGCTGCGGCGTGAATTCATGCTGCAGCGCTCGGCCGCCATACCGAGTCGGAAGAGCGCCGTCGACGACGCGCCAAAGTTCAGGCCGTTCCTCGGCACCACCATGCACAATGCCCCACGCGGAGCGGCGGCGATTGCCGCTGCTTCGTCGCGTCATGATCCTTCTTCAAGCGTCCCCCACAGTCGGCCGTCCACGGCGGAGGCGACGCACCAACGCGGTGGTGGGTCCCGAGGGCAAGGCGGGCACGTTCACGACACAGGCGCTTACGCAAGGGGTCGCGGTGGGCATGGCCACGGTGGGGGGGGGAGAGCCGCCGGCGAGGGGCGAGGTGAAGGGTACCGAAGAGGAGGCGCCACGGCGTTCGCCCCCGGCCACCATGGGCCAGCAGGCCCCGCCCCGGCGGCACCACCGCCACCTCGTCACCGCGACGCCGCCCTGTTTCCTTCCCTCGGAGAGGCCGGACTCTTCGGCAGAGGTGAAGATTACTAGCAGCGCTCGCAACAGTCTCTCACGTACGTTCACCCCACCCCAGGCTTCTTTGTGCACAGCTATGGCGACGCGCTCCATTTGGCCGGCAGCTGAAGTCCTTCCCCCCTCCCGTCACGCCACCGCCCATCAAGATATCCCTCCGCTGTTGATGTTTCTGACGCGGGACGACATCCGCCAAGTGGACAACTTGACGACCCGGGCTCCTCCTATCGCGAGGGATGCGACATCGGCGGTCTCACCCTATCATCGAGAGGGCGAGGCAGCCGTAGAGAGCATGTACCGGGACCGCTCAGCCTGGACCCCCGACCGGCCCGATCCCAGGCTCATCGCCGACATCAGACAGCGGGACGCTCAGCGACTGCAGCTGCTCAAGCGAACGCTGCTGACCAGCACGGACATCGCCGTCGCCGACCAGTGCGAGCGCCTGCGCACCATCGACTCCATTCGCAGCGCCGAGCGACGACACTTTCGTCGGGCCGCCGCACTGCACCGGTCCCTGTGTGCGGTGGATGAGGCACGACGGTCCGCCGATGCCTTGCAAGACGACTTGGCGGAGAGCGCGCTGCGGGCGTTTCGGCGTGCCGTCGTCGATGAGGATGCGGACGGGGGGGACCGACTCGCCGCGACGGCTGCGACGCCCAAAGCGGACGACGCAGCCTGGCGAGCGGCCAAGTGGGAGCTCGTCTGCGCCGCAAGGGATGCCGCCGTCGCCTCGCGTGCGGTGGACGTCGAGCGGAGGGGCGACCTCCATCGTGCGGTGGGGGGGAACGTCAAGAGCGCTGCCGCGTCGACTGCGAGTGAGTCGACCACTTCCTTCCGGGACTCTATTTTTGCTCAAATTCGTGCAGCGCTCGGTTCCGTGGCTGGCGACGACGAACTCGGACGCTCGCCGCCCATTCCATCGAACGCGGCGGAAGTGCGCCCTCACTCCTCCTCGCCGCCGCGCGAGACTCTTCTGGCATCCATCCGCTCCTTGTTGCAGGAGTCCGCGGTCGAAGGGGACGCGGCCCCCGCTGAAACGGGTCGTGACCGCGCGGAGCGGCAGCCAGATCCTCGTGGGTCGCCGATGGCTGCCGTGACAGCTGGGAAGGATCAAGCGGCGTTGTCGCCGCGGATGGACTCGCTGCCCTTCGCGTTTCCGTCTCCGAGCGCCGCGGACACCACCGAGAAGCCGCCAGCCGCCGCGTCGGCACCGACCGCGACGGGGCGCGTCGTCGGCGACTGGAAGGAATTGATCGACACCGCAACGCGTCAACGGTACTTCATCAACGTGACAACGGGCGAGACGGCGTGGACGGTCGACCCTGCCGAGGAAGGCACCTCCACGCAACCTCCACTGATGTTTCAACTCAGCTCGGCGCCTGCCGCGTCGCGTGCGGTCCCCGCGGCGATCACCAACGCATCGGTCATCCCCCCTACCACAGTATCATCTGCACCAAACAGCACGGCACCGACGGCCCCCCCGAAGCCGCACACAACCGGGCCGCAAGTCAAAGTCGCCTCACCGCCGTCAGCCCCCGCGGCGACTGCCACGCCTGCCCTCGCGCCCGCCAATGCCGCGCCTGCCGGGGCCACCACCGGGGCGCTGCCCGGAACTACGTCAGGGGATTGGATCGTGAAGCTCGATGCCGCGTCGCGGCGCGTCTACTATCTTAACTCGGCCACAAAAAAGACGACTTGGAAGATAGAAGAGACACCGTTTGCAAAGGTGGCGACCGTCACGACGCCCCCCGCCGCGCGGGCGCCCGCCGCCGTGACGCCGGCCCCTGGCGAGATTCGCGGCGACTGGAAGGCCGTGCTCGACGCGAGCTCGGGGAAGCTGTACTTTGTCAACGCCAAAACCAAGAAGACGTCGTGGAATATCGCCGATACCTCCTTCGCGGGCGGCGTCCCCATGCCAGGGATCGCCTTAGCGGCTGCTGCCAACGCGGTGCCCACCGCGTCGGTCCCGTCGGCCGCTGGCGACTGGAAGGCGTCCACGGATCCCAAATCAGGCCGCGCCTACTTCGTGAATGTGGCCACCAAGGCGACGGCATGGACTCTTCCTGGCGGAGCGACGCTTATGCCTGCCGAAGCCTCCTCCTCTGCGGCCGGCAGGGCCCCGCCGCCTCCCGCGAAAAAGGAGGCGGTCGCTGTGGGGACCCCACCGCCGCCTCCAGGGGAGCCTGGAACCGTCAAGGGGGACTGGAAAGTGGCGAAGGACGCCGCCACGGGTCGGCTGTATTACGTCCACATGGTCACCAAGAAGACGACGTGGAACGTACGCGACACGTCCTTCGGTCGGTAGGAAGGGGCGTAGCGCGTACGAGCGACCGCGGAGCGCAGGTTGATGTCGGCGGTCCCCCTCTCTGCTTTGCCCCCGCCGCTCCACTCCCTCGACCTGTTGCCAGGTAGGTGCGGGGGGGGGGGGGTATTTTGGGGGTTTTTT
>ERZ1292630.2850-Hain-H41-02um-R3-2850-length-15633-cov-6_pt1 | contig 15633 bp, 15 predicted proteins | sample MGYA00564408_ERZ1292630 | MGnify/ENA primary metagenome ERZ1292630 (study PRJEB36523, sample SAMEA6512641) | groundwater metagenome | collected 2019-01-08 | study: AquaDiva: Metagenomics assemblies of 32 groundwater samples | reverse complement strand
TTATTGAAAAAAGTTTCGGTTCTCCAATAATAACAAAAGATGGTGTTACCGTTGCGAAAGAACTGGAGTTTGAAGATCCATATGAAGATATAGGCGCTAAGCTGGTAAAAGAAGTTGCGTCTAAAACGAGTGACATTGCCGGTGACGGCACAACAACTGCGACCGTATTGTCAGAGGCTATATATACAGAAGGATTAAAAAGTCTTGTCGCTGGTGCAAATCCGGTTGGAATTAAACGTGGAATTGAGAAGGCCGTTGAAGCTGTTACAAAAGAACTCAAAAAAATGAGTATACGAGTATCAGGTAAAAAAGAAATAGAACAGGTGGGTACAATTGCGGCAAATAATGATCCTGAGATTGGAAAGCAGATATCTGATGCTATGGAACAAGCCGGCAAGGATGGAGTTATAGTTGTTGAGGAAGGTAAGGGACTGGATACAACGGTTGAATTAGTTAAAGGAATGCAATTCGATAAGGGATATTTGTCTCCTTATTTTATTACAGATACAGAGAAGATGCAGGTTGTTTTTGAGGATCCGTATATCCTTGTCCATGAAAAGAAGATATCTGCTATAAAGGAACTCTTGCCCATATTGGAAAAAGTGTCAAAATCAGGAAAGCCGTTATTGGTGATTGCCGAAGATATGGAAGGCGAAGCCCTTACAACTCTCGTGGTCAATAAGATGCGGGGTACATTGAAATGCGCTGTAGTAAAGGCGCCTGAATTTGGAGATAAACGAAAGGCTATGCTAGAAGATATTGCCACCCTAACGGGCGCTAATGCAATATTTGAGGATTTGGGTATAGGTTTGGACAGCCTTAAACTATCCGATTTGGGTGGCGCTAAAAAGGTAGTTATCGATAAGGATTGTACGATGATTATTGAAGGCAGTGGATCAAGAAAAGAAATTCAGGGTAGAGTTGAACAGATAAGGAGTGAGATTGAAAATACTACCTCAGATTATGATATAGAGAAATTACAGGGGAGGTTGGCGAAGCTTTCGGGCGGCATAGCGAAGATTAATGTTGGCGCTGCGACTGAAGCCGAGATGAAGGAAAAGAAGGCGCGATTAGAAGATGCGATGCATGCTACTAAAGCTGCTGTTGAAGAAGGGATTTTACCAGGAGGAGGCGTGGCTCTTTTAAGGACAGAAAATGCCTTAAAAAAAGTGGAAGCAGGACTTGATGAAGACGAAAAGGTTGGTTTAAACATTATACGAAAATCCCTGGAAGTGCCGCTCAGACAAATTGCTGATAATGCAGGTCTCAACGGGGTTTTAATTGTTCAAAAGGTAAAAGAATTAGAGGGTAACTTTGGTTTTGATGTCGTTACTGAAAAGTATACAGATTTGGTTAAGGCAGGTGTGATAGATCCGACAAAAGTTGTAAGAACGGCGCTTCAAAATGCCGCAAGCATAGCGGGATTGTTATTGACAACTAATGCTGTAGTTAGTGATGCTCCAGAAGAAGTGGAAAAGAAAATAAAAAAGAAGTAAACGTTGAATAAATGTAAGAAATTTTATATTATAAATGCCATCTTTACAAAAAGATGGCATTTTTTTTTCGTATATTTCTGGGTAGCATTAAAGACGGTACGATATGGACTTAAAACAATTGGGTAGGGAGATAGTTGAAACATCGTATGTTGAGGGAGAATTTATCTTAAGCTCCGGCAGGAGAAGTACATATATATTCGACAAATACGCATTTGAAACCCGGCCAAAACTGTTGGATGCTATTGCAGAGAGCATGGCGAAGATGCTTAATAGTGACGTTTCGAGAATAGCGGGTATGGAATTGGGAGGTGTGCCGCTTGCAACAGCGCTCTCGCTCAAGACAGGCCTGCCTTTCGTTATAGTAAGAAAAGGTAAAAAAGGTTATGGTATTGACAGGTCAATAGAAGGTGACTTGACCTCTGGAGAGAAGGTTGTTATTGTTGAGGACATTGCAACCACCGGCGCACAGGCATTATTAGCGGCAAAGACAATAGAGGAGGCGGGAGCAAAGGTGTCAAGTATTGTTTATGTGGTTGACAGGGAAGAGGGTGCAAGAGAGGGGATTGAGAGTAAAGGTTACAGATTTGAGGCGTTATTTACAAAGTCAGGATTGGGTGTGGGATGAAGAAGAAAAACAATAAATATGATAAATATCAGAGTCCGTTGGCCGAGAGATATGCCGGCGAAGAAATGAGCTATAATTTCTCAGATCAATTGAAATATAGTACGTGGCGAAGACTCTGGATTGCATTAGCAGAAACGCAGCGAACCCTCGGAATTAAGGCAATAACCAGAAAGCAAATTGATGAAATGATAAAGTTTAAGGACAAAATAAACTTTGATGCGGCAAGGAAACATGAAATCAGGGTGAAACATGATGTAATGGCTCATATTCATGCGTATGGTGATCAGTGTCCTGATGCAAGTCCGATAATTCACTTAGGGGCGACAAGTGCATACGTGCAGGATAATGCAGATTTGATACTGATCAAGAATGGCATGAATATCCTGTTGAAGAAACTGGTTAACGTCATTGATGCGCTGGTTGTGTTTGCTAATAAAAACAAAGACTTGATTACCCTGGGATACACTCATTATCAGCCGGCTCAGCTTACGACTGTTGGGAAAAGGGCATGTCTGTGGATGCAGGATTTTATTATTGATATAGAAGATATGGAAAACCGGATCGAGAATTTAAGATTCAGAGGCGCTAAAGGCACCATAGGCACGCAGAACAGTTTTATGGCTCTGTTTAATAACGACGAAAATAAAGTGAAACAGCTTGACAGGCAGATATCAAAAAAAATGGGTTTCGATAAAGTCCTTCCGATAACGGGTCAGATTTATACCAGAAAGATTGACAGTCAGGTTTCAGATGTTTTATCAGGTATTGCCCAATCTGCGCATAAGTTTGCAAATGATATCAGGTTACTGCATAATTTGAGAGAGATTGAAGAGCCATTTGGTAAAAAGCAAATCGGTTCCTCTGCCATGCCATACAAAAGAAACCCTATGCGTTGCGAAAGGGTGACATCTTTGGCCCGCTACATAATTTGCGACAGTATGAATACGGCCCTTACGAGTGGGGCGCAGTGGTTTGAGAGAACGCTTGATGATTCTGCAAACCGGAGACTTGTACTGCCGGAAATGTTTATTGCGACGGACGCAATGCTTGATATTGTTCTTGGTGTTGTCAGGGGTTTAACCGTTTATCCAAAGGTGATTGAGAAGCGTGTTAACGAGGAATTGCCCTTTTTAGCCTCAGAAAGTATATTAATGGAAGCCGTTAAAGCTGGCGGAAACCGGCAGAAACTCCATGAAAAAATACGTAAATATTCTATGGAGACGATTACGCTTATCAAAGAAAAAGGTGCGGGTAATGATTTCCTGGAGCGAATTAAGAAAGATGAGGATTTTGCAAAAATTAAAGATAGTCTAACCGACATCTTAAATCCAAAGAATTTTATTGGCAGGGCGCCTAAACAGGTGACTGAATATATCACAGAAGTTGCTAAACCGTTGCTTAGAAAGTTTAAAGAACTGCTCGGCACAAAGACAGAATTCAAGGTGTGAAAATGGAGACAAGTTCAACTACAGGATTAAAATTTATTTTAATAACTAATAGAAATATCTGCGAAACAAAGCTTGTTGACATAATAAGCCAGGCGATTAATGGAGGAGTTGAAACCGTTCAGTTGAGGGAAAATGACCTGAGCACTGTGGAATTATATAATCTGGCAAGTGAGATTCGTGAAATTACGAAGAAAAGGGGGGCCAACCTGATAATTAATGACAGAGTAGATATAGCGCTTGCTGTTGATGCGGACGGTGTACATCTGGGCTGGCAGTCTTTAGAAATAGAGATGGTTCGAAGGATGATTGGGCAGGAAAAAATGATTGGTTTTTCTGCGCATAATCTGCAGGAAGCGGAAAAAGCAGAAAACTGTGGGGCGGATTACATAACTATCAGTCCAATATTTGATACTGCTTATAAAGATTATTTCATAAAGCCGTTGGGGACTGATGAAATAGGAAAGATAAAGGAGCAAATAGATATCCCTGTTATTGCGTTGGGCGGCATTAATGAAAACAACGTCAGCAGTGTCCTGGAAAACGGTGCTGATGGCATCGCCGTTATATCTGCCATACTTCAATCTGAAAATCCCAGGCAATCTGCAAGCAGGCTATACAAAGAGATTAAAAGAAGTTATTCTAAACCAGAAGGCAAAATTTTCATCTCTGGACACGGGTAACCGCAGATAAAAAGTATTTTGAATTAGGTTAAGAAGAAGAGATTTTGGAAAAAGTATTTATCTGTGTGCCTTGCCAGAACGACGCTGTCGGGCAGGCATCTGCGGAGATCTGCGTATTATACGTTTTAATCGGGAGGGAAGATGCAGTTATTAACTAATTTGAAATTTGATGATAAAGGCCTGATACCGGCCGTTATTGTTGACGTGACTGATAATAGAGTCTTAACACTATGCTTTATGAATCAGGACGCCCTGGAGAAGACTATTGAAACAGGCAAAGTACATGTGTTTCGTCGTTCAAAGAATAGATTAATGCTTAAGGGGGAGACTTCGGGCCATACACAGTCGGTAGAGGAGGTCTTCTTTGATTGTGAAGGTAAATCACTCGTTATTAAGGTTAAACAAAATGTTGCTGCTTGTCATACCGGGTACAGGTCGTGTTATTACAGGAAGTACAATGATGAAGCCGATAACATCGAAATAATAGAGGAAAAGGTCTTTGATCCTGATAAAACATATAAGACATGACAGTAACCAGAAATTGCTTGCAAAGGGTATTATCAAGTGTTATATTGACTTTTAGAATTTTATTTATCTTAACTTAATACGTGTCAGGAATAGTGGAGGAAAGCAAAACATGAATAAAATTATAGGGCGTTTCGGGACCGTGTTTTTGGCTTTGTCAGTCTTTTTTGTACAGGGATGCGCTGAATTGGACGAACTAAGGACAGCTAATCGACGTCAGGCAATTACTATTCGCGATCAAATGTCTGATCTTGATAAGTTAAAGACTGAAGTTAGTGCCGCTGATAAAGTTAACAGGGCATATGAAGATCGTGCACAATCGGATGAGGAAGTAAAAGAAAGGCTCCGTGCCGATTTGGAAAGCCTTGCAAGAGCTATTGGCGGCGGTGCTGCGGTTAGGGATACAATCGAAGGTCCCGTGATTCAGCTTCCAGAGAAAATATTGTTTGATTCAGGTCTTGCAAAATTAAAGTCGGAAGGCGAGACAGCCTTAAAAAAGATTGCTGAACACCTTAAGGCAAACCCTGCTACTTTAGTCAGGATTGACGGCCACACAGATATCGATCCAATTGTAAAATCAAAATACTTATGGGATTCGAATCATCATCTATCGGTAGGAAGGGCATTGAGTGTATTTCATTATCTTGTAAATAAAGAAGATATAGGTGAGAAGAGGATACACATAGCAGGCTATGGCCCAAACAGATCTATCGCCTCTAATAACACTGATAATGGGAAGAGGCAAAATAGAAGAGTTGAATTTCTCATCTTGCCTCCAACAACCAAGACAGATAGCAAGTAGCAATATCATTTTTAATTATAACTTAAATTTAAAACACTTCTTACAAAACTTAAAAGCCTTGCTGCTATAAGTAGTGGAAGAGGTGCTTGGATATGAAGGACGAAACTGTATGCAAAAAACAAAAGGAGTAACTCACCCTTATATCGTGAGAAATCCAAAGATATGTGGAGGTGCTCCAATAATAAAAGGTACAAGGATTAGGGTCATTGATATAGCTATCGAGTACGAGCGATTGGGAATGACGCCTGATGAGATACTCGAAGCGCATCCTCACATACAGCTCAAACAAGTGCATAATGCTCTTTCATTTTATTATGAAAATCGTGAATCAATCGACAATGAGATACAAGCTAGATTGAAAGACATTGATGATTTTCAAAAAGAATATGAGACTATGTTGCCTAAGTGAAAAGAGTAAAGATATATGTCGATGAGAATATTGATTATCGAGTGGTGAAAGGATTAAAGAGGCGTGGTGTAGATATTATAACGGTACAAGAAACACTTAATTTGGCTAAGAGTGATGAGAAACAATTAGAGTATGCTAAATCAATAGATGCACTCTTTTTTACACATGATGACGATCTTCTGAAAATTGCAAAGAGGTGGAAAAATGTAGGTAAAACCCATAATGGAATTATATTTGTCCATCAAACCAAGCTATCAGTGGGTGAAATTGTTCGTAAATTAAGATTGCTGTCGGAAACTGTTTCTATAAAAAAAATGAAAAATCATATAGAGTTTTTGTAGTATCGCTATAATTACTAAACAAAGTTTAACGTTAATATTAAGAAAAAATAACACTTAGCACACTTTGCTTTATAATTGGGATGTAGGAACTGCCCTTCTTAAAGAATCGATGGAATAATGGGAAATTAGGTTTTTAAATTTGGGCGGTATATTAAGTTTTCGTTCGACATTCCACCACACCACTATTCACTCTTCGGGATGAAATAGATGTCCTATAATAATCTCCATTAAATTCAATGAGTCGTGGAATTTCAGAGAATTATTATGTATTGAAACCATAGAAAGATTGTATGACAAAAACAACAAAAATTGAAAAAAAATTATGGCAGTTTGTATGTTCAGTTAAACTTGCCGTAATCATTATAATCATTCTGGCAGTTGCATGTATCCTGGGTACGCTAATTCTTCAGATGAGACCGCCTGAAGATTATGTAAGCAGATATGGTGAAGGCCTTGCGAAATTATTCTCTGCAATTCAATTCACTGATATATTTCATTCCTATTGGTTTGCTTTTCTTCTGGTACTATTGTGTGTAAATCTGGGTTGCTGCACAATCAAGAGGTGGCGGAATACCGTACTCCAGATCGGCTTCTTAATCACACATATCAGCATAATCTTGACATTGATTGGTTGTTTTATTGACCTTCAATTTGGAGAGAAAGGCGGTGTTAATGTATATGAGGGAAAGTCTGTAGATTATTACCTGAATCGTGCTGATTACAGGAAGATTCCATTAGATTTCCAGGTATACTGTGACGACTTTATAATAGAAAAACATCCACCGAAGTTCAGATTAGTTGCCTTTGTAAAAAACAAAGACCTGCAAAAAGTTATTCCCGTAAAAGTAGATAAAAAGATTAACATTCCGGGTTCCAACTATGCGGTTACAGTTAAAGACTATTACCAGGATGCAGAATATAGACAGGAACCAATCAATGAGTCCAACGAACCAAACAATCCCGCCATATATGTTCAAATGCTGGATTCTAACCATGTTACTGCCGAAGGCTGGCTTCTTGCCAAAGACCGCAATTGGTATAACGACTCTAAACGTGATTTAAAAGTTGAGTATCTGTGGGCTGATAATGACGAGGACTATGAGAGGCTTGCTAAGACTGTAGGGAAAAGCGCCAACCCAAAGCTGGATATTACCATAGAAGGAAAGAATATTCATAAAAGTATGCCGGTAGAAGAAGGAAAAAGCATCTCGATTGACGGCACTGATTACGTGGTTGAGATTAAACAATTGGCGCTTGATTATGCTAATAGGGCGTCGCCATTAAGAGAGCAATCTCTGGACAATCCGGCTGTAAGTGTTGAGATTACCGGTCCCCAAGGCGTAGAAACTCGCTGGACATTCTCGAAGTATCCTGATTATTGGGATAAAGCTCACCAGGCAAAGTACAAGGATATTAAGCTGACATGTTCTATTCCGGATGATTTCTCCGATGCTGCTAATAGATTAAAGATAGTCCAAAATAAAGGAGGAAAACAGACGCTTTCATATTTAAATGATGGCAATCTGATCAGCATTATAGATTGGGAAATTGACAAGAGCTACGAAATAGACGAGACAGGGCTGCAAATGAGAATAGTAAAATATTTCCCATCGCATAGCACAAAAAAAGAGGTTGTTGAGAGGTCTGATAATCATGAGGGGCATAATCATGCACCTGGTGAACATGCGGGAACTCCTGCAATATTGGTAGAAATTGAAGGCCCAAGAGGCAGAGTGGCTGATTGGATGCTCGCAAATAATCCGCCAAAATGGTATCCTGACAAAAACTTTGCGCTTTTATATGAACAGTCCGGTATGGTAGTTAAAGATTATAAAAGTATACTGAGGGTTGTGGATGGTGGAAAAACGGTTATGACAAAGACTATTGAAGTTAACGATCCTTTGAAGTATAAAGGGTATGTATTTTACCAGTCAAGCTACGATCCTGAAGGAGAGAAGTATACGGGGCTTCAGGTAACCAGAAATCCCGGCCTGGCAGTGGTGTATTCCGGCTTTATTCTTTTGTGTGTGGGTGTTGTTTTTATCTTTTATGTAAAGCCGTTCTTAAGAAGGAAATTGAAAAAAGGGCAAAAAGTGGAAGATTATTATTCAGATGATGAGATTGCAGCAGAGCATATTGAGTAAAATATACCATCCGGATAGGATTGCAAATTTTAATTATAAATTGATGATAAATAGTTCTCGTTTAACAAAATACAAAAGAGAGGTGTGTTAGACATGGATTTCACGTTGAATGTTACTTTTTATGTTTATATTGCGGCTATTATTGCTTACGTGGTCAGAGAAATATGGAGGACGAAAACCTTACGCTGGGTCGCTTTCGGTGTATTTTCAGGTGCTTTAGTATTAAATACAATTTTAGTACTGACAAGGTGGTATGAGGCAAATCATGCTCCAATGTCTGATAAATATGAATCTTTTGTATTCTTTGCCTGGACTATCGCCCTTGTGTACCTGATTATGGAACTTGTTACAATATTTATTGCTCGTGTACATGAATCTCGTTTAGGCATTATTGGCGCACTACAATCTCTTTTGTCTGCCTGGATGTTACACTCTGCAATCAATACTGACAGTACCATAAAAGAATTACCTCCTGCGCTTCAGAGTAACTGGCTGGTTGTGCACGTAATAAACTATTTTGTATCTTATTCTGCTCTGAGTATATCATTCTCTGCTGCTATTATTTACTTAATATATAGAGCAATATATCGTGGAAGAGCGCAAGAAATAGTTATGTCCGGTTCTAATAGTCAATTAAGAAAGGACGTAACCTTTGATAAATTAGCCTATATTTCTGTCACCATTGGCTTCCCATTTTTAACTGTTGGTTTGATTACGGGTTCGATCTGGGCAAAGGGGGCATGGGGCACATATTGGGGATGGGATCCTAAAGAAACCTGGTCTTTAATTAGCTGGCTTGTTTATCTTGCTTATCTGCATTTACCTATGATCTTGCCTAAGACAAAGATAAAGAAGACCTTTGCTCCTATTTTGCTCTCAATAGTACTATTGGTCGCTTTTCCTATTGTTTTGTTTACATTTATGGGCATGCACAAACTTCCTACTGCTGTAGATAGTGACCATATATATGCTGAATAAGCCTCGAAAAGGTATTTCTGACTTGTGTTAAATTCCAGTTATTTTTCTTTATGAATATTTAAGGGGTTTACCCGAATTACATAAAGCAAAGGAAAAATCCCGTAAAAGAGTTTTATTTATCATATCTCCTTAATCACTCCGTTAACAGGAATTTCAAAATTTTGCAAAGTAGGGGCGTACCCGCCTGCCCGACTGCGTCGTTCGGGCGGGTACGCCCCTACATTCTTAATAAAGATGGCAAAAGTAAGGCTGCATGTCGTTATCGAGGGAAGAGTTCAGGGAGTCTTTTTCAGGGCTAATACAAGGGAAGAGGCCATCTCATTAGGTTTAAACGGCTGGGTGAGAAATTGTCTGGATGGGCGTGTTGAGGCAGTCTTTGAAGGTGAAAAAGATAAAGTTGAAAAAATCTTAAAATGGTGTGAAAAAGGCCCGCTGGGAGCAATAGTAAGAAATGTGGAAGAAAATTGGGAACAGGCTACTGGCGAGTTTGACTCATTTTCTATAAAATATTAAAATAAATGATTAATCTATGGAAAGTAACTCTTATAAGATTATAGAGAGAAATTTATCAGAATTGCAGGAGCGCATAAAATCAGCCTGCTCTCGTTCCAGATACGGGCAGGAATCAGTTGAATTAGTAATCTCAACAAAGTACGTAGAGGCAGACATTATAAGAATATTATCTGAATTAGGTATTTCATGCATAGGTGAGAATCGATTACAGGATACTGAGAGAAAAATAGAAAAACTAAATGATCTGGATTTAAAGTGGCATATGTTTGGGCATCTTCAGAGGAATAAAGTTAAGAAGGCTGTCCATATCTTTGATTTGATACATTCGGTGGAAAGTGTTACTCTTGCGAAGGAGATAAACAAGGAATCTGAAAAGCTGGGAAAAAACACAAGGATATTAGTAGAGGTTAATGTAAGCGGTGAGGAAACCAAATACGGTCTTTCCCCGGATGAGGCCATTCCTTTTTTACAAGAAATAAATAATCTTGAAAGAATTAATGTAGAGGGTTTAATGACTATGGCGCCTATTGTTGATGATCCTGAAATATGCAGGCCAATGTTTAAAGGGCTGAGGGAATTAAGTGAAAAGATCAGAGAAGAAAACATTCAGAATATTGATATGAAATATCTGTCCATGGGAATGACTCAGGACTTCGAAGTTGCAATAGAAGAGGGCGCAAATCTAGTTCGTGTCGGTTCCGCAGTATTTAAAGGAATTATAACGTTTAAGTAAACTGTAGCGGAATGGCTTTAGCCTTCCATTTACACGTTTTGACATGGTAATGGAAACCTGAAGGTTTCCGCTACGTCTCTACAAGGATTAATCGTAACAATCTGCGCTTATCAGCATCCATTATACCGTGATGGTCAAGACAAGGGAAGTTGAAGGGGGGATAGTTGTATCTGTTAAGATACAACCAAATTCCAGCAAAGACAGGGTAATAGGGGAATACGCCGACCGGATAAAGATTGCAGTTACTGTAGCGCCTGAAAAGGGAAAGGCAAACAAGGCCGTAATCAAATTATTTGCCAAATGGCTGGGCGTCAAGAGTTCAGATATTCAAATAATCTCTGGTGAAAAATCAAGAGACAAGGAAGTGTTTGTAAGAAATATTACAGAAGATGATTTATATAGGTTGATTTAAAACATGAGTTATAAAGATACGATTAATTTGCCAAAAACAAAGTTTTCCATGAAAGGGAACCTCGTTCAGAGAGAACCAGAATTTCTTAAAAAATGGGAAAAGGAAGACCTGTACGCTCAAATACGAAAGGCTAGGGAGGGCGCTAAGAAATTCATTCTACACGATGGGCCTCCCTACCCTACAGGAGACCTCCATATAGGAACCGGATTAAACAAAATATTAAAAGACATAATTGTTCGGTTTTATACGATGAGGGGGTATGATGCCCCGTATGTACCTGGCTGGGACTGCCATGGTCTGCCGATTGAACATAGAGTGTTGCAGGAACTGGGTTCAAAGGCAAAAGAGATGGAAAAAATTGAGATTCGCAAAAAGTGCAAGAAATACGCTGAGAAATTCGTAAAGGTACAAATGAAGCAATTTAAGGCCCTGGGCGTCTCAGGTGACTGGGAATCTGCATATCTAACCTTCACTCCACAATACGAAGCAGGTATTATTGAGGTATTCGGTAAACTTGTTGAAAAAGGATATGTCTACAGAAGTCTGAAACCCATACATTGGTGTATGCGTTGCGAGACTGCGCTTGCTGAGGCAGAATTGGAATACCATGATCAAACCAGCCCTTCAATTTACGTCAACTTCAAACTGATAGATAATCCAAAAGATAAGTTTCGTGGACTCCATGATGAAGATGTTTATATACTGATATGGACTACTACTCCATGGACGTTGCCTGCAAACCTTGCGATTGCATTGCATCCGGAATTTCAATACACGGCAGTTAGATATATAAATCCAAAGACGCAAAAAAGGCAGGTTTCAATACTTGCTGAAAATTTAGTGGATTCTGTCATGAACCGGCTTGAAATAGAGGGCTACGAACGTTTGGGCACTGTCAAAGGTAGTTCGTTAGAGGGATTGAAATATCAGCATACGATTATGAACAGGGAAGGTTCTGTGGTTATGGCGAATTACGTAACCCTCACGGACGGTACCGGATGTGTGCATACCGCCCCCGGCCATGGCCAGGACGATTACCAGACCGGTTTAAGGTATGACATGCCGATTCTATGTCCGGTTGATGCAACCGGAGTATTTACAGAAGAAGCAGGGGATTTTGCAGGGCAGAATATATATGACGCAAACAAATCAATAACAGACAAACTCGATGAGTTGGGACTTTTGTTACATATGGGCAAAATAAGCCATTCATATCCTCACTGCTGGCGTTGTAGAAAACCGGTGATTTTTCGGGCAACCGAGCAGTGGTTTGTAAACATGGATCATCAGAATCTCAGGAAAAATGCATTAGATGCGATAAAGAGCACAAATTGGATTCCATCGTGGGGTGAAATCCGTCTGTCAAATATGATAAAGGAACGCCCGGATTGGTGTATCTCCAGACAGCGCTCCTGGGGTGTGCCTATACCGGCTTTTTATTGTACCAGTTGTAAGGAATCACTCCTGGACGTGAAGGTTGTGAACCATGTTCGGGATATGTTTTTAAAACATGGCGCAGATAGCTGGTTTTATAAAGACACAAAAGAGTTTCTGCCGGACGGCACAAAATGTCCGAAATGTAGTTCTACTGACTTTGAAAAGGAGAATGATATTTTTGACGTGTGGTTCGAATCTGGTTCCAGTCATCATTCTGTCTTGAACAAACGTAAGGATTTACAGTTTCCTGCTGACGTATATCTTGAAGGCAGCGACCAGCATCGGGGCTGGTTCCAGCTTTCTCTGCTTCCATCAGTTGCGGCATGGGGTTGTGCGCCTTTCAAAACAGTAATAACCCACGGTTTTGTTGTGGACGAGCGAGGCAAAAAGATGTCTAAATCACTTGGCAATTTTGTATCGGTTGGAGACGCCCTGAAGGAACTGGGAGGAGATATCGTAAGGTTGTGGACCTCTTCCATGGAATACAGAAACGAGATGAACACTTCTCCTGCTATCATTTCAAAGTTATCAGATTCCTACCGGCGGATTAGAAATACATTCAGATATATTCTGGGAAATCTATTTGACTTTGATCCAAAGAAAGATTCTGTAGAGTACACACAACTGTTGGAGGTTGACAGGTGGGCGCTGCACAAAACGGAAGAACTCATAACCTCAATAACATCTGCTTTCGAATCATATCAATTTCACCGCGTATATCACATTGTTCACAATTTTTGTGCGGTTGAGATGAGTTCCTTCTATCTGGATATTTTGAAGGACAGATTATATACCTTTTCGAAGAATTCTATAGAAAGACGGGCGGCACAAACTGTTCTTCACAGGATAAATTCGGTGTTGGTCAGGCTCCTTGCCCCAATCCTGGCCTATACCTCAGAAGAGGTGTGGATGGAGATGACGCATGATGACAACAATGTTCCATCTGTACACCTGGCCGATTGGCCGGTGACAAATGAAAAGTATGTAGATGAAGAGCTTAACGATAAGTGGGAGAAGATTATCAAGATCAGGACGGATGTGGCGCGGGAGTTGGAAAAAATGAGGGCGTCCAAGCAAATCGGCAACTCCCTTGAGGCATCGGTTGACCTTTATACTGACGATGCTGAAATGTTTAATTTTCTGAAAGAATACGAGAGTGATTTCCCAATGATATTCATAGTCTCAGACGTAAACATCTGCAAAGAACCACCTGACTCTGCCGGCAGGGGAGAGATATTTGAGAAGCTGTTTATCAAAGTAAGACAATCAGAGAGTAACAAGTGCGAAAGATGCTGGAACTACCGTGAAGAAGTTGGCAAGATAACAAAATATCCGACACTGTGTAACAGGTGTGTTGAGGTTATTGAACAACATTGTCAGTTGCCTAAAGAATCTTAACCAGGGTGGCAACAACACCAACAGCAATTACTATCATACTACCCAGCCGGATAATGAGCCTATATTCTAGTTCTTTTAGACGTTCGTCGAGATATTGGCGGGTAACTAATTGTTCTTCTACCAATTGAGCAATTATATTGGTTTGTGTCTCAGCTTGTTCCTCTGTAAAACCAGCAGCCTTGAGCTTTTTAACATTTTCATGAGTATCGAAAAATATGGTATGGTGCATAATGGTTTTCCCTTGCAAATAAAATAGGTAAATTTCCAGAAACGTTCAACTCATGATATATATTTTTTCCTAATTGATCGCGTTAAAAACCACATTGTACAACTACTTTCTTATTAATCAAGCAATAATAAATGACGTGTTTCAGATAGTAACAAGAACTACTGCAAAGAAGTTGGCAAGATAGAGGAATATCCAACATTAAGTAACCGATGTGACGAAGTTATTGCGGAAGTGGAGGCTCAGAAATGATGTTTGTATTTTTACGCACCACGATCAGCCTGTCGGTAGGTGTGTCCTGCTATTCAATTTGATTATGTTGTATTTGTCCCCGCCCGCCGACTGCTCAATACATTCTTAAAATCCGGCAATACTCCTCAAGATATTAAAATTCCAAGACTTATAGTGAAAGTCAAGGGTTTTTACAAGAATATTGGAAATTACACTTGAAAATTGCTTTAAAAGTAATATAAACCATGACTATGATATTGGAAATATACAGACGCCGTATATTTCCAATATCATAGTAGCTGTATATTTAACTGTTAGGTGTCAATATCTCTGCTACCAGGGGAGGAGCAAGCAGTGTTCGAAGAAGTTTTACCGCCACTTCCTGAGTTCCCAGACCACGAGAGTTGCTTTAATGTTCTCTTGGAGTGGTGCAAGCACGTCGGCATTCTGGCCACACATCTTAATCTCATCAATCCAGGTTCTCATGCAGCTGTGAAACGTCCCCCAATTCGATACGCTGTCCTTCGGGGTCTCATCAATAGGAGCTGCCGCATACTGCTCGCAATGTTGAAAATCGCCACCGAGAACAAACAGGGCGAGATCGTTATGCTGCTTTCACGATGCCTGTTTGAGTCCTGTACTAAGGTGCGCTGGCTGATACTGCGAGACAACGAAGAAATGTTCCTTCGCTACCTCGCGGATGGCCTGAAAGCTGAATTTGAGCTCCGTGAGATAATCAGTCGCAACGTGCAGGACCGCGATGGAAAAAGTCTCGTGATTGAAGATCGGATGCTCAGGTCAATTCAATCGACTATTTCGGCAGCACCCTATACGGAAGACGAACTCAAGAACGCAAAAAAACTGCCTGACTTGGCTTCGATGTGTAGGGAGCTAGGCTATGGTGACCTTGGATACGTAGCACTCCAACGACTCAGATCACATGCGATACATGGCACATGGCCCGATCTTCTCTTTCATTACCTTGAAGAGAAGGATGGGAGTTTCACACTCCAAGACAATACTGTGCCTCCGGATCAGAACGCATTCGTCGTCAGTTCACTGCTGCTTCTAGAGGCTCTTAGAGAGTATGTGGGTTACTTACTTGATGACACTGTACCAAAAGAAGAGTTATTTGCGCATATTGAGCACGTCAAACAACAGATCCTACAAACCTTTTATCAAGCTTCCGGAAGCCACTATGATCCAATACTGGAAGGGAGCACCTAAGATTCGCG
>ERZ1292630.2846-Hain-H41-02um-R3-2846-length-15637-cov-7_pt1 | contig 15637 bp, 10 predicted proteins | sample MGYA00564408_ERZ1292630 | MGnify/ENA primary metagenome ERZ1292630 (study PRJEB36523, sample SAMEA6512641) | groundwater metagenome | collected 2019-01-08 | study: AquaDiva: Metagenomics assemblies of 32 groundwater samples | reverse complement strand
TATTGCCCGCGCCCGTTCCATTAACCTGAAGCGACGAACCTTCCGGTTGCACCGCCGTGGCAATCAACGACTCCCTTTCATTCAGTCCGAGAATGATAACGCCCTTCCCGCCCGATAATTCTTTCATTTCGCTGATTGGGAATAACAATAATTTGCCGTTGCTGCCCAGTGCAGCAATCAGATTGCTATTAGCAACATTTGCCGGTGGCAGCAAAATATCCGCTTTGCTCAGCGTCATGAAAGCCTTACCCGCCTTTTGGCGGGACACCAAGTCTTTGAGCGTAGCAATAAAACCATATCCACCGGACGAGCTGAACAGATATTGGGTATCCGGCGCTGCGGCGCACATCACTGCCGCTTTCACCTTGGGGGGGATGTCCAACAAGGAAGCCAACGGCACACCGTCGCTGCGGCCACCAGGAATGTCCGTCGAGGACAAACTGTAGGCCCGCCCCCCGCTGTCCAGCACCACAACCGGATAAGCTGTGCGTGTTTGCGCAATCGCCAGTAACTGATCGCCATCCTTAAATGACAGTGTGCCCATATCCACTTCATGACCTGTGCGTTGACGTATCCAGCCGTTCTTAGACAGAATGACTGTACAGGGTTCATCCGGCACCGATACCGTCTTGGCGACCACGCGTTCCGCTTCTTCGATCAATGTGCGACGGTCGTCGCCATATTTCTTCACGTCCGCTTCAATCTCGCCGATGATCATGTCGCGCATGGCCGTTTCATTGCTCAGAACAAACTTCAGTCCTTCTTCTTCCGTTTTCAGCTCGTTCATTTCTTTCTCGATGCGAATAGCCTCGAGACGAGCCAACTGACGCAATCGAATTTCCAGAATATCGTCCGCTTGAATTTCAGTAATCCCAAATTGCGACATCAAATCAGCTTTGGGATCATCCGCTTCACGAATGACTTTGATGACTTCATCAATATTCAGCAGTACCACCATGCGGCCTTCCAGGATGTGCAGGCGCTTTTGCACCTGATCCAGCCTGGTCCGGCTGCGGCGAGTGACCGTGGTGGTACGGAATTGAGTCCACTCGGTCAGTAACTCCAGAATGTTCTTCTGGTTCGGTCTGCCATCCAAACCGATGGCGACCATATTGGCGGGTACCGTTGATTCCAGGCTGGTATGCGCAAGCAACAGGGCGATGAATTGCTCTTGTGGCATGCGCGAGGAGCGTGGCTCCAGAACGATACGTACGGAAGCATCTTTGCCGGATTCATCGCGCACGGTTTCCAGCGCGTCGAGGAACAGTTGCTTCATCTGCTTCTGCTCGACCGACAACTCTTTCTTGCCGGTTTTTATCTGCGGATCGGCGTATTCCCCAATTTCTTCCAATACCTTCTTAACTGAGACGCCTGGCGGCAATTCATGCACCACCATTCGCCACTGACCGCGTGCTTGCTGCTCTAGGGTCCAGCGGGCACGCACACGGAAAATGCCCCGGCCTGTGGCATAAGCTTCGCGTATATCCCTGACGCTGGATATCAATTGACCGCCGCCGGGGAAATCCGGCCCCTGGATGTGTTGCAATACATCATCAACACTGATCGCCGGATTATGCATCAGCGCAATCGCTGCATTGCCCACCTCACGCATGTTGTGCGGCAGGCATTCCGTCGCCATGCCGACCGCGATGCCGGATGCGCCATTCAACAACAACAATGGGAGGCGCGCGGGCAGATCCACTGGCTCCTGCTCAGAGCCGTCATAATTCGGACGAAAATCCACAGTTCCCGCGTCCACTTCGGACAGCAGCAGCTCAGCATATTTAGTCAGCCTGACTTCGGTATACCGCATGGCTGCCGGGGAATCGCCATCACGCGAACCAAAGTTACCCTGACCATCGACCAAGGGATAACGCAACACAAAATCCTGCGCCATGCGCACCATCGCTTCGTAAGAAGCCGAATCGCCATGCGGATGGTATTTACCGATCACATCACCGACCACGCGCGCCGATTTGACCGGTTTTGATCCTTGAATCAGACCCAGGCGATGCATCGCATAGAGAATGCGGCGCTGCACCGGCTTCTCGCCATCGGATACGGAGGGCAGCGCTCGCCCCTTGACCACGCTAATGGCGTAGCGCAGATACACCTGGTGCGTGTATTCAGCCAGATCAATGCTGCCGTCGTCGTTATCACTTCCGCCCGGAGAAGACTCGGGCGGTACGGGCGGCAGTTTGGTTTCCTGCGGCGTCACTTGCACCGGCAAGGAGGAATCCGGCGCGTCAAATAGGTCCAAATTTTTCATTTTCGTTAAATATCCGCTTCCACTTCGTTACCATGTATCGTAATCAATTCCTTGCGCTCGCTGGCATGCGACTTGCCCATCAGGGTATCAAAGGTTCCCACTGCCTGTGCCACATCGCCCAGGCCTATCCGCACCAGCCGGCGCGTGTCCGGGCATAAGGTGGTTTCCCAAAGCTGAACCGCATCCATTTCCCCTAGACCCTTGAACCGCGAAATGGTCCAGCTACCTTCCTTGATGCCTTCCTGACGCAGACGCGCTTCCAATATATCCAATTCCACCTGATCCAAAGCGTACAGCTTGCGCGGCGGCTTGTTTTTGCCCTGTGCCGGTACATCCACGCGAAACAACGGTGGTTTGGCGATATACACATGTCCGTGCTGAATAATCTTGGGGAAATGCCGGAAAAACAAAGTGAGCAACAGTGCCTGGATATGACTGCCATCATCATCGGCATCAGACAAAATGATAATCTTGCCATAGCGCAAAGTGCTCATATCCACTTCGCTATCTAACTTGTGCGGGTCAATCGCCAGCGACACCGCGATATTATGGATTTCCTGATTAGCCAGAATCTGCGATTGATCGACTTCCCAACTGTTCATCCCTTTGCCGCGTAACGGCAACACTGCCTGAGTTTCTTTGTCACGCCCCGCCTTGGCCGATCCACCGGCGGAATCGCCTTCCACCAAGAACAGTTCGGCGTTAAGACCAGTCAGCTCTGAATCGGTAAGCTTGCCTGGCATTACCGCCACACCGGAACCTTTTCTGCGTTCCACTGTTTTAGCGGTTTTGCCGCGATCGATGGCATTCTTGATGGCCTGCTCGGCAATCTTCGTCGCTTCCGCCACATGCTCGTTCAACCATAAATCCAGCGTATCCTTCATGGCAGCGGCAACCAACTTAATCGCCTCGCGCGAAGATAATTTTTCTTTGGTTTGGCCAGAAAAGCTCGGATCCACCATTTTGAGCGCCAACACGAAGCGTAGCTTGGCCCACACATCCTCGGCCGCCAGCTTCACGTTGCGCTGCATCAGTCCATGCTGTTCCGCGAAGGTACGCACACTGTTAAACACAACATCCCGCAAACCGGCTTCGTGCGTCCCACCCCCCAATGTCGGAATCAAATTGACATAGGATTCGCCGCCGCCGGAGCCAACAACCCAAGCCATCGCCCATTGCACTCCTTCACCGTCCGAGAAGGTCTCATTCGCGGCCAAATATTTTTCGCCACAGAATGCCGGTGCAATCGGCTCATCCTCAGCAATCATCTGATCCAGATACTGCGCGATTCCTCCCTCAAAATGCCATTCCTTAACATCAAAACCCGCGACGGCCTCACTGTTGAGTAACACTCTAACGCCCGGCAGCAGCATTGCTTTGGCGCGTAGCAAGTGCTCCAGCTCGCCGCGATGCAGTGATGGGGAATCAAAATACTTTGCATTCGGCCAGATGCGCAGTGCCGTGCCGGTGTTACGCACGCCGCAAGTGCCGATCACCGTTAATGGCTCGATGACTTCGCCGTCGGCAAAAACGATGCGGTGTTGCTTACCTTCGCGTTTAACTTCCACTTCCAGACGGGTGGAAAGCGCATTGGTCACTGAAACGCCCACGCCATGGAGGCCGCCAGTGAATTTGTAACTGCTGTCCGCCTCGCCTTTAGCAAACTTGCCGCCGGAATGTATCACCTGAAACACAACTTGTATGGTCGGGACTTTCTCTTCCGGATGCAAACCGACCGGAATGCCGCGCCCATCATCCGCGACCGCGACCGAGCCGTCGCGATAAAGCGTCACTTCGATATTTTTGGCATACCCCGCCATTGCTTCATCAACCGCATTGTCGATGGCTTCCACTACCATATGTGTAGGGTCCGTGGTACGAGTGTACATTCCTGGCCGCAACTGAATGGGTTCCAGTTTACGCAAGACCCGGATCGAAGATTCGTCGTAAATTTGTTTTGTCATGATTTTTAGTTGGTTTACGCGGCTTCCATTTCGATACTTTCCTCTCTAATCCACAAACTAATTGCGCCAACAGAAGGGCTAAAACATATCATGTTTTAGCAAAGCTTCGGAGTTGAGCTGTATCTGATTGAATGGACAGATGGGAAAATCATCGGTTTATACAGCAAATTGACTTCGAATGTAAAACTAAGATGTACTCTGAACTGCTACACCTGAGATTTTGCATAAATTGCATTGTCAGTATAAAACAGAGGAGGCAATTCGCTCTTTGAAAAACACAAGCCTTCTTAAGGTGATATTTTATTTATCAACAACATAAAAAGATGGCGTAATCTTATGCACAATAGGGAGAAAAAGCTATGCAAATAGTCGCATCATTCTTTGTTTAAATAGATGGTAAAATAATCGGATTATGCACGTCTCGAGAAGCTATTGAGAAGTAAGCCATTACATTAAATTTATTTATAGGGAAGGATGGAAGTCAACTGATGGCCGTATTTTTTGGTAATCCGAAAAAAGTCCAGTACTTGATATGATATTCAAAAAGATAAAAATCAGATTTTGAGTGGTAAAGAGATTATTGTGATAACGATTCATGTATGTCTAAAGACAGTAATGCAATGAAAAAGAAACACAACCGCTGATCAGAATAGCGGTATGCTGATAGAGCTTACCAGCCTGATCATTGTTCGAAAAGTTTAGTTCTTTCATCCCAGTTTCACACAAAAAAACTCTAATTACATCCAATCCGACAGATATCCGGTCTATCCGGTGCCCGTCACATCAAATCTGAACAAATGTATTTTTTAAAGCAGAATCCCCCCTTACCGTAGTGGTGGGAGGCATCACCACTGGAAAAATTATTCTATGATTCATATAGCAAACAAGGATGAAATTCGTTCCCATACTTCCCTGCGAGGTTGGGCTGCTTTGATGGTCGTTTTCGTCCACTTTCGATCCTTTTTACATCCATCTATCGATCCAGATGAAATAACATTTTTTCTTGCCAAAGGCTATCTCTGGGTAGATTTTTTCTTTATCCTCAGTGGTTTCGTGATGTCATATGTCTACGACATCGAACATCCGCGGCGCCATAGCATTCGAGACACTTTTCATTATCTAATTGCGCGCATTGCACGAATATATCCATTGCATTTGATTTCACTGGTGGCAACACTGCTGTTCTTTATCACAGTTGCGCTAATAAACTGGGGCTTAGAAAATGAATCCTGCTGCGTATTCGATGGCTCCTTACGAAATGCCGAATCATTAGTTGCTAATCTATTCCTTATTCACGCATGGGGTATGTTTGACTGGGTAACATGGAATCTCCCATCATGGTCTCTCAGTGCAGAGTTTTTTTGCTATTTGATCTTTGCCGCGCTTCTTACCCTGGATGGTGAGAACCGGGAACTGGCTTTGGTTGCGTTGTCATGCACTGCGGTGTTTTTTTATTGTTTATGCCTTGCTACTGGCAGTGATGTCGACGAGAATTTTCGATTATCCACCGTACGTGCTGCATCCGCTTTTACGATCGGAATTATGCTGTTCATGGGGCGCAAGGTGATTTCTGCTATCTCAGAAAGCTATTTGTCGAGTATTCAGATCGTTGCAAGTATTGTGCTTTTGCTTGCACTGCACTTTGGATTAGCTGATGTTTTATCTATTGCTCTGATGGCTTTGATAGTTTTGGTGACCTGGGAAGATCGCGGTTATTTATGCAACTGTCTCACTATGCGCCATATGCACACGATTGGGCTATTGTCGTTTTCTATTTATATGTGGCACTATCTTATCAAGTTTATTGCAAAGAACGATTGGGAACTCTATACAGGTCTGCCACTGCAAAGTAGTGCAGCGGGATCGATACTATTTGTTGCCTGTTTGATAGGTTTAGTCATTCCAATCGCAGTTTGGAGTTATCGATTCTTGGAAATGCCTGCCCGCAAATGGACTAGCTCACGATTGAATAGTTTACTTGAAACCAAGTATCCGCCAGAATGGCAGCTGGTATTGGCACCCAGTCAAAGAAAAAAGAAAGCGAATCTTTATTGGCCATTTATCAGATAGTTAATTTTTTTAAAACTAAGCAGCTTCATCTTACTTAAGGAATTGTTGCGGCACGCATAGTATTTAGCCCGCATCGGTATTACGATATTGCGGAACTTCGGCGCAACTACGGCGAGTGGATTACTGCCTATACGATCCTAAACCTGGTCGATATCACAGTGGCTTCAAGGCCTGACAACTCTCCCAATCAGGCTTCATTCTTACTTTTTATTAAGTTTAACAACCGTTTCTTCTATGAGGAAAATGATGACTCTCAAACTCCATATCATTATTTGCAGTACACGACCAGGTCGTGTCGGACCACTTATAGCCCAATGGTTCCATGAAATCGCAGTTCAGCATGGACAATTTGAAGCGCATCTGATCGACCTTGCTGAGTTTAATCTTCCTGTTTATGACGAACCCGAACATCCTATGCTTCAGCGCTATCAACATCAGCACACCAGAAACTGGGCCGCCAGTGTCAATGCGGCAGATGCTTACGTGTTCGTCACACCGGAATATAATTTCGGTCCGCCACCTTCGCTTCTGAACGCACTCAACTATGTCTATAAGGAGTGGAATTACAAACCTGCCGGGATGGTCAGTTATGGCGGGGTTTCAGGCGGGCTCCGGTCTGCTCTGATCGAGAAACTGACCTTGACTACTCTAAAAATGATGCCAATGGTGGAAGCGGTGGCGGTGCAGCAAATTTCCACGTTAATCGACGGAAACAAACAGTTTACAGCCAATGAACATCACGTAAGTTCGGGAATATCGCTCCTTAATGAGCTCTACAAGTGGGCACAAGCTTTAAAAACGATGAGATTGTAATTTTTTTTCCAAAATCTCAATCGGCTAATTGCTAAATATAGCAGGTTAAATTTCCGAAAAGAGGTGGTGCCAACTGATTTCTTGTGGTTAACTGCATGGAAACATATCGAACACGAATGACACGCAAGGATTGAAAGCTTATAGGGAATGGATAAAAGCAAAGCGCCAGTTTATACAGGATATAAATGCGCATTCTTAGCCTATTTTGAACATCGAAGCGGCTGAAGATCGTTTCTCAACAAATCTTTAAGTTTTAGGTTAATCACTGCTGAGTTACGCTATAAATTAGTATGATGCACTGACTTTTCTTGTTCTTTTTAAGCCGCTGCGTTATAACAATTCATTCAGTATTTGAACAAATCAATTATTTATTAGATGAGGTAGCGTCATGAAAAAAATCGTTGCAACTGTTTGTTTTGGTTTAATACTGTCTTCCTGCACATGGGTAAAGGTTAATCCAAATGGCGAAGGCGTGCGTTTGGTACAATCAGCCCGGGCAGTCGAGTCATGCAAAAGAATAGGGAAAGTTAATACAAAAGTTGAAAGTAAAATAGTGTTTAATCGTGATCCGGAAAAAGTTGCAGGAGAACTTGCGGATCTTGCACGTAATGAGGCGGCTTTAATGCGCGGCGATACAATTGTTCCCGCTTCTGAGATTAATGATGGAAGACGCAGCTTCGATGTTTACCAATGTTTTCCAACAAAAATACAATAACTGACATAGCCATATCGACATATCCTAATTTTCTGCAAATCCGGTCAATGCTCTTCAGCATTGACTAAACCGATGGCACAATCTTTTCTCCACACAGGAATCCCATCAGTCCCAAAGTAAGTTTGCTTACAAGTTTTCGAATCTTCATTATGGCGCGTATCAAAAAAAGGCATTTGATTCGATCGTATGTACTGTACCACATGGAGATCACAAAAATTGGTGGACTAACGTAGTGCTTTTGCCCATTGCGGCACGTCCGAAAGAAATTAATAAAAAGAGCTGATTTTCGATACTAAAGCCAAGAATTGCAGCGCTTTCAACACTCCGCTATGTGCGCTGCCGTACCGACTACAGCAATTGTTGCCATTATATTATTCCAAAATCTTGATGTGATACCAGTCACGTCTAGAAGTTTGGTGATTGAGTAAGATAACTTTCCCACCGTTGGCCGGCCTTGATTCTTTACTTTGGAAAAATACTATGGACAACCAACAACGCAAAAGCAACTCCTTGCTAACGCACGCACTCGGAGTGATAATTGTCGCGGCAATTTGCAATACAGCATCGGCTAATGATTCAACGGTAAAAGCCGATACCGCGACGCCGCCTGATATCATGTGCATGATGAATTGGGCACAAACATTCTACCCCAATCTGTTTTCACCACCGGTATCAGACGTGCAATTCTCTTCACCCTATACCTATCGCTATTACTCCGACACTAATGCCTATGTAGGCGTTTCCTCTGCAGATAACCATGTTTATTATCGAGGACCAGAAGATGCCTCGCCGCAGGATATGGGTGATTTATCCGCTTTGCTGAAAGAATCGGGATGTGGAGACAAGCCGTATCCTGTCATCTTTATTCATGGCATCGCTTCTTCTGCAGACACATGGGTATCCTATAGAGATTATTTAATTAACAATGCTGGTTGGACATTCGGCGGGATTCCTGCTTTCAATCCGGACACAAAAACAGTTGCTATAAACTGTCCATCAGATTCTATTAGCTGTACGGGGAGTACTGGTAATTTTTACACATTAAATTTCTCCGACAATCAGGAATTATTTCTTGATGTTCAGGGGGGAGAATTAGCAGTAATCATTCAAGCGGTTTTAGATGAAAATCCCGGGGCAACTAAAGTACTTCTGATTGGCCACAGTACAGGTGGTCTTGCTGCAAGAGAGTATCTGCAAGGGTTAGCTCGAGTGTTCGATTCGGCAACGACGATTCCGTATCGGGAGGATGTTGCGAAACTCATAACCATTGGAACCCCGCATCAAGGAAGCTTTTGGGCCGAGACATGTCACGTTAACTTCGATATTTTCGATATTTTCGATAAAGTCGGCATTTGCGATCTTCTACCTGATCATATTGACTCAAACAGTGTTTCAATCAAGGATTTACAACCCAACAGTGCAGCTTTGAATGTACTTAATGACTTGGCTACGCATCCCCTTCCATTCAATGTACGCTATGTTTCGATAATTGGAACGGGGCAATCTACTTTGTCCAGCTTAGTTGATTTCCAAACAGGAGATGGAATCGTAACAGATACTTCCCAGAACCTTATAGCGATAACCGGAGATCTTCCTCTTCAACAGAAATCAACTACGATTGACATTCCTTTCCGAGATTGTGGTAATAAAATAAAGGTGCCGGTTATTGGAAGCGTAGGTCAAACCCATACCTGTGAGACAACGGATATTAGCGTAGGAGCAGAAATTTTGAGAAATTTACAATAGTTAGCAATGCGATAGGTTGTGACTTTATGGAACATGGTCGGCATTAGTTGTCGGTAATCAACGCAACCCATCGTAAATAGAGAAAAAATGAGTATTAGTGCGTTTACAGTACGGCTACTTCGGCATTCTGATGCCATTTCAAGTAGCGAGCATCTTTACAAAATTGATACCCCTCTATTTACAGACCGCATGAAAAATAATCGATTCCCCTTTAGGGTTGAATAGCTCGAGTAGTATAGAATTACTCTTTTCTCGATAAAGCTCTTATTGGGTTTGAACTTAAAAAATGCGCGTTGCCATAATCGGTGCTGGTTGTTCGGGTCTCACTGCGATCAAGAATTTAGCGGAAGCAGGATTGGCAGAAATCGTTTGTTATGAGAAAAACGATCAAATCGGCGGTAATTGGGTTTATACAGCGGTATCAGGTGATAGCAGCGTCAGCAAAACGACCCATATGATTTCCAGCAAATGGATGTCGCAGTTTAGTGACTTTCCAATGCCGGATGACTATCCGGATTACCCGAGTCATCAGCAAATACTCGCTTATTTCCAAACGTATGTCCGGCATTTTCAATTGGAAAAATATATTCGATTGAATATTTCAGTACTGCACGCGGAAAAAATTGAAAAAGAGCGCTGGTGTTTGTCTTTAAGTGATGGCACGCAATCAGAGTGTGATTACCTGCTCGTTGCCAATGGGCATCATGCAGTTCCGCGTCACCCCGAATGGAAAAGCGATTTTACCGGGAAATACCTGCATGCCCATGCGTTTAAAACTAATCAAGGATTAGAAAACAAGCGGATACTTGTGGTGGGCACCGGAAACTCAGGTTGTGATTGTGCAGTAGAAGCGAGTCGCGAAGCTGCTCAAGTCGATATCAGTCTGCGCACACCGCAGTATATTATTCCCAAGTTTGTTATGGGAAAACCAACCGATAGCTTTGCGGCCTCTTTACAATGGCTGCCGCAAAAAATACAAGACTGGTTACAAAGAATTTCCTTGCGAATCCAGATTGGACGTTATCGTGATTACCAATTGCCCGAGCCTGATTTTTCACCTACACAAGCACATCCAACAATCAACTCGGAAATATTTGACAAGATACGGCATGGCAAGATACACCCGCGTCCGGGCATTCAAAGCGTCTCTGATCAAACAGTCCATTTTACTGACGGTTCATCATCACAATACGATGTCATCATCGCTGCGACGGGCTACAAAATCAGCTTTCCTTTTTTAGACCCGGATTTTATTAACTGGGAAGATGCCGGACATGTTTCACTTTATTTGCGCATCTTTCATCCTGATCACCCCAGTTTGTTTTTCATTGGATTACTTCAACCACAAGGTTGTATTTGGACACTGGCCGAAGTGCAGTCAAAGTTAATTGGTCAATTGTTGATCCGAAAAATCCAATTACCATCCAACTGGCGTGAGCTAGCGATCTCTGAGGGAAAGTACTGGGCAAGCCAATTTATCGCCCGCCCGCGCCACTCCATTGAAGTACATTATTATCCCTATCTAAAACAACTGCATCAGATAATCGAAGGAAAAACAACTCGATAAACCACGTTTGCGCAGCACCTCAAACGTGGTTCTCTTCCGCCGCTGGCTTAATGTACGACCAAACCACGTGATTTTCCCGTAATGCTCCTGCGCTGTTTTGTTCAATTACTCTGAAGATCAGCAATACAATGCATCGATAACTGTCAAATAAATTGATAAAAGTGATTGAAATTGTGTAACAGGAAGTACAATCTGTTCTAAAAATCCTATTGATATCTTCCTAGAAAAACTACTGAAGGAGCGTTTATGCGTTCTTACCGATTAGGCTATTTTCTGTGTGTAGTATCCCGGTCCACGAATTATTATCTTGCTTGCTTACTAGCATGGGCCAGCGTGTCTGTGGCATTGGCCGAAGACACTGTATGCGAAGAAACCGGCGCGACACACATTTGGGTTTCTCCTCTCAATCCTAAGATCGATGAACCGTTCAAGATCATGGCCGTATCTACAGATGGTCCGGCATCTGAATTAGTATTGATCGACAGTCAGGACCAGCGTATGTCGCTGCAATCCCAACGCCGCGGTGGTCCGCCTTGGAGCCTGATCGCCGTATTGGAAAAACTGAATGCAGGGCAATATCGTATAGAAGTAAATCGGGATGGTAAGCTTATTGCCTGCCATACGCTTACCCTAGGTGGATCAGGTCAACAGGAAAGACACCAAGCCTGGAATCTAGCCACAGAAGCATTTTATTCCACCTGGATCGAAGCACTATTTGGCGCACCGCCCGAGGAAAACCTCGCTTTCAATTCCCTGGAACCGTTCCTGCGCAACACCGAGCGCAACTTTCTGCACAACCATCTCGGTATCAACGAAGATAATAATTTGCCGCTAACCCCCGATTGCGCTGACCTGCCTTACACCTTGCGGGCGTATTTTGCCTGGAAGACCGGTCTGCCAATTGCCTTCCGTGCCTGCGGGCGTGGCTCGGCCAAAACGCCACCGTATTGCGCCACGCCCACCATCATGACCGAATTTACCCGCGGCATCAGCTCGCAGGCTAATTTCAAGAAATTCAGCAGACGGTTGGTAGACACCGTTCATTCCGGCTCGGCTCGGACTGGGCTTGCCGATGAGTCCACCGATCTATATCCGATTTCTCTTAGTCGCGAAACACTGTGGCCGGGAACGGTCTATGCCGATCCCTATGGACATATTTTGGTGCTGGTCGAGTGGGTGCCGCAGACAGTCGATCGCCCTGGCATGTTACTGGCCGTTGATGCGCAACCCGACAACTCGGTCGCGCGCAAGCGAATCTGGGAAGGCACTCTGCTGTTCGCCAACACCGAAAACGCAGGGCCGGGTTTCAAGGTTTTCCGGCCTTTGATCTCCACGCCCCCGGGCAAGTGGCGGACACTCGCCAATGACGAGCTAATCGATCACCCCGAATTCACTTCTTTTTCACTGGAGCAGGATTACCTCACGCCGGATGATTTCTACGCCGCGCTTGCTAAGCTCATCAACCCTAGCGGCCTTGATCCCGTGCAAGTTTACGAAGCGACGTTGACGGCCTTGGTCGAGCAAATCGAGACGCGCGTCAATTCCGTGGACAATGGCGAAGCGTATTTCCGCAAAAACCCGCGCAGCGTTATCTCCATGCCCAGCGGCGCAGCAATTTTTCAGACTCTCGGCCCCTGGGAGGATTATTCCACTCCTTCTCGCGATATGCGCCTGATCATCGCGATCAACGTGCTAAACGGTTTGCCCGAGAAAATCGTGCGCCACCCCGAATTGTTTGTGCTGAAGGACAAAAATCCCGAAGAAGCCAAGGCCGAGATTGAGCAATACCACTCAAAACGCATCCAGGAGCAAAGCATCCACTACACACGCACGGACGGCAGTTCGTGGGAGCTTTCCGTGGCCGAGGTACTGGCACGCAAACCGGCCTATGAAATGGCTTATAACCCGAACGATTGTGCCGAAATACGCTGGGGTGCAAAACCGGATACGGAAGAATATGCCACCTGCCGCCGCTATGCACCGGCGGAACAACGCGCGAAAATGGAACAATACCGGGTTTGGTTTCGTGAAGTACGAAGGCCGGTGCAATGAAGGTATCAGCGGAATGCGAGGTAGTGTAGATTGATTATTTGCGTGAGGAAGCGCAATTCATTGGTGTGAGTAATAACAAATATAGTACTATTTCTTTTGGGATATTTTCGCTATAGATAAGGAACATGCTGTGAGAATTATTACTTTGCTTTTAATTGTTTTTGGTTTAATGAGTTTTCTAACTTCATGCGCGCAGACTAATCGTATTCCGATAGATACACCGGAAGCTATTCTACGAGCTACGACGCGTTGTGATCATGAAGCACTGGTTAAACATTATGAGGCTGCTGCCAAGGAAATGCAGGCCAAGGTAAAAGAACATAAGAAAATGCTTGAATCATACGGAACAGTTACTTTTAACTATGGAAAAGATGGACTAGCATTGCAGTCCCATTGTGAAAGCTTAATTAATTTATACGAACAAGCTGTAAAAGTTAATAGGGATATGGCGAATTCCCATCGAGCCATGGCTGCAGAGATTAAATAATTTTTGTATTTTCTCTTAATTCGCGACCCTTTGCTCTTGAACACTGTTTAACGCAGCAACTCGCTCACATGGATACTTATTCAAAGGTTCTCTAGTTCAGTTCTTGTATAGCCAACTCTAAATTCTTCGTCTGTTCCATGTAAATTTCAAATAAGGGGTCAAATAGTTCAGCCGGACCATTTCTAGGTTCAAATCTGATTCGTTTAACTTTACCTTTATACTGAATAACAATATAAGCTACAGGTGAATCAGCGCAACCAAGACAATCGCCAATAACATCAGGAAGATTAAAGAAAGACTCGAGATCAAAAAGCTTAATGATCGAATTCCAGTAACTTCCATCATTTTTGGTAATTGATAAATTTGTACTCGACCAAATCGCGGTAGCTGAATTCATTATGAATCTACCATTTGATGTTGTAATTTTCTCAGGTGTAATAACAAGATCAGGCGAACTACAATACCCTGCCATACATGGTCCATCCTCAAAACCAAAGCTTATAGCATCATCAGCTTGCCCTCCCTCTCCATATGATAATAAATCCCATCTTCCATCTTCTGCTAAGCGAAATTTAGCATTGTTTACTTTTTCTGATGTATCTGGCAAATTAACTTCATCAATCAATAAGATACCATTTGAGAAGCGAGCATCTGCACTGAAGGTTGTTAATGGATACAAAGTAAATAAAATGATAATAATTAATTTCATGTTAATAATTCCTGGCTTTGCTGACAAACCTTAACAAAATAGAAACTGTAATAAGATTAGCTTGATATCTAATTGACTACAGTTCATGCCACACTTCCCTAATCAAATAAAAAACTAAACCAACAAAGATAAAAAAATTAGCATTCTTTCACCCAATAGATGTCCAAAATCAAAAATTATTATTCTTTATGAAAATAACTTCAACTGTCGTTGTGAAGCTGTAGTTCAGTAGAATGTATCACCACTTGAAGGTGCATCCTATCATAGTCCAGCGGGATATAAAGTCAATTGCAGTTCTAACAAATCCTGACACTGAATTTAGTTTTAACCGCCATCGTGTTAATCTTTACCTGCACTATTCAATTTTTTCTGCTGGGACCTGCTACTTTCGAAATCCTATTACACTAATGATTTGCTATGAACGAGAATAAAAAGATAAAAGTATTATTTGTCTGTATGGGCAATATTTGCCGGTCACCTACGGCCGATGCGGTATTCCGGCATTTAGTTAAAGAAGCCGGCGTTGATCATATGATTGATGTGGATTCTGCTGGCACGCATGCGTATCACATTGGCGATCCGCCGGATCACCGCGCCCAGAACACAGCACAGCAGCGCGGCTATAAAATGCACGATTTGCGTGCCCGTGCAGTGCAACCAAACGATTTTGAGGAATTTGACTACATACTTGCAATGGATAAGGAAAATCTTTCTTTACTGCAACAACGAAGTCCTCAACAGCACCTCAGTAAAATTCAATTATTCATGCAGTACAGTACGCAAGCTGATCCGGATGTCGAGGTGCCCGATCCGTACTTCGGCGGGCATCAAGGTTTTGAATTGGTATTGGATATGGTTGAGGAAGCCAGCCAAGGTCTGCTGACGCATCTTTGCACTAATAAAAAGGACGTATTCTGATGAAAACAAGAGCCGCTATTGCTTGGAAAGCCGGTCAACCGTTAACGATTGAAGAAGTTGATTTGGAAGGCCCGAAATCCGGCGAAGTACTGATAGAAATTAAAGCCACCGGCATTTGCCATACTGATTATTACACGCTTTCCGGTGCTGATCCGGAAGGCTTGTTTCCTGCGATTCTCGGTCATGAAGGTGCCGGCGTAGTGGTGGATGTTGGTCCTAACGTCAAATCGTTGCGTAAAGGCGATCATGTCATTCCGCTCTACACACCGGAATGCCGCGAATGCAAATTCTGTCTTTCCAAAAAAACCAACCTGTGTCAGGCAATCC
>ERZ1292630.2843-Hain-H41-02um-R3-2843-length-15662-cov-6_pt1 | contig 15662 bp, 16 predicted proteins | sample MGYA00564408_ERZ1292630 | MGnify/ENA primary metagenome ERZ1292630 (study PRJEB36523, sample SAMEA6512641) | groundwater metagenome | collected 2019-01-08 | study: AquaDiva: Metagenomics assemblies of 32 groundwater samples | reverse complement strand
ATGAAGCCCTTGCGGCTTAGCGTACGATAATTGAGACATTTCGCCTAGGGCCTCAGGTAAAAAGTCCGGGGGGAGGCAGCCTGTAACCTCCAGAGCGTCCCATGCTACCATAGGCTCAAAACGCGTGCTAAACTGGTCCACATATGAAAGCACTTTTTGGGATGGCCGCAATTGCCAGTATGGCCGCTGGCTGTAATACAGAGCCGGAGGGCGTCCACGAACTCGAACCTGAAAATAAAGAGTATATTAACCAAATCGTAGCCGATAATGTCAGCTCCCAAGGAGTCGTTGAAAAACTCATTCGTAGCTCTAAACATCTCTCTGATGCCCAGGGTAAACAAGGTGACGAGGAACAAATTGTTATCGATTCGCAACTGACCATCGAAAACCTAGCCGACTTCCACGCCAGGGGGAGGATTTTCCAATATAACAGTGAAATCGGAGAAGGAACGAATGACGGCACTGAAGAACTAGCTTACTTCCATTCGAGCAAATTGAAGCCACACACGTTGGAGGAAAGCTATATCGCGCTCAACGTAAAGGATCGAGACGCCTGGTACGCTATTGTCACCCACGAAATGGCGCACGCACAAGCCGATCATTGCAAAGAAATCGAAGACGCGGTCAAACGTGATCGCTTGCCCTACGACCAATTCTTTGCCTTAGCTGTTGAAAAAGGTGATTTTGCGTATCAGCAGGGTGAATTGCAGCTGCTCCCCGCCATAGCTTTACATAACCGAAGGTTCGAAACCGAAAGTCATAAAACCTACATTCGCGATGAAGTTAACGCTGGTCGCATGAGTCGTGAAGAGGCTGAGGAGGCGATGAACTCCGCACTGAATATCGACATGGACAGCTGGCTAAGCGAAACAGTACTTAAAGCTTACGGCGAGCATGTTGGCACATTTTCGCAAATCGACATTGACGTCGATGAGGCGCTCGAGGCCATGTACGACGAACGTTTTCAAGAACGTTTACACGAGATCAATCGTGAGGCCCGACAGGAAATTAAAGAAGTCCTAAACGAACTCAACAATGAACGACCCGAAGCTCGAAACGAGCTCAATGCCACACGAAATGCACGCCCTCTCAATTAGAAAATCAGTTAAGCTCGGCAATGCTTTTTTATTTACGCAGTTCATCGATCTCTTCCTGGAGCCTGAGCCACAGCCGCTCTTGCTTCAATAACAACTCGTCGAGTTCAATCAACCGGCGAGACTTCTCGGTAGCGTAATCAGTGGGGTTCTCAAAGAAATAAGCCAAGATAGCGCTTTTTTCTTTGTCTAATTTATCAACCTCAGCACTTAGGCGATCTTGGGAACGCTGCTTCTCTTTCAAAAGCAAACGCTGTTCGGCTCGTAACTTGGCGTTTTGTTGTTTATCGACCTCTGACTTTTGGTCGTCAACTTCGGGCTCGATAGCGTGGGCGAGGTCGTTCACATACTCCTCGTAGGTGCCAGTGTAATGACGCAGGGTTCCATTGCGGATCTCGTAGATGTCCTCAGCAAGTGCGTTTACAAAGGTTCGAGCGTGTGACACAAAAACAACCGTGCCACCATACTCTTTCAAAGCCTCAGCGAGTGCTTCGGCGGTTTCGACGTCTAAGTGGTTCGTTGGCTCGTCGAGCAATAAGACGTTATGCTCGCGCAGCAAAATACCGGCAAGGCACAAGCGAGCTCGCTCACCGCCCGAAAGCACGCTCGTGGTTTTCTCGAGGTCATCGTTTCTAAACAGAAAATTACCGGCCATCATGAGGATTCTTTCCCCAGCTGTCATGGGCGGAGCCATGCGGGTGAGATAGCCAAGCACCGTGTCAGTCGGCGTCAACGTAACATCGGTCTTCTGATCGTAGTAACCGATGCTGGCGTTGTGCCACCATTTCACCGTGCCATCGAGGGGAGCGAGCTTGCCAGCAAGCGTCTTCAGGAAGGTCGATTTACCGCGACCGTTCTCTCCAGCGATGACGACCTTGGCCCCACGACGAAGCTCGAATTTAATGTCAGTCGCAATCACTTTCTCGCCATAACCAATGCGCAGCTTCTCAGCTCGCACCGCCACACCATCGATGAAATGCGGCGTCGGAATGACAATGCGAGCCGTCGACAGATCGGCCTTCATACTCGTCACCTGATTACGCAGCTTGGCGATGTGCTTGATCTTGCTTTGAGCCCGTGTAGCCTGGCTAGCTTTAAAACGAAAACGATCAACAAACTTTTGGTGATGGGAAATCTCGCGAGCTAAACGTTTGTTAGTCCGCAGCTGGAACTGCTTCTGTTCTTCTTTCCAGGCAAAATACTCCTCAACCGGGCCGTTATAGTCGGTTAACTCGCCTCGCTCGATCTCAAACGTATGCGTACAGGTATTCTGTAAAAATTCACGATCGTGAGCCGTCATGATAAAGCTCCCGTCATAATCGGCCAAGAAACGCTCGAGTAACAACAGAGTGGAGAGATCGAGATAGTTCACCGGCTCGTCGAGCAAAAGTAGGTTCGGATCCTGAAGTAACATCGCCACAATTTTCACACGCATCTGATATCCCCCTGAAAGCTCGCTTGGAGCTTTTTCAAGCTCGGGCGTGCCGAGGCCAAAACGAGCTGCTAACTTACGAATTTCCCAGGCCTGCTTACCCCCTCGCTGTTCAAGAAAAACCTCTGTCGTCACGTCGTTTGGTAAAATCTCGTGCTGCGCCACCATCCCGAGCCTGGTCCACGGCAACGGAGCGACCTCGCCGCCATCAGCTTCTTCAAGCCCCATCAAGATATTCAAGAGCGTCGACTTCCCCGCTCCATTGCGTCCAATCAAAGCCACTTTCTCTCCCTCAGAAACCACAAACGATAGATCGTCAAAAACCAGCTGCTTACCGTAGCTTTTCTTGAGGACTTTAACTTCGAAGAGTGGGCGTGACATGGGCTCGATATTAACAGATCCACAACTAATCTTCTAGACCCTTCGCCTTCGCTCAGGGCAGACAAACAAAAACACTCGGCCGAGGCCGAGTGTTTATTGTTAGTCTGCTTAGGCAACGCGCTGAACGTTTACAGCACGAGGACCCTTGTCAGACTCTTCGGTTTCGAAAGAAACCTTGTCACCTTCGCGCAAATCGTCGAACATAACGTCGACGAGAGCTGAAGTGTGGAAGAATACATCCTTGGCGCCTGCCTCATCAGGGGTGATGAAACCAAAACCCTTGTCAGTCAAACGCTTGATTGTACCTGTCATCATATCGATGGCGATAAATATTAACCGCAATAACGCTTACTGCGGGAAATTCTCTCCATCTCCACGTAGTGCTGTTTTGCCGGAATAATATACTCTATTTTTAAGTAATAGTCAACATACTCAGTGACTAACCTTAGCGGGCAATCATCCCGTTTAGCTATAAATGGCTAAAACAAGCCAAAATCTAGCTAGCGGTTGTCCCCAAAGCCCCTAAAGCCACCTCGAAAATCAACAAGTTCACAAAAAACTGATACCCTTTCAGGACTATGCGTCTCCCCACCCGAAAAGCCGAAACTGAACGCATCATGAATCAGGTTATCGACAATCATCTGACTCCGGCCAAAATTAAAGCCATGGAGCAGGAACTCGAGAACCTCGTAAAGCGTGAGCGCCGTCCCGCCGCTGACGAAGTGGCGCGCACTGCGCAGATGGGAGATCTGTCCGAAAATGCCGGCTATCAATTTGCCAAGCAAAATTTACGCCGCATCAACGATCGCATTACCATTCTCGAAGAGCGCTTGAAGAACGCGATTCCGATCGACCAAAGCGTAAGCGATGGAAAAATCCGTATCGGCTCAAAAGTTGTCGTCAGTGTGAAAGGTAAACAAATGGATTTTGAGATTCTTGGATCAGTCGAATCAAATCCTTTCAAAGGCCGCATCTCGTACTCCTCCCCGCTCGGAGCGGCCCTCATCGGCCATGAAGCCGGAGAAACCGTGATCGTCAAAACTAACAATCAGGAACTTGCCTACGACATCGTTAGTGTCGATTAGGATTACGACCAAACAAAAAACCACCGCTCGGGTGGTTTTTTGTACGTTATTCTCGGAAGTGACGCATGGGAGGATGCGGCAAGTCCAAAGATTCAATAATAGCGCGTGCGCCTTCTTCGTCACCATTCTGGCGAAGAATGTGAGCTTGGTTGAGCAAATCTTTTTGCTCGTCAGTGAGCTCAGCCCTCCAAGGTTCGTGCTGTTCGAAGTTCGAATGCAAAGCCGGCATTGGAAAATGGATGTCGAGGTCTTTAAGAATATTCTTAGCGCCATCCATGTCACCAGCCTCCATGAGCGTATGAGCTTCAACTAACCTGGCAAAAGCCTCGGGCGATAATTCGTCAGCGAAAGGAGCGTCCGCTGTCAGCTCCGCGAAGGCGGCGTAATCGCCACTATCAAGCGCCGCATCAAGGGCCTGCTTCTTTTCGGGATCTAAACGAAGTCGCACGCCATGCTTGAGGCTAGGCAAACCAGCTTCCTCGGCGAAAGCCTTTGCCTCTTCGATCTTGCCGTCATGCATTAACTCTCTGAGCGTGGCCAAATCATCCTTCTGTTCGTCAGTAAGATCTTCAACCGGTCCTAAACCGTGAGCGTAAGCCGTAGCTGAGACGCCGCTGACTCCAAGAAGAATGGCCAGTGCCGGAAGAGCTAAGAGTGACTTTTTCATAGCTACCAATGTTTAATCTGATCAAAGCGGTCGTAAGGTCGTACGCCCCTACATTCAATACTACGCGGCTCAAGAAATTTTCTTTCAGCGTACTCAAGATGAAGTGGCGCCATCCCGAGCGGAGGCACGGGCAAGACTATACAGGCCACAAAAGGGGCGGTTTCTGGAACGCCGATCACACGCACGCGAACCGAAGGCACTTTCAGCATTTGCCACTCTTCGTTTGAGAGCAAATGACCATCAACATCAAAATCTTGTGTGTCAGGGGCCTCGAGAATAAAGAGTTGTTGAGTTTGATCGGTATAAACTACCTTGCCGATGACTAAACCCTCTTCTGGCTTGAACCATTCCAATTCTTGCTTATGCATCGCCGGCACATACAGGGGTAGATGCTTGCCCACCTCTTCATCGACGAACTTCCCCAAACCTGCCGCGGTAATAATCACCGCTACGAATACCGTCACCGCTAGGTTCAGAACAATCAGGAGCAGAGAGGAATGCCGATAACCCCGCGGAGTGTGTCGCAAATTTACATGAGCCAGCATGACCATGATTAGAAACAGCACCAACCACAGAAACGGGATCGTATTGGTAGCGTAGGACAAAAACGAGTCATGGGTAATCATGTACAACTGCCAACTACTGCTTTGCAGTACAAAAACAATGGCTGACAACGCAAAAGCGCCAACCAGAGCCGACAAAAACCATAAAGACCAAAACGCCACATCGTGCAAAATAAACCACCAACGGCTATGGGCCACGATGTGTTCAGTCTCGATCTTATGCATGATCGCGGCTGCGAAGTCCTTGGAATTGTCGACGGGCGAATCAATTTTTATCATACAAGTCTTTCAATTGCTTCTTGGCTCGGTGGAGGTAAACCGCGACCGAGCCCATGGGAATCCTGAGGACGTCCGAGATTTCTTGATATTCCAGTTGTTCGAAGTACCGGAGCACGAGTACATCTCGATACAGTGGTTTCATATCCTTCATGACGGCGCTTAGACGCTCACCATCCATTTTGAGATCGGCCGAGGCTTCCACATCCCCTTCTCCGTACAGCTTCGCCAGCACGTCTTCGCTATCGTGATGCAAGTTGCCCTCAGGCCGTACTTTCTGCTTACGGAAGTGGCTGATCACCACATTGTGGGCAATGCGATAAATCCACGACGAAAAAGACAGAGATTGATCAAATCCTGACAGGTTCTGATAGGCATTGATGAAGACTTCCTGCAGCAGATCCTCCCCCGCCTCTTTACCGCCAATACGAAAAATATATCTCATTAACTTCGGCTGATAGCGTTCAACCAAGCCACGAAATTGGTCTTTATGTACAAGTACCTGCGCGACCAGTTCTGCATCCGTCAGGCCGGGATCCATAGGTATCTTATATTACGCACCCAAACTGCCTTTCTTACAAGTCGCTTCATTCATGGAAACGAAAAGGAGAGGTCAGATGACCTCTCCCACGTAGTCCATCGAGCAGACTACCGACATTCCGGACGCGTGTCCGGTTCGAGCATCTCCTGCAGGCTGGCATCGGTGATGCCAGCGTAGAGCGTGACGAGCTGCTCGCGCTCGGAGCGGTTGGTGAACTGCAGCTCATAGACCCTTCCCCGCTGGACGTGGTCGGGATCGACGTGCGCCACGAACACATCCTTGCGGAGCGGAGAAGCGGCACGACTCGGGAACTCCTCGAGCGGCAGACCCGAGCCGACAGCAGGGCTGAACCCCGAAACCGCCTTCACGTCGAACGCAGCCGGCAGATCGTTGAACAGAACCCAGAAACGGTCGGTGGGATCCGTCGAGAAGCGAAGCAGACCTTCAGTACGCGGTGGGATGGTCACGAGCAGCAGCGTGCTGTAGTCGCAAGCATCCTTCGGTGCGTCAAGATGCGTTTCGACGGTCTTGGAGTGAACCAGGCCTCCCGCCCAGGCCAACGGCAGAAACAGCCCCAAAAAATTCATTGACTCTCCTTGTGGTTCCAGGCTCATCTAACCACAAAACTAGGCTTTCGACAAGCCTAACTGTTAGGCGAGAAATTTGCCCAAATCGAGCTCTTGGCCAAACTTAATTTGGCTAACAAAATCGGGCACGTGACTAACCATAATCATGGCACCCTGGTAATTTTCGAGAGCCTTGGCAATCACCGGCAGGTGGCGGAAGTTGATGTGGTTGGTTGGCTCATCGAGAATCAATAGGCCCGGCTTCTGCAATACGAAGCGAGCGAAGCACAAGAGACCCTTCTGGCCTTCAGACAGCGAGCCTACCTTGGTAGCCATGGCATCACCGTTCAATAAGAAGTGGGCCCCAACCGCACGGATTGTTTGATTGTCAGGAACAGCCATCATCTCCTCAAGTGATTGGTAGGCAGTCTGGTTAAAATCGAGACCAGAAAAATCTTGACGGTAGTAACCGACCTTCACATCGCGAGCGATGACTGCACCCTCATCTTTTTCTGCAGCCAAGGTGCGGAGCAAAGTGCTTTTACCGATACCGTTAGGTCCGGTGATCATCAAACGTTGACCCTTACGCAAAAAGACTTTGGTCTCGAAACGCTGAGGCTCGTGGTCCTTCACGATCTTCACCGAGCTGATCGTGGCCACGTTGTCGTTCCAAGGTTGAGCAGGAATTTCAAAATCACGAATAGTGCGATCGTCACGACGGACATCGACCATGTTCTCTTCGGCATCAACCACCTGATCACGTAGCTTACTAGCAAGCTTACGCATCTTACCGCCTTTCTGAGCAAAGAAGTTGATCTTATCTTTGCGGTCCTGAATCTCTTTCAAGAGACGAGCATTTTTCATGCGGTCTCGTTCAAGACGAGCAGTGATCTCTTCAACTACGTCAAAGTAGTTACCATCATACTTATCGACTTTGCCGGTGTAGACATCAAGATGCAACACGCCCTCGGTGAAGGTGTTCAAAAAGTCGGCGTCGTGAGAAATAACCAAAACGGTTTTTGGGTACATGATCAGGAAAGCGGTTAGGTGCTCAATGCCGCTCGAATCAAGATTGTTGGTTGGTTCGTCGAGCAACAAAATCTCTGGCTCTTGAATGAGCGCGTACGCAAGTAACAGGCGGGCTTGCTGGCCACCGGAAAAATCTTCGATCTTCTTATCCAGGGTAGTTTTCAAATTAACCGTCTCAAGTACATCTGTGATCAACTTCGGCAGGTCGTGACGCTTATCTTCAAAGGCTGTCGCGAAAAATTCAGTTACAGTGCGAGTCTTATGTTCAGGTGCCATGACCTGAGTAGCAATGGCGATCTTGGCACCCTGCTTAATGTGAATCTCGCCTCGATCGGGTTTGAGGACTCCTGTCAGCAGTTTTAAAATTGTGCTTTTTCCAGCGCCATTTTGACCCATGATGGTCATCTTGGTGTTTTCGCGGACAGAAAAATCGGCCTCGTCCAAAACGGGGTTTTCCGTGTCGTAACCAAACGACACACCTTGAAAGCGGATAATGACATCGCCCTGATCCATAACGGGCGGTAGTCTAGCCTGAATTTCAAAAAAAGTCTACATCCCCTTGAGGGGCATGAATAACCTGGCTAAACGTATGACATCATAATCATACTCTCCTTGAAAGAATTCATGCACAGGTTTCAGGAGATCAGTTTCGAGAGCTCGGAATTTGGCTTGGATGAGTTTCACGTCATCTTCTTTGCCGACGATGAGGTGACCGAGCTTGTCGAGTGGTAGAGCCTTTAGTTCACGAAGTTCCTCGAGATGTTCAAAAATCGTAAACACCGTGCGGCTGCGTTCGTTAGCCGCCTCGGCGACGGTCATGCCACCCATGATCAAGGCCAGCGTTTGTTCGTAGCGCTTTTCTTTAACAGCTTTTTTCTTTTTGGGCTTGGCCGCAAAACCTCCGCCGGTTAACGATCCGCCCCGCGCGACAATAAACTCGTCATGGAGACGTTTCAAATTTTCTTCTGTCATCGCCAACATCGCTTCCTTAGCTTCAAGCGATCGGGTTCTGAACTGTTCGTCTTGAGCCAAAACAGTAGGGTCAACCTCAAGGGCACGCCGATTAAGCCCTTGCAGATGCAGACCAGCCAATGAGCGCACCCGCGACAAGGCCACATAGCCCTGGCCATAGGCAAAGGCGCTCGAGAGATCGATCAAGGCCGCGTCGAGTGACATGCCTTGGCTTTTATGCACCGTCATGGCCCAAGCCAGTCGCAATGGGAGCTGCACGATGGCTGCGACGGTCTTCCCTTCGGCCTCGATCTTCCACTCGGTGGTAGCTGCTTCGATGAAGCGACCGGAACGCAACTTCACGATCGGATAACCATTCTCTTTTGAAAAACCCGAAATTTCTCCTGTCGTTCCATTTACATAACTGCCGTCGGTGCTGTTCTTGGTAAACATCACGCGTGCCCCTTCTTTCAGGGTCAGGAGTTCAGGCGACAAACAGCCGCGTTTAAGTTGTTCGATCAGCGGCGGCGCTCCGTAGGCGTGCATACGATACGTGCGCGGGTCAGCTTCGAGTTGACTAAGCGCCTGCGTGTTCATGCGGTCAACATCAACGTTATGCGAAAACAATTTTGTCATTTCACCAAAGACATCGTCCATGAACACGATCTGACGCTCGCCGAGCAAAGCCTTATGTTCATCGTTAATAGTGCCGCGACGCAAAGCGGAGAGAATATCCAAAAACGTTTCGTCTTCTTGGCGATGCTGCTCAGACAAATAGCAAATCACCGGCTTAGCCGCTCGCCACGACTCAGAGTCAAAAGCAAACTGCGGCAGCGGCTCACCAGCTCGAGAAACCGGTGGCAATTGGAAAAAATCTCCCACAAACACCACCTGCAAACCCCCGAACGGTTGTTGCGACTGTTTGATAGTCCTACATACAGCGTCAACGAGGTTAAGTGTTCGTCCTTCGAACATGGAGATCTCGTCGATAATCAAAACTTCGGTAGCTCGAATGCGTTTAGCTAAACGATCGCGACCGGCGATCTCGTTGAGCTCCGCTGCGTTCATACTTTTGTTAATGCCGATGCCACTCCACGAATGCAAAGTCATGCCGCCAATATGGGTAGCGGCGATACCGGTTGAGGCCGTGATGGCCGGATCGATACCGGTCGATCGCAAAAAGTTGACGTATTGCCTAATGGTGTACGATTTTCCTGCTCCCGGCTCACCCGTCAAAAAAACGTTGACCCCAGTTTTCAAGATCGCAAGTGCTTCAGCTTGGGTCATAGAGACACTAGTGTAACCAAGTCTCAAGTATTTTACTACCTCACTTATCATGTTAGGATTAAGCCCTATGCCGCGTTGGGTTGTCTATATTCTAAGATGCAAAAATGGCAGCCTATACACGGGTATTACCAATAACCTCGAAGCCCGTGTCGCCAAACACAATGCCGGCATGGGGGCGAAGTACACACGAGCTTTTGGACCTGTCCGTATCGTGTACTCGAAAGTTATGCGAACGGCGACAGCGGCCCGTAAGCACGAAGCTAAGATCAAGGGCTGGACAAAGGCAGTTAAAGAGAAACTAGTCAAAGATTTCGGCTTGAAGTAAGGTATTCGGCAACTATGTTTATCTCGATCATTACCGACTGTCAGGACGGCAACGCCCGCGTGCGCCAGCAAACACGCTACAGCGTGCTGTTTCCGCAAACAGCCATTAACTTTGTCGGCGTATCTTCTGACATCGAAGCTGCTGGGAACCTGATCGATGTTCTCGACGCTGCCGGTGATACGGAAGGAATTATCGCTGTCAACGTGGCCCCACGTCACGGCGCTGCCAAGAAGTGGCCCAACGGCACGCCTTTTGGATATTTCTGGTACAAGAAAATCCTGATCGTGTGCACAGTCGATGGTGAGGTCTTGTCGCTCATGAAAAAACTCGACCTCGGTGATCATGTAAACGTCACCGATATTCGCACCGTCATGCCTGTGGGCGGCTACGCTCATAAAGCCACCGAGCATGCCGCCACGTCGCAATTTAGAAGCTTTGACTATCTCCCCCGCTTGGCCCGAATTGTGTGGGACAAACACGATGTGCCTGCTGATAAACTCGTTTTTACCGACATCGCTAACGTTTCGACCGGCGTCTGGTGGATCGATTCTTTTGGTAATTGTAAAACCACTCTGCTACCAGCAGATGTAAACTTTGAAGCTGGAGCACAACGTGAGATCAATCTGCACGGCATCGACATAAAAGCTACCTGCTATAACCAACTCCGCGATGTCCCAGACGGTGAAACCGGACTCATTCTCGGCAGCTCCGGTTTTGGTGATCAACGTTTCCTCGAGCTCGTGATTCAGGGCACGAGCGCCGCCAAGCACTACCGCATCACTAATAAAGATACCTTCAAAGTAACCGCGGCTTAGTTGACCATGGTGATCAATAACAAGCGTAAAATCTTTTTAGTCTTCTTGATCCTCAGTCTAGGACTGGGACTAGCCATTTTCTTCGGACCGTCACTCTCACCTTTGCGAAATCACGTCGGCGATATGGCCGCAGTCATGGTCATGTTCAGTTTGCTGGCGCTGTTTATCAAACGAACCGCGGCTATTGTCATCATTACGCTCAGCCTTGCTGTTGGCCTCGAAGTTTTCCAATTGTCCGCCATCATTCAACGACATACAGTCCTATCTGATCTTGTATTCGGACAAACATTTGATCCTGTCGATCTGGTTGTTTATGCTTTGACTGTGCTCGCGCTCGCCGTCCTCCATGCGCGCTTGAGCAAATCACCAACGCTTGCGCAGTAGCGTCCTCCCCCAGCCATGGGGGAGTTAGAGGGGGCGGTCATTTGACTTTGGCAGAAGCAAGGGCCAGGGCTACAAGCCACTAATCACTCGTCACCCCTTCCCCAACCTCATAAGCTCCCCAAAAGCCATCAGGGATATCGCGGATAAACGAGGCCCAGTTGGGACCATATAAGCTTTCCGCTTTTGGGCACAAACTTCAAAAGTCGCCAGCCTTGGCGACTTTTGAAGTCACGACGCGCTTATCGAGCAATGATCTCAAGCAAGGCTGCTTTATTAAGCTCCCAATCGCTATCCACATGGTTGGTTAATTCCACTGTAATCGCTGCCTTTTCACTAGTCTCCACAAACCAGCGCGTGGCCGTACCTGCGTAATTCCATTCATCGTAATATTCATAACCAGAATGCACGGAGTACCATACTGCAAGCGCCATCGACTCCCGGTTAAACTCTGGTGACACCAAAGCACCTTGCGAATGATAGGCGATCATAATACTCGGGTCGCAATCATTCACCACCTCACGTAGCACTCGACTTTCCTGTTCAGAAAATGGTGCTACACCGGCAAAAGTTTCCTCTTCCCCTTCTTGTTTAACCCAATCATCAGTCGCAAAATTGCGATTGAGGTTCACTTCATTGGCATTCAACTTATCCTCACGGTCCAAATAACCATCTGGATTGAGCGTGGGGATGACAACCAAAGTCTTGTCAGCCGGAATCAATTTCGGGTCAGCTTTCAATTCATCAACAAACAGCTGCATCAATTCAACGGTACCGCGTTCGTTGCCATGAATACCACCAAAAAACAGCAGGCACTCATCACCCCTTCCCAGCTCGTAACCTGTAATTTCTCGACCAGTTTCCGAATAGCCGAAAACTGTCTCAACTATGGGCTGAGGTTCGACCTCGGCTACGGCAGCTGGCGCTGGCGGGGTGTCTTTGGTAAAAGCCAACAGCATTCCAGCCATGAGAAATAAAGAGGTGGGATAGGTAAACATGCCCCTATGCTTTACCAAAAAATCGCTAGTAAAGCAACTCTGAGGGTCTTGACCATATTACCCTTGCGGGATGCCAAGGATTTGGAGAAGTGTCACCACCAAGTAGACGGTTAGCAATCCTAAAGCCTCCCCCTTCGATAAACGATTCTTCGACATCGCAAAGAGCAAGAAGACGGCGTTCACCAACAAAAAGACGCCGATAATCCAGATCAAATTATCAATCCCGAGAACATACGAACCATGATACAGAGAGAAGACCCCAAGCATCAGAGGGTTCGCTGCCGCTGATCCCACGTAATCCCCAAAAGCTACATCAGATTTTTTCTTAAAGATGGCTTGCAGCGCCAAAGTCAACTCAGGAATATTGGTACCAAGTGACAACGCTAAGAAACTAATCATGAAGGCAGGAATGCCAAAGCGGTGAGCTACACTTTCGGTAATGGCAACAAGTTGCGTACAAGCTAAATAGATAACCACAGCTGCCAGCACAATCTTGAGAATTTTCCAAACCAGCGCCCTCAGGGGTACGTGGGCATGACGAACGCCGTTCACCGAAACGGGCTTGGTGACTCCCAAAAAAATCACGTAAGCAATTATCATGGCCACGGCCTCAGGTTTAGAAATAACTCCGTCGAGTGCCGCCAGCAGCGGTGACGACAATAACAACATGAAGACAAACAAACCTGGACCGCGCAAATTTTTCTTCAGCGACAAGCCATTTTGAAGATAAGTAAATAACGGAATAATCCCGGCCAGCAGCAAAAATGACCCACCCATCAGATTACCGGCATAAATTTGTGGCTGTTGATCGATCTCGGCGGTGATAGCTACTGACAACTCCGGTAACGAGGTCAGAAAACCTAAAAGCAAAACCGACAAGCCAAAAACTGACGAATGGAGAAGCTTCGATAAGCTACTTATCTCATTGACGACCAGTCTCGAACCAAAAGCTAACGTCAACAAACAAATGGCGATAATAAAATACTCGCTCATGGTAAGCATTTTACCATGAGCGAGTATTTTATTATGCCGTTTTACATCTAGTGCGTACCCTGGTTGTAGAGATCAAGGGCGTACTCAGCCCACCAGTGACCAGCATCTGGGCCACCATGACAGTTACCGTCAGAGCCGCCGGCGGATTTTACCCACAGACCAGCGTCGAACAGCGGTACGCCGGTGTTGGTTGTCGGCTTGAGACCGATACCTGCCGCTTGATCGTTACACCACTCACCGTTCCAACCGTTATGATTACGGCCAGTGTCGATGACGTAATGCTTTCCGCCTACACGAGCCGAGATGTCATTACCAAATTCGATATTCGACTCGGTGGTGTAGAAATTCGACACGTTCAAAGCAAAACCTTGAGCCTTGGCGATACCCGCCTTGGTCAAACGTGTCGCCATCGTCGCCGCCGGGGTCCAATTGGGGTGCCCGGCGTCAATGTAGCTCGACACATTAGGTTTGGCTTCAAGTACACTAACCGCGTCACTCATCATCACGCCGCGAGCGTCATCGAAACAGTCGGTTGCTACCGCATCTGGCTCAATGATCACAATCGCCTGGCGATTGCCAATGCCGTTAGCCATGTCCACAATCCAATCGTGATACGCCGAAGCGCCACTCACGCCACCCGCAGAATAGCCGTCCCCGCAGTCGCGATTGGGAATATTGTAAGCGACCAACACCGGAATGTTGTTCGCAGCTTCAGCGTCATCGACATACGCATCGACGTCAGCCTGGATATCATCATTCCAATCACCAAACCAGGCCGCCGTCGGTTGGTCGGCGAGGTACTGCATTTTAGCGGCATCACTTGAACGTGAGACCCTCCAGTCATCCGCTTGCTCCTGAGCATTTGACCAGCCTTCCTTGTACAAGGGCTTATTACCGCTGAAAGGATTACTTAAGCTCGTAGGAGTAAGAGTTGGTGTTGGGGTCGGGGTCACGACGGCAGGCACTGGCACAAGTGGGCTTGGCAAACCTGAGCCGCCTGACCACGAACTGCCGTTCCAACTCCACCACAGGTTACTCGTATTACGTTGCCAAACTACCTGATTCACGTAAGCGAGTTGGTTCACGTTAGCACTATAGCCAGCTGAAAAACCGTTTTTCTTCACAACGCCGTTTACAATTGTCCAAACATTTTTCTGTTGATCGATAATCGAACTCGTTTGTCCGACCGCTACCACCAAATTATTTGCAGACTCAACCAAAGTGGAAGTTGTGGCCGCGGTCAAGTCAGGAGCTGTGGGAATAGTCGCCAAATCAGCATCGCTGATGCCAAGCGACAGGACCTGCATAATGCGATAGGCTTCGTCACCATCCTTCAAATAAACGCGGTAACAGCTCACGGGCTCAACATACCAAGCTTCACCGTGAGCCTGTACCTGCAAGAGAATATATCCCTTCACACGTTCGGCGAGGTCATTCGTTTGACACACGCTCGCTTTCAATTTGATCTCATCGGCCCGGCCGACAGCTGGGATGTTCGCTAGGTCAGCGTTCGTAATACCGAGACCGACAGAACGCATCAAGCCGTAGGCCGCGACTCCGTCCCTCATATACTGACGTAACCCATCAGCCGGGTTGATATACCAAGCTTCACCGTGCTGCTGAACCTGAAGCACAATGAAGCCACGTAATCGCTGCGCCACGCTCCCGGTAGTCGCGTGCGTCAGTAACGGCGACCCAAACAGCGTAAGTAGTAACAGGAGAGCGAAGTATTTCATACGCAATACTGTGTTTGGTGAGTAAACCACATTTCACTATAGCTGCTATGAATTAAAACAGCAACCTCCCGAATAACAAAAAAGACCTCTTCTTGGCCATAACTAGCCCTAAACGAGCATGATCACCTACCGTTTAGGGAATTTTGTTAGCCAAGAAATGGACTAATCAATATAGATCAGGAGTCGTCAGTACGACGACTCCCAGACCGTTAAAGCTGACCACCCCTCTTGATGGCGAGCATGGCAGCGTTGCACTGCTTACGGGTTCGCACAGCCCCAGGCGTCATGAGCCACCTGAGGTACGTAATGGACTCCTCGAGCGTCAAGCTGCCGAAAAACCTGTGATAGTCGTCATGCAGCTGCGCGGGCAACGTCACAACGTTCCCCGCTTCACCTCCTCCGCGACTCCGCGGCGTGATATGGTGTTGGTCAAGATTCTTGCCCTCGACCCTGACTTCCTTCTTACTTCCTCGTCCACGGCCCCGCTGACCGCCCTTCTGGTCTCGGCGATCGCGTTTAGCCATTCCCACCTCCGCAAAAAG
>ERZ1292630.2841-Hain-H41-02um-R3-2841-length-15663-cov-6_pt1 | contig 15663 bp, 15 predicted proteins | sample MGYA00564408_ERZ1292630 | MGnify/ENA primary metagenome ERZ1292630 (study PRJEB36523, sample SAMEA6512641) | groundwater metagenome | collected 2019-01-08 | study: AquaDiva: Metagenomics assemblies of 32 groundwater samples | reverse complement strand
CGCAGAAGAGTTTTACTTTAAACCTTGAATTTAATATTTTAACTTCGTTTAAACACTTTACTCCGCAAAATGTTTTAGGAGCAGTTGAATAATATAAAGGTATAAGTATATAATTTAAATAGATCTTAAAATTTTAATATAGGCAAAGGAGGCGTGAATGTGGGTCAATCTGGCAGAGGAGATCGTTGAAAAAGCTTTAATGCTTATGAAGAAAGGCGGTAAATTATCCGGTTTTCAGCACAGTAAGAAAAATGATAAAATGGACGCGGCGGGAATTGACTTTCTGGTGTTTTCGAATAATGGTTCGCGCATGGATATGCAGGTAAAAACTTATTCCAATGAGAGCCATAATAAGCAAAAATTAAAAGAGCATTTTAGAAAACATCCGGACGTGAAATTTGTGATTTTCGTGAAAGTTGATCTTTACAGACACCAGCCAGAAAAGGTTTTGAAATATATTCAAAGAGAAGTTGAGAGTTTTTTAAAAACTGTACAATCCCGCCAATAAATTGGCGGGATTTTTTTATTGATTGGGCGGATGAAATTGCTTATAATTATTCTATTATGAAAAAGATTTTAGTTGCCACGCATAATCCGGGGAAAATCACGGAATATAAAGAAATTTTGGGCGGACACGGGCTGGAATTTTTATTATTGAGCGATTTAGATATAAGTGAAGAGTCAGAGGAGAACGAAAAAACTTTTGAAGAAAATGCGATTAAAAAGGTTGAATTTTATTCAGAGCTTACTGATATGCCGGTTTTAGCGGAAGATTCCGGTTTAGAAATAGATTTTTTAAATGGTGAGCCGGGCGTATATTCTCGCCGTTGGCCCGGATATAAAGCCACGGACCAGGAATTGATCGATATGGCTTTAACTAAATTGAAGGGCGTGCCTCTTGAAAAACGTGGCGCGCAATTCCGGGTCGTGATAGCTTTTAAGAAAAATCCAAAAAGCAAGATTGTGACAGCCGAGGGTATTTTGCGGGGGATTATTTTGGAAAAGCCTGGCGCGAAGATCGTTCCAGGATTTCCGTTTCGCTCGCTATTTTATCTGCCGGAAATTGATAAAGTTCTTGGAGAGGCGACAATGGAAGATGAGGCAAAAATAGCCCACAGGCGAATAGCTATAAAAAAGCTTTTGCCGTTTCTAATCGATTAGCACTCTTGACGTGGGACTGCTAAAGGAATAAAATGTATGTAATTTAAGTCGTTATAAAAATAATTTATATATTATGAAATTAAATCTTAAGCCGTTAAACGATCATCTTTTCATAGAGCCGATCGCGGAAGAAAAAATGACAAAGTCTGGCATAGTTTTGCCTGATTCGGTTGAAAAAGAAAAGCCAATGAAGGGCAGAGTTGTTGCTGCCGGTCCCGGGAGATTAAATGAGAGGGGCGCTAGAGTAAAAATGTCTGTAAAAGTTGGCGACTTAGTACTTTTTAAAAAATACGGGCCGGATGAAATACAAGTTGATGGCAAAAAATATTTGGTCGGGGAAGAGGCGGATATACTTGCGATTATTAATTAATAAATATAATACAAATCTACAAATCCGCAGACGGATGCGAATGATACAAATAGGATATTCGCTGCATTCGTATAAATTCGTAGATTAGCATTATTTAACGAAGTTATGGCAAAACAAATTTTATTCAATGAAAAAGCCAGAATGGCTTTAAAAAAAGGAATAGACAAATTGGCTGAAGCGGTTAAAATGACTCTCGGTCCCAGAGGCCGCGCGGTTGTAATTGAAAAAGGCTATGGCGCTCCGCAGGTCACTTTTGACGGCGTAACCGTGGCTAAAGAAGTTGAGCTTGAAGACAAGTTCGAAAATCTTGGCGCCGAATTTTTAAAACAGGCCGCCAATAAAACCAATGACAATGTCGGCGATGGCACAACCACTGCCGTAGTTTTGGCGCACGCTTTGATCGATGCCGGTGAAAAAGCCATTAAGGAAAAAGGTTTTAATGTCATTCAACTGGCCGAAGAATTAAAAAAGGGCAGTGAAGAAGTATTAAAAGCTTTGGAATCTCAAAAAGAGCTTATCAATGATAATAAAAAAATTGGCGAAGTGGCTACGCTTTCTGCTAAAGATAAATCCGTTGGCGTTCTAATTGCCGAAGTTATGAGCAAGATTGGCAAGGATGGCGTGGTAACAATTGAGGATTCTAATACTATCGGCAATTCTTTTGATCTGGTAGAAGGAATGCAATTTGATAGAGGTTTTGTTTCTCAATATATGATTTCCAATCAGGAAAGAATGGAGGCTATTTTGGAAAAGCCATATATTTTGGTAACGGATAAAAAGATCTCCGCCGTCAGTGAATTATTGCCTCTTCTGGAAAAATTAGTTCAGTCCGGTAAAAAAGAATTGGTGATTATTGCCGATGATCTTGAAGGCGAAGCTTTGGCTACTTTAGTGGTAAACAAGCTCCGCGGAATATTTAATGTTTTGGCGGTGAAGGCTCCGGGTTTTGGTGATAGAAGAAAAGAAATGCTCCAGGATATCGCTATTGTGACCGGCGCCGTATTTATTTCCGAAGATTTGGGCAAGAAAATGGAAAATGTGGAAATTGCCGATTTGGGCCAGGCTCATCGCGTGGTGGCCAACAAAGACAACACAATTATCGTTGCCGGAAAAGGCAGTAAAAAAGAGATCATTGAAAGAGCAGGCCAGTTAAAGGCTCAGCTCAAGAAAACTGATTCTGAATTTGATAAAGAAAAACTGCAGGAACGCCTTGGAAAATTATCCGGAGGCGTGGCTGTTATAAAAATTGGCGCCCCGACTGAATCTGCCCAGAAAGAATTAAAACAAAGAGTTGAAGACGCTGTTTCCGCTACTCGCGCGGCTATGGAAGAGGGCATTGTGCCTGGCGGTGGCGTGGCTTTGTTCAATGTGAATTTATCCTTGAATAAATTATCAAAGAAAGCCGATAGTCCCGCGGCTAAAGAAGCTTGGTCAATTCTATCTGAAGCTTTAAGGGCTCCGATTGAAGCTATTATTGTTAATAGCGGAGAATCTGTAAATAAAATAGTTGCCGACTTGTCATCTAAAAAAACCAAAGGCAATGTCTGGCTTGGTTTTAACGCTGTTCAAAATAAGATTGGCGATTTGAAAGAGGCCGGGATTGTTGATCCGCTTAAAGTAACGAAGACCGCTTTTATCAATGCTATTTCGGTTGCTGCTAATTATTTAACCATCGGCGCGGCAATGTCTGAAAAACCGGAACCGAAAGAAAAGCATAATCACGGCGGCGGAATGCCGGGAGGGATGGATTATTAGTTTGCAAGTTTAAAGTTATAAATCTTTAAAAAAATCGTTCCGAAAAATATATCGGGACGATTTTTATTTGCAAAAGTTTATATTTAGCGCTACTATTTTTTTAGAAGCTTAAAAATCAGAATCTATCCCGATAATAATTCCTAAACGCGTTGCTAAGATAAGTTGAAAATTTCAAGGCTTGCTGACAAGCTTGTGGTTTATACCACGGCAAGGAAGCATAACGCACCTGCCTGCCGGCAGGCAGGGAAATTTTCAATCTTAGATTGCAACCCGAAGGGATACCGCAAATTTATATCCATAACAAGCATCGCTCGTCGAAAATATAGCTAAAGCTATAAATTTCCTCCTCGCTCCTTGTTCTGAATAAAATTTGCAGGTATCGCGTTGGAAACTATTATCGGGATAGATTCAAGGAGGAAACAATGAGCAGATCTCTTAGGATATTTAAAGACAAGTTGTTTTTATTTGTTGAAAATCTTGCCCTTATAGTTATTACTTTAGCCGTGGCTCTTTTGCCCACTTGGATATATTTACTTATAAAATACTTTCTTTCACCGGAAGGATTTTGGCAAAATGTTTTATTATTAGGAGTTTCTCTTTGGTTCTTAGGTTTTATTCAACTAGTGTTTCTTATCTTTTGGACTTTTTTTATCCTAAAATTTTATTTAGGAGATTAAAGTAAAACTCCCATTATCCGCCAATCGGTGGAGATGGGAGTTTTTTATTTCTTTTTTTGAGCTTGATCCCCCCAATAAATTTTATGTGGGGGATTGACTTGATTTATTAAAGGAGTTTAATGAAGGTAGAAGCATTGAGAATTTAATAATAAAGGAGGCGAGGACAATGAAGGCTATTTTGATCAGTGGCTTCGAGAAGCCGGAAAAAGGCAAAGAAGATATGCCGCTGGATTTCATCGATGATTGTAAGAGTCTCACAAAGTATTTATTAAAAAAAGTCGGGTTAAAAAAGAAAGATATTCTTGCTTTTGATCCGATGAAAATTAAGAGGCTTAAGCTTCACGGCTTATTTGGCAATATAAGCAAATTCATCGGCCTATATTCAAATGAACCCCTGATCATTTATTATTCCGGTCACGGTGAAGAAGGCCATTGGAATATGCGGGCAAACAGCAAGAACGGGGAAAGCAAGTATTTTTTTAAATTCCCGAGACTGCTCCGTATTTTACGGAAAAGATCCGCGCCGCTTATCGTGATTGCTGATTGCTGTTATGGCATGTATATACGGAAAGAGCTTAAAAAGCTGTCTTATCCATGGCTTCTTCTGGGACTTGCTCCTGAAACGCGGGTTGGCTTTAGCAGTGTGTGGCCGCAGATAAAACTGCTTTGGTCCAATCGCAGGATAGCTGTCCCGCTGTATAATAATTATTCAGGAAGGCTGGTAAAAAGCGTTAAATTTAAAAGTTTTAATAAGAAACTTTATGGATTTAAATATGGAGTCGGCAAACATTTACGGAAATTCTTTTTCAGTTATCGCTACAAAAGAACGAAAGTAAATTTGCGGGCCGGGTCCGACTTGGATCACTTAATGTATCCTAAAAAATAAACCGCTTCTAATTTGAGGCGGTTTTTTATTTGGGGGTTGACCGCGGTTTATTAGAGGAGTCTAATGATGTTAGAAGCATTGAAAATCTATATGCCGATACGGCAAGGAGGCGGGGACAATGAAAGCTATTTTGATATCCGGGATCGAAACTGTTTCTGAAAAAGAATCGAATATAGTTTCTGATCTGGGCATAAACAACTTAAGTTTTTATCTTTATCTAAAATACGAGGTCCGTTTATCGGAAGAAGATATATTTTTTTATGACGGCAAAGATGTTTTAAACTTGAGAGCAAAGGGTCTGCTGACCAAGATTGGAAAGATAATTGCTTTCAAGGATCCGTTGGAGCCCTTGCTTATATACTACGGCGGTCATGGATTCGGTGGTGAATGGTCTATCTATACGCAAAACAGGCATGGGATCAGGGGATTTGAGCTGAAACATAAAAATCTGCGCTTGGTTTTGGAAAAACAGCGCGGACCGTTGATCGTAGTTGCTGATTGTTGTTTTGCGATGTCTTTAAAGAACAAATTAAGGCATCTTAATTGCAAATGGCTGCTTTTAGGCCTTGCTCCGGAAGATCGTCCGGGATATCTTGGCGATGTGAGAGGTAGCATAAATGGGCACAAAAGCGTTCTGATCCAAATTATGAAAAGCTGGTCTAAGCGTATGCCAGCCGATCCTAGTTATTTTAACGGCAATAAGATGGTGCGTTATTTAAAAACCAAAAATAACCGCGGACTAAATTATTGTCTTTATATGGGTAATGATAAAAAATTCCGCAAGTTTTATTTTACTCATCGCATTACAAAGACAAGAATAGTATTGCGCGAAGGTGATAATCTGGATTATCTCATGTATCCCAAAAAATAATCCCCTCACTTTGATAGAGTGAGGGGATTTTCTTTTATTAAAACCATAAAGGTGGTAATATAGGGGTTATGAATACAACAAATATAATTTTGCTAGCGCTAGGATTGGCAGTGGTTTATTTAATTCTCTTATTCAACCGATTGGTTGTTTTAAGAAACAGGGTAAAAGAGGCGCTTTCGGATATAGACGTGCAGTCTAAGAGGCGTTTTGATCTTATCCCGAATTTAATAGAAACAGTAAAGGGATATATGGCTCACGAGAAAGGTGTTTTGGAAAATATTACTAATGCCCGTTCCGCGGTGGCCGGCGGAGGAAACGCTTTAGAAAAACAAGGAGCGGAAAATATGCTTTCAGGTACTTTAAAGACATTATTTGCAGTTTCTGAAAATTATCCGGATCTGAAAGCCAATGTCAATTTTTTGGATTTGCAAAGAGAATTAGCTGACACCGAAGACAAAATGCAGGCTTCCAGAAGATTTTTTAACAGCGTAGTATTGGAACTTAATAATAAAATCCAAATTTTTCCGGCCAATCTTGTTGCCGCTAAATTAGGATTTAAGGAAGAAAAGTTTTTTGAAGTTTCTTCTCAGGCTGAAAAGGAAGTTGTGAAGGTTAAGTTTTAATTTTTCGTTTTAATAAACACCATGGAATCTTTGAATAAAATATTTAGTGGTGAGGAAAATATACCGGAGGCGGCGAAGCCAGGCAGATCTGAATATTTAAGAGCTGATATTAAACCAATTATGGCCTGTATTGGCACACCTGCCGATTTTGAAGATTATCCGGGGCCGACAGCTGTTTTCGATGGTTATCGCAATGCCGAGGAAAACAATAATGCCCATCACGTGGATTATCGCGCTTCGGGCACATACGTTATGTCTCCTGTGGATAAGCAGGATAAATTTTCTGATAGTTTTAGAAATTGTACCGGGTTGTTGGTTGCCGGCCAAGACAAAAATACCGGCGGAAATATTTCGTTTTTGAGCCATGAGAGTCCGCGCTTTTTTTTGTTGACGGAAGAATATAAAAATGAATTTATAGCCGATTTAGAGCAACGGCTTGAAGAAATAAGAGAAAGATGCGTTGATGGAACTATTGATGCCAGAATTGTTGGCGGTAATTATTTCACCAAAGAAAAAAAATATATGGAAGATTATCTTGAATCAATAAAACTGCTCTCGTCAGAGGTATCAAAAGTTCTTGGATTTGAACCCATTGTTGTTACCGGCCCCAAAACCTTAGTTGGTAATGACGATGTGTATTATGACAACGAACACAGGAGGCTCTATATAGTAAGGCCAAAGGTTGGCAACGCCACATCCGAATCATTTGTTTTAAAAGATTTGGAGGAGCAAAAGAAAAAATGGTAATTTTCGGGATGCCGTAGGTTAGAATATTTTCTATGAACTTATATACTCAAAAAGATAGCAATATCCGAAAAACTTGGTTGCTTTTTACTATGTTTTTTTTGGTTGTAATCGGTTTTGGCTATGCGCTTTCTTATATTTATAATGACCCGGGTATTTTGGTAATCGCTGTGATGTTCAGCATCATCATGAGTTTTACCAGTTATTGGTTTTCGGACAAAATTGTTTTAAAAATGTCCAAGGCGGCGCCGGCAACTCACGAAAATAACAAAGAGCTTTATCATATTGTAGAAAATTTATCTATTACAGCCGGCATTCCAATGCCAAAGATTTATATTGTTGATGAACAATCTCCAAATGCTTTTGCCACCGGCAGAAATCCGGAACATGCGGTGGTGGCTGTCACGACCGGTTTATTGAAAAAATTGGACAGATCTGAACTTGAGGGCGTGCTGGCGCACGAGCTCTCGCATATCGGCAATTACGATATGCTTATTTCCACTATGGTGGTGGTATTAGTTGGCTTCATTTCCATTGCCTCGGATATATTTACGCGCTCAATGCTTTGGGGCGGCGGGCGCAGGAGAGATAGCAGGGGCGGAGGAAACGGAGTTATTATACTGGTTGGAATTGTTTTAATGATTTTGGCGCCGATAGCGGCCATGTTAATTAAACTGGCTATTTCTAGAAAAAGAGAATTTTTAGCCGATGCTTCCGGGGCCCTGCTTACACGCTATCCGGATGGTTTAGCTAACGCTTTAATAAAAATATCTTCAGATACTACGCCTTTGTCCGTGGTAAATAATACAACGGCTCACTTGTGGTTGGATGATCCGTTCAAGAAAAATCAGAAAGGGAACTGGTTTCATGGATTATTTCAGACCCATCCGCCGGTCAACGAACGCGTGGCAGCGCTGCGTGGTATGAAAGTTTAAAATAAATTTGACTTTTTAATGTAAATTTGGTATAATCTCAACTTAAGAAATATGATAAGAAGATTTACCAATCAAAAACGTTTTAGCAGTAATAGCGCATCAGGCAACCGAGGCGGTTTTTTTGGCGGCGGCGGTTCAAGAATGAGGAATAGACCCCCAAAAAAGATGAGGGGCGAGTATATTGATATTGCTAAATTCGTTAAAAAAGCATCGGTAGATACAGTGCTTATGCCAACAACTATTGAACATAAATTTTCTGACTTTGGACTTTGTCCGCAGCTGCAGAAGAACTTGGAAGCCAGGAAATATTTAATTCCTACGCCTATTCAGGATCAAACCATCAAAGCCGCAGTGAGCGGCAAAGATATAATCGGTCTTGCCAACACAGGAACCGGTAAAACGGCGGCATTTTTATTGCCCCTGATCAATAAATGTTTTCACGACAGAAGCCAGAATGTTTTGATCGTTGCTCCGACCCGCGAGCTGGCCATTCAAATTGAAGAAGAATTCAAGAAATTCACTCCATCGCTTAATCTCGGTTCCGTTGTTTGCGTTGGCGGAGCGCCGATATACAAGCAATTAAACGGATTAAGGCGCCATCCGAATTTTGTCATAGGAACGCCGGGAAGACTTCAGGATTTCAACAAAAGAGGACTTCTTCCTTTTTCGGCTTTTCAAAATGTTGTTTTAGATGAAATAGACCGAATGCTGGATATGGGTTTTATAGACGAGATCAGGAAAATACTCGGGGAAATGCCAAAGAAAAGGCAGTCTTTGTTCTTCTCGGCGACAATGCCTCCGAAGATCAAGGAATTGACCAAGCAATTTTTAATTGATCCGATAACGGTCAAGGTTTCAAGCGAAGGAGCTTCAGAGAATGTTGAGCAGGATATTGTCCGGTTCGTCGGCAGGCAAGTAAAGTTTGATAAATTGAAAGACCTGCTTATTAAAGCCGATCTCAAAAAAGTTTTGATTTTTTCGGAAACAAAAAGAGATGTAGAGAGGCTTACTGAGGGACTGATAAGAGATGGATTTAAAGCTGATTCAATTCACGGAGACAGAAAGCATAACCAAAGGCAAAAAGCGCTTGCGAAATTTAAAGAGGGCGAGGTGCAGATACTTGTCGCCACAGATGTTGCCGCCAGAGGCCTTGATATCAAAGACATCACTCACGTGATCAACTTTACCGTTCCGCAAACTTATGATGATTACATTCACAGAATAGGCAGAACCGGAAGAGAGAATAAAAAGGGTTTTGCCCTGACATTCGTAGAAACCAGTTAAAAAATATCCGTAATTAGCGGGTGTTTTTTTAATGGCGGTGACGATGTCCCGAAGTTTGAACCGAAAACATGGCTCAAATTCAAGGATATTGATAAAAGTATACAAGAATTGAGGGCTATCTACAAAGTTCACCCTCAATGGTTTGAAGTACCAAAACCAAAGTCAGATAAGGGACGAAATGCAGTAGATTACTCGATCGAAGGGTAAACCAGACCTAGAAGTAGGTTCAGATATCAAATCTCTTTACAACTCGACATATTCTGAAAATTCTTTACCCAACAATCCTGATCTCAAGTCAGCAGGACAAACATACTCTCCGGCAAGGCGAGTATCAACAAAAATAGTCTCGTCTTCGTCGGTTTCAATCTCTTTAAGCCACTCCTTTGCAAGAAGATTGTTGATCTTTTCAAAATATGGTTGTAAAGCAGTAAGGATATCAATATATTCCTCTATCATTTCGTCTAACTCTGATGCGATACTGCCGTTTGGGTGAGCTAATCCATTTCTTTTATTGACCAGTGCTTTTGCTCTTCCAATAACAGACTCGTCTACACTAAGTAATTTTAATGCATCAATTAACTCTTTTTCTGAAAGTCGGCTAAAGGTAAAAACGGAATCAGGTTCTATGAGAATTTTGTCCTCCGGCCGCAAACTCTTGATTGTGTATATTAGTTTGTAATTATCTAAATGAGCCTTACTTACCCTTAAGATTCTATATTGAACAGCCAATACAAATAATAAGTGGAATGGAATAACACTAAAAGACGGGATGTCAGTTCCCGCAGATTGATTCAGTAAAGAAAAGGAATTCCAGAGGTAATCTATATATCGTTGCTCCTCTAAACTTCTTTTTCTAATGGGCAAGAACTCAAAGATTTTTATTGCCTGATCATACATAGATTATTCTGGCCAAATTTCAGCGATTTTTGATTTGATTTTTTGTTCAAAAAGACCAATCATCTTCTTGGCTGATTCTACAAATTTATGCTCTTCTCCTAGCTCCTTAACGATTTTTTCCTGGATATCGATTGGCGGGATTGGTATCTTTATGCTTCTAATAATTGGCATGTTCAATCCACTTCTTTCATCATCACCAGTTAGCTGTCTAATTTCTTGGTACTTACCCTTTAATACATAGAGCAGGAACTCTGATTTTAATTGACTTTGATTATTGGGGTTAATGGAAACAATCGACTGATTGCAAGTTGCCTCGGTTTTCAAGATTGCAACTGTCCCCCTCGTTTTTCCTTGTCCGTTTAATGCAATAAGAACTGAATTAATTGGGAGAATTTTTGCATTTGAGCTTTCCATACCCTCTTCTGTGATCCTCCCTTCACAATCGTAAATTTCTCCTTGATGAACATCTCCAGATACTAGCCATTTGATATTGCCACCGTAGTATTTCTCAATTGTTGATTTGGGTGTTCCACCCGTCATAAGTTTACAAGTATCCTCAATTTTTAAGGTTGGCCAACTAGGATCAATTTTAATTGTGGGTTTATAATTGTTTACCACTTGCTCTGCGCCAGCTATGGTTTTTTGATAACCGTCAAGTTCATCAACAAACTGTTGTTGTATCCCGATTGGCGGAAGAGGAATCCTTGTTGATTTTAGTTTTGAAAAATGTCTTTTATACCCATCAGATATTATTGGTCGTGCTTTAAGTAAGAAATACAAAAACTTTGGTAATAAAGAGTTGTTAGTCTTAAGAATTTTAATACCGTCAGCACCTTGTGCAAATGGTCTCTCTACATATTTAATAGCACAAGTATGATCGCCAAAAATAACTAATGGTTTTTCTGGAGAAATTAGCGTTGAAACATCATTAGTCCAACCTCCTATTTCTTCTTGTGATTGATCAATAACTGGGTATAAACCCTCTTTACTGAATTCACTTTTTTGTATTTTCTCAGGAGGCGTTATTGTCTCAATAATTTCCGCTAACTCAACCATCGGCCAATTTCCTTGTTCTCTTTTTAAATGATCGTGTTTTTCGTATCTTTCAGCAACAAAACTATAATCACCGTTTTTTGCAATTTCTTTTTTAGAACCAGCCCAAGCGAAGGTACTACCATCTTGAACTAGCTTGTTTTTAGTACCTTTTCCTATAGCTATTTTTTGCGCTTGCAACACATCAATTGCGGCTGGCAAATCATTTCTATCTATCTTTTTCCTCTGTGCTCCTAAGTCATAGCCGTCGTTAAGAATTCTTACGAAAAGAATTTCATGAGTTTTTTTGGCAAGATCATTATCGAAAAAAAGAATACTTGTTTTAACACCAGAGTATGGATTAAATACACCGGAGGGGAGCGAGACTACTGCAAACAGACCATCTTCCACAAGCAATTTCCGAAGTTGTTTGTAAGTACTTCCGGTTTGAAAAATTACTCCTTCCGGCACAATAATTCCCGCTCGACCCTTTGGTTTAAGGTGGGTCATTATGTAATCCACAAATAACACCTCTGAGCGACTTGATTCAACACTAAAACGGCTATGGGGGCGAACGCCGCCCTTTGGGCTCATAAACGGAGGATTGGCCAACATTATATCGAATTTGTCGTTCCATCTATCTTCGCTTGCCAAGGTGTTATATTCAAAAATCTGGGGTTGCTTAAATTTATGAAGATACATATTTACCTTCGCAATACGAACCATTGCTGGGTCTAAATCATAACCTTGAAAATTTTTAACTAGTTTTCTTTTATGTTCTGGGGTGAGAGGTTTTTCCTTATTGGACTTACCGTCTGCGTCTTTTCCATCGTGTTGTTTCAAGATATGCTTATATGCACTTATCAAAAAACCGGCAGTTCCACATGCAGGATCAAGGATAGAGTCGTCCTTTGTGGGACTCACTACCTCAACGATAAAATCAATAATATGGCGAGGTGTACGGAATTGTCCCGCATCGCCCTGACTACTCATTATGGATAGAAGATACTCGTAGGCATTTCCTAGTTCCTCTGAGTGGGAATAGTCGAAATATGAAATTTCTTTCAAGAACAAACTCAATGTTTCTGGGTCACGATATGGTAGGTAGGCTTTTTTAAATATCTCCCTAAAAAGCTCAGGCAGTTGGTCTGCGTCCCCAAATTTTGTTACTGCTTCACCATAAAGATTCATTCGTTCTTGGTTACCAAGTCGTGAGTCCATTAGACTTGTCCATGAATACTTCTCAAGATCACCGATAAAAAACGAAGGTTTGCCCCCGACCTTAATACTGGATTGATCCATATCATCCATAAATTTATAAATGAGCGCATTTGTTATCTGGTCGATTTGTGCTTTAGGATCAGGAACAATCCCCACCAATACTTGGCGAGCTGCGTCTATGTGTCTTTTTGTATCGGAAGTAAGCATATAATTAATTCATATAGGTATTTAACGAGACATAATCTTTTATGTACTGAGGAATAATTGTTTTGAAGCCATTAAGTCGATTAAATTCCTCAAAAGACAATACCGGGGATTGATGCAATTCGGCGTATTTTTTACTCTCAACAACCTCACGAATTTCCGGCTCAGTAATGTATGCCTTAAAAAAATGCTTGGCGTCTACATAATGCGTCTGATCTACATCATTAGTCTCAACAAATTTTTCCCATTCAGAATCTAGGAGTTCATCCTTCATTGCAAAACGATCTCTTTCTCCAAAAGCAAATTCGAGGAATTCTCTAACCGAAAGACGTCTGTCGACATTGAATACAGATCTTATTTTCTCAAGACTGAGAAAATGTTTTGGTTTATCAAAAATCTCAGTGCGGGTATAAGATTCAGCTCCTTCTGAATCTCCATTTTCCCACATCGTTTTTAATTTTTCATTACCTATTACATCTTCATCGATGGCTTTACGGAAGGATTCACGATCAACGCGCATACCGGTAGAGCTAACGACAGTCTCTGTAATAGATTTAATATCATCATCTTCATTCAGAGATACTGGCCCACGGAATATTTTATGCCCATCCTCGTCTATATATTCTGCACCAGCAGAGGTTGCCCTTGATTCTTCTGCCACCTCTTCTTTTGTAATGTGTGGTAAAGATAATTTTTGATCATAATCAAAATCTTTTTCGAAATATTCACAGTTCGCAAAAAAATCAAAGAATTTGAATACGTCTTTTTCTATTGCTGTTTCCATTCGTGTATCAGGATCTTCATGGACGAAAATAAACTTTCTTGTGCCACGTCCTTTAATTTGGACAAAATCGGATGGACTAAAAACTGGTCGCATAAGCGCAAGATTTAAAATATCCTGACAATCATAACCCGTTGTCATCATACCAACCGTAACTGCAACGCGCGCCTTACTCGTGTCATAGCCTTCCAGCACTGAAGATCTCCCAAGGAGGGTGTTATTCGCGAACTGGTTCGTCATTTGTTGAGCATCTCGCACAATGGATGTAATCTGTACGGCAAAGTTTGACTGATCATAAAAATCTGGCCATTTCGCTTGTGCAAGTTTATTAAGAATAGTTGTTACTTTTCCAGCATGCTTTTGTGATACACAAAATATAATCGACTTACCGAAAAGTGCTTTCTCGTACTTTTCCGAAACTGGATCCATAAGACCGTTATCAATAAAGGCTTTACACATTGCTATAATCGTCTCTTCATTGAAAAATTTACGCTCAAAATCACGTCCATAAAAAATATCATCTACCTTTTGACCGGCAGCACTCGTTGTGTGTACTGCGTATCCCTTTTGGGAAAGAAGTTCTGTTGTAATATCTGTGCGGGCGTCTACAACTGAGGGGTTGATCAAAAAGCCATCTCGTACACCCTCAATCAATGAGTAACTAAATGTCGGCTCACCCGGCTTACATCCAAAAGTCCTGTAAGTACTCAAGAGTTCTCGGCGTTCAAATTCACGTTGAGAATCTGCCCCTTCAGCATCAAAACCTCGTAGATAGTCTTTCGGGGTTGCAGTAAGACCTAATTTATAGCCAACAAAATATTCAAACACTGCACGACTGTTGCCCCCAATCGAGCGATGTGCTTCATCGGAAATTACCAATTCAAAGTCTGTCGGTGAAAATGCTTTACGATAGCGGTCACCAGCAAGCATTGTTTGTACGGTAGAAACTACAATTTCTGCTCGTCGCCAAGTATCAAGATTTTCCTTGTAAACAACAGTCGTATAATCATTTTTCATGTAATCTACAAATGCCTTATATGCTTGATTTTCAAGTTCAAGACGATCAACGAGAAATAGTATTCGCTTTGCATTACCAGATTTGAGAAAGAGTTTGATAACAGCCGCGGACGTAAGAGTCTTGCCGGTGCCGGTTGCCATTTCAAACAGATATCTATTTTTCCCTTCTCTTGTTGCGTTTTGAAGTGCATGTATAGCTTCTACTTGATATTTACGAAGAGCTCGAAGTTTTTTAGTTCGAACATATTCCGCTCGTGTACCTTCGTTTTTGTACGTAGGATCGGTGTCGTAAGTAGGCAGTTGAGTACGCATTATGTAATCAAAATCAACCTGTGCTTCAGCTAATGCTTCTGGGTTCGGTGTATAGGATTGAAATTGTGTTACAGATTCTTGCGTTGGGAATCGAGAAATTGTTTCGGGGTTACCGTGAAGAGTATCCCAAAAATAATGTAGATTCCCATTAGTTAGAATGATGTATCGAGCGTTAGTATTCCGTGCATACAAACGAGCCTGCTCTTTAGCTGACAACGGATCAATGGATTCTCGTTTTGCTTCTACAACAACCAAAGGCTTACCGTCAGCATCAAGAAGAAGAAAATCTACGTACCCCTTTGGTAGGTGCTCAAAACCTTCACCTAGAGTAGAGAAGACTACATCCGTTTCAAGCTGAATGTTTGCACTTCCATTTTTATCATCAAAAAAACGCCAACCAGATTCCTCTAAGAGCTTATTTATTTTGATTCGTGCTTGGGCTTCTTTTTTCATAAAATTAAGCGACCAATTGGTCGAGGGTTTTATCCAAAGCCGCAGCTATTTTTATTACTGTATTAATTCTCGGGTCGGGTGTTTTACCATTCTCAATTTTAGCTATGGTGTGGTAATCAAGACCAGTTTCTCTAACCAAGTCACTTTTAGAAAACCCTTTTTCTTTCTTGAGTCTTTTAACATTCTCTGCAATTTTGGAAATCTCTTTATTCTTTGTCTTCTTTTTCATAATAAGAAAGTTTTGCTTAGTATTATTATACCAAATTGAAAAAGTTCGTACAAATCAAAAACTGGGGATATCACCCCAGTTTTTGTTCTAGAAAACCCTTATTTTACTTCGGTTCTAACTTGGACATCTGGCGGAGGGGAAGAGATTTGAACTCTTGATACCCTTTCGGGTATGCCACCTTTCCAAGGTGGTGCACTAGACCGCTATGCGA
>ERZ1292630.2840-Hain-H41-02um-R3-2840-length-15663-cov-7_pt1 | contig 15663 bp, 8 predicted proteins | sample MGYA00564408_ERZ1292630 | MGnify/ENA primary metagenome ERZ1292630 (study PRJEB36523, sample SAMEA6512641) | groundwater metagenome | collected 2019-01-08 | study: AquaDiva: Metagenomics assemblies of 32 groundwater samples | reverse complement strand
CCGCGAGCCGGCGTCGCACACGAGGGCGGCGGCTTGCTACGCGCCGATGACTCCTCATCGTCGCTCGGCGCCGACGCGGCACTGAGCAACAGCGACAGCTTCTTTCGACCCGATGGCGGTGGCTCGAGCGCCGCGCTGCGCCCCCTTGGTAGTTTCCTTGCTGGTGTACCTTTTGTCGACACCGGCGCTGGCGTGGGAGACGCGTCCTCGTTTTTAAACATTCGCCTCGAAAGTGTGATCGGCGGCGGCCCAAGCCGCAGCCTGTTGAGTAGCGCCTCGAAGGTCGCGATTGGGAAGCAGACCCCATCCGCCGGCGGTCGGACCGGTGCTACGTCGACCACTTCCGTGCTCAAACGAGGAGCGTTTTCAAGTCCAGCCGCCCGCTTGGGTGCCGCCGGCCCAGGCTCGCCGACTCCCCCGTCAACAACAGGGGCGTCGCCGCGCTCATCTTTTGTGGGTAGTTCCGGTGTGAGAGCCACACGTGCTGACTAGTCAACGTCACCTCCCCTCCTCTCGCGCTGTCTAGAAGTCCGTCATACCCCACCATTCACTCTTCCTTGTCCCTCCTCACCGTGTGGCCAACGTGTCGGCCGGCGGCATCTCTCGTATTTTTTGGTCGTGTTGGAACGCCTCCTGTAGTGCCCTCCCCCGCTTTGCGACTCACTCTCTTGTCAGGAAGGATGTCCAGCGCCGCCGCGGCGTCCGCCCCGCCTTCGTCGGCCGGCGCGACGCTTCGCAGCAAGAAGTCCGTGGAGGACATCTGGCCCGTTCACGGCAAGCGCTTCCTCGTGCGTGTCGACTTTAACGTCCCTATCAAGAAGGGAGTCATCTCAAACGACTACCGCATCCGCTCCGCGCTGCCGACGGTAAGGCGCATCATCGACTTCGGCGGCATTTGCATTTTGATGTCGCACCTGGGACGGCCCAAGGGCGTCAAGTATTCCGAAGTCGCTGCCTCGGAGGAAGCCCGCGCCTACGCGCTGCGCGTGTGGGCCAAGGAGGCCGGCACAGGGAAGACCAGCTTCTTCGCCCGACTCAGCGGCGCCGATAAGAAGCGGCTCTTGTCATGGTCTTCAGTGGCCGACCGAGCCGCGTCGATGAACGAGGCCTCCGGTGCGGGCAAGACGGCGCTGTTTTCGTCGCTACCCGAGGACGAAAAGCGCGTGCTGCTTGACAAGCTCACGGCCACCATGCGACAAGAGGTGCAGTTCCCGCAGCTTCGCCAATACCAGGGGTACGAGGAGGAGCTATCCCTCCGCCCCGTCGCCCAGCGGCTACAGGAGCTCCTGGGCGGTGGAAAACAAGTCTCCTTCGCCGACGACTGCCTGAATTGCAGTGAAGCCGTCGCGGCCCTCCGCCCTGGCGACGTCATGCTACTCGAGAACGTGCGCTTTTACTCCGACGAGTCTGGGAAGAAGGCGTCCGAGCGCGACGAGATGGCGCAGCGGCTGGCCGCCTTCGCGGATTACTTCGTCTCTGACGCGTTTGGCACCGCTCACCGCGATAGCGCGACGATGACGAGCATCGCGCGGGTGCTTGGCCACGGCGCGTGTGGGTACCTGATGGACCGGGAGATCAACTACTTCGCGCGGGTGCTTGGCTCTCCGCCGCGACCCATGGTGGCCATCGTCGGCGGCGCGAAGGTGTCCGACAAGATTCAGCTGCTCGAAAACATGCTTCAGCGCATTGACAAGCTCATCATCGGCGGGGCCATGGCGTACACGTTTCTAAAGTCCCGCGGCGTGGACATCGGGAAGTCATACTGCGAGTCGGGGCAGTCCTTCGTGGACCAATACGGCGAGACGCAGGACATCGTGACCCTGGCCGCGTCGCTGTTGCTGAAGGCCCAGCAGCGCGGCGTCGAGGTGTACCTCCCTCTTGACCATGTGTGCCACACGGAGTGCAAGGCCACGGACCAAGCGCTGGTCACCGCCGACGCCAACGTCCCTGCCGGTTACATGGCCCTGGACATCGGGCCCAAGACCATCGCGCAGTTTACTGGGGTCATCGCCACGTGCAACGCGGCCATCTGGAACGGCCCGATGGGCGTTTTTGAAATCCCAACGTATAGCGCCGGGACGTATGCCATCGCGAAATCCTTAGCCGACAACACCGAAACCCGCGGCCTTCTATCCATCATCGGCGGCGGCGACTCGGCGAGCGCCGCGGAGCAAAGCGGCCAAGCCGTCCGCATTTCCCACGTGTCCACCGGCGGCGGTGCGTCGCTGGAGCTGCTCGAGGGTAAGATCCTGCCCGGCATTGCGGTCCTAGACGACAAGTAGGCCGTCGTCGCGAGGTCCTCGGATTTATCCCAAACTTCCCCGCCTTCCCACCGAAACGTCACAAAGATGATGAACGCGAAGAATCACACCCGACAACCCACACACACACACTCCCACAAACGGCGTCATCGTGCGTGTGTGGAGGTACCGAGTGCCCCTCTCCCTGTCTCTTCGCTCCTTCCCCTTCGTTGGCTGTGCAACACACCGCGCCCGCGGCTTCTCTGCGTTGGCGACGGCGGCGTGGCTCACCATCGGGGACAGGGAGGTGAGGTAGCACGCATATCGCATCAAAACCCCTATTTGTCTTTCCGGGTTTCCGGCTTCTTCCTAAACGTCCAAAGCGGGGGGATGTCCACACCACGCTGTGTCCCCTTGTGCGTTGCGGTCCTCATTGCGTCCTTAACGGGTGGTTGCTTCTTCCCCGCTCTCCGTGCTGCACACTGCCACCGACGGCGGTGTCGCTTCAATCGCTCCCCCTTGTAGCTCCCGGATCGATGCACCGACAAATTCGCCATCAACGGTTGCTTCCCGTTGTGGATTCCGCCACCGCGGAGGCGTTCGCCGAGCAACTCGTCGTTGCAAAGCGAAGCCAAGCGCGGTCGGATCCTACCCCCAGCGCCACGTACCTTGGCGGCCTCGAGGCACCTCGAAACACCTGGGATGACGAGGCATCGCCCATCGGGGACTACTTCCGGGCCAAAAGGGCCGTGTCAGGACAGGACCTGTCGGACGAGCCCACGACGGACGCTCTGCCACCCGCCGCAGCTCCACCCTCCCCACCGCACAAGGCCGCTCGTCCCACGTCTCCCCGAGGGGGGAAAACGTACCGCGCCATGTTAGCCGAGCGACAGGCGGCCCTGGACGAGTTTGTTGCCTCGCGGATCCAAGACAGCCTCGACGCCGAACTGCAAGATGAGGCCCTGCGTCTCGAAGCGTGCCGCCGACAGCGATCGGTCGAGCAGCTGAAACTACTGCAAGCAACGCGCCAGCGGCTCGAAAAACAGGTTGCCTCAAAGCAGCCCGTCAAACCGCACGCGCTGCAGCGGTTCGGCATCGACGTCGGTGCCTTTGACGCGCAGGCTCACCATGGCGCGGAGGAACGGCGGCTGCACCGAGAGCGATGCATGCAGGCCTTCTATGCCTCCAGCACGCACCGGATGGCCATCGCCACGGTGCACCGGCAGCAATGCCGACAGGCCGAGTTCGAAAAGGCGCGTGCCCGAGTGGCCCTGGAGGAGTACGTGGGCACGGCCTTCTCTTCTACGCGCAGGCAGCAGTGGGCCGCAGCCGGCGTGGACATTGACGGCGCGGCGTCCGCGCTCCGAATCGCGGCCGACGAAAGTGCCCATGGCGCCAGCCACCTCGGCAGCGACCTCCCATCCGCCACGCTGCGAGACTTGAACAGCTCAAGCAGCGCACCCGCGGCGCTCGCGCCCGAAGTGGCGGACGAGCTGTCCGACACGCCCGCCTTCGCCATCATGTTTCGCTGCCCCACGGCCGACGAGCTGCACCGTACTCGCGTGGCCAAGTCGCGCGAGCAGCAACGCGGCGCCGCCGAGGTTGCGGCCGTGTCGACGTGCTTAACAGAGTTGCAGGAGTTCGACGTCGAAGTTCGCAAGACGTCGCGTCAGAGCAGACGAGAGCGCGCGGCCATTCAACAACAACAGCCACTGCCGCCGGCGGCCGCTGCCGCGACGCACTCTGCGCCCGCCAGCCGCATCAGCCGGGCGCAGCCACTCTCGCTGAGTCTGTCGAAGAAGTTGGCGGATCTTCGTCCGCCCTCGCGGCTCCGTTCTCCGAGTGCCGCCGCGTCATCGGTGAAGCTTCAGTGAAGGCTGGGGAGAGGGGGGGACATGTCCCTCTGGACAACCGTGCCCAACCCTTGTCCTCCTCCTGTGCGCCACCCCCCTATCTATGTACCGTCGTTATCATCATCCTTCCCTGCGCCTCCCCTCGTCTTTCAAGCTTGGCTGGGCGGCGCCTTTGGAGGTGACCATCGACGAATCCGTTTTTGCCGGGTCGAGGGTTGGGATCGGGAGGCGCACCCCAAGAGAGAGAGAGAGTCACCACCCACGTCTCCTCCAATCCCCCCTGATCACCTTCCAACGACAACCTCCCCGGTTCGATCAATCCATCCATCCCCTTTTCTTGCGTCGTCGAAGCGGTACGCGCGCGATGCAGCAGCGAATGTATGAGATCAAGTACTTCTCCGACACCACCGGCCAGTGGGGGATATCCAAGCCGCCGACGGCGCCGGGCCCTGTGCAGCACATCCCTGACGTGCGATTTGTGTCTATCTGCGTCGGTGCCTCGGCCTCGTCGGGCTCCACGGCTGGGCCCGGCACGGCGACCCAGACACTGGCCGCGTCCATCGCAGACGTCATCGCGCAAGCGCACATTGTCGCGCTGACCGACGTCGACGAGCTCACGGTGGAGGCACTCCTCGCCGACCCGAGGGTGCGGAGCCGATTCGCGACCACAGACGTACCCTACGCGCCGCGAAAGACCCCAGGTAGCGCGGAGGTACAAGTCGGTGGCGCAGCCCTCTTCTGGACCCCCCAAATCGGGGTGCAACTGGTGGAAAATTATTCACCGAAGCTGAAGTCGCCCGCAGTGTTGCTGATGGTGCGCCAACTGTGCGGCGGTCCGGTGTTCATCGCGTGCGCCGCGTTTGACGCCGCGATGTCAAGATCCGAGCGCATCGGGGCCATTCGAGATGGCGTGTTTCCGAAGGCGGCCGATGGCCAGGCCTTGCTCATCGGGATGACGTGGCCGCTCGCGGCCGATGCCAGCCACGGCGGCCAGGGTGCGGCCGCTGCTGCCATTTCGTCTCCGAACGTCGCCTCTCCGCCGGGCTCACCCGGTCCACTCGATCGTGCCGCGGCCGTCGCGTTGGACGCGCAGCTGGTCGGTGGGGCCGCGATCCCATCTGGTCCCTTGTTGCTTTCCGTCGCAGCCCCATCCAACGCATGTGGCTCCTCAACATCGGCGCTCGTGACGAATTCTGCGCACCTCCGGGTGCATCACACGATGCCCACCACACGCACCGTCCTCTCCTCGGGACTGGCGAGCGTGCTGCTCTTGTCCATCCACCCCGTTCCCGTGGTCGCGGGGCCAGCGACAGCAGGGCCGGCCGCGGCCGTGCCGGTGGGCCGCCCGCCGGTGCCCGTCGTACCGGTCAAGGGCTCCAACAACGGTGCATCCCCGGCGACGGGTAGCCAACACCCACCGCTCCCAACTGGGAAATCCGCGGCGTCGCCGCCCACCGCATCCGCCTCTTCCACGTCTCAACCGGGAAAAGCGACCCCTCCCACGGTGCCCGCGCCGACCCCGGCGCAGCGATGGCCCAACAGCCCGCTCGTCCCGCTGCCCGCCTCGCAGCAGCTCGCTCGGGCGCAGGCCAACGGCGCCAGCGTATCGCCGATGTGCCCTCCAACCGTCGCGGGGCAGGCGCCGCCCTCGTCGTTTGTCATGCCACCCTCGGCCTCGTCGACGTCCGCGGCCGCGGGCGCCGCGACGAGCCAGCAGCCACCGCCCTCGTATCGCGTTGCGCAGCACCACCTGAACACGCCGCCGCTCGGCCCAGTTGACGCGACCGCGGCGGCTCGGGTCGCCACGCCTCCTTTTGTGGCCACGTCACAGCTGCTCTCGTTGCCCGCCCCATCCTTCCAGTGGTCCACGACGTCGTTCGTCTCTCAGAAGCAGCTCAAGGGCCCGGTCGGCGATGCCCTGCACGCCTTCCTGGCCGACATCGACATCAGCCAGTACACGGCCTCCGCCGATGACGCCGTGAAGCAGCTGAACAGTAACCCTGAACCCGGTGCGCCACGAGGGCCGCCTGGGAGCGCGGTCGGGCCGTCGAGGCAGTGGCCGTGCGAGTACGCCTTCGCCCACGGCCGGCTGTTGGTGTCCACGAATGCTCCGATGGAACCTGGGGCCATCAAAGCCTGGTTTCAAGGTCGTCGCAGCCACATCGCGTCGATCCTGGCGGTGAATCGCATCGGGCCGCCGTCGGACCGAACCCCAACGACCGCTTCCGTAGGTGGACTCAATTTCGGGCCGTCCGATCTGTCGAGTGGCACGGAGAACAACAACCACCGGTCTCGACGCCGTCACGCCACCTCACCGGCGCTCAGCGCCGCGTGGTCCACCGGCCGCGCGGTGCTCGTCCAGCAGCTCACTCCCCTCGAGCTCAAGGCATTCGACGTGTCTCGACACGTGGCCTCATCCAACGCCTTGCAGAACGCAGTCGACCGTCTGAATCAGGGCACCGACACCGTCTGGGAGGCCGCCAGCAAGCAGGAATACGCCCTCGTGTACTCGCAGGAGAAGCAGGCCTACTACCTCCTCGCAAATGGAGAGAACACCGTCTGTGACGTCCACGCCTGCCGCGTGGCCGCCATAGCCAAGAACCATGCGACGAGGGCTGCCACGTGACCGGGAAGGGGGGACTGGGAACGAACGAACGGAGACCGCTTCGGGAGCGCAGAAGGGAGGGAGGGGCTTGTGTCGTTCGGAGCGGGAGGGGAGCGGGCGTTGGAATGTTGAGGGCCATCTCGCCGCCCTATTTAGAGGACGCGCTTTCCGTTCGCCTGTCGCCTAGTACGCCGGACACAGATTTACCCCCTCTCCGCCGACAGCACTCACTCGAACGCAGCGAGATTGGCACGACAAGAAACCTCTGTTTTCAGACAAACAGACAGAACCGCAGACCGCAAGTGGGGTAACGGCACTTGCCCGTGAATCCCGCCGCCGCCGCGGGGGTGCTTCCGTCAGCCTAATCAGCCCTTTTCGCCCTCCCCTTCGTTGTCCTCCGCCTCCCCCTGAAAATGTCGGCCGACGCAGCCAACACTTCACAGCCAGGAGACGAAGGCGGTCATCCTCTCAGGGAACCGCAGCCCGTGGATCCGGCAGCGGTGACCGGCGACAATCGTGGCTCTGACGCCGTGCGACAAGCGTCGCCCGCCCCCATAGGCCCTAGCCCCCACCGACCTGACGGGGTGCTGTGGCCCGAGTGGACCGTCATGGTGCCTGCCTACGAGCAAGACACGCTTCCGCTGCTCTTCGCCCCCGAAGACGTGTTTCTCCAATACTACGCAGCCCTCGAAGAAAAGTACGCGAGGCGGCGGACTCACGTTTCCAGAGCAAAGAACCTTTGCCTGCAGGCCCGTCACGCCTTCGGCCGACAACAGTACCGTGACGTCGTCCGGCTTTTGGGCGAGGCCTGTCACGCGCGCCATGGCTTCGCCGCGGCGCTGGACTACCAACGGGTCGCCGCCGAAATCCACCAATGCTGGACGGCGATCCATCTAGCCTCGATCGGCCTCGCAGCCCCACCGCCTTCCACCAGCGCGGGCGGCAGCGGCGTGGACTTGGCGCTGGACCTCTATCAACGAGCGGCGGTCCTCGTGGACAACCTCGCCACGTCGATGCTGCACCGGGTCGCGATGGCCACGGCGTCGAGCGACAGTGCGCTGACGGTCATTCACCCGTTGCCGTGGATGACCGCTCGCCACGTGCCGCGGGGACGCCGGTGGGAGATGTACGCCGCCCACCGCAGCGTGCCATTGGAGGGCGCCGAGGGCGGCGGTATACCGACCACCGACGGCGGACCCCACGTGACGCGCATGGCAGTGGCGTACCGCCAGCAGCGGCGTCGACTGCTTTGCGTCGTGTCCCGACTTTCCTTCGTGCTGCACGCTAACTGGTCGAACGTGTGGGCGCGCCTCGGCCGGTATGCGGTGGCCGCGGCACACCTGGAAACCGCGGCGTCTATTGTTTCCTTTTGGGAGGAGTCGTTCGATATGCAACCCTGCCGCGACATCCAGCCCCGCCGCAGTCGGCCGCCTTCCTTCGAGGAGATGGGCCAGCAGCAGCCGCAGCCGTCAGCCGCCGCGGCACCCGCCGACCGCGGAGGGCGCAGCATCATGGCATCCCTCTTTGGTAACGACGTGGCTGCGCTGAAGCGCTGCATCGCGGTGCGAGTCGGAATCGCGCACACCGCCGCGTCGTGTGAGCAGCTCAGTAGCTTAGTGCGCGGTCTAATCGACCCTCGCCACGCCTCGGCGGCGTTGGAGTGGCTGGAGGAGGCAACGGTGGACTTGGATGTCGCCGCTGACGGTCCACAGGAGACGAGCTGCCCCGACGGCGCGGGCGTGACAGCTCGTTTCTCCCTTGTGAACTCGGACTTGGGTGCCATGACGGGTGCGATTGACATCTGCCTACCAACCTTCTTCCACGCCCCGGAGGAGGGAGACGCGGGGGCGGTCACCCCTGGAACTTCCGTCGCGTCACTCGTCGGCGGTGTGCCCCAGGGGCTATCGATCGCGAGCACCGGGCCGCTCAATCTCCGACTGCTCACCGCGACCGACGATCCCGACCGTCAGCTGCCGTTAGCCCTCATCGGGGAGCAGCCATCCGTCGCGGCTTCCCTACGGAACTGCCTCTCGTTCCTCTCGTCGGCGGCGCTCACCCGGCTCAGCGTGGGCCGGCGACAGCTGCTCAAGGCTCACCAATGCCTCTTCGCTGTCCGGTTGCAGCAATCCAACTTGGCCGATCATCCTTGGGGACGCTACGCAGACCACATGGCGGCGATCGTCGACCAAGTCTCGGAGAAAGACCGCTGCACCGAGCGCCAACTGAGCAAAGCACAGACGAGGGCGGCCGACAGCCTTCTCGCTGCGCGGCTCATCCGCGACCTGATTCTCAGCGATCGCGACCGCCGAGGGCGCGAGGGACGCGAGAGGCGTGCCCTTCGGGCCGCGGTCGACGCGGATAAGGAGCTTTTGGACGCGGATCCGGCGACGTTGCGGGCGGCGTTTCGGCTCCCGCCGTCCCGTTGTGAGTCACGGGGTTTGTTGCAGCGCGCCAAGGCCGCGGCGGCTGTCGGGGACGTTGTCCTCGCGGACTCCGTCGACGCGATGTGGGCCGCTTCTGTCGAAGGCCCTTCCCTGAAAAAGGGGCGACCGAGACCGTTTCAACCGGCGGCGGTCGCGCCGTCCAACAGCGGCACGTCGGGGACACTGCTGTCGCCCCTTGAAATGGCACGCGCCGTGCGCAGGTGTCTCACGCCTCAGGTGGACGTTCGCTCCGACACCCAAGCGGCGCGACAGCCCGCAAGTGACGGGAGGGCGTCCACCAGCCTCGGCAGCAACCGGAGGGGCGGCAACGGCGGGGCGGCCCTGGGCGGCTGCGTCATGAACGACGAGGACGACGGAGCGACTTGCGGCAACCTGCCGACGCGTCCCGCCACCACGAGTCCCCACACCGGTTCCAGGACACGGTCCTCGCAGGCGGCACACCGGCGCACACTGGAGGAATTATCCGTCGCGAAGGAGCAGCAGCGACTCCGCGCAGCGCTACCGTCCATTAGTGCCAAGAGCGGTGTGTACCGGGACGTGGTCCGCCTCATGGCGCACAACGAGGCGACCCTGAGGCAAGCCCGCGACTCCAGAAAAAGAGAGCAGTTGACGGCGCAAGCGGCCGACATCGCCCGCAGGGCTCACCTGTCGAAGATCTGGGCCAGGGTGGCCCCCATTGTGCTGCAGCCGCAGCAGCCGCCGGCCGTAGCCGCTGTCTCACCTGCGAATCCCACCAGTGAGTGATGTCTTGTTCTTGTAGAGATCCGCCCCCGATGTACGTCTTCGGTTGTTGTGTGTACACCCACAGAGTGAAGAGCCCTTGGTCCCCGAGAAAAGCGCACGCGGCTGGCTTTTTTTGGTTTACGTTTCATGCCTTCTCACAAAGGAGGCCGCCCTCTCCCCTCACACGTACAGTACTGTAGCCGCGTCCACATCCCCTCACAACGTCAATGCATCTACTGACGACGTGCCTTTGCAAGTCCCCGCGCGCGTGCGCATCGTTGGCGATGATTACCTTGTCGCTGGCATTCGGCATGCACATCAACTTTGTGGCGCCGTACATTCCGTATGTGGCTACCAACGATCACTGCGCAAACTACGGCACGGCACACAGCTGCACGGCGGCGTCGTTCACGCAGTGCAGATGGTTCGCCAACATCAGCCGCTGCGACTTTGCCGACGCCAACTGCTCAGCATTCGCTACTCGCGCGGCTTGCGGCACCGCTACGAGTAGCTGTGACTGGGACACCACGGCCAAGCAGTGCCAGCATTTCGTCGGCCTCTCGGTCCTAGACATCACCATCTTTGCCACGGTCGGCATCGTGGCGGCCACCCTCGGGTCGCTCGTTGGCGGAGAGTGCTACGACGTCGTGGGGTCGCGGCTGACCCTGGTGCTCGCAGGAGGACTCAACCTGGCCGCCGGGCTATTTTATCACGTTGGCCGAGGAACGAACGTCTTTGCACTGGTCGTCGTGGGCCGTACCCTCCACGGATTCGCGGCTGGCATCTGCATCGGCATAGTGGCGCGCTACGTGTCGTTTGTCTTGAGTCCCGAGGTCGCGAGCAGCCTGAGGGCCCCTCTGGCTACCGAGGAGCCACCGGCACCATCGGCTGCCCCATTCGACCTCCCCCTCGCACAGGTCGACAAGGAGCTGCGGAAGGGGGATGTCAGAGCCTTGGAACTCCTTCTCCAGTTCGTGCAGGCCGTGGTGAGCGCAGGGATCGTGGTCAACCTGATCTATGGGGCGGCCGCGTTCCCAAGGCCGCTGCCGAGTGCACCGCCCCTCGAAATGGAGTGGCGTTTGCATGCCTACATGCTGATGACGATCCTGCTGGGCATGGCGATCCTTCTGCTTGCGTGTTTGCTGCCCTCTGCACCCTCTCGTTCGGAGCGCGATGCGATTCGGACCTCTGGGCGTGCCGACGACATCCCCATGACGCCGATCGGACCCGGCAAGGTGGGTCTCTGGATCGTGCCACAGCTTGGCCGGATGGCGCTTCTCGGGGCCGCGATGCACCTCGGCGGCATACAGGTGCTCGTGCTCTTCGGCCCTGGGCTCCTCCAGCAAGCGCTTCCCCCCGGCATGGACAGTTTGACCACGAACCTGATTCTCCAAACCGTCCTCCTAGGGGTGACCCTTTTTGCGCCCTTGCTAGCCTTCGTCCACCCAAAGACCGCCGTGTTGGCTGGCGTGGCGGTGTCGATCGTCGGAGACAGTATTGCCGGGGGATTCATGCTGACTCAGTCGGGATCGGACGGCGTTGCCGGGACGCTCATTGGCGTGTTGCTCGTCGGGGTGGGCTTTCAACTGGTGGCGGTGGCATTCACGCCAGCGTCGATCGCGTGCTTTCCGAGGGCGGTTCACAAGTACTCGATCCCGGTGACACAGAGCTTGAGTGGGTTCTTTTCGTTGCTCGTCTCCGCGTCGTATCTTCCTGTCATCGAAGCCATCCCTCTTGACACGACAACACAGGCACAAGGGGCCGCTTTTTTCGGCTTCGCCGTCTTGTCCATCATCGTTGGGATGTTGCTGCTGATATTTCTAGAACGCGGCGATGAGGTGTAGACGCCAACTCGTCCTCGGGATTTTACTGAATTGCTGACATCTCTCATCATCAGAGATATTCGTCCGTCACTGTCGATATCAAAAAAACGCGAGAATACAGTTTCATTCAATCCATTTCGCTGGCCCCCTGTCGTACACCAAACCCTTTGCTCCCTCCCCCCACCTCCCACCCGAAGTTCTCTGGTCGAATGGCGACCACAGTTTCCGCTGCGGGCCGATTAGTCATACTCGCTGCGAGACGAGAACCACCACACACCACCGAACACCGGCGCGCCGTCAACACATTTTTTGGACGCCTTGGGGCTACGTTTGCCCAGTCTGTTGGCGACTTCCTCTCTCGATAACGTAGTTCAGTTAGCGCAATTCGCTTGGGGCAGATCAGACGATTGGCCGGCGACAACGGAAAAAAATTTCATGTGTTTTGTTCGGGCGAGGGAAGGGTCACTCTTTTGATATTTTTTTCCGTCGGCATCGACATGGTCCCTAGCACGGCGAAGTGGTCCTTCTGCGTCCAGCTGGCCACTGGGCTCATCCTGGGGGCAGCCATCGGGTGGAACTCCCCGACGGTGCAATACTTATCCGACATCGGTAAGTGTGACATCTACGCGACGGAGTCGTCGTGTTCCAGCGCGAACGGCTACACCGGCTTTTGCGTTTGGAGCCCCGTCGCGAATCCAAATGCGTCAACCCAGGCACCGTCGCTGATGGCCGGCAACGCTGGCGGCGTGGCCGTCCAGCACGTCCCGTCTTCGTTCGTTGGCCTCTTGGCCTTGTCCGATGACAACGCGACCTACGCCTGCACCTCGACCTCGGGCGACCCCGTGATTCTGAGCACCCAGCTGCAAGCGCTGCTCAGCGCGATCCTCATCATCGGCACGCTGCCCGGCGTGCTCCTTTCGCCTTGGACGCTGCGCCATGGTCCCCGCTTCGGCTGCCGCCTCGGCTGCGTCTTTTTCATTCTTGGCACCGCCATCATCACAGGCAGTTGGCAAGCGAAGATCGCCAAGGCCGGCGTGTACATCGGCCGCTTCTTCCAAGGCGTCTCCATGGGACTGTTGTCCAACTGCGGCCCCAGTTACAACTCGAACATCGTCGACGAGCCCAACCTGCGCAAGACCGTCGGAGTGTTTTTCCAGATTGGCTGCACGTTGGGCATCCTTCTCTGTGCCTTGTTCGGTATCATTTGCGACCCGGGTCGCGCCGATGCCACGGCGGCCGACTTTGTGTCGCGGTATCAGATCTTCTTCGCCTTCGACTGGATCGTCGGCATCGCGGCCATGGCGATCACGGTGCTTTGCCCAGAGAAGGCCCATGACGGCGAGGACGAAAGCAGTGCCATCAACAACGAGGACGGCGGCGCGGGAAACGGCCGCCCCGCCGTGAAGCTGCTCGTCGTCGCCGCGGTGTTGTCCGCCGCGCAGCAGCTGACCGGCATCAACGCCATCATGAACTATGCGACCAAGATGGCGACGTCCGTTGGCATCCCGAACGCCTACGTGGGCAACGCGGCGATCATGGCCTGGAACTTTGTCACCACGCTGGCATCGATCAAGTTGGCGACGGTGCTCAAACCCACCAAGTCGTTCGTCTACGGCACCATGGGCGCCGCACTGAGCTGCGCGCTCACGGGTGCCGTTATGTACCCGGGCGCCGTGAAGCAGGAGGGCGTTGTCACCGCGCTGGGCTGCATCGGCATCGCACTTTTCATCGCCTTCTTCGAGATGGCGATGGCGCCGTTCTTCTACATGTTGGCACAGGAACTCTTCGAGGAGGGCGCCGAGCGGAAATTCGGCAGCACGTTCACCAACTTTGTGGCGCTCGTCCTCAACCTCGTGATCAACTACGGCTACCCGGTAAGCGTCAAGGGCCTCTCGCCAGATGACGACAAGAATCACAAGGAGGGCGGCGCCATTGTCAACTTCATCTTCGCCGGCATCGGTTTGCTGTCCGCGGTGTTCCTCTTCTTCAACATGAAGCAGCGGGAGGAGGAGGACCTCGGCGAGGAAACACGACTGTCGGAGAAGAAATAGGGCACACACGAACCCCCACATCCGTCGTGTCCGCGTGTGTCCACACGACGTGTGTGACATCTTTTCTCCGTGTGGCATTATGATCGTTCGTTAAACCAAAACACAGATGTTAAAAGACCGCGCGCATTCATACGGCTCCTCCTAACCGGTTCTTCTCTCGCATTTGATTCGGGAACAACAATGACGACGTGACAAGGAGGGGGTATCGCGTCAATGCATGTGTTATGTTGCCCATCCCTGCCACAGGTTCAATGGCGAACGCCGAGGTTTCATTCCAGCGGCCGTCGTCCTGGTCGCTCGAGGATGCCGCCGAAATGCTAGATCGCAACCGGAGAACGAATAGTACGGTCGCGGCGTCCTTAGAGTCGCGCGCGGCCGTCATTTGTCACGCCGAGGATCTCTTGACGCGCCGCACCCGCGAGGTGCTCGTGCGCGAGGCCGTGTTCAAGCGAGCGTGCGACTCCGCGTTGTCCGACGTTCAGCGAGACTGGGAGCGACGGCTGCTCCGATTCGTGTCGGATGTCGTCGTGCCGTCGCTGCCGCCGCTGGAGCCGAGCATCGGCAACACGGTTCTCGAGCTCGAGCAACGCGCTGTGGAACTCGAGGCGATGCAGCTCGAGGTGCAAGAGCGGCTAACGGCGGTGGTGCGGGAGCGCGACAGTCTGCGTCGTCAGCACGGCATCTTGCAAATGCGTTTGGCGGAAGTGGACCACTTCGCGGCGCTCGTGGGGGTTTCGAAACAGGCGGTGACAGAAGGGGCTGACGAGGCGACGAATCGGGTGGTCCCGTGTCATTCTGTCGGGACAGCGCCTGGAACCACCGCCGCGCACGTGGCGGCGAAGTACGCGCGTGACCATGCTGTGTTGCACCGCTGGATCTCAACGGGGGTCAGCAGGTGGCTGGAAGCGGTGGCCGATGCGTGCGCCCGCAAGGTGTCCGCTTTCGCGGCCGATGTGGCGCTGGTGGCGACGACTCGCCTCGCGACTGTCGCGCAGTCCACCGCCAGCACCCCGCTTAGCCGCAAAGTCAGCATGTCTTTCGGCTCGCGGACTGTGCTTCTGAGAGATGCCAGCACCGAGACCGACCTTACAGATGGCTTTGGAGACGTGGCACCGGGGTCGTTTCGAAACGAAGACCGCGGCACGGGCGTCACTCCGGTCGAGCTGCCCTCCGCGCGCCGCGACGCGGCGGAGCTGATTCTCGCGACGGACGATCACTATGTGCACGATGTGTCGGGTAGCGAAGGGACGGACGAACAAGAGGCGAGCGAGGCCCCTTGCCTGCGCGGCGACGCCCTCGCGCATAAAGAGAGAGAGATAGCCTCACTGCAAACGTACCTTGAGTGCCAGCGGCGGCTGGTTGACGAGCAAGCCGTGCAAGTATTCGATAGTAGCCGGGCTATCGGACTCGTCGTCGTGGCGTTGCGCGCCGCAGCCGCGAAGCTAAGCGTCCGTCTCTCTGACGTGCTAGAACCAGATACCTTAGAGTCGCTCGCCGTGTTCGCCCGCCAAATACCCTCCTTGGCCTCCACGGCTACCAGTCTTCCGTCGTCGGAAGAAGAAAGCGACGACCCCCACGGCGACAATGATCATCGCGGCAATGATCATATTGATGACATGAAGGATACCTCCTCTCGACGACGGGCGCCGCCGGCCACAGCGACCCCCTCGTTGACCGTACATCCGTTGCTTCAGTTTCTCGTGCCGCGTGGGGCGGCCCCTCCGAGTCAGTAGTGTCCGAGGCCCGTGTGTCATTTCAGTGGGGGGAATGAAGGAAGGAAAGACGAGGCAGCAGCATTCGTGTGTGTGTGTCGCGCACTGCTCATCCCCGCCGCCACATCCCCCCAAGTTGTTCCCCACAGGTCACCTTTGTCATTTTCAGAGCAATGGAATCCGCCGCCGGCCGGCACTGCGCCAAGGTAGGA
>ERZ1292630.2839-Hain-H41-02um-R3-2839-length-15664-cov-8_pt1 | contig 15664 bp, 9 predicted proteins | sample MGYA00564408_ERZ1292630 | MGnify/ENA primary metagenome ERZ1292630 (study PRJEB36523, sample SAMEA6512641) | groundwater metagenome | collected 2019-01-08 | study: AquaDiva: Metagenomics assemblies of 32 groundwater samples | reverse complement strand
AGAGAGAGAGAGAGAGAGAGAAACGCAGCGAAAAGCCACAAAGCGCTGAGAAATTGATCAAAGTGCCCGCCGAATCGGAGGATATCCTGCATCCTGGAGTGGAACGAAGCCCACAAAGCCGCCGAGCGGAGCCCCTCAGTTCGTGACGGATGAGCACGGCCCGGTGGACACCATGCAGGCGTTTTCCCCGTAGGCGATGCGGATGTATCCGCTCTCGCCCCAGCCCGGACCCCAGGAGTTCTTGATCGTCCAGTATGCGGGACTGAAACTCGTGTCGAATCCGATGACGAGAACCGCGTGGTTCATCTGCTCGGCCTCGCATGAGGTGAGGACCCCGCCATTGTAGGTCTGCCAGCTGTCCGCGTCGACACCCACCGAGATCGGGTTGCGCGAGTAAACGTACGACGCCATCTGGGGTTCATCGTACTGGGCCAGATTGCCGTAGCTCGTGATGCCCGCGACAATGGGGTACCCGCCGGCGGGGCACGCCGGGATGTAGCCTTGCCCCGACACGTATGGGTAGTTGGCTTCTCCGGTGATGCCGCCTCTCTGCGTGTCGAGGAGCCACGCCCAGGCCGTGTCCATGGACCCACCTCCGCAGCCTTGATTGGGCACGCACGCCACGAGCTCCTCCTCAGAGAGCGCAATGAGCTGCCCGCGGTTGATGGCCCACACGCCCTCAATGTTGCCCGTCGTCGAGAAGGACCAGCAGCTGCCGCAGGTGCCTTGGTTCTTCACACCCGTGACGGCGCCGCGGGCGCGCCAGTCGATCGCCGCACCCGCCGCCACCTTGGTGCGCAGCGCCGACAACTCGTCGCTTGGCAAGGTGAGGTTCTTGGCGTACCTGGCGGCGATGGCCCAGTCGCGCACGGAATGCTTCACGGCGCGGGGCTTGCCGCTGATCATGATCGAGAACTCGTCCCTCGTCATGTCGCTGAACTGCGTCACGCCCATCTGCGCGTGCGGATTGCGCTGCTGCAGCGCGTGGGCGCGTGCCATGTTGTCACAGAAGACGCGAAACCGGCGCTGGCGGTCGTCCACGTTCAGGTACGTCTTCCCGTGTACGAGCACGAAGGTTTCGAACACCTCCTCGGTGCAAGCCACACGGCCCTTCAGCGATTTCAGTGTCGTATTGTATCGACCCATAGCGGCGGCGACGCGCTCGTCGTGCGAGGCGCCTTGGTCATGACGAGCGGGGACAGCCCGATGCAATTTCGATGGGGGTGGCACTGCGGAGCCCGCCGCGGCTTGCACAAGGAAAAGGGCGGCAGCGCACAGATAGAACAAAGCGCGAGCCATGGTAACGAACGTTAGAGTTGGGGATGAACTCTCCTTCTCTTTGCTGTGCAAATTGCTTGAACGGGGAGGATTCACACATGCATGTGATAACCCCCCCCCCCCTCTCCAAGAGGCCACGTCAGCGTGCCATGAGTCATGGAAAGCACGTCAATGATTTTAGAGGACACGAGGAGAGGGCGCGATGCGACAACAACACAAAATTCGGGCGAAATACAAACGCTAGCTCGGCGATGGGGACGCCGGGCGGGAGTCCACATCATGCCACTCTTACGCGGCGGGCTGAGGACCGGTGGCCTGCGAGGCTGGCTGTGTAGCAGACTCCCGCGCCGGATCTTGAAAAGCCGGTGGGGGTGCGGCAGGCTCCGCAACAGCCGCAGGCGCGACAGGTTCGGTGGAAGCGGCAGCAGGCTGTGCCGCGGGCTCGGTCGAAACTGCAGGCTGGGCGGGCTCGTTGGAAGCAGCAGGCTGCGCGGTGGGCTCGGTGGAAGCAGCAGGCTGCGCGGTGGGCTCGGCGGAAGCAGCAGGCTGCGCGGTGGGCTCGGTGGAAGCAGCAGGCTGCGCGGCGGGCGCGGGCTCTACCGTGGCGGATTCAGCCGAGGAGGAGGGTGGCTGTGCGGCTGGCTCCTTGTGGGCTTCCGGCGGATTTGGTTCCTTCGTGTCAGACGGCGACGGCGCGCCCTCCTCTGCGTTGCCCGCAGCCGCGGTCGGCGGGGGGGGATTGCTCGCTGTCGGCGATGGCTCGGCGGCCGCGGCTGCCGCCAAGGCGGGTGGCTTCTTCTTCGCAACTTGCGGCACGGCGGTATGAACGGCGGATTCGACCGCTGCCTTCGTAGAGTCGTCTTCGTGCAAGTAACTGAATAGGGTCACGAGGATGACGAGGCTGAGGATCCCCATGGCCATCAGGAACCACACATAGCCATCCGGGTCCGTGAATTCCGGCATGTTGCGCCAATTCATGCTGTACCAACCCGTCACGGTCGAGACGATCCCGGTGAACACGCTGAAAAAAGTAATAACTTTGAGGTGCCGATAGGCGCGGAAGCCAGCGATGTGAACGCGGCCCGCGATGGCTTCGTGTCCGACCGCGTCGACCTCCTCGGTGACCTGGGCCACGGTGCGGAGGTCGGTCAGCACACCGACGAGAGCATCCGCCATGTTCATTTCTGGCCTGGACTGCCACTCCTCCATGACTCGCAGATTGGCGGCGTTGATGGTCCTCCACGAGAGCGCGGCGCGGTGGCATTCCAGAATTTCCTGCACCACTTCCGTGACCGCCGGCTTGTCGGTGCTGCGCGTCGCAGCCGCCACTTCCAGGCGGCGGCGGATGGCCGTCACCTTTCGCAGCGCCGTCTGGCTGGCGCCCTCCCTGACCAAACGGGCGAAGACGGACACAAAGGTTACGTCGTCGCCATAGCTGTCTTCCTTGATGGCGGCCAGCCAAGGTAGAATCACGGTAGGCCGACGGTGAATGGTGTAGAGTGTGGACGACTGCGTCTTAACATCGACTCGCAGGAGTACGAAGAACAAGTCGCATAGCGCATCGTTCACGGTCGTGGGATCGACCGATGCGTCGACCTTATCCGGTTTCGACGTGCGCAGCGCGGCAATGCCGCACTGGGCGTCGCCGACGGATCCGAACGCGGCGAAGGGCATCGGGCGGGTACCCTCGAACGCCGCGCTGAACATTGCGGGAAACACCGGCGTCCCCTCAGAGTTCAAAATTGCCTGGCGCACGAACTTCATAAATTCGGGCAGCGAGTCCGCGAATCCTTCCACATCAAACCACTCCGTGCCGTCCGGGAGCAACACGAAGGACGCATCGAGGGAACCCGAAAACGGAGCCGATTGCAACGCGGAGTAGCAAGCCGACTGCGTGCCAAAGAGACCGCCGCCGGCGTTCGCCAGACTAGCTGTCTCCTGCGCGGCCAGCGATGCCAGCAGCTCGTTGAGCGCCTGCCGGTGGCCAATCTTCACGCCAAGCTCGCGAAGCCGGTCCTCCGACAACTGGCCACCCGTCAAGGAAACTTCATGTTCTTCGAAGCGGGACGCATAGAGCTGCGCAGAGATTTCGGGGACGATCCGGACAAAGCGCTCGAACCACGCGTCAGCAGTCGGGGGTGCTTCGGTAGGCATCGGGAATTTAGCCTAAGTCGATACCGATATGAGATGTAGGAAAAGCTCAACGGCACAAAATGAACATTTTGTTTCGCACTCCATTCAGGAAAGAGAGAACGACTCATCAATATCGCCTCTCGGTGCTGTGCACGCACGAATGTCATGGGCTACTCGGCTCGTGCGCCGCAGAATGCTCTTCGGTGTGCACTTCCGTGACTTCTTCATCACCCGCGATGCCGGCGACGTCCACGTCTCGCGTGAACCACTTCAGGACGACAATCATGCCGATCAGGAGGCACCCGGCCCCCAGGATGAACCAGTAGTAGCTGCGATCGGCACCGTACTCCGACATGCCTGCCCAGTTCATGCCGTACCATCCGGTGAGCAGCGTCAGGGGCTGCGTGATCACGCTCAAATACGTGAACAACTTTAGATTCTCCTGCGAGCGGAAGCCCACTAAGCTGATGCGGACGTCCATGTGCCCAAAGGCAACCGTCTCGATTTCCTCGGCGACTTCCTGGAGCGCCGTCGCGCATTCGCACGCGGCCAGTAGGTCGTCCCCGAGGTGCAGCTCCTCTTTGTCCCGCCAGCTGACCAACACACGGATGTTTCCTGCGAGAGCACGACGTAGCGACTGCGCTTGGCGCGCCTTCAGCAGCAGCTGCTCGACGACCTTCGTCGGCTTGAACGAGACTCGCGTGCTGGCCAGGGCGTCGGTGCGGATGCGGATCTCGTCCAAGGGCGCGACGGCGCCCTGCACCACCTCGCGGAAAAGGTGGCCCATCAGATGTTCGTACGTTGGGGTGTGGTCAGCATCCTTCACTTGCTCCTTCAGCGTGCCGAGCCACGTCATTCTCGGCGTTGGCCGTTTGTGGGCAGTAAAGATCAATGCGCGCGACGACTCCACCTCAACGCGCAGCAACACGATGAAAAGGTCAGTCAGGGAGCGAATCGTCGACTTTCCCGCTTGGACTTCGTTCGCCTTCGGCGTGCGGAGGACCGCGATGGCGCAGGAGGCGTTCCGGAACAGCGCAAACTTGGCGTACGGCATAGGTCGTTTGCCAGAAAAGGCAAAGAAGAACGACTCGGGGAATAACAGCTCGCCCTGGCAACGCAAAACGTGGCGCCGTATGAACTGCCGGTAATCATCGACTGAGTTTGCTAGGCCCTCGATGTCGCACCACTCTGAGCCGTCTGCGAGCAAAATTCCGGAAACAGACAGCGAGCCGCTGAATTGTGCGGTGTTCAAAGACGAGAAGACAACGTCGGGAGCCGGTAGCGATGCCGGACCCGTATTGGCGGGGTCGCCCCGTGCGCCGCTCACACAACGGGCGGATTCCGCACGGATTGCCGCGTTCAACAAGGCTCGATGCCCGACGAGGATGCCCAGGTCGCCCAAGCCTTGCTCTGACAGCTCGCCTGTACGAACGGACACGAGGTGCTCACCAAGGACGTCGCCGTAACGATGGACAAAATGCTCGTCGAACTGCCCGTTGATCCGCAACACCTCTCGCCACGCCGCCGCCAGGCGTTGTTGCTCTTGGGCGATCGAGAATGGATACACAGGCGACACCAGCCGAGGGGGGGACGTTGCCGACGTGATGTTGATGTGATGATGCATATGACTTTGCGGCTCAATTGACGACAACCCGGTCTACGACATGCGAGAGGGGGAAAAAGGGGGGAATCGACAGTGGCACGAACGCGGAATCAACAGCAAAAACAGGGGGAATGCCATCAGACGGGGGCCGCACGCCTCGGGTTCACACTGACAGTTGATCAATGTTGGCGCCGCTCCGTTCCAGTTACCATCAGGAGCGGCTACCAGTACACGTTACATGCTTGCTGTCGCGTGACCGTGAAGGGGCCATTGGTGGCCGAAGCGGATCAGTACAAATTCGAAAGGGTGGTCTGGTGCGAATCCTACAGAAATAGGCCGGGTAAGAGTAAGTCGACGTCGTGACGAATCCATTCGCCCTCTACGCCTTAGTCGGCTCATGGGTCACGACGGTGGCCGGTTCGCCGGACTCTCCGTCTCCGAGTTCGTCCTCAATGGCGGTCGTCGCTTGCGGCGGGTCTCTCGTGAACCACACCAGCATACCGATCATCGCGAGAAACAGGACACCGGCACCGATGAGGAACCAGTAGTAGCCGTTCGGATCGAGGAATTCAGGCATCGGCTGCCAGTTCATCCCGTACCAGCCCGTGAGCAGCGCGAGGGGCTGCGTGATGGCGCTCAGGTATGTGAACAACTTCATGTTTTCCTGGGCGCGAAAGCCCACCAGGCTAACACGGACGTCCATGCCGCCAAAGGCAATCTCCTCCACTTCCTCGGCCACGCCATGTAGAGTGGTGGCCGCTTCCATCGCCATTGTGAGGTCGTCCTTGAGGTGCAGCTCTTCACGCTCAGACCAGCTCTCGATCACGCGTATGTTGGCCGCCATGGAGCGTCGAATGGTCTGCGCCTGCCGGCCCCGCAGCAAGAAGGCCTCAACGACCTCCGCGGGCCGCACCGACAGCCTTGTGTTCGCCAAGACATCGGTACGCACCCGCACCGCGTCAAGCGACGCTGAGGCGCTCATGATTGTCTCGCGGAGAACTTGGCCCACCAAATGCTCGTAGGTCGGCGTGTGCTCTGGAGACTTGACATCCGTCTTGAGCTGCTGTAGCCACGGGAGGTCGCTTGTGGGTCGCCGATGGATCGTGTACACGAGGGCGGTTTTCGTCGCCGGGTCGACCCGCATCATGATGATAAAGAGATCCGTAAGAGATCGCACGGTCGAACGGCCCTGCTCCACTTCGTGCTGCTTCGGCGTGCGCAGGACGGCCAGCGAGCACTGAATGTCACCGATGCGGCCGTGCTTGGCGTAAGGCATCGGCTTCTTGCCCAAAAACGCATGGACGAAGGCGGAAGGGAATAGGTGCACGCCGTTGTGCGAAAGCAGCGAGTTTTTGACAAATTCGATGAAATCGGGGAGCGACGCCGCGGAGCCTTCAATGTCAATCCACTCGGAACAATCGGGCAGCGGAATTTTGGATAGGGTCAGCGTGCCACTTACCGGAGCGGTTTGCAGCGCGGCGAACACCGACGACTGCGACAGCGCGACAGCTCCCTCTTGATCTGTCCGCGCGGCCGTGACCAGCGTGTCCATCAGAGAGTTGAGACAAGCCCGATGGCCGATGCGAATATTGAGTTCTCGCTGGCGATCCTCCGCCAAGGCCCCGTGCCCAAGGTCGATCATCTGACGACCGAGTTGATCCCCGTATTCCTTGGCGTACTCCGCAGGAAAATGCCCCACGAGGGCGTCTTGCCAATTTCTCGACAACTCGGCCACCGTCGAAAACGGTGACATCGGTGAAATGCCTTTGCGCTCTGCAGCCATCGTTGCGTGTATGTTCGTCTCGGGGTGGGGTTGAGGGAAATACGAATGAGTGCTGTTGTGGAAAGATGCAGAGAGATACCGTGGATGTAATTGTGATGTGTACCCTTACTGACAGTAACTGTACACACAACTTTTTTCCCTTCGACTGTTCAATGCGCCCTCAATGCGGATAACTGGTGCGGACACTGACACACAATTGACATCTACAGAACCACAACACTCTTTCCCCAATAAATCATGGGATGGGTAACCAACCTGCCGGCCTTCCGGTTCGTTCACGGCGCAGTGTGTGCCTGTCATAGCCAAACAGCGCTCACACTACCATGAGAGACACTCCGGGGGCATCGCCTCGGCATCGGGAATTGCTCGCTGGCCTGTGGTTTCCCGCCCGAGCTTGGGCAAGGTCGCGAGGGGTCGCTGCTCATCGAGCGCCCGTCGCTGGGCGGTCGTTTGTTGTCGAAGGGGCGGCCGCGTGGTTGGCCCGTCGGCCCGTTCCCGGTCGCGCTGCATGGAGGACGCAGAACGTCGGCGATCGCGGGGAGGGTCGCCGGAAGACCTCACGGCTTGGGGTTGCGGCGTTGCCGCTCGCGCAGCGGCATCACCACGGGTAGCGCCTTGCCCGGCGACTCTCCAGTCGACGTCTTCCATAGCGGACGGCGGCATGAAATCGTTGTCGCCACCTCGTGGCGGGACAAGGCCGAGGGCATGCTTCGCACCACGCAGCAGCACGCGGCGGCCTTCTGTCAGGCAACGAAGGCGCGCGACGAGGAGCCGCTCGTGCTCAGCTTTCACCAAGGAGTGCGTTTGGACGTGCGCGAGAGAATCTCGGGCGTACGCCGGCTCGGGGACCGTCAACGCAATCAAACGGCCGAGGAATTGGTCCTCAGCAACCAGATCGACATTGCGGGCGTCGACGGCTTCGCCATACGAAAGCAACAGCCGCGATACGCCTCGCTCTTGCTCATTCAGCGGCTCTTCGGCGGACGGCGCGAGTCGCTGATTTAACTGAGCGGCGAGAGATGCTAACAGTGAAGATAAGTGCGTTGCGTGAGACTCGACTTGCCGCTCCAGCAACTTGACCGCGCCAACGGTGTCCACGGCGAGGGTTTGCGCGTCACCGCTTCTCACCTCCGCACGGGCGCTCGTTCGACTCGCAGGTCGCGGTTCCACGCTGATGAGACTACCGCTTCGGTGCGGTGTGGAGGTCGCGTAGACGCTTGTGGCTCGGTCTCGGCTGACGTCCAAGAGCGCTCGGTGAAAGTCCAGCGCCGACGCCTTCTCCGCCGTGGACAGCGACGCCAGCGCCGGTAGGTCGGCGGCATCGTCCTCCTCCCCTCCCCGGGGAGCATCCGGCGGCAATGTGGCCCAGCGGCGGGCGGCGGCCGCCGGCGATCTCTTCGATGCCGCCTGCAGCAGTGCGCCGGTTGCGGTAGAAACCGAGCCCGGAACGCCACGACGATTGCCGCTGGCGTCAGGATTGATGTTTTGGCGTCGCAAGTGGGCGTTGAGCACGGCCCTTTCCTCTTCGACGACCGCGCGGGCGTGGTGGGTTTCGGTCCAAGCGTGCCCAAGCCGTTCGGCATCGTGCACAAGTATGTTCTGCGCATCGGCAAGGGACTTCTTGACTGCCAGAAGCTCCTCGCGTTCGTGCTCCAACGCCGCCTCTCGCTCCGAAAGCGTCGATTCCCTCTTTTGCAGATCGGATTTGAGCACAAACAGGTGCTCTTTTTCAGCGGTCACGTTGCGCTCGCGGTCAGCGACTTCATGTTCCGCACTCAGGCACAGCGACCCCCGCTGAAGCACGCTCGCCTCGCGAACCGCTACGGTCGACGACCGCCAGTCCAGCTCGGCGCGGGCGGTCGACAGGTGCTCCTCCAGTTCACGAAGCTGGCTCTCCCACTCCGTCAGGGAAATCTTCTTCGTGGCGACATCCTCGTTTTGACGTCTCAGACTGTCCTCGTGCCAACGGCACTCTCGCTCTCTCGACTCCACGTCCAACAAGTCGGCTTTCAGTTGACGCGACCGTTCACCGGCGTCTTCGAGTAACTTCTCCAGTTCGACTTGTTTCAAGTCCGCCGCGCGGCTTTGAGTTGCCAGCTTCGCACTGCGTTCGCTTAAGCGGTGTTCTTGTTCTCGGGTGCTGTCCTCGCCCTCTCGGATACGTCGCTCGTGCAACCGCTTCGCCTGGGCGAGCTCCGAAGCCTCCGCCTCCACGCCGGTCGCCCTGGCACGGAGCTGCTCCTCCTGTCGCCTTAAATCAGCCGTTCGATCGTCGATCAACTTTTGCTTCATACGAATGGTCACGGACAGTGTTTTCTGCTGCTGAGCAATGTCGTGCAGCTTGTCCAGCAGGCCGGCCTCCTTCTCCGACAGCAGCAGCTCCTTCGTACGGCACTCTTCTTCGCGCTTGCGAAGGGCACCGTGCTTCTTTTCCGTCTCAGTCAGCGCCCCTTCCCGCTGTCGCAGCTCGACGACAAGCGCGTCACTCGTCGACTTGGCCGCTTCCAGCTGCTCTTGCTTCTCTTTGATGGCCTGCTCACGGGTGAGCAATTGTCGTTCACGGCGCCTCAGCTCATCTTCGCGCACTTTGACCTTGTCGAGAAGCGCCTTTTCCAGGGCAGCGGCGTCCATCTGGGGCGCCTGCGACATGGGCGCGGCTTGACAGGAAGGTGAACAGCCACTTGCGGTAGGCACTGCACCGTCAACAAACAATCGTGCAAACTCCCATCGTGCAAAACTCGTGTGCGAAAAATTTGCAGTCTGCGACACTTTCCCCCGACACACAGTAGAGTGCCGCTGCCACAAGGAGACAATCGTGTGACAACCCTACGCGAAGAACACGTTGTAGACGTCGTCGCTCGTGGTTGGCGGCCCTGCAGCAGCGTCGCCCGGTGGCGGCCGTGCAGCAGCGTCGCCCGGTGCAGCAACGTCGCCCGGCGGCGGCCCTGCAGCAACGTCGCGCGGTGGCGACCCTGCAGCAGCGTCGCCCGGTGGCGAGCGCCACAATGATGGCGGGTGATTAGGTGGCGCCGGGCGGAAAGAACCCGGCGAACAGACAGAGGCGGCGACCTCCAGTCGCGAACAGAGACGTGCTAGACGGTCGACGTCCATTCGCAGGGCGACGGGAGCCGCTGACTCACCCGCATCGCGGGTCGCACCAAGTTGGCCCTCCAGCTCGCGGATCCGCTCGGCGTCGCGCTGCGACACGGCGAGCACCTTTGCCTTCCACTCGTCTTGCCGGGTCGCCTGATCCGCCAGCTGAGCGTGCGCGTTCTGCAGCTCCCGCCGCAGCTGTTCGGCGTCGGCCGCCGTGGATGTCGTGGCGCTGGCCAATCGAGCCTCCGCATCGGCCGCCGTCGCGGTTGCGACCGCCAGCCGGGCCTCCACCTCCGCGACTCGTGCCGCTGCTTCGGCCGCCGCGCGCTCTAGCGCCTCGGCGCGCGCTGTGGCGGCCGCCGCCGACTCACCCGCATCGCGGGCCGCACCAAGTTGGCCCTCCAGCTCGCGGATCCGCTCGGCGTCGCGCTGCGACACGGCGAGCACCTTTGCCTTCCACTCGTCTTGCCGGGTCGCCTGATCCGCCAGCTGAGCGTGCGCGTTCGAGCTGGCGGCCGGCCCGCTCGCATGGGCTTTGGCTTCCTCGTACAGGGCGGCCAGGGGTGGATGCGCGGGTGTTGCGGCCGCGCCTGGACCGCTCGGTGGTTTCAGCTTGCCCACCAGTTCTTCAAGTTCGATGATGCGGCGCGCGTCTTTTTCGGCGACTGCACGGACTTTTGCTTTCCAATCATCGAGCATCTTCGCTTGTTGGTCTAGTTGCTGCACCTTATTGACCACCTCCACCTTCAGCGCTGCAATGGTGCGTTGCGCATCCGAAGCCGCGTTGGATCCAGGCGTCATAGCCGCAGCGCCAGACGCTGCGGCGCTGCTGAGTTGCTTGAGGTCGTGTACTTGTTTGGCCTGACGCTTCGCAAGGTCGATGAGTTGCTCACGCGTCAGCTGTGACAGATCGACAAGGGTGGCGTTGGGATTTCCCTGCGTCGCCATTTCGGAAATCCCGGACACGGTAGAAAAGGGCCCTTCTGTTGGATCCCATTCGTAGTGCGTCGCACGCGGAGGGGTGGGGTGATGGCAAATGTGTCATCGTTCACGGGGGGATGAGTGGGGTGGGAAGCACGGCGCAATGTGGATCAAGAGGTTTAGAGACCTCGGCGATGCCTACGTTAACGTCGCCGTTAGAAAAACGCCACTTGAGCCCGCAGGGCCATGTTCGACATCATGGCCGCCCCGCGCTCATGATGGACTAGATTGACGAGATACTCCCACTTGGTGTCGGACTCTGGATTGACGCGAATCATGCGCCGCACGAGGGGCATCGCGACCGTCGGGAGGTCGTCGAGATTCACAGGGTGCAGCAGCCGCGCGTACGTCTTCGTCGTCGTGACGATGTCGAGCGCGACGACCAGCTCTGGCAGTCGATCCGCCTTGAGTTGGTGCGCGAGACAGCTCGGATGGACGTACACCTTCGGGCGCGTTGCCGTGAGCCACGCACCGTGCTCGTCAATCATCGGCGCGAGGCTGTCGTAGTGCGTGCCGCCCTCGGCCTTCACGTAGTAACTGTGTTGAAACGCGCTTGAAATGCAAAGTTCCAACGGCGTGCTGCGCGTGGACGTCGACACGGTGGGGGCGCAATAGAATTCCCCGCCATCGGCGTCCGCGGGAGGTCTCCAGCCCCCGTCGCGGCTCGGCCCTTGCCGCGTTTCCCAAGACGTATATGCTTCCGCGTCCACGCCGCAGCGTCGCAGGGACGATGCCATGCGCATGACCTCGCGCCGGCACTCGTCGAGCTGCGAGTGGCTCAAATAGTTTTCCTTGGCAAACCGGTACGCCGCGTCGCTCCCTCGGCTGTCCACCACATCCCACCAGTCACAGTAGGCTTCAAAGCGCGTTAAGAAGTCGCTGCGATTCGCCCTCGCGCCAAACCGGGCGTGGGCAGCGTCCGCGCGCGCAGCCTCCTCCTTGGGCCGGATCAGAACCGGCTTCGAGGCATTGACGAGCGCGGCGATGATGAGCGCCTGCTCGGCGCAGCCCCGGTCGACGGCGTGAAGCACAAGGTTGGCGAGGTCCGGACGCAGCGCGAGGGCCGCCATTCGGTGCCCGTTTCGGGTGAGGAAGGCCGTCGGCGTCGTGCCAAGGTCGATGTCATCATCGTCACCGCGTCGCGTCCGTGGATCGTCACGGTGATGTCGCCCCGTGGCGCCCCGAGCCGCTGGCACGTACGCGTCGGCCGGCTCGACGGACAGGGCGCCGATGTCCTTGAGTAGCTTGATGGCCGACCGGAGCTGCGGCTCCGATGGCGGGTCCAGAAACGGAAACGAAAATGGATCATGGATGCCCGCCGTCTTCATCTGCAAGACTACGTGCGCCAAGTCGCACCGCATGATCTCCGGCTTGGCGAACCGCGGCTGGTCAGCGAACCGGGTGTGTGAATAGAGTCGAAAGCACACGCCAGGTGCCGTGCGGCCCGCTCGGCCCGCGCGCTGGTCGCAGCCACTTTGACAGTGGTACTGCACGAGGAGGCTTTCCACGCCCGCGTGAGGGTCATAGTCGGTCTGCTTGATCAGGCCGCTATCGATCACACAGCGAATACCGTCAATCGTCACGGAGGTTTCGGCAATGTTCGTGGACACGATGACGCGGCGTCGACCGGGCGGTGGCGGCTCGAAGGCGCGCTCGAGCACGTCGGGGGGAACGGTGCTGTGCAGCTTATGCAGATCGATGGCGAAGGTAGTTACCAGGCCCGACTTCCGGATCGCCTCGATGGTCATGTCGATGTCGTCTTCGCCGGACATGAATATCAGCACGTCGCCGGCCTTGTCGAGCATCGGCGGTGGAGGCATGGTGGACGACCCGGCCGCCGGGTCAGCGCCCACTGGAGCGCGGGGAACGCAGGTGTTCATCAGGAAAAGTGCCAAGCAGTCGACGGCCTTCTTTGTGACGACCTCGCGTGCGGCTAACGACCCCAGCGGCACATCATCCAGGTCATTTCCCTCCGTGTCGAACATCACATCCACCGGGAATGGGCGGTTGGGCAGCTCGATGATCGGGCACTGGTCGAAGAAGAGCGCGAAGCGGCGGAAGTCGATGGTGGCCGACATGATGATCACCTTCAGCGGTTGCATCGTGGTACTGCTGCTGCTGCCACCGCCTTGCGTCGAAGAGGCGATGCGCTCCAGCCGGGCTCGCTGCGCCCGCTTAATGAGACCGAGCACGAAGTCGATGTTGAGGCTCCGCTCGTGCGCCTCGTCGATGCAGACGATGTCGTAGGACGACAGGGTCGGATCATGCACGAGCTGCTGCAACAGGATACCATCCGTCATAAAGGTCAGTCGCGTGCCAGTGGACGTGTTGTCCTCCATGCGAATATGGAAGCCCACGTCGCGGCCGAGTGGGGTGCGGGCGAGCGACGCGACGTACTTGGCGACGGTTGTGGCCGCCAAGCGGCGCGGCTGCGTGACCGCGATCGTGCGGTGGTGCCACGGGCGGCCCCGGTGCGCGACTTCGTGCGTCGGTCTCGCCGCGTCCGTGTTTCGGCGCCGGTAAGCTTCACCGAGATACAGGCCCAGCGGAACGCGCGTCGTCTTTCCGCACCCGGTATCGCCAACAACCACCAATGAGTGGTGCTTGGCAAGGGCGTCCTCGATTTCATCCATGACGCTCTCCATGGCCGCACTAAGGACCACTTGCGGTTGCGACGGGTAGGCGGCGCTGGTGGACGTTACCGCGGCGGTTGGTGGGGGTAGACTACACGACGTCTGGTCGCCGGGCGCCGGGGGAGGGAACCGCGTCGCAAGGGGTGCGACCTCCGGCCTGTTGGCGTCGATGTGGGTCGCGGGAGCGTCCCGCCGAGGTGGCCGACGCTGATGCAATGGAGGTCCTCCTCGCCCGCCGTCGTGATCAGCCACCGCACCGCTGGCGGGCGCACCGGGAGCACTCTCCGCTGGCGGCGGCGGTGCGCGCGCGGGACCTTCGCCCCGGGGATGAGCACGTCCCCGTCGCGGTGGACGCGTTTGCCGCGCGTCGTCGAATGCCGCGAAACGGTCGACGGGCGGCGGCGGTGCGGCCGCTGTGCCTTGTGGCACGGGCTCGGCTACGCTAAACGGCGCGTGCTGGTGGACGCCAGAGGCAGACGGATCGTCGCGACGAGGGGCAACCCCCCCGCGCCCGCCGCCGCGCCGTCCGCCACGCCACGAGGTTTGTGGGGCCGGGAACCGTTCCGTCATGATGGTATCACTCAGTGCCAAATGGGGGAGAAGAATTTCGCGTTTTCTCTCACTGTCCAGAGAGTGAATATTGAGTGACAGGGGTGTTTGATGAACGTGAGCATCGGCCCAAAGACGTGGGAGACGGAAGGGAATGAACAAATCATCTGCAGTGTACATCTCGGGAACTAACGTTTCGAGGGACGTGCATTGCACGTTGTTTCGGTTTCGGGAGCCCATCAGCATGCCACTCCGCCGAGTATCCTGCAGGTCCGCTTGCGCTACCATCCGCTCGCGGCCGCCCACTGGGCCCTCACCGGCGGCGCGGCCTGTTTGGCTCGGTGGGTCACACTCTGCACGCCCGGCGCCACCGCCAGTGGAGCCAGCGTGAGCGGTGGCACAACTCGGAAAGACGTCAGTGGCATCAAAACGTCGTGTGCCCCCGCAGCACGCAGCGGCACGGGTGCTTGCAGTCCCGACGGGAGTGGCGGTGGCACACGCTGCGGATCCGTTCCGCTCTTCCCTCTGCGGAGCACCGGTGGCTCCGGCGCCAGTAGCAGCCGGTGCTGCTCCTGTCGGATCACGCTGACCTGATTGGTGCGGCACTGCCGGCAAAGGAACAGCGAGTTTCCAGTGCCGCCAGGTTCCGACGTCGCACTCGCCGTCTGGCATTCAAGGACGTGCTCGCTGCCCTGACAGGCGAAGTCCCGCTGTTGCACCGCACGGGTTTGGCTTCCTCTCGTGAGAAGCTGCGCTGGAAGCACCCCTTGGGGAGCACGCGTCGACGACAGTGTCGGTCTCGTCGCCGCCGCCGCCGTCACCGCGGATGCAGCGGTGGTGTGATTCAATCTGGCGCCAAGGGCGTTCATGCTGCCGGGTGACAAACTGGCCAGAAATTCAGCAGTTCGCTGGCTGAGACGGTCCTCTGAGGCCAACTGTCGCCATTTGGAAATGAACGCCGCGACGAGAGCAACCGTTGACGACTGCAGCGGCGGCGCCGACTCGGCGGTGGGAGCCGCAGCCGCCGAGTCGGATGCCACAACATTCACCACGTCGACGACGGCGGCGTGGAGCCATGCGGTGACCACCCCGACCCTCGCCCGGATGCGGGTGAGGGTTCTTCGGAGAGCCATGCGTCGGAAGATTGCCTTGGCGACGACCTTGCGCGTCACGAACGTCACCTGAGTCGACGCATCGAGCCTGTCGCCAGCACTCACTGTTTGCGTTTCCGCGTCGAGAACTAGTTTCGGTCGCCGTCGTGTAGACGCAGCGGCTTCCGCGATACCGCCTTTCAATAAGGGCGGCGACGCGGCTGCACCGGCCGCCACGGTGCCCAGACCGGCAGCAATGGCCCCGACGTGGGTCGTGACGGTGTCGCGCCACGATGCGATTTGGACAGTGAGCGTGGACGCCGATATCACCTGCGCCTCGGTCGCGTCAGCCGACTGCATTTTCGCCAGTACCGCCGCGGTCCGCTGCGGAAGGTAGATCGATTCGAGCCACCGACAAAACTCAGGAACAAAGTCGTGAAACATGGTGGGGTGCGACGTGACACGGATACGAAACCGTCTTCTTGAGGTCGGGGGAAGTCAGTTGACATGCTACGTT